>ERZ795043.57-NODE-57-length-152076-cov-52.021083_pt1 | contig 152076 bp, 157 predicted proteins | sample MGYA00375127_ERZ795043 | MGnify/ENA primary metagenome ERZ795043 (study PRJEB30172, sample SAMN05518447) | compost metagenome | isolation source: Feedstock adapted compost from Newby Island compost facility, Milpitas, CA | place: USA:Newby Island compost... | reverse complement strand
GCCCATCAGGAGAGAGATATACACCCGTCCTCCTGACCTTTGCAAGGCAAGCCCAAGGGCCGCACGGGCGGCGCCACCCCAGGCCGGGCCTCGGCCGACTGCCCCAAAACGCCCCCCACAGCCCGGGTCCGGGTACCCCAAGGCCATCCACGTGTGGGCCCTTAGAGGTCGGCGAAGAGGTAGAGCACCTCCATCAGGGCCTCGGGGTAGTCCCGGGGCCTTAGGCCCTTCTTCTCCAGGCGGAACCCGGGCGGGTACTGCGTAAGCTCCACCCGGTAGGGAAGCCCTTTGAGGCCGCGGGCGTCGTAGTCCAAGGGGTAGCGGGGGAAGACCACCTCCAGGTGGGTGAGGCCCTCCGTGATGGACACCACCCCCTTCCTCTCCGCCACCAGACGGAGCCGGGCGAGGGCCACGAAGTTCTCCGCCTCCTCAGGGAGAGGCCCGTAGCGCTCCTTGAGCTCCCGCACCAGGCGGGAAAGCTCGGCGAGGCTTTTCGCCTCGGCAAAACGGCTGTAGTAGCGGCTTCGGGCCTCGAGGCTCCCCACGTACTCCGCGGGCAGCCGGGCGGAGAGGGCGAGGTCCAGGGTCACGTGCCGCCGCTCCTCCTTGACCTCCCCCTTGAGCTTGCGGATGGCCTCTTCCAGAAGCTCGGTGTAGACCTCGAGGGAAAGCGCCCGGATGTGCCCGTGCTGCTCCGGCCCCAAAAGGTTCCCCACGCCCCGGATCTCCATGTCCCTTTCGGCCAGGAGGTGGCCCGAGCCCAGATCGGAGAGGTCGGCGATGGCGGCGAGGCGCTTCTCCGCGGCCTCGGTGAGGCGAGGCGGGTGGAAGAGGTAGGCGTAGGCCTCCTCCTCCCTCCGCCCCACCCGGCCCCGGAGCTGGTACAAGGTGGCGAGGCCCAGGCGGTCCGCCCGCTCAATGAGGATGGTGTTCGCCTCGGGCACGTCCAGGCCCGCCTCAATGATGGTGGTGGCGAGGAGGACGTCGTACGCCCCTTCGGCGAAGAGGAGCATGGTCTCCTCAATGAGGCTTTCGGGCATCTGGCCGTGGACCACCCCGATGCGGGCCTCGGGGACGAGGCTTTCCAGAAAGCGCCGCCTGGCCTCTATGGAGGCCACCCGGTCGTGGACGTAGAAGACCTTGCCCCCACGCTCCAGCTCAAAGAGGATGGCCTCCCGCACCAAGAGGGGGTCAAAAGGCGCAAGGAAGGTCTTGATGGGCTTGCGCCCCGGGGGCGGGGTCTGGATGCTGGAAAGGTCTTTGAGGCCCACCAGGGCGGAGTAGAGGGTGCGGGGGATGGGGGTGGCGGAGAGGTAGAGGGTGTCCACCTCCGCTTTAAGCTCCCGGATCCTCTCCTTTTGGGCCACGCCGAAGCGGTGCTCCTCGTCCACGATGAGGAGGCCGAGGTCTCTGAAGCGCACGTCCTCCTGGAGGAGGCGGTGGGTGCCGATGACGATGTCCACCGTGCCCTCGGCGAGACCCTTCAGGATGGCCTCCTCCTCCTTGGGCGGGGTGAAGCGGGAGAGGACCGCAACCCTCACGGGAAGCCCCTGGAAGCGCTCCCTAAAGGTCTTCCCGTGCTGCTCGGCGAGGAGGGTGGTGGGGACCAAAAAGGCCACCTGGGCCCCGTGCCCCACCACCCGGTGGGCGGCCCTCAAGGCTACCTCCGTCTTGCCAAAGCCCACGTCCCCCGAGACCAGGCGGTCCATGGGGTGGGGGCTTTCCAGGTCGCGGAGGACCTCCTCCAGGGCCCGCTTCTGGTCGGGGGTGAGCTCAAAGGGGAAGCCCCTCTCCACCAAGGGGTCCCAGTCAGGAAGGGGCGGGAAGGCCCGGCCCGGGGTGGCCTTCCGCTTGGCCTGGAGGACGAGGAGGCGCCCAGCCAGCTCCTCCACGTCCTTCCGCGCCCGCTCCTTGGCCCTTTGCCACTCGTTCTTGCCCAGGGAGGAAAGCTCCGGGGGGTCGTCGGTGGTCCCGGGGTGGCGCTTGAGGAGGGGAAGCTGCTCCACGGGGAGGTAGAGCTTCCCTTCCCCCTTGTAGCGCAGGATCAGGTAGTCCCGCTTGACCCCCAGGACCTCCCGGGTCTCCAGGCCCAGGTACTGCCCGACGCCGTGCTCCGGGTGGATGAGGTAGTCCCCTGGGGAAAGGGCCCCGGGGTCGCTGAGCCCCTCCCCTACCCGGACCCGGGCCCGCACCCCCCCGGTGGCGAAGACCAGGGCCTCGGTGAGGAGAACCCACTCCCCCCACTCCGCCCCGCCCTCAAAGTCCCCGGGGAGGAGGGCAAGCCGCCCCTTGGGGCCAGGGAAGCGGTCCAGGATGAGGGGCGAGAAGGCCTGGAGGCGCCTTTTGAGGTACTCCAGGGTGCGGGCGTGGCCCACGAAGAGGTGGACCCGCTTCCCCTCGGCAAGCCAGCGGGCGAGGTCCTTCTCCAGGGCCTTAAGGCTTCCCCGGTAAGGGGGAAGGGGCTTAGCGCCGAGGTCCAGGGGGGGAAGCTCCATGCCACCCCCCAAGGCCACCACGGGCCTTCCCGCAAGGAGGGGCCAAAGGGCCTTGGGGGCGAGGGCGGGGGTGTCCAGGTAGACGGGGCCGGGGAAATGGAGGACCTTCTTGGAGGTAAACCCCTCCGCCTTCCCCGGCTTGGGCAAAAGGACATGGCGCCGCCTCTCCTTCCCCCGGACCAAAAGCCTTTCCAGCTCGTCCCCGAAGAACTCCAGGCGCACCTCGCCGAGCTCCACCACCTCCCCCAGGACGCGGTAGTCCTCGTCCCGGGCGTAGCCCAGCTTGAGGAGGCGGGAGAGGAGGGCCTCCCGGGGGTAAGCGCGGCCCACCTCCAGAAGAAGCCGCCAGGCCTCGGGGTCCTCGGGGAAGGGGCTTAGGGCCTCCTCGTAGGAGAGGACGAAGAGGGCTTTTTCCTCCAGGGCCTCGAGGCCGGGGTTCACGTAGACCCGCGCCCCGAAGGCGGAAAGGTCCCGGTAGCGCCGAAGCCGCGCCTCGGGAGCGAGGAGAAGGGCCGGGGGGACCTCCTGGGAGAAAAGCAGGGCCGCCCCCACCTGCGGAAGGGCCAGGCGGTGGCCGTAGATCCTCTCTAGCGCGATTTCCATGCCGCCACGGCCCCGAAGGGCCAAGGACTATTGTAGCGCGTAGGCGTGGACCGCGAGCGCCCCCAGGCCCACGTTGGCGGCGATGGTGACCCCGGAGCGGGTGACCCTGCCCCGCTCCAGGCGCAAGGCGCTTTCCAGGCTCCGCTTGAGGCCCTCGAGCCACTCGGGCTTGGCGTCGGAGTGGGCGATGGCGACGCGGACGGTCTTCCCCCCCAACTCCTCCGCCACGAGCCGGGCCAGGGTCTCGGGGACGCTTCCCTCCCGGGCCACCCGGAGGAAGCGGATATGCCCCTTCTCAATGCGCAGGATGGGCCTCAGGCCCAGGAGGTTCCCCACCACCTCGCCAAAGCGGGGGAGGCGGCCGTTTCGGGCCAGGTGGGAAAGGTCGGCCACGCTGAAGTAGAGGCTGGAGCGCTTGAGCCTTTCCAGCTCCTGCACCACGTCCTCCTCATCGGCGCCGTCCCGGAGCATCTCCGCCGCCCGGAGCACCATCGCCCCAAGCCCCGCGGAGACCATCGCCGAGTCCACCACCCGGATCCGGTTCGGGGCCACCCTGAGGGCCGCCTCCCGCGCCCTTTGCACCGTCTGGGAAAGCTCCCCGGAGACGTGGACGGAAAGGAGGCGGTCGTAGACCTGGAGGTAGCGCTCGTACACCTTCACGAAGTCCTCCACCTCCGGGGGCTCAGTCACGGGCTCGGCCCCGGCCCGCATGGCCTGGTAGAGGGCGTCCGGGGTGAGTTCCTGCCAGTCCTTATACCGCTTCTCCCCCAGGCGAACGTAAATGGGCACGAGGCCAATGGCCTCCTCCTGGAGCACCTTGGGGGAAAGGTCCGCGGCGGTGTCGGTTACAAGGCCAAGCTCCACGCCCCCTATGGTATACCGCGTCCAAGCCCCGGCTATAATGCTCCCTGGCCCATGATCCTCGTCACCGGCTTTGAACCCTTCGGCGGCCTGGAACACAACCCCTCCCAGGCCCTCCTTGACCTCCTCCCCTCTGAGGTGGGCGGCAAGCCCCTCAGGAAGGCCGTCCTCCCTGTGGACGCCGAGGCCCTGGGAGAGGCCCTGGAGGACCTCCACCGGGAGGGGCCCAAGGCCGTCCTCCACCTGGGGCTTGCGGAGGACCGGCCCGTCCTCACCCTGGAAAGGCTTGCGGTGAACCTTTTGGACTTCTCCCGCCCCGACAACCGGGGCCGGGTCCTCGAGGACCTCCCCATTGTCCCTGGAGGCCCCCTGGCCCTTCCCGCTCGCTTCCCGGTGAAAACCGTCCTCGCCCGCTGGCGCGAGGCGGGCATCCCCGGAAGGGCAAGCCTCTCCGCGGGGAGCTACCTTTGCAACCAGGCCTTCTACCTCTCCCTCTACCGCCTGCCCGAGGAAGTCCCCGTGGGCTTCCTCCACCTTCCTCCCGACGAGACCCTGGCCCTCAAGCGGCCCAGGCCCTACGTGCCCCTGGAGGTCCAGGCCCGGGCCGTTCGCCTCGCCCTGGAGCACCTGTGAGGGTCCTCTTCCTCTCCGACGCCCGGCGCATCGGGGGAAGCGAGGTCTACCTCAGGGAGATGCTTCCCCGGGTGAAGGCCCTGGGGCTCTCCCCCGAGGCCGCCCTCCCCGAGGCCGAGGGCACCCTCCCGGTGCGCCGGGCCCTGGAGGCGGCGGGGATCCCCGTCTACGCGTACCGGGACCTGGAGGCGCTTCCCGAGGCGGTGGACCTCGTGGTGGCCTCCGCCTGGTACCCGCAAAGCTACCGCCGCTTCTTCGCCCGCTACCCGCGGCTCGTCCTTCTCGTCCACGACCAGATAGAGGTCTTCTACCCCCTGGGGGGGCGGTACCTCTACCGCTTGGGCTACCGCCTCCTCCAGGTGCCCAACCTCAGGCGGGCGCGAGCCGTCCTCACCGTCTCCCGCTGGGCGGCCCGGTGGCTTGAACGGGTACACGGGGTAAAGGGCGTGCACACCGTGCCCAACGGGGTGGACGTGGAGCGCTTCCGGCCGCCTCTTCCCGGGGAGAAGGAGGCCCTTAAAGGGCGCTACGGCCTAAAGCGCCCCGCCGTCTTGGTCCCCGCCCGCATGAGCCCCGAGAAGAACCACCTGGCCGTCCTCCTCACCGCAAGGCTCCTTCCCCAAGTAGACTTCCTCCTCGTGGGGACGGGGGAGCTTCTCGGCCTATGGCGGAGGGCGGCGAGGCTTTTGGGACTGGAAAACGTGCGCTTTTTGGGAAGGCGGGAGGACATGCCGGAGCTCTACCGGGCGGTGGACGCCGTGCTGCTCCCCACCCTGGGGGAGAACCAGAGCCTGGCCACCCTCGAGGCCATGGCCTCCGGCCTCCCCGTGGTCACCACCCCCATCCCCGCCCAGGCGGAGCTCATCCAGGACGGCCTCACCGGCAGGCTTGTCCCCCCCTGGCCCCCAAGGCTCGCCCAGGCCCTCCGGGAGGCGAACCCGGAGCTGGGCAAGCGGGCGCGGGCCTTCGTGGAGCGGCACCACACCTTAGACCAGGCCGCACGAAGGCTCGCCGCAACCCTGAAGCGGCTTTGGGAGGAAGGATGAAGGTGGACTACCTGATCGTGGGCGCGGGCTTCACCGGGGCCACCTTGGCGGAAAGGCTCGCCGCCGCAGGCAAACGGGTTCTGGTGGTGGAGAGGAGGGACCACATCGGGGGCAACGCCTACGACGAAATGGACCCCCACGGGGTCCTCGTCCACCGCTACGGGCCCCACATCTTCCACACCAACAGCAAAAAGGTCTTTGACTACCTCTCCCGCTTCACCGAGTGGCGCCCCTACTACCACCGCGTCCGCGCCGTGGTGGAGGGCAAGGAGGTCCCCCTCCCCTTCAGCCTCGCCACCCTCCGCGCCCTCTTCTCCCCAAGGCTCGCCGACCGCCTGGAAGAAAAGCTCATCGCCCGCTTCGGCTACGGCGCCCGCGTCCCCATCCTCCGCCTCCGGGAAGAGGAGGACCCCGACCTCCGCTTCCTCGCCGACTACGTCTACAAAAACGTCTTTGAAGGCTACACCCTCAAGCAGTGGGGCCTGCGCCCCGAGGAACTCTCCCCTTCCGTGACGGGGCGGGTCCCCGTCCTGGTGAGCCACGACACCCGCTACTTCCAAGACGCCTACCAGGCCATGCCCAAGGAGGGCTACACCGCCCTCTTCCGCAGGATGCTCGCCCACCCCAACATCAAGCTCCTCCTCCAAACCGACTGGAAGGAGGTGGAGGGGGAGGTCAAGTTTGCGCGCCTCGTCTTCACCGGGCCCATTGACGAGTTCTTCGGCTACCTCCACGGGCCCCTCCCCTACCGCTCCCTCCGCTTCCGGATGGAGCTCCACCCCGGCCCCTGGGCCCAGAAGGTGGGCACGGTGAACTACCCCAACGAGCACCCCTACACCCGGGTCACGGAGTTCAAGCACCTCACGGGGCAGGACTACCTCCCCCACTCCACCCTCTGCTACGAGTACCCCGAGGCCTACACCCCGGGCAAAAACGAGCCCTACTACCCCGTCCCCAGGGAGGAGAACGAGGAACGCTACCGGCTCTACCTGGAGGAGGCCAAGAAGCTTAAGGGCGTCTACTTCGCGGGAAGGCTCGGCGACTACCGCTACTACAACATGGACCAGGCGGTGGCCCGGGCCCTGAAGCTCTTTGAGGAGATCGTCCATGAGTGAACGGGTCTGTGCCGTGATCGTCACCTACAACCGGAAGGAGCTCCTACGCGAGTGCCTCAAGGCCGTCCTCTCCCAGACCCGCCCCCCGGACCACGTCCTGGTGGTGGACAACGCCTCCACCGACGGCACCCCCGAGATGCTCCAAGAAGCGTTCCCCCAGGTGGAGGTCCTCCGCCTCCCCGAAAACCAGGGCGGGGCTGGGGGGTTCCACGAGGGGATGAAGCGGGCCTACGAGCAGGGCTTTGACTGGCTCTGGCTCATGGACGACGACACCATCCCCAGGGCTAAGGCCCTCGAGGCCCTGCTGGAAGCCGCGCGCCTCCCTCTGGACCCGAGGCCCCGGGTACTGGCGAGCCGCCAGCTTCTCCCTAGCGGCCTTCCCCACCCCACCACCGCCTTCGTCAACCCCACGGACCTCCGGTATCCCCTCCTCTGGCTCCGCCTCAGGCCCCGGTACCGGCCCATCCGCTGGGCCCTCTTCACCTCGGTCCTCCTGCACCGAAGCCTGGTGGAGGAACAGGGCCTCCCCCACAAGGCCTTCTTCATCTGGGAGGACGACCTGGAATACACCGCCCGGGCCCTGCGCCGGGGGCTCGGCCTCCAGGTGCGGGACAGCGAGGTCATTCACAAAAGCGCCAGCAAGCCCTACATCTCCGCCACCACCGGGGAAAACCGCCTCTTCTACGGGGTGCGGAACCGGATCTGGGTGCTCCGAAGCCCGGCCTTCGGGCCCCTGGGAAAGGCCTTCCTCGCGCTCCAGCTCCTTTTCGGCCTCCTCACCTACCTGGCCTTCCACCCAAGCCGGAAAAGCCTACAGGAAATCGGCCGGGCCCTCCGGGCCGGGCTTACCACGTCCCCGTGCTAAGATACCGGGGATGCGCCTCTACCGCGTGGGGCTCTTCACCGACGTCTACTTCCCCAACCCCAACGGGGTGACGACGAGCGTCTACCTCCTCCTAAGGGAACTCCGGCGCATGGGGCACGAGGCCTGGGTCATCGCCCCGGCCCACCCCGAGGCCCCGGAGAACGAGGAGGGGGTGGCGCGGGTCCCCTCCGTGGCCTACCCCTTCTACGAGGGGCAGCAGATCGCCCTCCCCTCCGCCCGACACCTTCCCACGGAGTTTGAGCTCATCCACACCCACACCCCCCTCACCCTCGGGGTCTGGGGCCTGAGGATCGCCCGCAACAAAAACCTTCCCCACGTCTCCACCTTCCACACCCACTACGAGAAGTACGCCCACTACGTGCCGGGCCTCGCCTTTTTGGACAAGTACACGGGCATCGTGCCCCGCCTGGCCAAGGCCTTTTACAACCGGGTGGAGGTGGTCATCGCCCCCACCGAGCCCGTGAAGCGCCTGGCGGAAAGCTACGGCATAGAGCGCCCCATCCGGGTCATTCCCACCGGCATAGACAACCGCCTCCTGGAAGAGGCCCCCCTTCCCTCCCCTTCCCCCTGGCCCGAGGGGAAGAGGCGCCTCATCACCGTGGGGCGGCTGGGGAAGGAGAAGAGCTTTGACGTGGTCCTCAAGACCGTGGCGGAACTCGCCAAGGAGGAGGACGTCTTCCTGGTGCACATCGGGGAAGGCCCCGAGCTTCCCCACCTCGAGGCCCTCGCTAAGGAGCTCGGGATCGCCGACCGGGTCCTCTTCCTGGGCCCCGTGCCCTACAGGAGGATCGGGGGCTACTACCGCCTGGCCGAGCTCTTCCTCTTCGCCAGCGAGACGGAGACCCAGGGCCTGGTGATCTGGGAGGCCCAGGCCATGGGGGTTCCGGTGGTGGCGGTGGGGGCGGAGGGGGTTCTGGAAGGGGTGGAGGACGGGAAGACGGGCTTTCTGGTACCGCCGGGGGACTTCCGGGCCCTGGCGGAAAAGGCCCTGGAGCTTCTCAAAGACGAGGAGCGGCGCAGGCGCTTCAGCCTGCAGGCCCGGGCCTTTGCCCTAAAGCGCTCGGCGGAAACCATCGCCGAGCAGATCGTGGCCCTCTACGACGAGGCGAGCGAGATCCTGCGGGTGGAGCCGAGAAGACTCATCTTTCCCTTTCCCCGGCTTCCCCGAAGTAGCCTCGAGGATCGCCCAGGAGGTTTCTAGCCTGCCTCAGGAGGAACCGCCCCCACCCTCCCTGGAGCCTGCGGGCGGAAGTGAGAACGAGGGCGTCCCTCGCGTAGCGCACGGGGCCCAGGGCCTTGAGCCTCCAGCCCAAGAGGACGTCTTCCCTCGCCTCCACCTCGGGGAAGCCCCCCACCCTCAGGGCCGCCTCCTTCAGGACCATCATGTTGGCCCCGGCGAGGTTGGGCCGCCCCAGGAGGGCCATGAGGTTGAGGAAGGCCCGGTAGCCCCACTCGGAGAGAGCGGCCTCCAGGGGGGAGACCCCATAGAAGCGCAAGGGGCCGTAGACGGCCACCGCTCCCGGGGCCTTATGGGCGAGCCTCTCCAGCCAGCGGGGCGTGGGCAGGGAGTCGGCGTCGGTCATGGCCACCCACTCTCCCCGCGCCGCCAAAAGCCCCGCCTGGCGGGCGTAGGCCACGCCCTTCCTGCCGCAGAAGACCACCCGCGCCCCCAAGGCCTCGGCCACCTCCCGGGTGCGGTCGGTGGAGGCGTTGTCCACCACGATGACCTCAAAGGGCGGAAGGGTCTGGGCCAAGACCGCCTCCAGGGCGGAGGGCAGATAGGCCTCCTCGTTCCGGGCGGGAATCACCACGCTGACGCGCACGGGTATACTCTAGCGTGTTTCGCTTCCTCCCGTGGCGGCGGGAAGGGCTTTCCGCCCTTCTCCGCCTCGTCCTCGTGGTGGGCCTCCTGGAGGGGGTGCGGAGCGGCTACTTCGCCGGGCTGCTCCCCTTTTACGCCCCGGAGCACCTGGGGCTGGGGCCCGCCGCCTTCACCCTGGCCTTTACCCTGCACCAGCTTGCGGAAAACCTCTCCAAGACCGCCGGGGGCCTCCTGGCGGAGCGGCTCGGCTACGGCCTCACGGTGACCCTGGCCGCCGCCACGGGCCTCCTCGCCCTCCTCCTCACCCCAAGGGCGGACGCGGCCTGGATCCTATGGGCCCTCGGGGCCCTATGGGGCCTCACCTTCTCCTCCCTCTACCCCGGCCTCATGACCCTGGCGAGCCGCATTGCCCGCCCCGGGATGGACGCCCGGGCCCTGGCCTTCACCCTGAGCCTGGTGATGCCCTGGGTGGGGCTCGGCCTCGTGGGGGTGGGCCAGGTGGCCCAAAGGCACCCCCTCCAGGCCCTCCACCTCCTCCTCGCCGCCCAAGGGCTCGCCCTCCTCGTGGCCCTAAGCCTGGTGCGCTTCCGCATCCCCGTCCCGCCCCCCTCCAGGGAGCGCTACCCCCTTTACCGCCTCCTCCTCTTCGTGCCCGCGGCCTTCGGCCAAACCTTCGCCCCGGGGCTCGTCTCCCTCTTCCTCCTGCGCTTCGCCAAGGAGGAGCTCGGCCTCGAGCCCCTGGCCCTGGGGGGCCTCCTCGTCCTGGGGGGCGGGGCGGCCTTCCTCCTCCTCCCCTTCACGGGCCGCCTGGTGGACCGAAAAGGCTACCAGCCCGCCCTCGTCCTCGGGCTTTTCCTCCTCGCCCTGGTGATGGCCCGGCTCGGCACCGGGCCCCACCCCTACGAGCTTCCCGCCGCCGCCCTCCTCGGGGGCCTCGGGTTCAGCCTCTTCCTCCCCGGGTGGAACGGGCTTCTCGCCAAAAACCTGCCCCAGGAGAACCGGGCCGCCATCTGGGGTAGCCTCATGACCGTGGAGGGGCTCGGCCTCGCCCTGGGCCCGGTGGCGGGCGGGCTCTTGTGGGAGGCCTTCGGCCTCCGGGCGCCCTTTCTCGCGGGCTCGGGCATCTTCCTGGCCCTCAGCCTCTTCTACCTCCTCCTCTTCCGCGTGCGCGGGCTTTGGAGGCGGTGATGGCGGAGCTTTTCGGCGCCGTTCTCCTCCTCTTTGGCCTCTCCGACCTCCTCTTCCGCTTCCTCGGGGTGGGGGCCTACGCCCACGGAAGCCGGCGGGAGCCCAAGGTGGCCCTCACCTTTGACGACGGCCCCTCGGAAAGGACGGAGGCCCTCCTCGCCCTCCTCGCCCGGCACGGGGTTAAGGCCACTTTTTTCCTCACCGGGGAGAGGGCGAGGGCCAGGCCGGACCTGGTGGAGGCCATAAGGCGGGCAGGCCACCAGGTGGAGGACCACGGGGAGGGGCACCGCCCCCTTTGGCTTTTCCTCCCCTGGGTGGAGTGGCGGCACATGGCCCAAAACCCCGGGCGCTACTACCGCCCGCCCCACGGCCTCCACACCCCCTTCACCCGCCTCTTCGCCCGGCTTTTGGGGAAGCGGGTCGTCCTTTGGGACCTGGAAAGCAAGGACTGGCTGAACCTCCCCCCCGAGGAGCTCGCCGAACGGCTTCTCTTTTACCTGCGCCCCGGGTCCATCGTCCTTCTCCACGACGGCCCGGAGCGCACCCTGAGGCTTTTGGAGCGGGCCCTGCCGGAGATGCTCCGCCTGGGGTACCGGCCCACCACCCTGGACGACCTCGCCCCTTTGCCCCTCACCCCGAGGCTCGCCCTCATCCGGGGCCTCCAGGGGTTTGAGGAGCGCTACAACGCCAAGCACCGGGTGGTCCGGGCGGGGCTTGGCCCCTTTGACCTTTTCCGGATAGAGAAGAAGCCCTTCCCCGGCCCCGCCCTTCCCGGGCTTCCCCCGGGCGTCCCCGCCTTTGAGCTCCACCTGGAGAGCCAGAGGCTTATGGAACTCACCCCCTTTGAGGCGGTCCGCCTCCTGCGGCGAAGCCTCGGGAAGGTGGCGGAGAGGGTGGCCGAAGACCCCGAGGTGCGCCTCGTCTACGGGTACACCTACCTGGCGGACGGGGGGAGGATCCTGGGCCTAAAGACCCAAGACCTCCCCTTCTGGCCGAGGCTCGTGGCGGGGCTCGCCAGCGCCTGGTTCCTCTGGCTCTACCGGGGGGAGCTCCCCAAGCGGAAAAGGCCCCCGGCCCGGATGGCCTACCTCAGCCGGGAGGAGCTTCTCGCGCGATACCCACCGTCCACTCCCGCTTCCCCACCCCCGGAACCCGGTGCACGGCGAACCCCGCCTCCCGAAGGGCCCGCCTGAAGGCCCCCTGGGCGGAGTAGGTGGCGAGCCTCCCGCCCCGCTTCAGGCTCTTCCGGAGCTTGAGGAGGACGGGGAGGGACCAGGCCTCGGGGTTGGCCTTTGGGCTGAAGGGGTCCAGGTAGACCGCCGTGGCCCAGCGGGGGGGCAGGACCGCCTCCCGCACGTCCAGGAAGAGGAGCCGAAGCTCCCCCCAGGGCCCGAGGAAGCGGGGGGTGGGCCAGGCCCTAAGGAGGGCGGCGAAGACCGCTTCCGCCCGGGGCAAGGGGAGAAGGATCTGCGCCAGGACCTCCCTGGGCAAGGGCTCCCGCTCCACCGCCAGGTAGAAAAGCCGCACCCCCCGCAACAGGGCGCTTTCCAGGGCCACCCGGAAGTTCACCCCTAGCCCGAAGCCCACCTCCAGCACCCTGGGGGCGGGGTGGAGGTGGGTGAGGGTCTTCTCCAGGTAGAGCCTTCGGGCCTGGAGGAGGGCTCCCTGCCTGGGGTGGTAGGCCTCCCCGTACCCCGGGTGGAAGAGGGTGAGGGTGCCGTCTTGGGTGAGGCGAAGCTCCATCCTTTGGCTAGAATAGCCGCCATGGAGCTCACCCTTCTGGAGAAGCTTTCGGGAACCCTGGCGAACGCCGCCACCGTGGCCCTGGGCACGGGGCTCGGCCTCGTCCTAAGGGGAAAGCTTCCCGAGCGGATGGCCCGGATCATGGTGCAAGGGGTGGGGCTCACCACCCTCTTCATCGGGCTCTCCATGGCCCAGGCCCTGGGGAGGGCGAAGGGCGGGGCGGTGGACGGGGTGGTCCTGGGGCTCGTCGCCTTGGTCCTGGGGGGGCTTCTCGGGGAGTGGGCCCGGCTGGAGGAGGGCCTCGAGGGCCTCGGGGAGAGGATCAAACAGGCGGTGCGGGGCGGGGGGAGCTTCACCGAGGGCTTCGTGGCGGCAAGTCTCCTTTTCTGCGTGGGGCCCATGACCCTCCTCGGGGCCATCCAAAACGGCCTCGTGGGCGACCCGAGCCTCCTCCTCCTCAAGGCCACCCTGGACGGCCTCTCCGCCATCGCCCTCACCAGCTCCTTCGGCGTGGGGGTGGGCTTCAGCGTTCTGGTTATCCTCCTCTACCAGGGGGGTGTGGCCCTCCTGGCAGGCACCTTGAGCCAAGCCCTCCCCGACCCCGCGCAAGACCCCAGGGTCCTCCTCGTGACCGGGGTGGGCGGGCTCATGATCCTGGGCATCGGCATCAACCTCTTAGGCCTCACCCGGGTGCGGGTGGCCTCCTTCCTCCCCGCCCTGCTCCTCGCCCCCTTGGTCTGGGCCCTCGCGGACTGGCTCGGCTAAAATGCCCGGTATGGAGCTGTCCCCCGAGCTTCTCCGCAAGCTGGAAACCCTCGCCAAAATCCGCCTATCCCCCGAGGAAGAGGCCCTGCTTTTGCAGGACCTCAAGCGGATCCTGGACTTCGTGGACGCCCTTCCCCGGGTGGAGGGAGGGGAAGCGGAGGAGGCCAGGGGCCGCCTGAGGGAGGACGAGCCCAGGCCCTCCCTACCCCAGGCCGAGGCCCTGGCCCTAGCCCCCGAGACGGAGGACGGCTTCTTCCGCGTGCCCCCCGTTCTGGAGTAGCCATGGTGGACCTCAAGCGCCTGCGCCAGGAACCCGAGGTCTTCCACCGGGCTATCCGGGAAAAGGGGGTGGCGCTGGACCTGGAAGCCCTCCTCGCCCTGGACCGGGAGGTCCAGGAGCTGAAAAAGCGCCTCCAGGAGGTCCAGACCGAGCGCAACCAGGTGGCCAAGCGGGTCCCGAAGGCCCCCCCGGAGGAGAAGGAGGCCCTCATCGCCCGGGGTAGGGCCCTGGGGGAGGAGGCGAAGCGGCTGGAGGAGGCCCTAAGGGAGAAGGAGGCGCAGCTTGAGGCCCTCCTCCTCCAGGTCCCCCTCCCCCCCTGGCCCGGGGCGCCCGTGGGGGGCGAGGAGGCGAACCGGGAGATCAAGCGGGTAGGGGCCCCGCCGGAGTTTTCCTTCCCTCCTCTGGACCACGTGGCCCTCATGGAGAAGAACGGCTGGTGGGAGCCCAGGATCAGCCAGGTCTCGGGAAGCCGCTCCTACGCCCTAAAAGGGGACCTCGCCCTTTACGAGCTCGCCCTCCTCCGCTTCGCCATGGACTTCATGGCGCGGCGGGGCTTCCTCCCCATGACCCTCCCCTCCTACGCCCGGGAGAAGGCCTTCGTGGGAACCGGCCACTTCCCCGCTTACCGCGACCAGGTCTGGGCCATCGCCGAGACCGACCTCTACCTCACGGGCACCGCCGAGGTGGTCCTGAACGCCCTCCACTCCGGGGAGATCCTCCCCTACGAGGCCCTTCCTTTGCGCTACGCCGGCTACGCCCCCGCCTTCCGCTCCGAGGCGGGAAGCTTCGGAAAGGACGTGCGGGGGCTCATGCGGGTCCACCAGTTCCACAAGGTGGAGCAGTACGTCCTCACTGAGGCGAGCCTCGAGGCCTCCGACCGGGCCTTCCAGGAACTCCTGGAAAACGCCGAGGAGATCCTGCGGCTCCTGGAACTCCCCTACCGCCTGGTGGAGGTGGCCACGGGGGACATGGGCCCGGGGAAGTGGCGGCAGGTGGACATTGAGGTCTATCTGCCCTCGGAGGGGCGCTACCGGGAAACCCACTCCTGCTCGGCCCTTCTGGACTGGCAGGCCCGGCGGGCAGGCCTCCGCTACCGCGACCCCGAAGGCCGGGTCCGGTACGCCTACACCCTGAACAACACCGCCCTCGCCACCCCCCGCATCCTGGCCATGCTCCTGGAAAACCACCAGCTCCAAGACGGCCGGGTGCGGGTCCCCAAGGCCCTGGTCCCCTACATGGGCAAGGAGGTGCTGGAACCGTGCGGATAGAGGCGGCCGAGCTCAGGATTTTGGAGCTTCCCCTGAAGTTCCGCTTTGAGACGAGCTTCGGGGTCCAGACCAAGAGGACCATCCTCCTCCTAAGGCTTTTCGGGGAAGGGCTAGAGGGCCTCGGGGAAGGGGTGATGGAGCGCCTTCCCCTCTACCGGGAGGAGACGGTGGCGGGGGCCAGGTACCTCCTGGAAGAGGTCTTCCTGCCCCGGGTCCTGGGGCGGGACCTCCCCAACCCCGAGGCCCTCAGGGAAGCCCTTGCGCCCTTCCGGGGCAACCCCATGGCCAAGGCGGTCTTGGAGATGGCCTTCTTTGACCTCTGGGCCAAGGCCCTGGGGAGGCCGCTTTGGCAGGTCCTGGGCGGGGTGCGGCAGGCGGTGGAGGTGGGGGTCTCCCTGGGCATCCAGCCCACGGTGGAGGACACGCTTAAGGTCGTGGAGCGGCACCTCGAGGAGGGGTACCGCCGCATCAAGCTCAAGATCAAGCCGGGCTGGGACTACGAGGTCCTGAAGGCGGTGCGAGAGGCCTTCCCCGAGGCCACCCTCACCGCCGACGCCAACAGCGCCTATAGCCTCGCCGACCTCGCCCGGCTCAAGCGCCTGGACGAGCTCCGGCTGGACTACATCGAGCAGCCCCTCGCCTACGACGACCTCCTGGACCACGCCAAGCTCCAACGGGAGCTTTCCACCCCCATCTGCCTGGACGAAAGCCTTACCTCGGCGGAGAAGGCGAGGAAGGCCATTGAGCTTGGGGCGGGCCGGGTCTTCAACGTCAAGCCCGCCCGCCTCGGCGGCCACGGGGAGAGCCTCCGGGTGCACGCCCTGGCCCAAAGCGCCGGGATCCCCCTCTGGATGGGGGGGATGCTGGAGGCGGGGGTGGGGAGGGCCCACAACCTCCACCTGGCGACCCTTCCCGGCTTCACCAAGCCCGGGGACGTGAGCTCGGCGAGCCGCTACTGGGAGGAGGACATCGTGGAGGAGGCCCTCGAGGCCAAGGACGGCCTCATGCCCGTGCCGGAAGGCGTGGGCATCGGGGTCCACCTGAAGCTTGCCTTCGTGGAGCGGGTCACGCTATGGCAGAGGTACATGTCCGCGAGCTGAGGGGCTTTGAGGAGATGGAGGAGGTGGTGGCCCTCCAGCGGGAGGTCTGGGGGCGCGCGGAAAGCGACCTGGTGCCGCGGGGCCTCCTCGTGGCCGTCCAGGACGAGGGGGGGCTCGTGGCCGGGGCCTTCGCCGAGGGGAGGATGGTGGGCTTCGTCTTCGGCTTCCCCACGAAGGACCCCGCCCTCCACCACTCCCACATGCTGGGCATCCTGGAGGCCTACAGGGGCACGGGGGCGGCCCTCCTCCTCAAGCGCTTCCAAAGGGACTGGTGCCTGGCCCGGGGCATCCGCAAGGTGGTCTGGACCTTTGACCCCATGCGGGGGGTGAACGCCAACTTCAACCTGCGGAAGCTCGGGGCCACGGCCAAAACCTACCTCCCCGACCACTACGGCCCCATGTCGGGCATCAACGCCGGGGCCCCCTCGGACCGGCTCCTCGCCGAGTGGGACCTCCTCTCGGAAAGGGTCTACGCCCGGCTCTACGCCCCCCCGCCCGAGCCCGAGGTGACAGGCCTCCCCCAGGTGAACCGGGTGGAGGGGGAGGTGCCCCTCGAGGCGAGGCTGGACCTCGAGGCCGAGAGGCTCCTCTTCCAGATCCCCGAGGACTGGGGGAGGATCCTCCGGGAAGACCCCGCCCTCGCCCTAAAGTGGCGGGAGCACAGCCGCCTGGTCCTCCCCCACTACTTCGCCCGGGGCTACCGCCTGGTGGACCTCGTCCGCCACCCCAACCGGTATGTCCTGGCTAAGGACTGAGCTCTGGACCGCCGAGGTGGTCTACACCGGCTTCGGCACCCCCATGCTCCGGGGGGCCTTGGCGGTGCAGGGCGGGTTCGTGGTGGGCCAGGGGAGCCTGGAGGAGCTGAGGGCCCGCTTCCCCGAAGGAGAGGTGGTCCACAAGGGCCTTGCCCTCCTCCCGCCCCCGGTGAACGCCCACACCCACCTGGACCTCTCCCTCCTCCCCCTCTACCGGGGGCCCTTCGCGGGCTTCCTCTCCCACGTGGTGGCCCACCGGGAACGGCGTGGCCTCGAGGGGGCAAAAAGGGGCCTGGAGGAGCTTTTGGCTTCGGGAGTGGGGGCCTTCGCCGACATCGTCTTCAAGGACGAGGTGATGGACTTCCTCCTCGAGGAAAGCCCCCTCCCCGGGGTGGCCTTCTACGAGGTCTTCGCCCCGGAGCCCTCCCTGGCGGAGGAGGTCTTTAGGGCGGTGCGGCGGAAGGTAGAGGCCTGGCGGAGGCGGGAGGGCAAGGTGAAGGTGGGGCTTTCCCCCCACGCCCCCTACTCCGTGAGCCCCCCCCTCCTCAAGCGGCTTGCGGAGTGGGCCAGGGCCGAGGGCCTCCCCCTCATGGTCCATGCGGCGGAAAGCCCCGAGGAGGTGGCCTTCCTCGCCCGGGGGGAGGGCCCCTTGCGGGAGGTGTACGGGCGCTTCGCCAAGACCCCCTGGACCCCCCCGGGCACGACCCCCGTCCGCCACCTCCACGCCCTCGGGGTCCTGGGGCCCACGACCCTCCTCGTCCACGCGGTCCAGGTGGACGAGGAGGAGGTGGGGCTCCTCGCCGAGACGGGGACCAAGGTGGTCCTCTGCCCCCGGTCCAACGCGAACCTGGAGGTGGGGGAGGCCCCCCTCGCCCTCTACGCCAAACACGGGGTGGAGCTCGCCCTGGGCACGGACTCCCGGGGCTCGAGCCCCGACCTGGACGTGAAGAACGAGGCCCGCTTCCTCTGGGGCCGGGCGGAGCCCCGCCTCCTGGTGCGGGCCCTCACCCGGGGGGGGTACCGGGCCTTGGGCCTCCCCACGCCCAGGCTCACCCGGGGAACGCCCCTTTCTCTGGTACACTTCCTGTGATGCGGCGGCCTTCTCCCCTGGCGGAGGGCGAGGCCCAGACCGGTCCCCTCATCCTCTACAGCCTCCTCACAGGAGGGCTTGCGGGCGGCGCGGCCCTCGTCGCCAGCCTGGCCCTAAAGGCGGTGGAGGCGCGGGTGGGCGGCCTCCTCGGATACCTTCCCCCTGGCCCCCCCGGGGAGGGCGGGCTCGGCCAGGCCTTCACGGGCCCCTCCTCCCCCCTCCTCCCCCTCCTCCTTCTCCCCGCCCTCTTCGCCCTTTCCGGCTGGCTGGCCAGCCTTCCCGGGGCCTTTCCCCGGGCCCGGGCCTACCTCGCCGCCCTGGTCCAGCTCGGGGCCTACTCCCCCCTGGGCCGGGAGGGGCTTTTCGGCGGCCTGGGCCTGTGGGTGGGGGAGGTCTTGGGGAAGCGGTTTTCCCGCATCGGTCGGGTCCTGGCCTTCGCGGGCTTAGCGGCGGGGCTTGGGGCGAGCCTCCACGCCCCCGTGGCCGGGGCCCTCCTCGCCACGGAGATGCGCTACCGGGGGCTCCGCCTCGAGGCCCAGGCCCTGGCCCCCGCCCTCCTCGGGGCCCTCGCCGGCTTCACCGTCTACGGGGCCCTCCTGGGCTACGCCCCTTTGGTCCCGGTCCGGGCGGAGGCCTCCTGGGGCGCCCTGCCCCTGGGCTTCGGCCTGGGCCTCGGGGCCGCCCTTCTCGGCACCCTCTGGCTCCAAGGGGCTGGGCTTTTGGAGCGGGGGTCTTCCCGCCTTTCCCTCCCCTTGCGCCACGGCCTTTTGGGCCTCGCCCTGGGCCTCGCCCTTCTCCTCGCCCCCGAGGCCCTAGGCCAGGGGACAGGCTGGCTTGCCCTGGCCACCACCCCCCTTCTCTTCCCCGAGGCGGTCCTCTACCTCCTCCTGGCCAAGGGGCTCCTCCTCGTCCTGGCCCTGGGGAGCCGGGCTCCTGGGGGGCTCCTCACCCCCGCCCTCGTCCTCGGGGGGCTCCTGGGGGCCCTCGTGGGCAAGCTCCCCCTCCCCGCCGCCCTCCCCGGGCCGGAGGCCCTGGCCCTGGCCTCCGGGGCCGCCCTGCTTGCGGGCGTGGCCCGGGCCCCCTTCGCCGCCCTCGTCCTCGCGGCGGAGTGGGGCGGCTACGCCCTCCTGCCCCTCGTCCTCCCCGCCGTCTTCGTGAGCTACGCCCTTACCGAGGCCCAAAGCTTAGGCCCGGAAGGGCAAGCGGCGCCTCCGTCTGAAACGCCTCCGCAAACCGCACCCCCGCCCTCTGGCCCAGAAGCCGCCTCCGGGCCCGGAAGTCCTCGAGGGTGAAAGGCCAGCGGTAGAACTCCTGGTAGAAGCTGAAGACCGCCTCCGCCACCTCCTGGGTGGGGGTGGTGTCCACGTAGACCCAGGGCCGCGCGAGGTCCTCCCGGGGGTAGTGAAAGAGGCGCACGGGCTTCCTGTGGGCCTCTCCCACGAGTTTGGGGATGCGGCAAAGCTTCAGGGCAGAAAGCACCGCCCGGTGGGTGGCCCGGTGGTCCGGGTGGACGTCCATGGGGTCCCAGGTGACCACGGCGTCCGGACGGAACTCGGCCATGAGCCGGGCCAGGGCCAGGGCCTCCTCCCGGCCACCGGTGAGGAAGGTGTCCCGGAAGGGCAAAAAGCGGTGCTCGGCCCCGATGAGCCCCGCCACGTGGGCCCCGTGCCCCTCCCGCACCCGGGCCACCTCCTCCTCCGGCGTATCCCCGAACTGGCTGGCAAGCTCCCCCCGGGTCATCCAGACGAGCATCACCCGGTCCCCCTTCCGGGCGTGGAGGGCGAGGGTGCCGGCCGCCCCGATCTCGTCGTCCGGGTGGGCAAAGACCGCCATGAGGTTCACGAAGGCCAGTCTACACCGGCTTGCCCCTCGGCCCAAAACCCCTTAGGATAGGCCGTAACCATGGTCCGGGGCATCCGCGGCGCCATCACCGTGGAAGAGGACACCCCGGAGGCCATCCACCAGGCCACCCGGGAACTCCTCCTTAGGATGCTGGAGGCAAACGGCATCCAAAGCTACGAGGAGCTCGCCGCCGTCATCTTCACCGTCACCGAGGACCTCACCTCCGCCTTCCCCGCCGAGGCCGCCCGGCAGATCGGCATGCACCGGGTGCCCCTCCTTTCCGCCCGGGAGGTGCCGGTGCCGGGAAGCCTCCCCCGGGTGATCCGCGTCCTCGCCCTCTGGAACACGGACACCCCCCAGGACCGGGTGCGCCACGTCTACCTCAGGGAGGCGGTGCGGCTCCGGCCAGACCTGGAAAGCGCCCAGTAGCGAAGTGACCGCACGGCGGTTTCGCAGCAATGGGGTGCCTGAATGAGGCTTGAGAAGCCCCTTTTGGGGCCCCCACCGCAGCGAAAGCTGGGGTGGGGTACTTAAAGCCCCAACACCTCCCCCCAGGGCGTTGGCGCCTTGGGGGCCACGTAGCCCGTGTCCATCTGCGCAAGCTGGAGGCGGCCCGAGTACTCCTCGTTCACCGCCTGCCAGTAGGTGTACTCCTCGAGGACCCAGATCCCCGACTCCCTCCCCCCGTTGCCGCTCGCCTTCACCCCGCCGAAGGGGAGGTGGGCCTCGGCGCCCACGGTGGTGTTGTTGATGCTGGTCATCCCCGCCCGGATCCCCACCTTGAAGAGGTAGGCCCAGTGGCGGTGGTTGGTGTAGATGGCGCTGGAAAGGCCATAGGGGGTGCTGTTGGCCACCGCTATGGCCTCCTCAATCCCGTCCACCTTGACGAGGTTGATCGTGGGCCCGAAGACCTCCTCCGTGAAGAGGCGCGTCCCCGGCCTCACCTCCCAGACCGTGGGCCAGCCATAAAGCCCGGCCTCCGGGTCCCCCAGGAAGCGGGGGTAGGGGTTTTCCCGCGTGATCCGGCCCCGGCCGAAGAGAAGCCTCGCCCCCTCCGCCTCCCCCACCCGGTAGTGCTCCTGCCAGCGGGCGAAGAAGCGCTCGTTGATGAAGGGCCCGTAGGTGACCTCGGGGTGGAGGAGGGGGTTGCCCACCAGGGTGGCCTCCACCCGCTCCAGGAAGCGGCGCTTGAACTCCTCGTAGATGGGGGCGTCCACCAGGATGTTCCCCGCGGAGGTGCACCGCTGCCCTCCCGTGGCGAAGGCGCTCCACCAGGCCCCCTCCACGGCGAGGTCCAGGTCGGCGTCCCGCATGACCACCAAGGGGTTCTTGCCCCCAAGCTCCAGGGTGGGCCTGATCAGGTTCCGCCCCGCCACCTCCCCGATCCAGCGCCCCACCTGGGTGGAGCCGGTGAAGGCGAACTTCTGGAAGAGGCCCTCGTCCATGAGCTCCACCATCCACTGGCCCGTGGAGCCCCTCCCGCCGCCGAAGACGACGTTGAGGACGCCCGGGGGCAGGCCCGCCTCCTCAAAGAGCTTGGCGAAGACGTAGGAGAGGGTGGGGGCGTCCTCGGAAGGCTTCCACACGACGGCGTTTCCCGTGAGGACGGCGGGGATGAGCTTCCAGCTGGGGACGGCGATGGGGAAGTTTCCGGCGGTGATGATCCCCACCACGCCCAAGGGCCTGCGGAAGGTGAAAAGCTCCTTGTCGCGCATCTCGCTGGGGACGGTCTGGCCGTAAAGCCTGCGGCCCTCCGAGGCGAAGAAGAGGGCGGTGTCTATGGCCTCCTGCACGTCCCCCGCCGCCTCCTTGGGGGTCTTGCCCACCTCCCGCACCATGAGCCGGGTGAGGGTGGGCTTCTCCCGCTCCAGGATCTTCACCAGGTTGAAGAGGACCTGGCCCCGGATGGGAGCGGGGGTCCGGCTCCACTCGGCGAAGGCCTCCTGGGCCTTCAGGGCCGCCTTGCGCACCAGGTCCTTGTCCGCCTCGGGGAAGCGGGCGACCACGTCCTCCCGGTCCGAGGGGTTGCGGCGCTCCAGGAGGGGGCCCTCGAGGACCTCCTCCCCGCCCACGAGGTGGCCAAACTCCAAGGTGTTCCCGTACTTGCCTGCCGCCTTGCGCATCGGGGACCTCCGTAGGGGATTTTACCCTCTCCACGGCCGCCCCCGGGGTAAACTGGGTCCCATGGGCATCTACGAGGCCATCCAGGCCACGATCAAGGAGGCGATGAAGGCCCGGGACGAAAGGACCCTGGCCTTCGCCCGGGTGGTCAAGGCGGAGCTGGACCGCAAGGGCGACGGGAAGCCCCTCCCCGACGAGGAGGCGGTGAAGGTGCTGAAGGCCCTCAAGGAGATCGCCCTGGAGCAGGGCAACGACTTTGAAGCGGAGTTTCTGGACCGCTTCCTGCCCAAGGAGATGTCCGAGGAGGAGCTGGAGGCCTGGATCCGGGAGCACGTGGACCTCTCCCAGTTCAAAAACCCCCTCGCGGCCATCGGGGTGGTCACCAAGGCCCTGGGGCCCAAGGCCCCGGGGGAGAAGGTGCGCAAGGTCATCGAGCGCCTCACGCGATGAGCCCCTGGGAGCGCATCCTCCTCGAGGAGATCCTCTCCGAGCCCGTCCGCCTGGTGAGGGAACGGGTGCGGACGCACACGGGCCGGGAGCTCACCTACGTCTACCGCCCGGGACCCGTGGCCGCAAGCTTCGTCCTCCCCGTGACGGAGAGGGGCACGGCCCTCCTCGTCCGTCAGTACCGCCACCCCACGGGCAAGTTCCTCCTGGAGGTTCCCGCGGGGAAGGTGGACGAGGGGGAAACCCCGGAAGAGGCGGCGAGACGGGAGCTTAAGGAGGAAGTGGGGGCCGAGGCGGAAACCCTCATCCCCCTGCCCTCCTTCCACCCCCAGCCCTCCTTCACGGCGGTGGTCTTCCACCCCTTCCTCGCCCTGAAGTCCCGGGTGGTCGCCCCGCCCACGCTGGAAGAGGGAGAGCTTCTGGAGAGCCTGGAGCTTCCCCTCACCGAGGTCTACGCCCTCCTCGCCAAAGGCGAGATCCAGGACGCCTCCACCGCCCTCACCCTCTTCTACGCGGAACCTCACCTGAAGCGCTTGGGCCTGCTCTAATCCCGTACCGCAAAGGGCGCCTAGGGGCTTCCCGGGCCGGCAGGGGTATAAAAGCCGAGGCCTGGCGCATAAACTCGGGCTAGGATCCCCTTCCTTTCCCCGGTAGACTGGCCCTGTATGAAGCCCAGCGTCCGCACTCCTCTTCCCGGGCCCAAGGCCCGGGCCCTCCTGGAGCGGGGAGAAAAGGTCCTCTCCCCCTCCTACGTGCGCCCTTACCCCTTCGTGCCCGCAAGGGGCCAGGGAGCCTTTTTAGAAGACGTGGACGGCAACCTCTTCCTGGACTTCATGTCCGGCATCGCGGTGAACACCACGGGCTACGCCCACCCCAAGGTGGTGGAGGCGGTCCGGGCCCAGGCGGAGCGCTTCGCCCACGTCTGCTTCTCCGACTTCACCCACGAGCCCACCCTCTCCCTGGCGGAGCGGCTCGTGGGCAAACTGGGCGGGGGCTACCGGGTCTTCTTCGGCAACTCGGGCACCGAGGGGGTGGAGGCGGCCATCAAGCTCGTCCGCTACCACACCCGGCGCCCCTACCTTTTGGCCTTCACCGGGGCCTTCCACGGCAGGAGCCTCGGCGCCCTCTCCCTCACCGCCAGCAAGAGCGCCTACCGCCAAGGCTTCGCCCCCTTCCTTCCTGGCGTCGTCCACCTTCCCTTCCCCAACCCCTTCCGCCCCCCCTTGGGGGCCCGCCCGGAAGAGGTGGGGGATGCGGTGCTGGGGCACCTGGAGCACCTCTTCCAGACCGTCCTCCCGCCCGAGGAGGTGGCCGCTTTGTTCCTCGAGCCCATCCAGGGCGAAGGCGGGTACGTGGTGCCGCCCCCTGGCTTCATCTCCCGGCTGAAGGAGGTTCTGGACCGCTTTGGCATCCTCCTGGTGGCCGACGAGGTCCAGACCGGGGCAGGGCGCACGGGGCGGTTTTTCGCCCTGGAGCACGAGGGCGTGCAGGCGGACGTCTACGTCCTGGCCAAGGGCCTGGCCTCGGGGTACCCCATAAGCGCCGTCCTCTTCCGGGAAGAACTGGGAAGCTGGCCCCCCGGGGCCCACGGCACCACCTTCGGCGGACAGGCGGTGGCGGCCGCGGCGGCCCACGCCACCCTTGACCTTCTGGAAGAGGGGCTCCAGGAGAACGCCGCTAGGCTTGGGGAGTTCCTCCTCAAGGAGCTTCGCGCCCTCAAGCGCCGCTTCCCCTTCCTGGGGGACGTGAGGGGCCGGGGCCTGATGATCGGCCTGGACTTCGGCGACCCGGACCACCCCCGGCCCGACCTCAGGGACAAGGCGGTGCGCCTCGCCTTTGAGAAAGGGCTCCTCCTCCTCCCCGCCGGGCCCTCCGCCCTCCGCATCGCCCCACCCCTCGTCCTGACCCAGGAGGAGGCCGCCCTTGGGCTTGAGATCCTGGAGGAGGTCTTCCGCGCCCTCTAAGGCGAACCCCCCGGCCTCGAGGCCGGGGGGCCTATCTGGTGGAGCGGCGGGGATTTGAACCCCGGACCTCCCGCTTGCAAGGCGGGTGCTCTCCCTCTGAGCTACCGCCCCAGGCCTAGGGGAGTATAGCCCAAGGGAGGGGGTTTCGCAAAGGGGACCCGGGGCCTATAATCGGGAAGGTGCGCCGGACCAGCCCTCGGGCAGGGGAAGGTCCCGCGGGAAAGAGGCCGGCGCGCCCGCACGCCGTCCTAGCGAAGGCGTAGACCTAAGCCCAACCTTCCCCGATGGGAGGAATATGCCCGTAGAGATCACGGTTAAGGAGCTCCTGGAAGCCGGCGTTCACTTCGGCCACGAGAGGAAGCGCTGGAACCCCAAGTTCGCCCGCTACATCTACGCGGAGCGGAACGGCATCCACATCATTGACCTCCAGAAGACCATGGAGGAGCTGGAGCGCACGTTCCGCTTCATTGAGGACCTGGCCATGCGCGGCGGGACGATCCTCTTCGTGGGCACCAAGAAGCAGGCCCAGGACATCGTGCGCATGGAGGCAGAGCGTGCGGGCATGCCCTATGTGAACCAGCGCTGGCTGGGCGGCATGCTCACCAACTTCAAGACCATCTCCCAGCGGGTCCACCGGCTGGAGGAGCTGGAGGCCCTCTTCGCCTCCCCGGAGATTGAGGAGCGCCCCAAGAAGGAGCAGGTCCGGCTGAAGCACGAGCTGGAACGGCTTCAGAAGTACCTCTCCGGCTTTCGCCTCCTGAAGCGCCTCCCCGACGCCGTCTTCGTCGTGGATCCGACCAAGGAGGCCATCGCCGTCCGGGAGGCGAGGAAGCTCTTCATCCCCGTGATCGCCCTGGCGGACACGGACTCCGACCCCGACCTGGTGGACTACATCATCCCCGGAAACGACGACGCCATCCGCTCCATCCAGCTCATCCTCTCCCGGGCGGTGGACCTCATCATCCAGGCCCGGGGCGGGGTGGTGGAGCCCTCCCCCTCCTACGCCCTGGTGCAGGAGGCGGAAGCCACCGAGACCTCTGAGGGCGAAAGCGAGGTGGAAGCATGAGCCAGACCGAACTCATCAAGAAGCTGCGCGAGGCCACGGGGGCCGGCATGATGGACGTGAAGCGGGCCCTCGAGGACGCCGGCTGGGACGAGGAGAAGGCGGTCCAGCTCCTCCGGGAGCGGGGGGCGATGAAGGCCGCCAAGAAGGCGGACCGGGAAGCCCGCGAAGGCATCATCGGCCACTACATCCACCACAACCAGCGGGTTGGGGTCCTGGTAGAACTCAACTGCGAGACGGACTTTGTGGCCCGGAACGAGCTCTTCCAGAACCTGGCCAAGGACCTCGCCATGCACATCGCCATGATGAACCCCCGCTACGTCTCCGCCGAGGAGATCCCCGCCGAGGAGCTGGAAAAGGAGCGGCAGATCTACATCCAGGCCGCCCTTAACGAAGGGAAGCCCCAGCAGATCGCCGAGAAGATCGCCGAAGGCCGCCTAAAGAAGTACCTGGAGGAGGTGGTCCTGCTGGAGCAGCCCTTCGTCAAGGACGACAAGGTCAAGGTGAAGGAGCTCATCCAAGAGGCCATCGCCAAGATCGGCGAGAACATCGTGGTCCGACGCTTCTGCCGCTTTGAGTTGGGGGCGTAAGCCATGAAGGCGCACCGGGGCCCGGCGTTTCCGGGGCCCCGGTTTTCCATGAAGCCATGAAGTACAAGCGGGTTCTCCTAAAGCTCTCCGGCGAGTTCCTGACCCGAAACGGCTTCGGCATCGAGCCCGAGGCCACCCAGGCCCTGGCCCGGGAGATCAAGGCCGCCTACGACACCGGGGTCCAGCTCGCCATCGTCATCGGGGCGGGCAACCTCTGGCGGGGCGCCCGCCAGGGGGTGGGGATGGACCGGGCCACCGCCGACTACATCGGCATGCTGGCCACCATCATGAACGCCCTCGCCCTCCAAGACGCCCTGGAATCCCTGGGCGTCCCCACCCGGGTCCAGACCGCCCTCACCATCACCCAGGTGGCCGAGCCCTACATCCGCCGCAGGGCCCTCCGCCACCTGGAGAAGGAGCGGATCGTGATCTTCGGCGGGGGGACGGGCAACCCCTTCTTCTCCACGGACACCGCCGCCGCCCTCCGCGCCCTCGAGGTGGGGGCCGAGGTGGTCCTCATGGCCAAAAACAAGGTGGACGGGGTCTACTCCGACGACCCCCGCAAAAACCCCGAGGCCGTGCGCTTTGACGAGCTCACCTACCTGGAGGTCCTAAACCGGGGCCTCCAGGTGATGGACACCACCGCCATCACCTTGTGCATGGAGGCGGGGCTCCCCATCGTGGTCTTTGACATCTTCAAACCCGGCGCCCTGGTGGGTATTATCCAGGGGGAAAAAGTGGGCACCCTCATCCACTAGAAAGGAGGCGGTATGACCCTGAAGGAGCTTTACGCGGAAACCCGAAGCCACATGCAAAAGAGCCTCGAGGTCCTGGAGCACAACCTGGCGGGCCTCCGCACCGGCCGCGCCAACCCCGCCCTCCTCCTGCACCTGAAGGTGGAGTACTACGGCACCCACGTCCCCCTGAACCAGATCGCCACCGTGACCGCCCCGGACGCCCGAACCCTCGTGGTCCAGTCCTGGGACCAGAACGCCCTCAAGGCCATAGAGAAGGCCATCCGGGACTCGGACCTGGGCCTGAACCCCAGCAACAAGGGGGACGCCCTTTACATCAACATCCCGCCCCTCACCGAGGAGAGGCGAAAAGACCTGGTGCGGGCGGTGCGCCAGTACGCCGAGGAGGGGCGGGTGGCCATCCGCAACATCCGCCGCGAGGCCTTGGACAAGCTGAAGAAGCTGGCCAAGGAACTCCATCTCTCCGAGGACGAGACCAAGCGGGCGGAGGCGGAGATCCAGAAGATCACCGACGAGTTCATCGCCAAGGCCGACCAGCTTGCGGAGAAGAAGGAGCAGGAGATCCTGGGCTGACCCCGGCATGCCGCGCCCCCGCTTGCCCAAGGGGGAGGAATGACGGACCACCTCCCCACCCGCGTCTTCTCCGCCCTGGCCGGGGCCCTTCTCCTCCTCCTCGTCCTTTGGGGGGGCATCCCCCTCATCCTCCCCACCCTCCTCTTTGTCCACTGGCTCGGCACCCGGGAGCTCGCGGAGATGCTGGCGAGGAGGGGGATCGCCCTCAACACCCCCCTCCTTTTGGCGGGAGGGGTTTTGGTCTTCCTCTTCTCCTTGCCCCAGCTCTACTGGCACTTCCCCCAGGTGCCCTGGCGGGAGGTGGCCCTGGGCCTCTTCCTCCTCGCCAGCTTCAGCTACGAGCTCCTCTTTGGGGCCAACCTCCCCCGCTTCGCCTTCGGCCTCATGGCCTTTCTCTACCTGCCCTGGAGCCTGGGGTACGTCCTCCTCCTCAGGGAAACCCCCGACAGCAGCCTGGGCCTTTGGACCCTCTCCCTACCCATCGTGGCCAGCTTCGCCACGGACATCGGGGCCTATTTCATCGGACGGACTTTCGGCAGGCGGAAGCTCGCCCCGGAGATCAGCCCGGGCAAGACCGTGGAGGGCTCCTTGGGGGGGATCGCGGTGAGCTTCCTCGCCCTGGTGGTCTACACCGGGCTCGTGCGCGAGGTCTTTCCCTTCGGGCTTTTGGAGCTTTGGCTTTTCAGCCTCCTTCTCTCCTTAGGGGCCCAGCTCGGGGACCTCGCTGAGTCCATGCTGAAGCGCTTCGCCGGGGTGAAGGACTCAGGGAACTTCCTCCCCGGGCACGGCGGTCTTCTGGACCGGATAGACAGCCTCCTCTTCGCCTTCCCCCTCACGTACTTCCTGGTGGTGCTTTTCACATGAAGCGGGTCGTCGTCCTCGGATCCACGGGTTCCATCGGAAAGCAGGCCCTCGAGGTCTGCCGCCTGAGGGGTTACGAGGTGGTGGGTCTCGCCGCCGGGAAAAACCTCGAGGCCCTCTCCCGGCAGATCACCCTTTGGAAGCCCCGCCTGGTGGCGGCGGAGGAAAGCCTCCACAAGGAGCTCAAGGCCCGCTTCCCCGGGCTTAGGCTCGCCACGGCCGAGGAGGTGGCCGCCCTGGAGGCGGAGGTGGCCGTGGCCGCCATCCCTGGCCTCGCCGGGCTCGCCCCTACCCGCATGGCGGTGCGGACCGGGAAGCGGGTGGCCCTCGCCAACAAGGAGGCCATGGTGGCGGCGGGGCCCCTTTTGTGGCGGGAGGCGGAAGCCCACGGGGCCGAGATCCTCCCCGTGGACTCGGAGCACTCCGCCCTCTTCCAGGCCCTCCTCGGGGAGAGGCGGGAGGACGTGGCCGAGCTCATCCTCACGGCGAGCGGGGGGCCTTTCCTCAGGGAGCCCGAGGACCTCGCCCAGGTGACCCCGGAGATGGCCCTCCGCCACCCCCGCTGGCGGATGGGCCCCAAGGTCACCGTGGACTCCGCCACCCTCTTCAACAAGGGCCTCGAGGTCCTGGAGGCCAAAGAGCTCTTTCGTTTCCCCCTGGAGAGGATCAAGGTCCTCATCCATCCCCAGGCCTACGTCCACGGCCTGGTGCGCTTCGTGGACGGAAGCCTCAAGGCCCAGCTCGGCCCCACGGACATGCGCCTTTTCATCCAGTACGCCCTCACCTATCCCGAGCGGGCGGAGACCCCCCTGAAGGACCTCCCCATCCCCGGGGTGCTGGAATTCTTAGAGCCCGACCTCAAGCGCTTTCCCGCCCTCGCCGTGGCCTACGAGGCGGGAAGGCGGGGGGGCTTGGCCCAGGTGGCCGTCTCCGCCGCCGACGAGGTGGCGGTGGAGGCCTTCCTCCAGGGGAAAATCCCCTTCCCCCGCATCCCCGAGATCCTGGCCCGGGTGCTGGAAGCCACCCCCGCAGAGCCTCTAACATGGGAGAGCCTCTTCGCCGTGGACGCCTGGGCCCGGGAGGAGGCCAAGAGGTGGGCATGAGCCTGTTCTGGTTTCTGATCATCATCGGCGTCAGCGTCTTCGTCCACGAGCTCGGCCACTACCTGGCGGCGAGGCTTCAAGGGGTGCGGGTCAAGGCCTTCAGCATCGGCTTCGGCCCGGTCCTTTGGCGAAAGGAGGCCTGGGGAACGGAGTGGCGGCTTTCCGCCATCCCCCTAGGGGGGTACGCCGACATCGAGGGCCTCCTCCCCGAGGAAAAGGGGAGGGGGTACGACGCCCTCCCCTTCCTGGGGAAGCTCCTCGTCCTGGTGGCGGGGGTGGCCATGAACGTCCTCCTCGCCTGGGGCCTCCTCGCCTACCTCTTCAGCGCCCAGGGGGTGCCCGAGGTCACGGGCCGGGCGGTGATCCTCGAGGTCCTGCCAGGAAGCGTGGCCGAGGAAGCAGGGCTTAAGCCTGGGGACATCCTCCTCGCCGTGGACGGGAAGCCCTTGGAAAGGCCCCAGGAGATTGAGCGGCTCAAGACCCCAGGCGCCCATACCCTGGCCGTGCTCCGCCAGGGGGAGGAGGTGGCCCTCTCCCTCACATGGGAGGAGGGGATGGAGCGCCTGGGGGTGGTCTACCAGCTAGAAGTGATCTACCGCAAGGTGGGCTTCCTGGAAGGGCTCGGCCTCGCCGCAGGGCGTACCCTGGCCTTCGGGCCCGCCCTCGTCCGGGCCCTGGTGGGGGGGCTTGTCGGCGTTCTCGCGGGGAACCCCGATAGCGGCGTCCTCGGCCCCGTGGGCATCCTGGCGGAAACGGGGCGGGCGGCCCAGGAAGGGCTTTTCCGCCTGGTGGAGCTCGCCGCCGCCATCAACCTCTCCCTCGCCCTCTTCAACCTCCTCCCCATCCCCGCTTTAGACGGCGGCCGCATCCTCCTCCTCTTCCTTGGCCGCTTCCTCCGCCTCCGGCCCGAGCAGGAGGCCACCGTCCACTACCTGGGCTTCCTCTTCCTCCTTCTCCTTCTCCTCCTGGTCACCTTCCAGGACCTGAGGCGGCTTCTCGGGGGGTGAGGTGGCGGAGGCCACGGTCCTGATCCCCGCCTTCAACGAGGAGGCCACCGTGGGCCGGGTGGTCCAGGTGGCCCGGGAGGCGGGGTTTCCCGTGGTGGTAGCGGACGACGGCTCTAGGGATGAAACCGCCCGAAAGGCCCTGGAGGCTGGGGCCGAGGTGGTGCGGCTAGAGGAGAACCGGGGGAAGGGCGGGGCCATCGCCGAGGGGCTCAAGGCGGTGCGGACCCCCTTCGTCCTCCTCCTGGACGCCGACCTCCTCGGGCTCCGTCCAGAGCACCTCTTCGCCCTGCTTGAGCCCCTCAAGAAAGGGGAGGCCCGGATGGCCGTGGGGGTCTTCCGGGGAGGGCGGGCCTCCACGGACCTGGCCATGCGCCTCACCCCCTTTCTCTCGGGCCAAAGGGCCCTCCGCCTGGAGGACCTGAGGAGCGTGCCCGGCCTGGAAAAGGCCCGCTACGACCTGGAGCTCCTCCTCACCCGGCACGCCAAGCGGGCGGGCTGGCCCGTGGTGTACGTGCCCATGGAGGGGGTAAGCCAGGTGATGAAGGAGGAGAAGCGGGGGGTTCTCGCCGGGCTCGGCCACCGGCTCCGCATGTACTGGGAGATCCTGCGCTACCGGCTCAGGGCGCGCTGAAGCGGACGAGGCCCACGAGGCCCTCCCCCGCCCGGAAGGCCACTACGCCGAGGCCGGGGACGAGGTAGAGGAGCTTCACGTCGGCCCCGCCCCGCTCCGTGGTGAAGGCCACCCGCAGGCGGTAGGCGTTGAAGCGCCCCGCAGGCACCCTAACCCCCTCCACCCCCTCCACCCGGACCGCCAGGGCCACCCGCTGCTCCTGGAAGCGGGCGTTCCCCGACCAAAAAGCACCCGGGACAAGCCTCTTCGGGTAGAGGAGCAAGGGCGGGACGAAGGGGAAGAACCCTTCGGGGAGCGCGACCCCTTCCAAGTAGATCCCCTCTGCGCCGAAGCGGAGCCGGTCCTCGCGGAAGACCTTCCCGTCCCGCCGGTAGGCGAGGCGGTACCCCCCTTCCACCGCCTCGAGCGCCTGGACCGTGCCGTCGCTGTAGGCGTAACGCCCCCCCTCAGGGGGGAGGATCTGGGCCCAGACCAGGCCGAGGAGGAGACAAAGGCCGAAAAGCCGCGCCACCGCCATGCCCTTCTTTTCTCCTGGGTTCGCCCTCCTGCCGCCCAAAATCCCCACCCAAGCCTTCTGCCGGGGCCCCCATGCGGGCGCAAGCCCGCATGGGGTGGGATCACTCCGACTCGCCGAGCTCGTGCCCCCTCTGGGTGGCCGCCTCCACCGCCTCGTAAAAGGCCGCCCGCACCGCCCGGGCCTCGAGGGCGTGGAGGCCGTGGATGGTGGTGCCCCCCGGGCTCGCCACCTCGTCCTTGACCTGGGCGGGGTGCCTGCCCTTGAGAAGCTCCCCCGTGGCCGCCAGGGCGTCCGCAGCAAGGCGGAGGGCCAGGGCCCGGGGCATGCCCATCTTCACCCCCGCGTCCGCCAAGGCCTCGGCCACCACCGCCAAATAGGCGGGGGCAGAGGCGGACATGCCGGTGAAGGCGTCGAAGAGGTGCTCGGGGATCTCGTACACGTCCCCCACCGTGGCGAAAAGCGCCCGGGCGAAGGCGAGGTCTTCCGCCTCGCTGGCCTCCTTTAGGGCGGTGAGGGCGGTGGAGCTCTCCCCGATGACCACCGCCAGGTTGGGCATGGCCCGGACCACGCGGCGGTTGTCCAGCCTGCGGGCGAGGACCGAGGTGGAGATCCCCGCCATGATGGAGATGTAGCCCAGGCGGTGGTGGGCGATCTCCGGGGCCAGGGCGGGAAAGTCCCGGGGCTGGACCGCGATCAGGACGCGCTCGGCCATGCCCAGGTCCGCCCGCGTCAAGGGGCGGACGCCGAAAGGCTCGGCGAGCTCCCGGCTCCGCTCGGGCGTCCGCCCCAAGACCCCCACCTCCTCCGGGCGTAAGAAGCCCCGCTCCAGAGCCCCCTTGAGGATGCTCCGGCCCATCTTGCCGAGACCCACGAAGACCAGCCTCATGCCTGAGAGTTTACCTTCCGCAGCTTGGCGTAGTAGAAGCCGTCCAGCCCTCCCCTCGGGTCCACGTAGACCCCAAGCCCCCGGGCGAGGACGGGGAAGGGGGGTTGGACGGGCTCGGGGCGGAACTCAGGGTGGCGCGCGAGGAAAGCCCGCACCACCCCTTCCCCCTCCTCCTCCGTCAGGGTGCAGACGCTGTAGACGAGAACCCCCCCTTCCTCCGTGGCCTGGGCCGCCGTCTCCAGAAGCTGGAGCTGGAGGGCGGCCATGCGGGCAGGGTCCTCGGGGCTTAGGCGGTAGCGGAGCTCGGGGTGGGCGCGGAAGGTGCCGGTCCCGGTGCAGGGGGCGTCCAGGAGGACCTTCTTCGCCCGCTCGGGCACGGGCCGGGTCAGGTCCTGGGTGCGGTAGTGGACCCAAAGGCCAAGCCGCCGCGCCGTCCTCGCCCCCGCCTCCTGCCGCCTGGGGTTAAGGTCGTAAGAGATCACCTCCGCCCCCTGGGCGGCGAGGTAGAAGGCCTTGAGCCCGGCCCCACCGCAGAGGTCCAGCACCTTTTCTCCGGGCTTTGGGGCGAGGAGCTTTGCGGCAAAGAGAGAAGCGGGGTTTTGCGGCTGGAGGCCGAGGGCGGGAAAGTCGGTCTTGGGGCCTTCCCAAAGGTAGCTCCCGGGGACGGGGCCGGGCCTTAGGTCCACCTCCCGGTAGGCGGTGACGAAGAGGGGGGCGGGCTCGTTGAAGCCCTCGGCGAAGGCCACGTCCCCGAAGAAGCCCCGCCAGGCCTCGCAGAGCCAGTCGGGGAGGGAAAGGCGCACGCACTCCGGGGCCTCCCTAGGGGCAAGGCGCCGCAAAACGGCGTTCACCAGCCCGGCGAGGCCCGGGTAGCGGCGCTTCGCCTCCTCCACCCAGGGGCTCACCCGGGCGTGGTCCGGCTTGCCCTCAAGCCACTCCAGGGCCCCCAGGCGGAGGATCCAGCGCACCTCGGGGGGCAGGCCCTCGGGCCGGGGCAAGAGGGGGGCGAGGAGGTGGTCCAGAAGGCGGAGGCGGCGGAGGGCCCCGTAGACCAGGAAGGTGGCGTAGGCCCGGTCCCGCTCGGGCCAGGGGGACCGCCTCAGGGCGCGGTCCAGGAGAAGCTGGGCCCGCCCTCCCCGATCCACCTCGAGGAGGACGGCCACCGCCAGGGCTCGAGGCGTCCCGGCCCTCAAGTTTCTAGGGGGTGGGCCTTGATGCTGAACTTCAGGGCGGTCCGCTCCTCGTTCTCCAGCTCCAGCTTGACGAAGGCGGGCTTCACCACCAGGTCCAGGTTGTCGGGGGCGATGTAGCCCCGGGCGATGGCGATGGCCTTCACCGCCTGGTTCACCGCCTGGGGCCCGATGGCCTGGACCTCCACCTCGCCCTTGGTGCGGAGAAGCGCCGCGATGGCGCCGGCCACGGAGTTGGGGCGGGACTTGGAAGAGACGCGCAGCGTTTCCACTTTGACCTCCTATGAGCTCCCGGCCACCCTCAAAGCGTCTTGGGGCGGCTCAGGTCCATCCTAGAGCAGAGGCCCTCCCGGTTCAAGAGGAAGCGGCCAGGACCCGCTCCTCCAGTCCCTTGAGGAGGCTTTCCACGTTCTCCTGCATGAGCTTCTGCACAAGCTTCTGCAAAAGCCCGCCGAAGATGGGGATGGTGAGCTCGTAGGTGAGGGTGAGGACCACCCGGGTCCCCTCCCCTTCCGGGAGGAAGACCCAGGTGCCCTCGTAGCGGTCAAAGTCCCCCTCGGGGGAGAAGAAGCGGTTCCTGAGGTTCTCGTCATCCCACTCCTCCTCCTCCAGCCAGCGGACCTTCTTCCCCATGGCCACCGCCACCCATCGGCTCCTCGTGCGGGCGCCTTCCCGGGCCACCACCTCGAGGCTCTCCACCTCCTTCAGGTAAGGCTTAAGCCCCTCCAGGTCCTTGGCGAGCCGGTAGACCCGCTCAGGCGGGGCCGGGATGTAGCGTTCGGCGCGTACCTCGGGCATGGCCTACTTATACTGTTCCTCCTCCTCCTTGGCAAGCCGCCAGGCCTCCAGGGCCACCCCCAGGGGAAAGCCCCGCCCCTCGAGGAAGCGGACCGCCCGGGCCTTGTCTTCCCGGTGGCGGTAGCGGCGGAGGACCGCCAAGGCCTCCTCCACCCGGGCCTCGGGCAGGACCTCCTCCACCACCTCCTCCGGCACCCCCCGGGCGAGGAGAAGGGCCCTAAGCTTCCTCGGGCCGTACCGCCGGGCCCGGGTCTCCACGAAGGCGCGGGCGTAGGCCCGGTCGTCCAGGTAGCCCATGGCCTCCAGGCGCCCGAGGGCCGCCTCGGCCTCCGCCTCGCCGAAGCGGGCGGCAAGCTTCGCCCTCAGGGCCGCCCGGCTGTACCCCTTGCGGGCGAGAAGGCGGAGGGCGTACGCCAAAGCCTCGCTCCCCATGGGATAATCTTAGGGCCATGCGCGTCTACGCCATCGCCGACCCCCACCTCTCCCGGGTCCACCCCAAGCCCATGACCGTCTTCGGAGCGGGCTGGGAGGGGCACCCGGAGGCCTTCTTCCGGGGGTGGCGGGAGGCGGTGGGCGAGGAGGACCTGGTGGTGGTCCCCGGGGACATCTCCTGGGCCATGCGCCTCTCCGAGGCGATCCCGGACCTCTTAGACCTCGCCCGCCTGCCCGGGAGGAAGGTCCTCCTCAAGGGCAACCACGACTACTGGTGGCCCTCCATCAGCCGCCTCCGGGCCGCCCTGCCCCCGGGGATGTACGCCCTCCAAAACGACGCCCTGGTGGTGGACGGGGTGGCGGTGGCTGGGACGCGGGGCTGGCAGTACCCGCCCCAGACGCCGGAGGACGAGAAGGTCTTCGCCCGGGAGGTGGAGCGCCTGAAGCTCTCCCTGAAGGCCCTCGAGGGCCAGCCCTACCGCCACCTGGTGGTGGCCTTCCACTTCCCCCCCTTCGGCCCCGGGGGGGAGGCCTCGCCCCTCCTGGAGCTCGCCGCAGGGGCCCATCCCCAGGCCATCGTCTACGGCCACCTCCACGGGGCCGACCCCGGGAAGCTCCCGCAAAGCTACCAGGGCATCCCCCTCCATCTGGTGGCGGCGGACGCCCTCCGCTTCCGGCCCAAGCTGGTTCTGGAAGCGGACTGAGGTTATACTAAGTACATGCTTTGGCGGCCCGTGGGGCACGGGGTGGAGGCCCTCTATCTGGCCACGCCCCTGGGACGCCGCGTGGGGTACGGGGTCTACGTGTACCGCTACCGGGGGCTCCTGGTGGACACGGGCCCCCCTAAGGCCCGCCCCTTCGCCCCCGAGGCCGAGGGCGCGCTCCTTACCCACGCCCACGAGGACCACGCCGGGGGAGCCTCCCGGCTCGGCCTCCCCGTCTACGGAAGCGCCCTGACGGCCGCCCTGGTCGCCGCCCCCAAGCCCCTCCGCCTCTACCGCCGCCTGGTCTGGGGAAGCCCCCGCCCTGTACGGGTGGAGGTGGCCGAGCGGGTGGGCCCCCTCCACCTCCTCCCCACCCCGGGCCACGCCCCCGACCACGTGGCCCTCTACGACCCCGAGGCCGGTCTTTTCTTCGGGGGGGACCTCTTCCTGGGGGTGCGGGCGAGCCTCGCCACCCCAGGGTTTGACCTCCAGGCCCTCCTCCAAAGCCTCCGGAGGGTCCTCGCCCTAAAGCCCCGCGCCTTCTACTGCGCCCACGCGGGGCCCCTCCAAGCCCCCCTGGAGGCCCTTCAGGCCAAGCTGGACTTCCTGGAGGGGAAGCGGGAGGAGGCCCTCCGCCTCAAGGCCCGAGGCCTCACCCCCAAAGAGGTCCTCCGGCGCCTCTTCGGGGGGGAAAGCCCCTTGGCCCTCCTCTCCGGCGGGGAGATGAGCCGCCTCGCCTTCGTGGAGGCCCTTATGATGGAGCCATGATCACCGCCTTCGTCCTCATCCGGGCCCGGGGGAACCGCGTCCAGGCCCTGGGGGAGGCCATCGCCGAGCTGCCCCAGGTGGCCGAGGTCTACTCGGTGACGGGGCCCTACGACCTCGTGGCCCTGGTGCGCCTGAAGGACGTGGAGGAGCTGGACGACGTGGTGACCCAGGGGATCCTCTCCCTGGAAGGGGTGGAGCGGACGGAAACCCTCCTGGCCTTCCGCGCCTACCCCAGGCGGCTTTTGGACCAGGGCTTCGCCCTGGGGCAGGAGTGAAGTCCCCCTTCCTCCTCCTCCTCCTCGCCCTCCAGGGGGGGCTCCTCCTCGTGGGCGGGGGCGGGATGCTCTGGCTTGGCCTCCCCCTCGCCCGGGAAGCGGGCGGGGCGGGGTTTTGGGCTTTGGTCCTCCTCCTCACCCTCCAGGGCCTCGAGGCCCTCTTCCGCCGCCTCTTCCCCGCCTCCTTCCGCGAGGCCGAGGCCCTGCATCGCGACCTCGCCCTGGCCCTTAAGCGCTCGGGGGCGAGACCGCCTTTTCTCCTCGCCCTCGCCCTCGCCGCCGCCTTGGGGGAGGAGGTCTTCTTCCGGGGGTTTCTCCAAAGCCTCCTTATGGCCTGGCTTGGGGGCTTAGGCCTTTGGGTCCAGGCCCTCCTCTTCGCCCTCCTCCACCCCGCCCCCCTAAGGGCCTGGGCCTACCCCCTTTACACCGCCTTGGCGGGCCTCCTCTTTGGCCTCGCCTACCTCTATACGGGAAGCCTCGTCCCGGGCGTCCTCGCCCACTTCCTCCACAACGCCAAGAGCTTCTACGGGCTCTGGCGGGAGCGCTAGCAAAAACCTTCCCCAAAGTCAAGGGCAAAGGCCCACAATCCCCGCCCTCCCCGTGCTACAATAGGCGCAAACCCCTACCCTATCCCAGGCCCGGTATGAAGGAGGGCTTCCATGAGCGAGCTGGGTTTCGTCCGGCGTGGACAGGACCTAAAGGCCTACCGGGCCCTCAACTGGGAAGGGTCCTTCGCCGACTACCTCCGCCTCCTCAAGGAGGACCCTAGGCCCCTAAGGACCAGCTTCCAGAGGGTCCACGACATGATCCTCGCCCACGGGGTGGAGGAGTACACCCGCTTCAAGGAGAAGCTCCTCCACTACCGCTTCTTTGACGACCCCTTTGAGGGGGGAAAGGACGCCGTCTTCGGCCTGGACAAGCCCCTGATGCGCCTGGTGGCCACGCTCAAAGCAGCCGCCCACCGCCTGGGCCCCGAACGGCGCATCCTCCTCCTCCACGGTCCCGTGGGCTCGGCCAAGAGCACCATCGCCCGCCTCCTGAAGAAGGGCCTCGAGGCCTACAGCCGCACCGAGGAGGGCAGGCTCTTCACCTTCTACTGGAAGACGGAGGAAGGCCCCCTCCCCTGCCCCATGCACGAGGAACCCCTCCACCTCCTGCCCCAGGACCTCCGGGAGGCCTTTCTGGAGGAGCTCAGGACCCTCCACCCCGACTACCCCTACCCCCTCGAGGTGGAAGGGGATCTCTGCCCCGTGTGCCGCTTCCAGATGCGGGAGGGCCTGAGGAAGTACGAGGGCGACCTCGCCGCCCTCCTGGAACACGAGGTGGTGGTGAAGCGCCTGGTCCTCTCGGAAAAGGACCGCGTGGGCATCGGCACCTTCCAGCCCAAGGACGAGAAGAACCAGGACTCCACCGAGCTCACCGGGGACATCAACTACCGCAAGGTGGCCCTCTACGGCTCGGACTCCGACCCCCGGGCCTTCAACTTTGACGGGGAGCTCAACATCGCCAACCGGGGGATCGTGGAGTTCATTGAGATCCTCAAGCTGGACGTGGCCTTCCTCTACGACCTCCTCACCGCAAGCCAAGAGCACAAGATCAAGTCCAAGAAGTTCGCCCAGACGGACATAGACGAAATCATTCTGGGCCACAGCGTGGCAGGGTGGACCCCCATCCTCTACCGGTACCGGGGGAGGCTCGGCTGGACCACGCTGGAGGGGCTTTACGAGCGTTTTGGCGAGCGGCCCAAAGGGCTCGAGGTGTTGGCCTACGACCCTGAACGCAAGGAGGCCCGCTGGACCCGGGTCTTGGGCCTCTACCGCCACCCCTTCTTCGGGGAACTCCTCACCTCCGCCCAGAAATGGGGCGTGGTGGAGACCACGCCCAACCACTCCCTTTACGACCGGGAAGGGCGGGTCTTCTACCCCGAGGAGGGGAGGGAGATGCTGGGCCTAAGGCGCCTGCCCACCCCTCTCGTCCCTCCGCCCCGGATGGTGGACGTGACGGAGGGTGTACCGGGCTTTGCCGTAGAGGAGGAGCTCGCCCCCGCCCTCGCCGCCCGCCAGTTCACCCGTCCTATCCCCCCAGGGTATGCCCGGCTGGCCCTTCCCCGCCACGCCACCGCCCTGAAGGCCCGCTACCACCTGCCCCAGGACGAGGAGGACTTGAAAGCCCTCCTCACCGTCCTCATCTGGTACGCCACCGAAGGACACAGCAACGCCCGCAACGGGGGCATCGTCATCTCCTCGGCCAACCGGGAGGAGCTGGAGCGGGTCAAGGCCGCCTACGAGCGGATCTCCGACGCCAAGGGCTACATCCACTCGGGCTCCAAGCGAGACTCCGCCTGGCGGCTTTACCTGGGAGCCGAAGCCATCCGGGTCTTGGCCGAGCATCACTGCGGCAAGGGGGCAGCACAAAAACGCCTCCCCGACTTTCTCTTCGCCCTTCCTCGCCCCTACCTGGAACACGCTTGGGAGGAACTCCTTAAAACCGATGGGTCCCGGCGGCTGAGCAAGGAGCAACAGAAGGGCTCCGAGACCTACCGGCGGCTTTATGGAGAGTTCAAGACCATTTCCCCCATGCTGGCCGCCCAGGTGGGGGTGCTCCTGAGCCTACTGGGGCACGACTACAGCGTCTACCTCTACCCCAGGCCCGGAAAAGCCCCCGCCTACCGGATCCGCTATGTTTCCGGGGAAGGCAAGCCAGGAGGCCGGCACAAGCGGTACACCCACCGCCTCTTCCGCCACCCCGCCGGGGGCGAATGGGTCTACGACATCGCTTGCGAGGGCCTCCACAACTTCGTCTGCGGCGTGGGGAACATCGTCTGCCACAACACCAACGAACCTGAGTACCGCAAGCTCCAGGCCAACGAGTACATGGAGGCCCTGCGGGACCGCACCATCAAGATTGACGTCCCCTACATCCTCCGGGTCTCCGACGAGGTGAGGATCTACCAGAGGGACTTCGCCAAGGTGCGGGGCAAGCACATCGCCCCCCACACCCTGGAGATGGCCGCCACCTGGGCCGTGCTCACCCGCCTCGAGCCCCCGAAGCGGGCGGGCCTCACCCTCATGCAGAAGCTCAAGCTCTACGACGGCAAGCTCCTCCCCGGCTGGACGGAGGAGGCGGTGAGGGAGCTCATGGGGGAGGCCAAGCGGGAGGGCCTCGAGGGGATCAGCCCCCGGTACATCCAGGACAAGATCTCTAACGTCCTCGTCACCAGCGAAGAGCCCTGCATCAACCCCTTCATGGTGATGAACGAGCTGGAGGAAGGCCTCAAGCACCACTCCCTCATCTCGGACGAGAAGACCCGGGAGCGCTACCGGGCTCTCCTCCAGGAGGTGAAGGCGGAGTACGCCGAGATCGTCAAGAACGAGGTCCAGCGGGCCATCGCCGCGGACGAGGAGGCCTTAAACCGCCTCTTCCACAACTACATTGACCACGTGAAGGCCTATGTGCTAGGGGAGAAGGTGAAGAACCCCTACACCGGCGCCCCCGAGCCCCCCAACGAGCGGCTTATGCGCTCCATTGAGGAGCGGATAGAGATCCCCGAGTCCCGCAAGGACGACTTCCGCCGGGAGATCATGAACTACATCGCGGCCCTGGCCCTGGAGGGCAGGCAGTTCACCTACAGGGACAACGACCGCCTGCGCCGCGCCCTGGAGCTCAAGCTCTTTGACGACCAGAAGGACACCATCAGGCTTTCCGCCCTGGTCTCGGGGGTGGTGGACCCGGAGACCCAGGCCAAGATTGACGTGGTCAAGGCCCGGCTCATCCGGGACTACGGCTACTGCGAGCACTGCGCGAGCGGCGTCTTGGAGTTCGCCGCCTCCCTCTTCGCCCGGAGCTAGGATGCCCGAGGGGATCCTGCCCATTGAGCGCGACCTCCTCCGCTTCAAGGAGATCGTGCGGGGGGAGGTAAAGAAGCGCGTGCGGGAGTTCCTCACCCGGGAGGAACTCTTCGGCCAGGTGGAAGGCCGCCTCGTCTCCATCCCCCTGCCCCAGCTGGAGATCCCCAAGATCGTCCACGGGGAGCCCCTAGGGGAAGGCCTGGGCCTCGGGGGGCCCGGAGAGGAGGCCTTGGGCCCGGGGGGGCACGTTCCCGTGGCCGAGCTGGAGCTGGAGGAGTTTTTGGACCTCGTGGGGGAGGCCCTGAGGCTTCCCCGCCTAAGGCCCAAGGGGGAGGGGGAGGTCACGGAGGAGGCCCTGCGCCACACCACCATCGCCCGCAAGGGGCCGAGGGGGCTCCGCCACGTGCGCCGCACCCTCAAGGAGAGCCTGAAGAGGGCCTTGCAAAGCGGGGAGTATCGCCCCGAAGACCCCCTCCTCGTCCCCGAGCGGGAGGACCTGCGCTACAAGGCCCCGAGGCGAAAGCCCATCCCCCACGCCCAGGCGGTGGTCCTCTTCGCCCTGGACGTCTCCGGGAGCATGCGGGAAGAGGAGCTTAAGCTCGTCAAGACCCTCTCCTTCTGGATCACCCTCTGGATCAAGCGGCACTTTCCCAGGCTGGAAAGGCGCTACCTCCTCCACGACGCCGAGGCCTGGGAAGTCCCCGAGGAGGAGTTCTTCAAGGCCCGGGAGGGCGGGGGAACGCGGATCTCCAGCGCCCTCCTCCTGGCGGAAGAGATCCTCAAGGCCTACCCCGAGGCCTTCTACAACCGCTACCTCTACCACTTCTCCGACGGGGAGAACTGGCAGGGGGACACGCCCTTGGCCCTCGAGGCCCTAAGGCGCCTCCTCCCCTCCCTCGCCCTCTACGGGTACGCCCAGGTGGAGGGCCCCTACGGCCAGGGGCACTTCCTGGAGGAGGTGCGGGAGGCCCTGGGAGGCAGGGAGGGGGTCGCCCTCGCCGCGGTGCGGGGCCGGGAGGACCTGCCCGTGGCCTTGAGGCGGCTTCTCGGAGGTTGAAATGGAGCGGGAACTCGCCCACTGGGTGGAGCGCCTCAGGGAGCGGGCGGAGGCCGAGGGGCTTTCCTTTCCCCCCGTGGCCTTCCAGGAGGTGGGCCCCGAGGAGATGGCCATGCTCGCCGCCTACGGGGGCTTTCCCCGCCGCTACCCCCACTGGCGCTGGGGGAGCGCCTACCTGCACTACCGGGAGACCTACCGCTACGGCCTCGCCCGCATCTACGAGCTCGTGGTGAACACCGTCCCCGTGCAGGCCTACCTCCTCAGGGGCAACCCCCTCCTCGCCCAGAAGCTCGTCGTCGCCCATGTCTACGCCCACGCCGACTTCTTCCAGAACAACCTCGCCTTCAAGCCCATCCCCAAGGACATGCTCGCGGAGATGGCCCACCACGCCGCCTACGTGGAGCGGGCCATGGAGCGGCACGGGGCGAGGAGCGTGGAGGAGTTCCTAGACCTCGCCCTTTCCCTGGAAAACCTCATTGACCCCCACGCCCCTTACATCCAGAGGCCCGCCCAGAAAGAGGAGGAGGCCCCCAAGCGCCTCCCCGTGCGCCCCTACCTGGACCCCTACGTGAACCCGCCCCCCGCCTTCCCCAAGGAGGCGGAGGAGGGGGCAAGCCCCGAGCCCCTCCCCCCGAGGCCCACCCGGGACATCCTGGGCTTTTTGGCCCGCCACGCCCCCCTCGCCCCCTGGCAGAAGGGGATCCTGGAGATCGTCCGGGAGGAGAGCCTCTACTTCGCCCCCCAGGCCGCCACCAAGATCCTGAACGAGGGTTGGGCCACCTACTGGCACACGCGGCTCCTCCTCCCCCTCCTCACCCCGGAGGAGGCCCTGGAGTTCGCCGAGATGCAGGCGAACCTCCTCGCCCCCCACGGCCTGAACCCTTACCGCCTGGGCTACCACCTCCTCATGGAGGTGGAGGAGCGCTGGGACAAGGGGCGCTTCGGCCCCGAGTACGAAGCCTTGCCCCTGGGGGAAAGGCTCCGCTACGAGCGGCCCACGGGGGAAGGCCGGAAGAAGCTCTTCCAGGTGCGCACGGTCTACACCGACCTCAACTTCCTAGAGGAGTTCCTCACCCCGGAGTTCGCCCTAAGGCGGGGCCTCTTTGCCCTCGAGGACCTGCCCCGCTTCGCGGAGGCCAAAAAGGCCCTCCTCTTCCGCCTCACCAACCTGGGCTACCCCATCGTGGAGCTCGTGGACGCCAACTACCAAAACCGCGGGGAGCTTCTCCTCGCCCACGCCTATGAGGGGGTGGAGCTGGACCTGAGGAAGACCAAGGCGGTGCTGGAGAACCTCCACCGCCTCTGGGGCAGGCCCGTCCACCTCAAAACGGTGGTGGGCGGGAAGGAAACCCTCCTTTCCGCCGGCGCCTAGCGGAGGACCCGGAGGTAGCCCAAAAGCAGGGCCTCGGAAAGCTCCCCCAGGTGCCGGGCCACGAGCCGCCCCTCCCGGTCAAAGAAGAAGGTGGTGGGAAGCCCCTGGATGCCCAAGGCCTGGGCAAGCCGGGTCTCGGGGTCCAGAAGAACCCACTCGGGAGAAAGGCCCCTTTCCTCCAAAAAGTTCTTCACCACCAGGGGGCCTTCCCCCTGGCTTACAAAGGCGAAGCGCACCTCCGGGTTCTCCTGGGCCAGGCGCACCATCATGGGGAGCTCCCGGCGGCAGGGGGGGCACCAGGTGGCCCAGGCGTTAAGGACCAGGGGCTTCCCCCGGAAATCGCTGAGGCGTACCTCCGTCCCCCCAAGGGTCGTGAGGGTTAGGGGGGGGAGGCGCGCCTCCTGGGCCGGGGCCTTGCGGACGAGGAAGACCCCCGCCACCAGGGCCGCGGCCAAGGCCGCCCCCAGGGCGTAGCGCCAGAGGTGTTTGGGCAAGACCATGAGCGTATACCCTCCTCCAGCCAAGATACCCCACCAGGGGTCAAACCCCCCCTGCCAGACGTAGAGAACGGCGAGGGGGTCCTTGGCGTAAACCGACGCGTTCTCCAAGACAAAGCCAAGCCTGGCTCCCAGAAGGCCCACAAAAACGGCGCCCTGGCCCCAGGAGGAAAGCCTCCGGTCCACCCGGCGGGCAAGGAGCTCCGCCACCCCCACCAGGGCGAGGAGGGCCAGGGCCACCTGCACCCTCACCCAGGGGATGGCCAAGGGGCCCACCTGAAGGGCGTCCATCACCGGACCAGGGGATACCCCGCCCGCGCTATGGCCAGCACCCCGCCCTCCACGTTGTAGAGGTTCGTGTAGCCCTTCCGCGCCAGGTACTCCGCCGCCTTTTGGCTCCGGTTGCCGCTACGGCAGTAGAGGTAGACGGGCCGGTCCTTGGGGATCCGGTCCGCCCACCGGGCCACCTCCTCCACGGGGAGGTTAATGGCCCCGGGGACGTGGCCCTGGGCGAACTCCCCCGGGGTCCTCACGTCCACCACCACCGCCCCGGCGGCCAAGGCCTCGTAGAGCTCCTCGGGGCCCACGTTCTCGTAGCTTCCCTTGGGGCCGCAGGCGGCGAGGAAGAGGAGGAGGGCGAGGGTCAGCGAGACCGCCTGGATCAGCGGAGCGACCTTGGGGCCGAAGAGGGCGCGGCGGGTCATGCTAGGCCCGGACCCCCACGGCCTTCCGGATGGCCTGGAGGAACTGGGAGAGGGGCTGGGCCCCGAGGACGCGCTCCTTGCCGTGGTTGATGATGGTGTCCGGCACGCCGTGAATGTGGTAGCGGTCGGAGAGGGCGGGGAACTCGTTGGCCTCAATCATCTCGCCCCACACCTTGGGGGAGGCGTAGGCCAGGCGGTGGGCGGTGCGCACCGCCTGCGGGCAGTAGGGGCAGGTGGGGGTGACGAAGACCTGGAGGACCACCTCCTCGGGGAGGTCGTTGAGCTCCTGGACCACGTTCTCAGGGAGGCCGTGCCCATCCCGGCCCAGCATCTCTATGTCCTCGAGGAGGCTTGCGAACTCGTAGCCCGCCGGGATCCCCCGGTAACGGAGGTTGATGGCCTCCGAGCCCTTCTCGCGAAGGATGAGGGTGGGCGCGGCCTCCACCTTGTAGGCCTCGGCCTTCGCCTTCCCTTCAGGGGTGGCCAGGTCGTAGACCACCAGGTGAAGCTTGTCGGAAAGGGCGGAAAGCTCCTCCAGGAGCTGCTTCGTCTCCTTGCAGTAGAGGCAGGGCTCCTTCCCCGGGGCGATCAAGGTGGAAGAGTCGGTGAAGAGCACCATCTCCACGTCCCGGCTGAGGTTGGCCAGCCTTTCCCGCACGATCTCTTGCTCTTTGGGTCCCAAAAGCGCCATGTTCACCTCCGGAATACCCCGGTAGGGGTACGTCCAGGCCCTAACTATATCAGATAAAGAGCCCCGAGGAAAGAGCGCACTTTCACGTTCCCGCGGCTTGACACCATTACCCCCCATGGGTATACTTGGCCCCGAGGAGGGACAAAGGTCCCTCACCGGAGGTGAAGCCATGATCTTTCGCCAGATCTACGAGGAAGGCCTTGCGCAGATGAGTTACCTCCTGGGCTGCGCCGCCACCGGGGAGGCCCTGGTGGTAGACCCCAGGCGGGACGTGGACGTCTATTTGGACCTAGCCCAGTCCTTGGGTCTCCGCATCACCGCCATCGCCGAAACCCACATCCACGCCGACTACCTCTCGGGGGGACGGGAGCTCGCCCGGGCCACGGGAGCCACCCTGTACCTCTCCGACGAGGGGGACGAGAACTGGAAGTACAAAGGCCTGGAGGGCTTCCCCCACGTCCTCCTTAAGGACGGGGACGAGTTCCGGGTGGGCAACATCCGCGTCCGGGCGGTCCACACCCCTGGCCACACCCCCGAGCACCTCTCCTTCTTGGTGGCCGACGGGGCGGTGACGGACGAGTCCCTTCTCTTCCTCACGGGGGACTTCGTCTTCGTGGGGGACGTGGGACGGCCGGACCTTTTGGAGGAGGCGGCGGGGATCCGGGGCACGGCGGAGCCCGGGGCGAGGCGGATGTTTAAGAGCCTCAAGGAGAAGTTCCTCACCCTCCCCGACCACGTCCAGGTCTGGCCCGGCCATGGGGCGGGAAGCGCCTGCGGGAAAGCGCTTGGTGCCCTTCCCGCCACCACCGTGGGGTATGAACGCCGCCACGCCTGGTGGGCGGAGTACCTGGAGAAAGACGACGAGGAAGGCTTCGTGAAGGCCCTCCTCCAAGGGCAGCCCGAGGCCCCCACCTACTTCAAGGAGATGAAGCGGCTGAACCGGGACGGGATGGCCATCCTGGGCGGCCTTCCCCACCCGGGCCGCCTCACCAAGGCCCAGTTCGCCCGCTGGCTGAAAGAGGGGGCCATCCTGGTGGATACCCGGGACAAGTTCGCCTTCGCCGGGGGGCACCTGAAGGGAGCCATCAACATCCCCGCCGGGAAGAACTTTAGTACCTGGGCGGGCTGGCTTCTCCCCTACGACCGCCCCCTCGTCCTCCTCGCCCGCCCCGAGGAGGTGGAGGCCCTCACCCGGGCCCTCATCCGCATCGGCCTAGATGAGGTGGTGGGGTACATCCCGGGGCTCGAGGGCTACGCCGAAGGGGAGCTGGAAACCGTCCCCCAGATCACCGCCAAGGAGGCCAAGGAGCTTTGGGAAAAGGGCCAGGCGGTGGTCCTGGACGTGCGGGGACGGGACGAGTACCTGGCGGGTCACATCCCGGGGGCCCTCAACATCCACGCGGGCCGCATCCTGGCCCACCTGGATAGGCTTCCCAAGGACAAGCCCCTCATCGTCCACTGCGTGGGCGGGGACCGCTCCAGCACCGCCATCAGCGCCCTTTTGGCCCACGGCTTCCAAAACGCCCTGAACCTCACCGGGGGCATCAAGGCCTGGCGGGAAGCGGGCTTCCCCGTGGCGAGAGGCGAGGAACTGGTGCAGGCCTAAGCGAACCCACCCCGGCCTAGGCCGGGGTGGGTCTCCCAGACCCCAAGGAGGTCTTCCATGTACGAGACCCAGGTGCAAGAGCTTTCCCCCGAAGAGGCCAAGCGGCTTTACGACCAAGGGGTGCCCTTTTTTGACGTGCGCGAGGTGGAGGAGTACGCCCAGGCCCGGATCCCCGGGGCCAGGCTTCTCCCCCTTTCCGAGTTCATGGCCCGCTACGGGGAGATTCCCAAGGACCAGCCCGTGGTCCTCTACTGCCGCACGGGCAACCGCTCCTGGCAGGCGGCGGCCTGGCTCAGCGCCCAGGGCTACCAGGTGTACAACCTCGAGGGCGGCATCGTCCGCTGGTACCGGGCAGGCCTCCCCGTGGACACCACCCCGGTGGAGATGGGCTACGCCACCACGCCCTATAAGGAGGTGGGCCCTCACGAAGCAGCGGGGCTTCTGGAGGAAGCCTGGGTGGTGGACGTGCGGGAAGCCTGGGAGTACCAGGGAGGCCACATCCCCAAGGCGGTGAACATCCCCCTTTCCGAACTCCCCCAAAGGCTCCAAGAGCTCCCCAAGGACCGGCCCATCCTCCTCGTGTGCAACTCCGGCAACCGCTCGGGGGTGGCGGCGGATTTTCTGGTGAAGCAGGGCTTTGACGGGGAGAAGATCTACAACCTGGAAGGCGGCACCTACGCCTGGGCCGCTGCGGGACTTCCGGTGGAGCGATGAGCCTCGCCCTCCTGGGCGCCCTCCTCATCGGCCTTTCCTTGGGCCTTTTGGGCTCGGGGGGCTCCATCCTGACGGTACCGGTCCTGGTCTACCTCCTGGGGGAGCCTCCCAAGCAGGCCATCGCCGAAAGCCTCCTCATCGTGGGCGGGATCGCCCTCCTCGGGGCGGTCCCCTACGCCCTGAGGGGCCTTGTGGACTTCCGCAACGTCCTCTTCTTCGGCCTGCCGGGGATGGCGGGGACCTACCTCGGGGCGTGGCTTTCCCGCTTCGTCTCGGGAGAGGTCCAGCTCCTCACCTTCGCCCTGGTCATGCTCCTTGCCGCCTACTTCATGGCGAGGCCCCTTCCCCTGAAGCGCCAAGAAGGCGGGCGCAAGCCCTGGAAGATCGTCCTGGACGGCCTTTTCGTGGGGGCCCTCACCGGGTTCGTGGGGGTGGGGGGCGGGTTTTTGATCGTCCCCGCCCTGGTCCTCCTGGGAGGGCTCCCCATACACCTCGCCGTGGGCACGAGCCTCTTCATCATCGCCATGAAGTCCTTCGCCGGCTTCTACAAGTACCTCCACCTTCTCCCCGCCCTCGGCCTCTCGGTGAACTACCAGGTGGCGGGGCTCTTCGTCCTCGTGGGCTTCCTCGGAAGCCTCCTCGGGGGGAGGGTGGCGGTACGCCTGCCCCAGGAGAGCCTAAAGCGGGGCTTCGCCCTCTTCCTGGTGGCCGCAGGGGTTTTCATCTTGGTCCAGAACCTGGACTAAGCGCCCCTCCCAACCCTGGGGCCCTGGCGTCCCTGTGGTAGGCTTCGGGGGATGCCGCGCTACGGGTTCCACCTTTCCATCGCCGGAAAAAAGGGAGTGGCCGGGGCGGTGGAGGAGGCCACCGCCCTCGGCCTCACCGCTTTCCAGATCTTCGCCAAAAGCCCGAGGAGCTGGCGCCCAAGGGCCCTCTCCCCAGCCGAGGTGGAGGCCTTCCGCGCCTTAAGGGAGGCTTCCGGGGGTCTCCCCGCCGTGATCCACGCCTCCTACCTGGTCAACCTGGGGGCGGAGGGGGAGCTTTGGGAGAAGAGCGTGGCGAGCCTGGCGGACGACCTGGAGAAGGCCGCCCTCCTCGGGGTGGAGTACGTGGTCGTCCACCCCGGCTCGGGCCGACCCGAGCGGGTCAAGGAAGGGGCCCTCAAGGCCCTGCGCCTCGCCGGCGTCCGCTCCCGCCCCGTCCTCCTCGTGGAGAACACCGCCGGAGGCGGGGAGAAGGTGGGGGCGCGGTTTGAGGAGCTCGCCTGGCTTGTGGCGGACACCCCCCTCCAGGTCTGCCTGGACACCTGCCACGCCTTCGCCGCCGGGTACGACGTGGCCGAGGACCCCTTGGGGGTCCTTGACGCCCTGGACCGGGCCGTGGGCCTGGAGCGGGTGCCCGTGGTCCACCTCAACGACTCTGTGGGCGGCCTCGGAAGCCGCGTGGACCACCACGCCCACCTTCTCCAGGGAAAGATCGGGGAGGGGCTCAAGCGCGTCTTCTTGGACCCAAGGCTCAAGGACCGGGTCTTCATCCTGGAAACTCCCAGGGGACCGGAGGAGGACGCCTGGAACCTCCGGGTCCTTAGGGCCTGGCTCGAGGAGGCCTAAGTACCCCAGGCTTCCACCAGGTGGGGTCCAAAAAGGAACTTCCCAAGCCCCGTTTCGGGCACCCCATGTGGCGAAACCAACACGCGGCCGCCTAGCCCAAAAGGAGGGTGAAGAAGACCCGGCGGGCGAAGGCCAAGACCTCCTGGATGGGCCCCCTGAGGACCGTGAGGATAAGGAGGAAGGAAAGCCAGGCGTACTGCTCCAGCCGCCAAAGCCAAGGGTGCCAGGCCAAAGGGAGAAGGCTTTGGAGGATCTTGGAGCCGTCCAGGGGGGGTATGGGGAGGAGGTTGAAGACAGCGAGGACGAGGTTGATGGAGCTCGCCACATAGGCGGCGAGGGCCAGAAGCCCCAGGGCGGAGCCCCCGCTCCCCCGGAAGGCCCCATAGACCCCCTCCGGGTCCAGGGCGAAGAGGCCCCGCACCGCCAAGGCGAAGAGAACGGCGAGGGCCAGGTTCACCAGGATCCCGGCCACGGAGACGGCGAAGAGGCCCAGGCGGTAGGCCCGGAAGGCGGGAGGATAGATGGGCACGGGGCGCGCCCAGCCGAAGCCCACGAGGAGGAGAAGGAGGGTTCCCAAAGGGTCCAGGTGCCGCAAGGGGTTCAGGCTGAGCCGCCCCTGGCGCTTGGCCGTGTCGTCCCCGAAGAGGTGGGCGGCGTAGGCGTGGCCCACCTCGTGGAGGACGAGGCTCATCACCAGGGCAAAGAAGGCGAGGAGGAAGGCGAGGGGGTCTGCTTGCAGGAGGGCGATCATAGCCCGAGGGCCCGGTAGAGGGTGGCGAGGAGGCCGGAAAGCCCCCGGACCACCGCGTCGGTCACGCCGGTGTAGGAGAGGAGGAGGAAGATGACGAGGAAGCCCACGGGGCCGTAGGAGGCGAGCTGGTCCAGGAAGCGGCGGGCCTCGAGGCCCCCCACGGCGTAAAGGGCCCTGGCCCCGTCCAAGGGGGGTACGGGGAAGAGGTAGATGGCGGCGTGGAGGAGCATCAGGCGCTGGCCCAAAGCAAGCCCCTCGCCGAAGGGGTAGGGCAGGAAGCGGGCGAGAAGGCCGTACACAAACGCGGCCACAAGGAAGCCCAAGGGCCCCATCAGGGCCACCATCGCCCCCTTACGCCCGGGAAGGCGGCTCGGGACAAACCGGGGCCAGCCGAAGCCCAGAAGGGCGAGGAGGACGAGGCCTAAGGGCTCCAGGTGGACCCGGGGGTCCAGGCGCAAAAAGCCGTACCGCCTTGGGGCCACTTCCCCGTAGCGGTCAGCAAGCCAGGCCTGGAAGAGGTTGTGGAGGATGAGCCCTAAGGCCCCGAGGAGAAAGGCCAGGAGGAAGACCGGCGGATCATTCAGGTAGGGCAAGAGTCCCATCGTCCAACAGTTTACGGGCTAAGGCCAGCTCCTCCTCAAAGCTCCGCACCTCTCCCCGCCTGCGGGCCTCGGCCACCTGGCGCAAAATCTCCCCCACCTTGGGGCCCGGCTTCAAGCCGAGCTTGAGGAGGTCCCGGCCCATGAGGACCCGCCGCTCGGCCTTGAGCCAGGCCTCCTTTTCCGGGAAGAGGGCGAGGAAGGCGGCCCGGAGGGGCTCCCGCCCCAAGGCCTCCTTGGGCACCTCCTCCCCCCGGGAGGCCGCGAGGAGGAGGGCAAGCCCTTCCCGCAGCCTCCCGGGAAGGGCGAGCCAGGCCGCCCGCTCCAGGGGGTTTTTCTGGTGGAAGAGGAGGAGGAGAAGCCGGGCCTCAGCGAGGCCCTCCTCGGCCCGGAGCCTACGGAAGGGGGCCTCGGGAGGAAGGTCCAGGCCGTAGAGGGCCTTAAGGGCGCCGAGCTCGGCGAGAAAGGCCAAGGCCCGGTAGAAGGCCTCCTCCTCCAGGGTGAGGAGGAGCTCTTCCCGGAGGCGGCTCCGGCTCGCCCCCGCCACCACCTCGGGAAGGAGGGCGGGGGCGAGAAGCCGCGGCACCTCCTCGGCGAAGCGGAAGCCTAGGCGGGCGGCTAGCCTCGCCCCCCGCACCACGCGGGTGGGGTCCTCCACGAAGGAGAGGGGGTGGAGGGGGCGGAGGAGGCGGGCCTCCAGGTCCCTAAGCCCCCCATAGGGGTCCAAAAAGGTGAGACCGCCCAGGTCCACGGCCATGGCGTTCACGCTGTAGTCCCGGCGCTCCAGGTCCCGGGCGATGGGGGCCCGGCGCACCTGGGGAAGAGCCCCGGGGTAGGAGTAAACCTCCTCGCGGCTTTCCGCCAGGTCCACCACGAGCCCGAAGGGGAGGCGGACCCGGGCGGTGCCGAAGGCGTAGTGGAGGCCGTAGCTTCCGCCGAAGCGGTCCACCAGGAACTGGGCCACCCGGGCCACCTCCACCCCGGGCCCCACGACGAGGTCCAGGTCCGGGCCAGACCGGCCCAAAAGGGCGTCCCGCACCGCCCCCCCCACCAGGTAGACCCCCTCGGGGAAAGCCTCCCTCAGGGCCTCCACCACCCGAAAAACCCCGCTGGGAAGGGCTTTTAGGACCCGCTCGGCCAGGGTGGGCTCGGGCCTGGGGGCGCTCCGGTAGAGGTCGGTCCGGGTGTAGATCCCGAGAAGCCGCCACCCCTCTCCCGCCCGCTCCCCCACGAGCACCCGCCCCCCGGCCTCCCGCAGGCGGGGCTCCACCTGGGAAAGGGGGGTGGAGGGGGGAAGGACCACCGCCCGGACCAGGAAGCCCTCCACCGGGTGGTCGCCGAACCCCAGGCGCACCGCCTTACGCAGGTCCCGCCTGCGGGCAAGCCCCAGCAGCCGGACCCCCTCGCCCAGGGGCTCCACCACGGGCATGGCCCCGTAACCCCGCTCTTCCAGCTGGCGGAGGGCCTCGCGCACGGAGGTGGGGCGGAGGGTCTCCACGGGGGCGGTCATCGCCTGGCCGAGGGTGGGCTCGGGGTCCAGGAAGGCCTCCAGGGTTTCCAGAAGCCGGGCCAGGGCCCGCCCCTTGCCCCGCACCCGGGCGAAGGCCGCCCGGGCGTGCCCGCCCCCGCCCAAGGCGCCAAGCCACCGCCCCACGTCCAGCCGGGCCTTGCTCCGGGCGATGAGGAGGGTGTCCCCCCCGAGCCTCAAGGCCAGGAGGACCCCGTCCGCCTCGTAGAGGTCCAGCAGGGTGTGGGCGAGGGGGGCGAGGGCGGGCACGTACCCCTTCTCCCGGGCCCGGGCCACGAGAAGCCTGAACCCCTTCCGCTCCACGAGGTGGGCGGTCTTCAGAAGCTGGGAGAGGATCTCCCGGGCCTCCTCGCCGAAGCGGGGGCGGACCCAGTCCCGGACGCGGGCGACCTCGGCCCCCTGCCGGAGGAGGTGGCCTGCGGCCTCGAGGTCCTCCGGGGAGGTGGAGGGGAAGCTGAACCCCCCCGTGTCCTCCCAGAGGCCGGCGTAGGCCAGGGTGGCCTCCAAGGGGTCCAGGGCCACGCCCCGCTCAAGGAGGAGGGGCACGAGGAGGCTCACCGTGGCCCCCACCGGGGCCACCCTCCCCCCCACGGCGGGCACGTCCCCCGGGGTCCTCGGGTGGTGGTCGTAGACGAGGAAGGGCACCCGGCCCACCAGGGCGGCGAGGGGTCCGAGGCGCTCGGGGCGGGCGTTGTCCACGAGGACCACCTCCCGCACCCGGTCCAGGGGGATCTCGCTCGCGGGCACCAGGTCCAGCCGGTCCTCAAGAAGGGGAAGGACCTCCCTCAAAACCCCTTCCACGCCCCCCACCAGGGCGAGGACGCTCCCCGGGTAAAGCCGCCCCGCCAGGACCATGGAGCCCAGGGCGTCAAAGTCCAGGTTTTCGTGGGCCGCCACGACCCGCACGGCCCCAGTCTACCTTGACGGAGGCGGACGGCGCTGGTACACTCCTTTTTGGCACTTGGAGAGGTGCCCGAGTGGCTGAAGGGACACGACTGGAAATCGTGTAGGGGGGCTTAAACCTCCCTCGCGGGTTCGAATCCCGCCCTCTCCGCCAAAAGGCCCCGGCGAAGGCCGGGGCTTCCTTTTACCGGTGGGCCCGCGCCGCCTCCGGGGCCCTTTGGGCGCGGAAAATGGTATGGTTCTCCCGTGCGGCGCTGGCTCCTGTTTTTGCCTCTGCTCGCGGCTTCGGCCTGGGCCGCCTGCGCGGACCGACCCTACGTCCTGGAAACGGAAGAAGGGCTTCTCGGCGGGGAGAACCTGAGCTACGAGGAGGGGGTGCTCCTCGTGGAGGGGCGGGCCTGCCTGGAGCGTCCGGGCCTCGCCCTCGAGGCCCCCTGGATCCGCTACCTGGAGGAGGAGGGGGGCTTCCTCGCCCCCAGGCTTTCCGGGGAGGTGGAGGAGTGGCGGCTTCAGGCGGAGGGGATGGAGGGCAAGGCCCTCCTCCGGGTGCGCCTCGCCAAGGGAAGCCTCCGGGCGGAGGCGGAGCGCCTCCTCCTGGAACGCCCCCCCAAGGGGGAGGGGGTCTTCCTGGAGGCCCCGGCCTACCGGGTCCGGGCCGAGCGGGCCACCTTCACCGGGGAGGAGGCCCGCCTCCAGGGCTTCCTCGCCACCCCCTGCCCCTGCGGCGAGGACCTGCGGCTCGCCATGGAGGAGGCCCTCTTCCGGGTGGACACGGGGGAGCTCGTGGGGGACGCCGCCCTGGGCCTCTTTGGCCTCGAGGTGCCCCTGGAGGAGGCCCGCCTCAACGTCCACCGGAGGCCGAGCCTGGCGAGCCCCTTCATTCTCTCCGCCACGGAAGAGGAAGGGCTCACCCTAGGCCTCAAAGACCTCCCCCTCCCCCAACCCGGGGAGGAGGTCGGCCGCTGGAGCCGCCGCCTCACCGTCATGGGGACGGGCCTCAACTCCCCCCAGGCCGCCCTCCTCCTGGGCCTCAAGGAGGGAGGCCTCGGGGCCGAGGTCCAGCTGGGCTACGCCGCCGGGGTGCGGGCCTTCGGGGAAGGCGTCTACCTGGCCTACACCCCCGACCCCCCCGACGCCACCACCCCGAGGCTCGAGGCCCGCTACGCCCCCTCCCTCCGCCTGGAGGGCCTGGCCCTCACCCCCTTCCTCCGCTACGCCGAGACCGAAGCGCGGACGGGCCTCACCCTGGGGGCGGAGGGGAGCTACCGCCTCGAGGCCCGGGAAGGACCCTTCCGCCTCGCCCTCACGCCCTCCGCCCTCCTCGCCCTCTACCCCGGCCTCGGCCACGACCCCTACCTCGTCCTCGGGGGGAGCGCCGAGGTGGGCTACGGCGAAGGCCCCTTCCGGGCCCGCCTCCTCTACGCCGGCCGGTACGCCGCCCTAAGCCCCACCCCCGCCTTCGCCTACGAGGAGCGGGCCGAGTTCCAAAGCCTCCAGGTGGAGGCAGGCTTCGCGGGGGCAAGCCTCCTCTACCGGCTGGAAAACCCCTTGGGGGACCGGGTGGACCGGGTGGAGGCCGCTTACGCGGCGGAGGGCCTCGGCCGCCTGGCCCTGGCCTGGGTGCGGGGAAGCTACGCGGAGTGGCGCCTCGCCTACGCCCCGCCCCCGCCGCAAAGGACCTGCTGCCAGGCCCTGTGGCTCGCCCCCGAGCTGGGCCTGGGCCCCGAGGGGCCAAGCCGCTACGGCCTCACCCTGCGCTACTACGACGGCTGCTTCGCCTACGAGGTGCGGGCGGCCCGGGTCCTCCAGGGCCAGCACGACGAGGCCACGGGCTACACCCTAAGCTTCGGCCTCACCCTGCGCTAAGCGGACCTTACCCCGGACGCACGTCCACCACCCGCTCCCCGGCGGCCTCGAGCCTCTTGGGGACCCCCTCCACGTCCTCCCCCACCACCCGCATCACCAGGCGCTGGTAGCCGGGGAGGTGGGCCGCGGTGGCGATGGAGACGATGTTGGCGGGGGGAACGGCCTGGGCCATCTGGGCCAGGGCCCCGGGGACGTCGGGGATGTCCACGGTGATGCGGAGGCCCCCAAGCTTCAGGCCCAGGACCTCAATGAAGGCCCGGAGCACGTCCGTCACCGTGATGATCCCCACGAGCCTCTCCCCCTCCATCACGGGAAGGCCGCCGATCTTCCGCTCCTCCATGAGGAGGGCCGCCTTCTCCAAGGGCGCGTCCGCCTCCACGGTGACCACGGGCCGGGCCATGACCTCCCGCACCGTGAGCTTGGCGAGGAGGTAGTTCATCTCCCAGACGGAGAGGGTGGTGGCCTTGGAGGGCATGGCGTCCTTGAGGTCCTTGTCGGTCACGAGCCCCACGAGCCTCCCCCCCTCCATCACGGGAAGGCGCCGGAAGCCCTTCTCCTTGAGGAGGCGGATGGCCTCCAGGACGGGGGTGTCCGGGGCCACCACCACGGGGTCCTTGGTCATCCAGTCCCTGACCAGCATCCTGCCACCTCCTAGGGGCAAGTCTACGCCCGAAATCCAGAGAAAAATGTCCCGCCCCCGTGGGGGCGGGAAGGCACGCTTCCCACTTCAGCGCAGGTTCACGCCGAGGACGACCCGGCTGGACCCACCCCCGCCGAAGGGGTAGTAGTACTCCCCGTCCAGGAAGAAGCCCGTGCGGGGGTCAAAGAGGACCTCCGCCCCCAAGGAGAGGTGCACCCCCACGGCGCTTGTGCCCGCGATCCTCGCCCCGAGGCCCCCGCCGAAGTAGGGCCGGATCCCCCGCAGGTCCCGGTCCAGCTGGCCGAGGTCGGGCTTGAAGAGGACCTCTCCCCCCAAAAGGAAGCTGGGCCCCGAGGGGAAGAGGTCGCCGAAGGCCCGGAAAGCCAGGCTCCGCTCCAGGGGGGCCTCGAGGGCAAGGCCGATCCCCGCCCCCCCAGGGGGAAGGACGAGCCGGAAGCCCACCGCCCGCTGCCCCAAGGCCGTGGAGAAAAGAAGCGCCCCCAAAAGCGCCACAAGCCCAAACGCCTTACGCATACCCAACCTCCGAAGCCAAGCCTAGCAGGTTCAGCCTCAGCCCGCCATAGACCTTTCTCTCACAAGCCCTTCACCCAAAGAGGCTAAGCTTGGCGGCATGAAGAGGTTACCCTTGATCGGCGCCCTCCTCGCCCTTGGCGCCCTCCTTACCCCGATGCTGGCCCAGAACAAGACGGTGGCGAGCCGCGTGGGCTTCGTGGACGCGGACGCCCTGGTCCAGGCCCACCCCGACTACAAAAAGGTCCAGGAGGTTCAGTCTCAGGCCCGCAAAGAGCTCGCCCCCCTGGAGGAGAAGCTCAAGCCCCTGGACGAGAAGGTGCGCTCAGGCCAGGCCACGGCCAAGGAGCGCCAGGACTACGAGGCCTTGGCCAAGACCTACCAGACCACCCTCAAGAAGTGGCAGGACCGGCAGAACCAGGTGCTCAAGCCCATCCTTGAGGATGTAGACAAGGCCATCGCCAAAGTGGCCAAGGCCCAGGGCTTCTCCGTGGTGATGAGCCGCCAGGTGGCGGCCCAGTCGGGGCTCGTGGTCTACGCCGACGAGGACACGGACCTGACCCAGGCGGTGATCCAGGAGCTCAAGCGCTAGCGGCCCAAGGCCCAATAGGGGGGCGGCCTGCCCCCCTATAATGCCTCTGATGGCCAAGCGAGGCGCGGCCAAGCGCAACAAGCCCAACCGGAGCGGGGAGACCCGGGCCCTCCTCCTCGGCGCCTTCGCCCTCTTCCTGGCCTCGGGCTTCCTCCCGGGGACGGGGGCCGTGGGGGATTTCTTGCGGGAGGCCTTCTACGGGGCCTTGGGGCTTCCCGCCTACCTCACCCCCCTGGGCCTCCTCGCCCTGGCCTACCTCGTCTACCGGGGCCGCCCCCTCAAGGGGTTCCTCCGCCACCTCCTCTTCGCCTACCTGGTGGCCTTCGCCCTCCTTCCCCTCTTAGGGGAGGCGCTGGGGGGACGCCTGGGGGCCGGGATGCGGGCCGGGCTGGAGGCCTGGCTCGGCTGGCCCGGCCTCGCCTTGCCCCTCCTCGCCGCCCTCGCCCTGGTGGACCTCTGGCGGGGAAGACCCCCTTGGGACCTCCTCCGCCGGGGGCTCGTCCTCGGGGTGGGGCTCGTGCGCCGGGCCCGGCTGGGCCTCCGTCGCCTCGCCCTCAGGCGGCGGCTCGGCCTCCTCGCCCGCCTCTACCCGGAACACACCGCCCTGAAGGCCCTCGCGCAAAGCCTCGCCCCCGAGGAGCTTCCCAAGGTGGAGGAGGCCCTCCGGGCCTTCGTGCGGGAACGGGTGGAGGAGTACGCCAGGAGGATGCGGGAAGACCAAAGGCCCCTGGAGCCCCGCGTCCAAGCCCTCCTCCAGGCCCTGAAGGCCCCCGTGCCCGGGGAAGGCCCCTTGCGGGACGCCCTGGAGGAGCGCCGGGCAGCCCTTCTCCTCGAGGCCTCGGCCCTCGCCGCCCGGATCGCGGCCCTCTCCACCCTCCCCGCCCTCTCCCCTACCCTTTCCGGCCTGCTCCGCGCCCGGAGGCTAAGGGAGGAGCGGCGCGCCCGCTGGGAGGAGGTGGCGGGGCTTCTTGAGGACCTGGAAGCCCGCTTTGACGAGCTCTCCCGCTGGCTCGCCTTCCTCGAGGCCAACCCCGAAAGGCAGCAGGAAGGGCTCCGGGCCCTCCTCACCCAAAGCCCCCCGCCCGCGCCTCCCCCGGCCCCGGAGCCCGAGCCCGAGGCCTTTGACCTGGACCTCGTCTTCCCCGAGCCGGAAAGGCCCGCCCCCCCGCCTGCGCCTGCCCCCTCCCCGCCCCCCGCGCCCGCCCCGGGCCTGCTCGCCCTCCCCACCCCCGACCTCCTGGACCCCCCCGAGCCCAAGGAGCGGAGCCGGGGCCTGGAGGAGGAGGCCGAGCGGCTCAAGCGCACCATCGCCGAGACCCTCCGGCACTTCGGCGTCCAGGCGGAGGTGGTGGGCCACGCCCGGGGGCCCAGCGTCACCCGGTACGAGATCCTCCCCGCCCCGGGGGAGAAGATCAGCCGGATCCAGAGCCTGCAGAACGACCTGGCCCGGGCCCTGGCGGTGGGGGCGGTCCGGATAGAGGCCCCCATCCCCGGCAAGAACACCGTGGGCCTCGAGGTGCCCAACCCCAAGCGGGAGCTCGTCCGCCTCTCCGAGGCCGTCCTCTCCCCCGCCTTCCAAAACGCCAAAGCCCTCCTCCCCCTGATCCTGGGGAAAAGCATCGAAGGGGAGATCTGGGTAAAGGACCTCGCCAAGATGCCCCACCTCCTCATCGCCGGCTCCACAGGAAGCGGGAAGAGCGTGGCCATCAACGTCCTCCTCCACAGCCTCCTCTTCAAACACCTGCCCACGACCTTGCGCCTCCTCCTCATTGACCCCAAGATGGTGGAGCTCACCCCCTACGAGGGGATCCCTCACCTCATCCGCCCCGTGGTGACGAGCCCCGAGGAGGCCGCAGGGGTCCTGCAGGGGGCGGTGGCCCACATGGAACGGCGCTACCGCCTGATGAGCCAGGTGGGGGCCCGGAACCTGGAGCAGTACAACGCCAAGGTGGGGCCCGAGGAGGCCCTGCCCTACCTGGTCATCGTGGTGGACGAGCTCGCCGACCTGATGATGACCGCCCCCAAGGAGGTGGAGGCGGCCATCCTGCGCCTGGCCCAGATGGCCCGGGCCACGGGGATGCACCTCATCCTCGCCACCCAGCGCCCCAGCGTGGACATCCTTACCTCTCTCATCAAGGTGAACATCCCCGCCCGCCTGGCCTTTGCCGTCTCCAGCGGGTTTGACTCCCGCACCATCCTGGACGCCCAGGGAGCGGAAAGGCTCATCGGCCAAGGGGACGCCCTCTTCCACCAACCGGGCCTGCCCAAGCCCGTGCGCCTCCAGGTGCCCTACGTCTCCGAGGAGGAGGTGGCCCGGGTGGCGGGCTTCCTCCGGGGCCAAAGCTACGAGGACCGCTTCGCCGAGGCCTACGGCGCCGACTTTGAACCCCCGAAGGCCGTGGAGGGGGGAGGGCCGGGGGAGGTGGACTTCTCCGACCCCCTCTTGAAGAAGGCGGCGGAGATCGTGGTGGAGGAGGGGTACGGCTCGGTGAGCCGCCTACAGAGGCGGCTTTCCATCGGCCACGCCCGCGCGGGGAAGCTCATGGACGCCCTCGAGGCCATGGGCATCGTGGGCCCGCCCCGGGGCTCCAAACCCCGGGAGGTCCTCGTCACCAAGGACCAGCTCAAGGACTTCTTCGGCTAAAGGGCTTGCCCCCCCTCCCCCGGGGGGCTATGATAGGCCCTTGTGGAAGCGGTGCCGGGCGGGCGCTGGGTAGCGGAGATCTACGGCTGCGACGTGGACATCTTGGAGGACCCCAAGATGGTGGAGGCGGCCCTCGTGGACGCGGTGATGCGCCTCGGGGCCCCTCGGGATTCGGCCCAGTCGGTGGTGTACAAGTTCCACCCCCAGGGGCTCTCGGCGGCGGTGGTGAGCCCCGTGGCCGCGGTGATGATCCACACCTGGCCGGAGGACAACGCCTCCGCCACCTTGGACCTTTACTTCTACCGGGACGGAGTGGACCCGGAGGAGGTGCTCAAAGGGCTCACCCGGGCCTTCGGGGCCAAGGAGGAGTCCGCCTTCCGCTACTGGCGGGGCACAGAGCACGCCATCAAGCGCCGCGGCTTCGGCGCGGAAAAGGCCGAGTAGAAGGAGGACCTATGGACTACGGGATGTACTTCTTCGAGCACGTCACCCCCTACGAGACCCTGGCGCGGCGGATGGAGCGGGTCATCGCCTCGGGCAAGACCCCCTTCCAGGACTACTTCCTCTTTGAAACCAAGGGTTTCGGCAAGGTGCTCATCCTGGACAAGGACGTCCAGAGCACGGAACGGGACGAGTACATCTACCACGAGACCCTGGTCCACCCCGCCATGCTTACCCACCCCGAGCCCAAGCGGGTCCTCATCGTGGGGGGCGGGGAGGGGGCCACGCTCCGGGAAGTGCTCAAACACCCCACGGTGGAACAAGCGGTGATGGTGGACATTGACGGAGAGCTCGTGGAGGTGGCCAAGCGCCACATGCCCGAGTGGCACCAGGGCGCCTTTGACGACCCGAGGGCCGTCCTCGTCATTGACGACGCCCGGGCCTACCTGGAGCGCACGGAGGAACGGTACGACGTCATCATCATTGACCTCACCGACCCCGTGGGGGAGGACAACCCCGCGAGGCTCCTCTACACCGTGGAGTTCTACCGCCTGGTGAAGGCCCACCTGAACCCGGGGGGCGTGATGGGAATGCAGGCGGGGATGATCCTCCTCACCCACCACCGCGTCCACCCCGTGGTCCACCGCACGGTGCGGGAGGCCTTCCGCTACGTGCGGAGCTACAAGAACCACATCCCAGGCTTCTTCCTGAACTTCGGCTTCCTCCTGGCCTCCGACGCCTTTGACCCGGCCGCCTTCTCCGAGGGGGTGATTGAGGCCCGGATCCGGGAGCGGAACCTCGCCCTCCGCCACCTCACTGCCCCCTACCTCGAGGCCATGTTCGTCCTGCCCAAGGACCTCCTCGAGGCCCTGGAGAAGGAGACCATGGTCTCCACCGACCAAAACCCCTTCTACGTCACCCCGGAGGGGGAGGCCCGGCAGGCCCCTTACAAGGGGTAATCCCCCGGCAAGGGGTCCTGGGGACTCCTTGGGCCAAAACGCACCCTGTCCGGCTGGCCCAGGGAAGTTCCCTGGGCGCTTTTTCCCAGGGCCCCTTGCGGGCTTGGGGGATGACGCCATTCGCGGCCAGGCCGCACGTGGTAGAGTAACCCCATGCCGCGCGCGATCGTTCTCGTGGTGCTGGGGCTCGCCCTCCTGGGCCTCGGCTGGATCCTCTGGGGGCCCAAGGGCAAGGCGGGGCTGGATCCGGCGGAAGGGGCCCGTTTCGCCCTGGGGCGGGAGGACGCCCCCGTCGTGGTCGTGGACTTCTCCAACTACCTCTGCCCCCACTGCCAAAACCACGCCCTAAACGTCCTCCCCCGGCTCAAGGCGGAGTACATCGACACGGGGAAGGTGCGCTACCTCTTCCGCGACTTCCCCTTCCCCGGGCAGGCGAACGTGATCCGGGCGAGCGAGGCCGCGGCCTGCGCCGCCGAGCAGGGACGCTACTACGATTACCACGAGGTCCTCTTCCGGGCGGCGGCGGGCTGGGGGAACCTCACCGGGGAGGCCTTGGACCGGTACCTCGTGGACCTGGCAGGGCAGATTGGCCTGGACACCCAGGCCTTCCAGGCCTGCCTGGCCTCCGGGAAGCACCGGGAAGGGGTCCTCGCTGACCAGAAGCTGGCCTCTGACCTCGGCCTCACCGGCACCCCCACCTTCTTCATCAACGGGGAGAAGCACACGGGCTTCCTCCCCTACGAGGAGTGGAAGCGGCTCCTGGACGAGGCTCTGGCCAAGGCAGAGTAGCGCCTTAAGGAGGCGGGGAAAGGCGTCTGGTACCCCGAAAGCGTGGAAGCGCTCTGGGTCGCCGCCGCCTTCGCCTTGGGCCTCCTGGCGAACCATCTCACCCTCCCCCCCCTCGTGGGCTACCTGGTTGCCGGGTTCCTCCTCGCGGGGGCCGGCATCCGGGAAACGACCTTCCTCCACCAGATCGCCGAGATCGGGGTCCTCCTCCTCCTCTTCAGCGTGGGGCTGAAGCTCCGCCTGAAGGACCTCCTGGACCCCAGGGTCCTCCTCTCCGGGGGCCTCCACCTCGGCCTCTTCGCCGCCCTCGCCTTCCTCTACACGAAAAACCTTCCCCTGGCCATTGCCCTCGGCTTCTCCAGCACGGTCCTGGTGGCCAAGGTCCTGGAGGACAAGAAGGAGCTCACCTCCTACCACGGGAGGATCGCCCTCGGGATCCTGGTCTTCCAGGACCTGGTGGCCGTGGGCCTCCTCACCCTCTACGGGGGCGAGGGGGTGAGCCCCTGGGCCGCCCTCGTCCTCCTCTTCCCCCTCCTCCGCCAAGGGATGGCCTGGCTTCTGGAGAAAAGCGGCCATGAAGAGCTCCTCGTCCTCTTCGGCCTGGGCATGGCCCTGGGGGGCAGCGAGCTCTTCCGGCAAGTGGGGCTTTCTCCCGAGCTCGGCGCCCTTCTCACCGGGGCCCTCCTCTCGGGCCACGCCAAGAGGGCCGAGCTCACCAAGGGGCTCTGGTCGCTCAAGGAAGCCTTCCTCGTGGCCTTCTTCCTGGACATCGGCCTAAGGGAGGGGCTTCAGGGCCTGGATCTGGGCCTCGCCGCGGGCCTGACCCTCCTCTCCCTCCTCAAGGCCCCCCTCTTCTTCCTCGTCCTCCTCCTCGTGGGCTACCGGGCCCGCACCGCCTTCGTAGCGGGGATGTACCTGAGCAACCACTCCGAGTTCGCCCTCATCGTGGGGGTGGCCCTGGAGCGGGCAGGCCTCTTCGCCGACCTCTCCGCCCTGGCCCTAGCGGTGGCCCTCTCCATGGCCCTGTCCGCCCCGCTCGCTCGTTACAGCCACACCCTGTACAAACGCCTAGAGCCCTTCCTCCTCCGCCTGGAACGCCCGGGGAGCCACCCTGATGCGGAGCCCGAGCACCTCGAGGGCACGGTGCTCGTGGTGGGCATGGGGCGGACGGGGGACGCCGTCTACCGGGTCCTCGAGGCCCAAGGGGAGTCCCCCGTGGGCCTGGACGCCGACCCCGCCAAGGTGGAAAGGCACCGGGAAAAGGGGCGCCGGGTCCTCTACGGCGACGCCGAGGACCCGGAGCTTTGGGAGCGGTTGGACCTCAAGGGGCTCAAGGCCGTGATCCTGGCCCTGCCGGACCTGGAGGCCAAGGCCCTCGCCGCCCGCTGGCTCAAGGAGCGGGGTTTCCAGGGCCTCGTAGCCGCCACCAGCTACTTCCCCGAAGAGGACCCCGTGCTGGCCCAGGAAGGGGCCCACCTCATCTTCCATCCGTTCCAAGAAGCGGGGGAAAGGCTTGGGGAGCGGGTCCTGGAGAGCCTCGCTATAATGGGTAAGGTGAACTATGGCCGGTCACAGCAAATGGGCTCAGATTAAGCGCAAGAAGGCCGCGAACGACCTGAAGCGCGGCAAGCTCATCTCCAAGCACCTGCGGGCCATCCAGGCGGCGGCCCGCGCCGGGGGAAGCCCTTACCCCGAGGCCAATGTCCAGCTGAGAAACGCCATTGAGGCCGCCCGGGCCGACGACGTGCCCATGGAGAACATTGAGCGCCTCCTGCAGAAGCTCCAAGGCGGCGGGGAAGGCGCCGAGCAGTACGAGGAGATCGTCTACGAGGGGTACGCCCCCGGCGGGGTGGCCCTTCTGGTCTACGCCCTCACCGACAACCGCAACCGCACCGCAAGCGAGGTGCGCCACGTCTTCAGCAAGCACGGGGGCTCCCTGGGCACCACGGGGAGCGTGGCCTGGCAGTTTGAGCGGCGGGGCGTGGTCGTCTGTGAGAACACCGAGGCGGCCCAGGAGGCGGCCATTGAGCTCGGCGCCCTGGACCTGGAGGAGGAAGGGGAAAACCTCACCGTCTACACCGAGCCCACGGAGGCCTACCGGATCGCCGAGGCCCTGAAGGCCAAGGGGGTGCGGGTGGAGGCGGTGGAGGTGGTGCAGCACCCCCAGAACACCGTCGCCCTCCCCCCGGAGGAAGCCCAAAAGGTGATGCGGCTCGTAGAGGCCCTGGAAGACCTGGACGACGTCCAGCACGTCTACACCAACCTGGACCCCGATAGCCTGCAGGTGGAGGCCTAAGCCCCCACGCCTGGGTCTGGCGACACGGGACCCAGGCTAAGCACCCCGAAAACCTTTTGCCGGGGCCCTATACTGGCTTGCGCTAGCATGGGGTGGTACAAGCAAGCCCCCCACGGGGGCTTCGGTGCGGAAAGCAAAACCGCCCCTTTTGCGCATAGCCGCAAAAGGGGCTTTTCTTGACCGCCTCCCGCATCCTGCCCTAAGCTTCCCCCAACCGCGAGGAAGGGCGCCTCACCTATGGGGAAAAACCCTAAGGCGTTTCCTCGCGGGGGGAGGAGCTTATGGACCGGGAGCACCTGGAAGCGTATTGGGCTAAGAACCTAAGCCTTATCCGGAACCTCCTCGTGGTCTGGGCGGTGGTGGCCTACGTGCTGGGCATCCTCCTCGCCCCCGCCCTGAACGGCATCCGCCTCCTCGGCGGACCCCCCTTGGGGTTCTGGATCGCCCAGCAGGGGAGCATCTGGGTTTTCATCGTGCTGATCTTCGTCTACGCGGTGCGGATGCAGGCCTTGGACCGGGAATACGGCGTTGAGGACTAGGAGGGAACCATGAGCGTTGAGGCGTGGACCTGGACCATCGTCATCCTGAGCCTCGCCCTCTACCTCGGGATCGGCTACTGGGCCCGGGTGCGGGAAACGGCGGGCTTCTACGTGGCGGGCCGCGGCGTGCCCCCTGTGGCCAACGAGGCCGCCACCGCCGCCGACTGGATGTCGGGGGCAAGCTACATCTCCATGGCGGGCCTCATCAGCTTCCTGGGCTTTGACGGGGCCGTCTACCTCATGGGCTGGACGGGGGGGTACGTGCTCCTCGCCCTCCTCCTCGCCCCCTACCTCAGGAAGTTTGGCCGTTACACCGTGCCCGAGTTCATCGGGGACCGGTACTACTCCAACCTGGCCCGGGTGGTGGCGGTGATCGCCGCCATCTTCGTCTCCTTCGTGTACGCCGTGCCCCAGGTCCGGGGCGTGGGCATCGTCCTCTCCCGCTACCTGGGGGTGGACGTGGCCACGGGGATCTGGGTGGCGGTCTTGGTCACCGCCTTCATCGCCGTGCTGGGCGGGATGAAGGGGATCACCTGGACCCAGGTGGTCCAGTACGTGGTCCTCATCACCGCCTACCTCATCATGGGCATCGCCCTCACCAACCTCCTCACCGGCAACCCCATCCCCCAGCTCGCCTTCACCTTCAGCGACTTCGCCGTGCGGCTGAGCGAGCTCCAGGTGGAGCTCGGCTTCAAGGAGTACGTCGCCCCCTTCCAGAACCTCTCCGCCCTCAACGTCTTCCTCATCACCCTGACCCTGATGGTGGGGACGGCGGGCCTGCCCCACGTGATCATCCGCTTCTACACGGTGCCCAAGGCCTCCGACGCCCGCTGGAGCGCGGGCTGGGCCCTCCTCTTCATCAGCCTCCTTTACACCACCGCCCCTGTCGTGGCCGTCTTCTCCAAGTACAACCTCCTCACCACCCTGGCCAACAAGCCCATAGAGGAGGTGCGCCAGATTGACTGGGTGCAGAAGTGGGAGCAGACGGGCCTCCTGAAGCTTCAGGACAAAAACGGCGACGGCATTCTGCAGATGAGCGGGAACCCCCAGGTGAACGAGGTGACCATAGACCAGGACATCATCGTCCTCTCCACCCCGGAGGTGGCCAAGCTCTCCCCCTTCATCGTGGGCCTGGTGGCCGCAGGGGGCCTAGCCGCGGCGCTTTCCACGGCGGCGGGGCTCCTCATCGTCATCGCCAGCGCCATCAGCCACGACCTCTACACCCGGCTCATCAACCCAGGCGCCTCCGAGGCCACCAAGCTCCTCATCGCCCGGGTGATCATCTTCCTGGTGGTGGTCCTGGCGGCGCCCTTCGGCATCAACCCGCCCGCCTTCATCGCCCAGCTCGTGGCCTTCGCCTTCGGGCTCGCCGCCAGCACCTTCTTCCCCGCCATCCTCCTCGGGATCTTTGACCGAAGGATGAACATGCAAGGCGCGGTGGCCGGGATGATCGTGGGCCTGGTCTTCACCGCCACCTACATCATCGGCACCTCGTACCTGGGCTGGCCGAACTTCATCTTCGGCATCACCGCCGAAGGCATCGGCGCCATCGGGATGCTCCTCAACTTCGTGGTGGCCTACCTGGTCTCCCGGGCCACGCCGCCGCCTCCTGAGGAGATCCAGCACCTGGTGGACGAGATCCGCATCCCCAAGGGCAGCGCGGGCTCGGCCCTGGAACACTAAGCCCAAAGGAAGGCCCCATCCCGGGAAGCCGGGATGGGGTTCTAAACTGAGGCCATGCCCCTCCTTTACCTGAGGTTTTACCTGGGAAGCCTCTCCGCGCTCTTCGCCTTCTACCTCCTCGGCCACTACCTCTTGGGCTTCCCCTTCCCCACGCCCACCACCCTTCTGCACCTGGCCCTCGGCGCAGGGGCAGGGGTGGGGCTTGGGGCGCTTTACCACCGGGTATGGCCCCTCCCCCCTCCTGGGCTTGGCCGGGTGGTGCGGCTTTTCGTCCTCCTCCCCCCCGCCTTCATGCTGGGCATCGGCCTCCTCGTCCTCCTCCAGGCCCAGGTGGCCCTGCCCTACCTGGTGCCCCTTCTGGCCTGGCTCACTCCCGACTATGGAAAGGCCCCTTCCTCCACCCCTTGACGCCCTCCCCGAGGAAGCCGTCCGGGCCTTCCTCGCCCGGGGGGAGGAGGTCGCAGCCGAAGAAGGGGAGGTTCTCCTCGAGGCCCAAGGACCCCCTGCAACCCATCTCTACCTGGTCCTCGAGGGGGAGGTGGCCTTGGAGGAGGACGGCGAGGAGGTGGAGCGGCTTGGCCCCGGGAGCTTCTTCGGCTACCCTTCCCTGCTCTCCGGGACAAGCCCCGTCTTCACCGTCCGCGCCCGGGAAAAGACCCGCCTCCTCCGCTTCCCCAAAGAAGCCTTTGAGGCCCTCCTCGCCTACCCCGAGGCGGCCCGCTTCTTCGGCCGGGGCGTGGCGGAGCGCCTTAGGCTGCGGCCGGAAAGGGTCCTGGAGCCGGGCCTCGCCCGGCCCGTGGGAGAACTGGTGCAGCGCCCCCCCGTCTTCGTGGACCCCACCGCCTCCGTGGAGGAGGCGGCCCGGCGCATGCGGGAGGAGGGGATCTCCAGCCTTCTCGTCCGGGGAGAGCCCTTGGGCATCCTCACGGACCGGGACCTGAGGAACCGGGTCCTGGCCGAGGGGCTTCCCCCCTCCACCCCGGTGGGCCAGGTGGCCACGCGGCCCACCTTCACCCTCCCCGCCGACACCCCCCTCCTGGAAGCGGTGGCCGCCATGCTGGAGCGCCGGATCCACCATCTACCCCTCACCCGGGGGGAGGCGGTGGCGGGGGTGGTCACCCACACGGACCTCCTCGCCCACCAGGCGCAAAGCCCCCTGGCCCTCCTCCGGCGGGTGGAACGGCTGGAGCTCGGCCGCTACGGGGAGGAGGTGGCCCGGCTGGTAGCGGGCCTGTTCCAGGCGGGGGTCCCGGCCCTGGAGATCGGACGGGTGGTGGCGGGGCTGAACGACGCCTTGATCCGCCGCCTCCTCCAGGAAGCGGAGCGGGCCTTGGGCCCCCCGCCCGTCCCCTACGCCTTCTTCGTCTTCGGCTCCGAGGGCAGGAAGGAGCAGGCCCTCCTCACCGACCAGGACAACGCCCTGGCCCTGGCCGAAGAGGGGCACGAGGCCTACTTCCAGGCCCTGGCCGAGCGGGTGGTGGAGGGCCTCGTGGCGGCCGGCATCCCTCCCTGCCCCGGAGGGTACATGGCCACCCGCTGGCGCTTAAGCCTCGCCCGCTGGCAGGAGGTCTTCGCCCGGTGGATGGAGGCCCCCGAGCCCCAGGCCCTCTTGGACGCCCAGATCTTCTTTGATCTCCGCCCCGTGGGAGGCACCCTCTCCCTGGCCCCGTTGGAGCGGCTCATCCAGGAAAAGGCCAAGAGCGGGGTCTTCCTCTACCACCTGGCCCAGGCCGCCCTCGCCTTCCGCCCGCCCTTGGGCCTCTTCGGCCGGGTGCGCACGGAGGAGGGGTTTCTTGACCTCAAGCGGCACGCCCTCGCCCCCATCGTGAGCCTCGCCCGGGTCTACGCCCTCATGACGGGAAGCCCCGCGCGGCGCACAACGGAGCGGCTTAAGCAGGGGGTGGAGAAGGGAGCCTTGAGCCTGGAGCTCGCCGAAAAGTTGGAGGAGGCCTACGCCTTCTTCTTCCACCTCCGCCTCAAGGCCCAGCTCCAGGCCCTGAAAGAGGGCCGGCCCCCGGGCAACCGCGTGGTCTACAAGGCCCTCTCCCCCCTGGAGAGGCGCCGGGCCACAGAGGGGTTCCGCGCCATCCTCGAGGCCCAGGAGGCCCTGGCCCTCCGCTTCCAGATCCGGCTATGAAGGCGCGAAGCCTGGCCCTCTTCCTCCTCGGCCTCCTCCTCTTCGCCTCCCCCTTCGCCCTCTTCTTCCCCGAGCCTTTAGGGCCCTGGGGGCTCCCGCCCTTCTACCTCTACCTCTTCCTCGCCTGGGCAGGGTTCGTCCTCCTCCTCTTCCTCAACGCCAGGAGGCCATGAGCCCGGAAGCCCTCCTCGCTGGCTTCTTCCTCTACCTGGGACTCCTCTTCCTCCTCGCCCGCCTGGGGGAAGAGCGGGGAGGGCGCCTCTTCCAAAGCCCCTGGACCTACACCCTCTCCCTGGGGGTCTACGCCACCGCCTGGACCTTCTTCGGCAGCGCCGGCTGGGCCGCCACCTCGGGGCCCCTCTTCCTCACCATCTACCTGGGGCCCACCCTGGCCCTGGCCCTTTGGCCCCTTCTCCACCTGCGCCTTCTGCGCCTAGCCCGGGCCCACCGCCTCACCTCCTGGGCCGACTTCCTCTACCTGCGCTACGGCCGGGACCCCCTCCTGGGGGCGGTGGCCGCAGGGTTTCTCGTCCTAGGCCTCCTCCCCTACCTCGCCCTCCAGCTCAAGGCCATCGCCCAGGCCTTCCTCTTCCTGAGCGGGGAGGCACGCCCCCTGGGGGACGTGGCCCTCTACACCGCCCTTTGCCTCGCCTTCTTCACCGTCCTCTTCGGCACCCGCCGCCTGGACCCCACGGAGCGGCACCGGGGCCTGGTCCTGGCCGTGGCTTTTGAGGGGGGGGTGAAGCTCTTCGCCATGCTGGTCCTGGGCCTTTACGCCCTCCTTGGGCACGGGACCGAGCCCTTCCGCGAGGCCGTCCGCCTGGGCCTTGACCCCCTCCTCCTTCCCCCCCAGGGCCTCGAGGGCCACCTGGCCTGGACCGGCCTCACCTTCCTCGCCCTCCTCGCCTTCCTCTTCCTCCCCCGGCAGTTCCACGTGGCCGTGGTGGAAAACACGGACGAGCGCCACCTGGCCCTGGCCTCCTGGGCCTTCCCCCTCTACCTCCTCCTGAACCTGCCCATCCTGCCCCTGGCCCTCCTAGGCCGCCTGCACCACCCGGAGGTGCCCCCCGACCTCTACGTCCTCGCCGTGGCCCGGGAGGGCGGCGCGGCCCTGGCCTTCCTCGCCTTTTTGGGCGGGGTCTCGGCGGCCACGGCCATGGTGGTGGTGGAAACCCTCGCCCTCTCCATCCTCGTCTCCCACCACCTCCTCGCCCCCCTCCTCCTCCGCCGCCAAGCCCTCGGGCGCCTCCTCCTCTTCCGGCGGGGCACGGTCCTCGCCGTCCTCCTCCTCGCCTACCTCTACTTCCGCCTGGCGGGGGAGGCCTACGCCCTGGTGGGCATGGGGCTCATCTCCTTCGTGGCTGTGGCCCAGCTCGCCCCGGCGGGGCTTCTCGGCCTCTTCTGGCAGGGGAGCACCCGGGAAGGGGCCCTCGCGGGCCTTTTCGGGGGCATCCTGGTCTGGGCCTACACCCTCCTCCTGCCCGCCCTCGTCCGCTCCGGGTGGCTCCCCCAGGACCTCTTCGCCGCCCTTCCCCCCTTCCTCCACCCGGAGGGGCTTTTTGGGGTGCGGGGGCTTGACCCTGTGGTTCACGGCTTCCTGGCAAGCCTCCTCGCGAACACGGGGCTCCACCTCCTCGTCTCCTTACGGCAAACCCCCTCCCCCCCGCCCTCCGGCCGGGCCGGGGAGGAGGAGGCCCTGGCCGACCTCCTGGAGAGGTTCCTGGGCCCCGAGGCCCGGGAAAGCCTAAAGGCCTACGCGAGGACCCTCAAGGGGCCCGACAAGGCGGAGCGCCTCGCCGAGCGGGCGGAGGCCCTCCTCGCCGGGGCCCTGGGGCCCGCCACCGCCCGCCTCCTCCTCCTCTCCGCCACCCGGGAGGTCCCCAGGGAGGCGGTGGAGGCGGCGGCCCGGGAGTCGCAGCGGGTGCGGGCCTACGCCCAGGCCCTGGAGGCCGCCCGGCGCGAACTGGAAGCCGCCTACCGGCGTCTGGAGGAGATGGACCGCCTGAAGGACGAGTTCCTCGCCACCGTCTCCCACGAGCTCAAGACCCCCCTCACCGCGGTGAGGGCCCTGGCGGAGATCCTGGCCCAGGAGGAGGTGGGGGAGGAGGAAAGGCGGCGCTTCACCGCCCTCCTCGCCCAGGAGGCGGCCCGCCTTTCCCGGCTCGTGGAGGAGATCCTGGCCTACACCCGCCTGGAGGCCCGCCCCGAGGAGCCCCCGGCCCCCGTGGACCTGGAGGCCCTGGCCCGGGAGGCCCTGGCCCTCTCGGAGCCCCTGGCGCGGGAACGGGGCCTCCGCCTCGAGGCCCGGCTCCAGCCCCTCCGGGTCCAGACCCACCGGGACCGGACCCTCCAGGTCCTCCTCAACCTCCTCGCCAACGCCCTGCGCCACGCCCGAAGCCGGGTGGTCCTGGAGCTTAGGGCGGAAGCGGGGGAGGCCCGCTTCCGCGTGGTGGACGACGGCCCCGGGGTCCCCGAGGCCCTGAGGGAACACATCTTCGCCCCCTTCCAGAGCTACGCCGGGGGGACGGGCCTCGGCCTCGCCATCGCCCGGAGATTGGCGGAAGCCCTGGGCGGACGGCTCTTTCTGGAAGACGGGGAAGGCGGGGTCTTCGTCTTCGCGTTACCCTTGGAGGGAGACCATGGCCGAGGTGCTGATCGTGGACGATGAGGAAAGCATCCTGGTTCCCCTGGAGTTTCTCTTTCGCAAGGCCGGGCACCGGGTGGAGCTGGCGAGGACAGGGGAGGAGGCCCTAAGCCGCCTCGCCGAGAGGCCCTACGCCCTCGTGGTCCTGGACCTCATGCTCCCCGGGGTGGACGGGTTCCAGGTCCTCGAGGCCCTCAAGGCCCGCACCCCTGCCCCCAAGGTCCTGGTCCTCACCGCCAGGGGGCGGGAGGCGGACCGGGCCAAGGCCCTGGCCTTGGGGGCGGACGCCTTCTTGGCCAAACCCTTTGGTGTCCAGGACCTCATGGCGGAGGCGCGTCGCCTCCTGGAAGAAGGACGATGAACGCCCTCCGCTTCCTCGGCGCCCTCCTCCTCGGCCTCCTCCTGGTGGCGGGAAGCCTCGCCCTTGGCCTCTTCCTCCTCCTGGAGGGCAACCCCGAGGCCCAGGCCGCCCTCTGGGAAGCGGTGCGGGCCCGGCCCATGGTGCCCCTCTTCACGGGCCTCCTCCTCCTTGGGGCGCTCTCCCTCCTCCTCTACCCGCCCTTCCTGGGCTACCTGGCCCTGACCCGGGCCTTGGGGCAGGAAAGCGAGGTGCTCCTCGCCCACCCCGGGCACCGCCTCACCCCCCGGGGGCCTTGGGAGCTGCGCCACCTGGCCCGGCTCATCAACCGGCTGGCGGAGGAAAAGGAGAGGCTGGAGCAAAGGCTTGAGGAGGAGGCGGCCCAGGCCAAGGACCTGGTGGAGGCGGAGCGGGAGCGCCTCGCCCGGGTCCTGGCCCAGCTCCCCCAGGGGGTGGTGCTCTCGGACGAGCGGGGGCTCGTCCTCCTCTACAACCCCAAGGCCCGGGCCCTTCTGGGCGAGGGGCTCGGGGTGGGGAAAAGCCTCTTCGGCCTCCTGGACCGGTCCCTCCTCCTCCACGCCCAGTCCCTGCCCCAGGCCGCCTTCCTGGTCCAGGGCCCCAAGGGGCCTTTGCGCCTGAAGGCGCGGGCTTTGGAGGAGGGGTTTCTCCTTCTCCTGGAGGAGGCCCTCCCCGAGGGACCGAGCCGGGAGCGGCTCCACCGCCTCAAGGACAAGGCGGCGGGGGTCCGGGCCCTGGTGGAGGTGCTGGAAAGGGAAACCACCGGGGAGGCGAAGCGGCTTCTCCAGGTGGCCCGGGAAGCCCTGGACGAGATCCAACGCCTCCTCCAGGACCTCGCCCCAAGCCCCCACGAGGAGGTGCCGGCCCAAGACCTCCTCCGCCTCCTGGCGGGCCGCTTGGAGGCGCGGCTCGCCCTCACCCCCGGGTGGACCCTGGACCCGGGGGCGGAAGGGCTTCTGGTCCAAGCGGACACCTTCGCCCTGGCGGAAGGGCTCGCCAAGACCTTGGAGGGCACGGAGGAGGTCTTCCTCCAGGGAGAGGCCGAGGGAGAAGGCCTCTTCCAGCTCACCGTCCTCCTCCCCCGGGAGGCCCCCAGGCCCCACCCCCTTCTCGCCGAGGCCGCCGAGGCCACGGGAAGCCTATGGCGGGAAGGGAACCGGCTCATCCTCCTCCTCCCCGCCCGTAAGGCGCCCCCCGAGGCCTTCAAAGAGACCCCAGCCCCCAGGGCCCTGGTCTACGACCTCACCCTCCTCCAGGTGCCTGCAGGTCTGGAGGACGTCACCCTGGACCAGCTCCTCTACACCGCCTTTGACCTGGAGACCACGGGCCTGGACCCGGAGCAAGACGCCGTGGTGGCCCTCGCCGGGGTCCATATCCTGGGTCGAAGGGTCTTGCGGCAGGAGGTGTTCGAGGCCCTGGTGAACCCGGGGCGCCCCATCTCCCCCGCGGCCACGGCGGTCCACGGCCTCACGGCGGAGATGCTCCGGGACAAGCCCCCCCTGGAGGCGGTCCTCCCCGCCTTCCGCGCCTTCGTCCAGGACACGGTGCTCGTGGCCCACAACGGGGCCTTTGACCTGGCCTTTCTGCGCCGGGCGGGCCTGGACCAGCCCCCCCTCCTGGACACCCTCCTCCTCGCCCAGCTCCTCTTCCCCGACCTCAAGGACTACCGCCTCGAGGCCCTGGCCCACCGCTTCGGCGTCCCCGCCACCGGGCGGCACACCGCCCTGGGCGACGCCCTGATGACGGCGGAGGTCTTCGTGAGGATGCAGCCCCTCCTCTTTGAGCGGGGGCTTAAGCGGCTATGGGACGTGGTGGAGGCCTGCCGCCGCCTCCCCTTGGCCCGGCTCAGGTACTGAGCCGGGCGAGGGCCCTGCGGCCGATGTCCCTCCGGTACACCGCTCCGGGGAAGCCCACCTGGGGGATGTAGGCGTAGGCCCGCTCCAGGGCCTCTCTCAGGTCCCTCCCCAGGCCCACCACGTTCAAGACCCTTCCCCCGGCGCTCACCAGGCGCCCCCCTTCCCGCCGCGTCCCCGCGTGGAAGACCAAGACCCCCTCCGGGGGCTCGGGGACGTGGAGGGGGATCCCCTTCCTGGGGCTTTCGGGGTAGCCTGGGGCGGCGAGGACCACGCAGGCCGAAGCCCCTTCCCTCCAGGAAAGCCTCGTCCCCGCAAGCCTCCCCTCGGCGACCTTCAGGGCGAGCTCCACGAGGTCGCCCTCCAGGAGGGGCAAGAGGGCCTGGGCCTCGGGGTCGCCGAAGCGGGCGTTGAACTCCAGGACCTTGGGGCCTTCCCGGGTGAGCATGAGGCCGGCGTAGACCACCCCCTGGTAGACCACCCCCTCCGCCCGGAGGCCCCGGACAAGGGGCTTTAGGATCTCCTCCTCCACCCGCCTTAGGGTGGCCTCGTCCATGGGGTAAGGGGCCACGGCCCCCATCCCCCCGGTCATGGGGCCCTGGTCCCCGTCCAAAAGGCGCTTGTGGTCCTGGGAAGGGAGAAGGGGAAGGATTGTCTCGCCGTCGGTGAGGGCGAGGACCGTGGCCTCCTCCCCCTCCAGGTACTCCTCTATGACCACCTCCCCCCCCTCGGCCCGGTTCAGGATGTTGGCCACGGCCTGCTTGGCCTGGTGCAGGTCAAAGGCCACCGTGACCCCCTTTCCCGCGGCAAGCCCCGAGTCCTTGACCACCACAGGCACCCCCACCTCCTCCAGGTACGCCAGGGCCTCCAGGGGCTCCCGGAAGACCCGGTAGCGGGCCGTGGGAATGCCGTAGCGCTCCATGAGGCCTTTGGCGAAGGCCTTGGAGCCCTCAATCATGGCCGCCTTCTGCGTGGGGCCGAAGAGCAATAGCCCCCGGGCCTGGAAGGCGTCGGCGATCCCCTCCACCAGGGGGGCCTCCGGGCCCACCAGGGTGAGGTCTATGCCCTCGGCCAGGGCCCAGTCCGCCAGGGCCTCCACGTCGCCGTTCCAGGGGACGAGCTCGGCCAGGGCCTCCATCCCGGCGTTTCCGGGGGAGGCGTAAAGCCGCTTAACCCTTGGGCTTTGGGCCGCCTTCCAAAGGAGGGCGTGCTCCCGCCCCCCGCTGCCCACCACGAGGACCTTCATGGTGAGGATTCTACCCGCAACGCCTCCTCCGCCCGGGCCCGGACCTCCCCGGGAAGCCCCGCCACCTCCTCCAGGAGGACGGGGCTGGGCTCGGCGAGGAGATGGGCGGCGAGGAAGGCGCCCCGCCCCCACTCCCCCCCTTGCCCCAGGAAGGCAGGGCCCACCAGGTCCTCCTGCCCCCAGGCGCGAAGGAGGGCCCAAGCCCTGAGGTACAGGGGCTTTTCCCGCGGGGAGAGGGCCAGGAAGGCCCCCGCCGCCTCCCGCCCGAGCCGGGCCTCGAGGTCCGGGGGCGGGGGGAAGGCGAGCCCCCGGAGGAGGAGGCGGACGGCCTTGGGGTAAAGCCTATGCTCCAGGCGGAGGACGCGGGCCTCCAGGGCCTCCGGCGTGTCCCCCGGGAGGACGGGCACCCGCCCCTGGAGGAGGATGGGCCCCGTGTCCATCCCCTGGTCCACGAAGTGGACGGTGGAGCCCGTCTCCCTCTCCCCCGCCTCCAGGACCCGGCGGTGGACGTGAAGCCCCGGGTAGTCGGGGAGGAGGGAGGGGTGGACGTTGAGGAGGCGGCCGTACCAGGGCTCCACGAACCGGGGGGAGAGGAGACGCATGAAGCCTGCGAGGAGGACGAGGTCCACCCCCCTCGCCGCCAAAAGCCCCAAGGCCTCCTCTTCAAAGGCCCGCCGCCCCCGCCAGGGAAGGGCCAGGGCCTCTACCCCTCGGCTTCGCGCCCGCTCCAGGGCCAAGGCCTGGGGGTTGTCGGAGACCACCAGGACCACCTCCCCCAAGGGGTGCCCTTTGGGGAAGGCCTGGAGGAGGGCCTCGAGGTTCGTCCCCCTCCCGGAGGCGAAGACGGCCATCCGGGCGGGCCGCCCCAAGGGAAAGGGCGTCACCTAACCCTCCAAGGCCTCCGGGTGGTGCTTCCGCCAGTAGCGCACGAGGCCCTGGAGGTTCATGAAGGGGGGGTCGGCGAGGGCGTAGAGGCGCATGCCCGCCTCGTCCACCCCGGCCTCCCTAAGGCCCTCGTGCCAGTAGGCCTCAAAGCGCCGGACCATCTCCTCCTCGGAAAGCCCCTCCTTCAGGCGGTGGAGGACCCAGCCCGCCCAGGCCTCCAGAACCCCCTTGAGCCCCTGGAGGTGGCCTTCCACGTCCTCGTAGGCGCCAAAGTGGGTGAGGTAGAGGGCCTTGGGCCTTAAGGAGAGGAGGCGGTCCAAGGAGGCGTACCAGCTTTCCAGGTGGATGTCCGGGGGCGGGGTGGGCGGGAGGACGGGCCCGGGGGCGATCCGCACCCCGGCCACGTCCCCGGTGAAGACGAGGTCCCCCACCCGGTAGGCGTGGTGGTGGGAAGCGTGCCCCGGGGTCTCCACCGCCTGGACCTCGAGGCCGCCCAAGGCCACCACCTCCCCGTCGGCGAGGGGGCGCACCCTCTCCTTTGGGATCCCCCGGGCCTCGCCCCAGAGGACCCCAAGCTGGTCCCCGTAGATCCTTTCCGCCGAGGCGAGGAGCCTGGAGGGGTCCACCAGGTGGGGGGCGCCCCTGGGGTGGACGTAGATCGTGGCCCCAAGCTCCGCCAAGCGCCAGGCCGCCCCCGCGTGGTCCAGGTGGATGTGGGTCACGAAGACGTGGCGCACCTCCTCGGGGGCCACCCCCTCCGCCCGCAGGGCGTCCACAAGCCGCGGGTAGCAGCTTTCCGGCCCCGTCTCCACGAGGACGGGCCCCTCCCCGGAGTCCAGGAGAAAGCTCGCGATGACCCGCTCCGCCCCCTGGAAGCGGAGGTCCAAGACCTTCACCACGGCCTCTCCTCCTTGGGCCCGATGAGGGTGAAGAGGGTCCCCACGCCCTCCACGGCCACCTCCAGCCGGTCCCCGGGCCTCAGGGCCCCCACGCCCTCAGGGGTCCCGGTGAGGACCACGTCCAGAGGCTCCAGGGTCATGAAGGTGGAGATGTAGGAGAGGATCTCGGCCACGCTGAAGATCATCTGGGAGGTGTGGCCTTCCTGCCGCAGCGTCCCGTTCACGTAGGTGCGCACCCAGGTGTCCTGGGGGTTGAGGTCCGTCTCCAGCCAGGGGCCCAAGGGCAGGAACTTGTCGGCGCTCTTGGCCCGGACCCACTGCAGGTCCTTCTTCTGCACGTCCCGGGCGGTGATGTCCACGGCCACGGTGTAGCCCAGGACGTGGTCCAGGGCCTTTTCGGGGGGAACGTTCCGCATCCGGTCGCCGATGACCACGGCCAGCTCCCCCTCGTAGTGGAGCTCCTGCGTGAAATAGGGGTAGGGGACGGGCTCGGCGGTGCCCCAGGGGTCCCTGGGGTTCCCGGGCCGGGCCAGGGCGTTGGGCCCCTTGAGGAAGAGGCCAGGTTCCTGGGGTAAGTCCTCCCCGAAGTCGTGCCCCATTTCTCGGATGTGCTCCCGGTAGTTCCGCCCCACGCAAACGATCTTGCTGGGGGTGGCCGGGGGCAGCAGGGTGACGGAGGCCAGGTCGTACCGCCTTCCCGTGGGGTTCCCCCCGGGGCCGTCCGTCTCCAGGACGAGCTCACCCTCGAGGACCCCCCACCTCCCCTCGTTGAAGCGCAGGATCTTCATGCCCCTAAGCTACCACCTGCCCGCCAGGATTTGCAGGCCCCGGAGGAGGACGACCCCCGCCACGAGAAGCGCCCCGAGCCTCGCCTCCCCGGAAAGGGTGTAGACGAGGAGGAGGTAGCCGAAGATGGCCCCGAAGGGGATGGGGTAGATCCCCTTGCGCCGCCTCCTCCAGAAGAGGAGGTGGTAAAGCCCCGCCACCCCAAGGCCGAAGAGGGTAGCCCAGAGGGTCTCCGCTGGCCGCCAGACGAGGAAGAAGCCGAGGGAGGGGGCGATGCCGCCGCCGCCCCTAAAGCGGAAGAAAACGGGCCAGGTGTGCCCGGCCACGAGCAAGGCCCCGGCCCAGGGAAGGTAGGCCTCCGGGGTCAAAAGGGCCACCAGCGCCCCCTTGCCCAGGTCAAAGGCCACCGCGAGGAGGGCCGCCCAGGGCCCCTTCCTCCGGAAGACCCCCGAGCCCCCGGGGAGGTCCTTCCCCCGCACCTCCGGGAAGAAGAGGAGCCCCGCCACCAAGGAGCCCACAAGGTAAGCGAAAACCAGGTAGGCCACGGAGGGAATCTTACCAGGGCCTTGCCCCAGGGGGCGGGACGGCCTATGCTAGAAGGTGGAAGTTTCCGTGAACCGCTTCCACCCGAGGGACCGATGAAACGCAAGAAGCCCACCATCCACGATGTGGCGGCCAAGGCGGGCGTGGGCCTCGGCACCGTGAGCCGGGTCCTCAACGACCACCCCGCGGTGCGCCCCGAGACCCGGGCCCGGGTGCTTAGGGCCATGGAGGAGCTGGGCTACGCGCCCAACCCCCACGCCCGCAGGATCGCGGGGGGGCGGAGCTACACGGTGAGCGTCCTCCTCCCCTTCGTGGCCACCGAGTTCTACCGCAGGCTCGTGGAGGGGATTGAGGGCGTCCTCCTGGAGCAGCGCTACGACCTCGCCCTCTTCCCCATCCTCTCCCTGGCCCGGCTTAAGCGCTACCTGGAGAACACCACCCTGGCCTACCTCACCGACGGCCTCATCCTCGCCTCCTACGACCTCACGGAGCGCTTTGAGGAAGGAAGGTTGCCCACTGAGCGCCCCGTGGTGCTGGTGGACGCGCAAAACCCCCGCTACGACTCCGTCTACCTGGACAACCGCCTGGGGGGAAGGCTCGCCGGGGCCTACCTCGCCCGCTTCCCGGGGCCCATCTTCGCCATCGCCGTGGAGGAAGAGCCCGACCGGGCCTTCCGCCGCACGGTCTTCGCCGAACGGATGGCGGGCTTCCAGGAGGCCCTGAAGGAGGCCGGCCGCCCCTTCTCCCCCGACCGGCTCTACACCACCCGCCACTCCCAGGAGGGGGGGCGCCTCGCCCTCCGCCACTTCCTGGAGAAGGCCTCCCCGCCCCTCAACGTCTTCGCCGGGGCGGACCAGGTGGCCCTCGGGGTCCTGGAAGAAGCGGTAAGGCTCGGCCTCACCCCCGGGAGGGACGTGCGGGTCCTGGGGTTTGACGGCCACCCCTTCGCCGAGGAGGCGGGGCTTTCCACCATCGCCCAGCCCGTGGAGGCCATGGGGGCCCGGGCGGCCCAGCTCCTCTTGGAGAGGATGCGGGGCTACCAGGGCCCGCCCCGGGAGGTGCGCTTTGAGCCCGTCCTCGTGGAGCGGGCCTCCACCGGCACCCCGCCCGCCGCCCTTTACGTGCCGTAAACTAGCCCCATGGGGTGGGAGCGGGTCGCCCACGGGGTGCGCTGGGTCATGGTCCTCCCGGTCCTGGGCCTGTTGCTGGGTTCCTTCTACTTCGCCTTCCACGCCCTCCTGGAGGCCGTCAAGGGGTTGTCCCAGGGCCTCGAGGCCGCCCTCCCCGCCCTGGTGGGCGCCGTGGACCTGGCCCTCCTCTCCGCCGTCTTCCTCATCTTCGGCCTGGGCCTCTTTGAGCTTTTCATCCACAAGCTGGACCTTCCCCTGGACAACGTCCTCCTGGTGAAAAGCCTCGCCGACCTCAAGGCCAAGCTGGGCCAGGTCATCGTCATGATCCTGGTGGTGAAGTTCTTTGAAAAGGCCCTCGCCTTCCAACCCAAAGAGGCCCTGGATTTCTTCCTCTTCGCGGGAGGGGTCGCCCTCCTGGCCGGGGCCCTTTGGGTCTCCGCCCGGGAGTAGTGCTGGTCTATCTGGACCAAAACCACGCCAGCCGCATGGCCAAGCACCTCCTGGGGCAAAGGGGGCACGAGGCCTTCGGCAGGCTCTTCCTGGCCCTCAAGGGGAGGGCCATCGCTCCCCCAAGCCCCTTCCACGTCCTGGAGACCCTCTTTCCCCAAAGGGGCCCCGAGGAGAAAGCGGGCTACCTCCTCCCCGCCCTCAAGGAGGTCTTCGCCGCCCTCTCGGGCGGCTACTGGGTCCGGCCCTGGCAGGAGGTGGCCGCAAGGCAGCGCCGGGGGCTCCACCGGGAGGACCTCCTCTCCGAGGAGGGAAGCTGGGAAGCCCCGGCGGACCTCTCCCCCTTTAAGGGGCTTCCCGAGGCCCTCCGCGGCCTGCCCTACGGGGAGGCCCACGCCCTGGCCTTAAAGGAGATCCGGGAGCGGACCGGGCTTGAGGAGGTGCCTTTCGTGCGGCTCCTCGCCCGCCTCCTCGCCCGGATGGCCTCCGACCGCCACCGCAGGCCCCGCCCCTCCGACCTCCTGGACGCGGTCATGGCGGCCACGGTCTACCCCTACGTGGACCTCCTCCTCACCGACCGCTACCTGAGGGGCCTCCTCCCCGAGAAGAGCGTGGGGGGGCGGAGGAAGGAGGTGGAGGCCCTGGTCAGGCGCCTTGAAGGGGAGTAGACTCCGGGGCGTGAGAGGCATCCGGGACCCCCGCCTCATCCCCATCGCCGAGAAGGTGATGGAAGGGAAAAGGCTTTCCTTTGAGGACGGCCTCGTCCTCTACCAGACCAAGGACCTTCCCACCCTCATGCGCCTCGCCAACCTGGTCCGCGAGCGGAAGCACGGGCACAAGACCTACTTCGTCCACTCCATCCGCGTCTCCCAGACCAACATCTGCTACGTGGGGTGCACCTTCTGTGCCTTCCAAAGGCGCTTCGGCGAGGAAGGGGCCTGGGACTGGGACGTGGACGAGGTGGTGGCCTGGGTAAAGGAGCGCTACCAGCCGGGGCTCACGGAAATCCACCTCACGGCGGGCCACCACCCCAAAAGGCCCTTCGCCTACTACCTGGACCTGGTACGGGCCCTGAAGGAGAACTTCCCCGGGGTCCAGGTGAAGGCCTGGACCGCGGCGGAGATCCACCACTTCTCCAAGATCGCCCGCCTCCCCTACCGGGAAGTTTTGCAGGCCTTAAAGGAGGCGGGCCTGGACGCCATGCCGGGAGGCGGGGCGGAGATCTTCGCCGAAAGGGTGCGCAGGAAGATCGCCCGGGCCAAGGTCTCGGCGGAAGGGTGGCTGGAGATCCACCGCACCGCCCACGAGCTTGGCATCCCCACCAACGCCACCATGCTCTACGGGCACATAGAAACCCTGGAGGAACGCCTGGACCACATGGACCGCCTCCGCCGCCTCCAGGACGAGACGGGGGGGTTCATGAGCTTCATCCCCCTGGCCTTCCAGCCCGACGGGAACCAGCTCGCCCGGGAACTGGGCAAAAGGGAGTTCACCACGGGGCTGGACGACCTTAGAAACCTGGCGGTGGCCCGGCTTTACCTGGACAACATCCCCCACATCAAGGGGTACTGGGCCACCTTAACCCCCGAGCTCGCCCAGGTCTCCCTGGACTGGGGGGTGACGGACATAGACGGGACCCTCATCGAGGAAAGGATCGTCCACATGGCGGGAAGCCCCACCCCCCAGGGCCTCACCAAGCGGGAGCTCGCCCGGATCATCCTCATGGCGGGGCGCCTCCCCGTGGAGCGGGACGCCCTCTACCGGGAAATCCGCGTCTGGGACCGGGTGGAGGCGTGAGGCCCTACGTCCTTGGCCTTCTCCGCTACGCCAACGTCGCCCCCCTTCACCACTTCCTGAGGCTCGAGGGCTTCCGGGTCCTCCACGCCGTCCCCGCCGAGCTCAACCGCCTTCTCCTCTTGGGAGAGGTGGGGCTTTCCCTGGTCTCCAGCTACTTTTACCTGAAGCACCAGGAGGCCCTGGGGCTCCTCCCCGACTTTTCCGTGGCGGTTTTAGGCCGGGTCTACTCGGTGAACCTTTTCCACAAGGGGCGGCTAGAGGACCTGAAGCGCATCGCCCTCACCACGGAAAGCGCCACCAGCGTGGCCCTTCTAAAGCTCCTTCTGAGGGAAAGGGGGTTGGAACCCGTCTACGAGCGGCGGGAGGGGGGGCTGGAGCTCCTTTCCGCTTACGACGGCGTCCTTCTCATCGGCGACCGGGCCATCAAGGCCTACGCCGCCCTTCTTCCGGAACTCCCCGAAACACCCCACACCCTCCCCACCCGCTTCGGAGAGGTAGAGGTGGCGGACCTCTCCACCCTGTGGTTTCAAAGGACCCGCCTCCCCTTCGTCTTCGCCGTCTGGGCCTATAGGCGGGAAAACCCTCCCCCTAAGGCCCTGGTGCAAGCCCTTAGGGAGGCCCGTCGGGAGGGCCTGGGACGGCTTAGGGAGGTGGCCGAGGCCGAGGCCCAAAGGCTTGGCGTCCATCCCCTCCTCCTCCAGCACTACCTCTGGAACTTTCGCTATCACCTGGAGGAGCCCGACCGCCTGGGGCTTAAGGCCTTCGCCGAGGCCCTCGGCCTCCCCTTCGCCCCTCTGTTTTATCCTGAGTAGCACTTGACATCATAAAGCGCTTGAGGTATCATCCGACCTGGGCGCAAGGCCCAGAGGAGGTGCGCATGCGTTGGAACCTGGACCCGACCCACACCAGCGTGGAGTTCGCCGTGCGGCATATGATGATCGCCACGGTGAGGGGAACGATCAACCTCAAGGAGGGGTACGTGGAGACCGACGAGACCGGGAAGCCCATCCGGGTGGAGGCCCGGCTGGACGCGGCGAGCATCCACACCGGCGTGGCCGACCGGGACAACCACCTCCGCTCCCCGGACTTCCTGGACGTGGCCAACCACCCGGAGATCGTCTTCCGGAGCGAGAAGATCACCCCCCTGGGGGAGGGCCGCTACCGGGTGGAGGGGGAGGTGACCATCCGGGGGGTGACCCGGCCCCTCGCCTTTGAGGTGGAAACCCATGGCCCCGCGAAGGACCCCTGGGGGAACGAGCGCATCGCCGCCCACTTTGAGGGGAAGCTGAACCGGAAGGACTTCGGCCTCACCTGGAACATGCCCCTGGAGACCGGGGGGCTTCTCGTGGGCGAGGAGGTGCGCTTCAGCGTGGACACCGAGGCGGTGAAGGTCAAGGAGGCGGTGGCGCAGTAATGGCCTTTCCCCGGCGGCTTCTCTCCTTGAGCCTAAGGGTCAAGGACCTGGAAGCCGCCCTCTTCTTCTACCGGGACCTCCTGGGCCTAAAGGTGGAGGCCGACCCGCCCCGCTACCGGCTTTTCCCCGAGGGGAAGGGCTTCGTTCTGGAGCTTCTCCACGACCCCGAGGCCCCCTTAAGGCCTTACCCCTCCTTAGGCCTCTACCACTTCGCCCTCCTCCTGCCCCACCGCAAGGCCCTCGCCGGCGTCTTCCGCAGGCTCTTAGAAGCGGGGGCCCACTTTGAGGGGGCGGCGGACCACGGGGTCTCGGAGGCCCTCTACTTCCGCGACCCCGAGGGGAACGGCCTGGAGCTCTACCGGGACCGCCCCAAGGAAGCGTGGCCCAAGGGCCCCCTCATGTTCACGGCGCCCCTGAACCTGGAGAAGCTCCTTGCGGAAAACCCGGACCCCACCCCTCTTCCCCCCGAAACCCTTCTTGGACACCTCCACCTCCACGTGGAGGACCTGGCGGCGGCGGAGGCCTTTTTTAGCAGGAAGCTCGGCATGGAGGTGACCCTGCGCACCTACCCCGGGGCCCTCTTCTTCGCCTGGGACGGCTACCACCACCACGTGGGGGCGAACACCTGGGCGGGAAGGCGCAAGGCGCCCCCTGGGGCCACGGGGCTTCTGGACTACACCCTCCTTGCCCCTCCCGGCGTTCCCCCCGGGGAGCACCCCGACCCCACCGGGGCCTTGGCCCGGGTCTTGACGGAGCCCCCTCCCTCCCCTTAGACTCTAGACCAACTATGTGGACCCTAGGGCGCCACTTCGGCTTTTATTACCCCGCCGGGGGCGCCCTGCGGTCCGCGTAGGCCATACCGCGAAAAGGGCGCCCCCTAAAGGGGGCGCCCAAAGCTTTTGGGAGGGAAGCCATGTTGATCGTGATGAAGCGGGGGCACACGGAGGAGGAGCTTCAGGAGGTCGTCCGGGAAATAGAGAAGGTGGGCTACCGGCCCCACGTCTCCCGGGGCGTGGAGACCACCCTGGTGGGGGCCATCGGCCGGGGGCCCACCCCCGAGCTCATGGAGCACTTCCGGGCCCTGCCGGGAGTGGCCGAGGTCATCCCCATCTCCAAGCCCTGGAAGCTCGCGAGCCTCGAGGTCCAGCCATTCCCCACGGTCCTGGAGTTCCCCACGGGGAAGACGGGGGGCGGCCACGTGATGGTGGCGGCGGGGCCTTGCGGGGTGGAGTCCCGGGAGCAGACCCTCAAGGCCGCCCACTACGTGAAGGCCCACGGGGCCCACATGCTCCGGGGGGGCGCCTTTAAACCCCGCACGAGCCCTTACGCTTTCCAGGGCCTGGGCCTCGAGGGCCTGAAGATCCTCGCCGAGGCCAAGAGGGAGACGGGCCTCCCCATCGTCACCGAGGTCCTCTCCCCGGAGCAGGTGGAGCTCGTGGCCGAGTACGCCGACGTCCTCCAGATCGGGGCGCGGAACGCCCAGAACTTTCCCCTGCTCCAGGCGGTGGGGGAGGCGGGGAAGCCCGTCCTCCTCAAGCGGGGGATGAGCATGACCCTGGAAGAGTTCCTCATGAGCGCGGAGTACATCCTCTCCCGGGGCAACATGCGGGTGATCCTCGTGGAGCGGGGCATCCGCACCTTTGAGAAGGCCACCCGCTTCACCTTAGACGTCGCCGCCGTGCCCGTCCTCAAGAGCTGGACCCACCTCCCCGTCTGGATAGACCCCTCTCACCCGGCGGGCAAAAGGGACTGGGTCATCCCCCTGGCCCTGGCGGGGCTTGCCGCGGGGGCGGACGGCCTCATCGTGGAGACCCACCCCGAGCCGGAAAAGGCCCTCTCCGACGCCGCCCAGCAGCTCCACGAGCACGAGTTCGCCGAGCTCATGGACAAGGTGCGCCGCCTGGTGACCGCCCTGGACAAGACCCTCGCCGCCCCCGTCCTGGGATGAAGCCCCTCTTCGGCAAAGTCGGGGTCTTCGGCGTGGGCCTTCTGGGCGGGAGCGTGGCCCTGGGGATTAAGGAGCGCTTCCTCGCCGAGGAGGTCCACGCCTACGACCAGGACCCTATGGCCCTGGAGAAGGCCCTCTTTCTCGGCGTGGCCGACCGGGTGCACACCGAGGTGGGCCCCTGGGTGGGGGAGCTTGACCTGGGGATCCTCGCGGCCCCCGTGGGGGCTTTACCGGAGCTCGGGAAGGCCATCGCCCCTTGGGCCCATCCCCAAAGCCTCTGGACCGATGTGGGGAGCGTTAAGGCCAAGGTGGTGGCCGCCCTGGAAGGCCTCCTCCCCCACTACCTGGGGGGGCACCCCATGGCGGGAAGCGAACGGGCCGGGGTGGAGAACGCCCACGCCGGGCTTTTGCAGAACGCCGTCTGGGTCCTGACCCCCACGGAAAGGACGAGCCCCAGGGCCCGGGAGGGCGTGCGGGGGCTCGTGGAGGCCCTGGGGGCCTACCCCCTGGAGATGCCCCCGGGGCGCCACGACGAGCTCGTGGCCCGCATCTCCCACCTCCCCTACCTCCTCGCCGTGGCCCTAAACCGCTTGGTGGCCCATAGCCCCCACAAGGACCTCCTCATGTTCCTGGCCGCCGGGGGCTTCCGCGACCTCACCCGGGTGGCCTCCGGCTCCCCCAGGATGAGCCGGGACATGGTGGTGGAGAACAAGGAGGCCCTGAAGGAGGCCATAGAGGAGCTCCGGGAGGTCCTCCTGGAGCTGGAAGGCCTCCTGGACGAGCCCGAAGGGTTGCTTCGGGCGGCGGAGGAGGCCAAGCGCACCCGGGACAGCCTCCCCATCGTGCGCCGAAGCCTCCTCCCCGAGATGCACGACCTCGTGGTCCAGGTGCCGGACCGGCCCGGGGAGATCGCCAGGATCGCCACCGCCTTGAGCGAGGCGGGGGTGAACATCAAGGACATAGAGGTCCTCACCATCCGGGAGGCGGCGGGGGCCCTCCGCCTCTCCTTCGCCACCCGGGAGGAGCGGGAAAGGGCCCGGCGCGTCCTCCAGGAGGCGGGCTACCGCCTGCCCTGAGGCGGGGCGAGGACCACCCGGCCCTTCCCCAGAGCCTTGGCCCGGTAGAGGGCCTGGTCGGCCCGGAGGAAGAGGTCCTCGAGGTCCCCCGCGTACACGGCCACCCCCAGGCTCGCCGAGACCCCCTCCTCCTGGAGGCGGCGCCCAAGCCGCTCCGCCACCTCCACCGCCTCCTTCTCCCCCGTCCCCGGGAGGAGGACGGCGAACTCGTCCCCGCCCCACCGGGCCACGAGGTCCCCCCGGCGCACCCCCGAGACCAGGGCCTGGGCCACCCGCCTGAGGTACCGGTCCCCCTCCTTGTGGCCCCGCTCGTCGTTTACCTGCTTGAAGCCGTCCAAGTCCAAAAGGACCAGGGCGAAGGGGGGCCCGCCCCGCTCCACCCGGGCCGCCTCCCGCTCTAGGGCCATCTCCAAGGCCCTGCGGTTGGGAAGGCCCGTGAGGGGACAGGTGAGGGCCCGCTCCCGCCAGAAGCGCACCTGGCCGTAAAGCTCCCGGAAGCGGGCGAGGAGCAGGGTGAGGACGAGGAGGACGGGCTGGCTTAAGGCGAAGTGCCCCCAAGGCCAGGTGGGCTTCCCCACGGCCCATAGGGCGAAGGCGGAGAGAAGCCCCGCCCAGAGGAAGCCCAGGACGAGGGCCACGGGCAAGGGGTAGGCGAAGGCCAGGAGAAGGTAGAGGGAGGGAGACCAGAAGCCCACCGGCCAGGGGAAGTCCCGCCCCCGCCAAAGCTCAAAGAGGAGGTAAGCCCCCAGGGCGTGGGCCAAGAGGCGGGGAGCCCGCCTGGGCCTCTGCCCGAGGGCGAGGAGGAAGAGGAAGGCGAAAAAGGGGTAAAAGGCCCACTCCCCACCTTTTGGAGGCCTAGCCAAAAGTTGGAGCCCTACGCCCAGGGGCAGACCCACCCAGGCCAGGGCGTAGAGGAAGCGGTAGGCGCCTTCCATGGGCCCATTCTCTCCAGACCCCTTTAAAAACCGTGTGAAAAAAGACCAGCGCCCCTAGGGAAGCACCTTGCCGGGGTTGAAGAGGCCCGTGGGGTCCAAGGCCTCCTTGACCCGGTGGAGCGCCCCCAGGGTCTCGGGGTCCACCGCTTCCAGCATGAAGTCCCGCTTCATGAGGCCGATGCCGTGCTCCCCGGAGAGCACCCCCCCGTGCCTCAAGGCGACCCGGGCGATCTCGTGGGCGAGCTCCCAGACCTTCTCCTCACTCTCCTTCCTGGGGTCAAAGAGGATGTTGGGGTGGAGGTTCCCGTCCCCAATGTGGCCGAACTGCACCACCACGAGGCCGAAGGCCTTCCCCAAAGCCTCAATCTCCCGCACCACCTGGGGCAGGGCCGAGCGGGGCACGGCGATGTCCTCGTTCACCCGCTTGGGACGGATGCGGCCCAGGGCGGGGCTCACCGCCCGCCTAGCCCGCCAGAGGGCCTCGGCCTCCGCCTCGCCCGCCGCGCGGACCACCTCGGCCCCGTGACGGCGGGCGCTCGCCTCCACCAGGGAAAGCTCCTCCTCCACGAGGTCCGCCTCCTCCCCGTCCGTCTCCACCAGGAGAAGGGCCCGGCCCCGGGGCAGGCCCATCCTCAGGTAGTCCTCCACGGCACCCGCGCAGGCCGGGTCCATGAACTCCATGCGGGCGGGCACGGCCCCCGAGGCCACCGCCTCGGAGACCGCCTCGGCCAGGGGCTCCACCCCGGGGAAGTGGGCCAGGAGGGCAGCCCGGTGCCGGGGCAAGGGAAGAAGGCGGAGCCTCGCCCCCGTCACCAGGCCCAAGGTCCCCTCCGAGCCGATGAGGAGGCCCGGGAGGTCGTAGGCGGCGCGCCCCTGGCGCTGGATTCCGCCCTCGTCGTCCACCCACTCCAGCTCCAAAACGGAGTCCCCGGTAACCCCGTACTTGAAGCAGAGGGGCCCCCCGGCGTTTTCCGCCAGGTTCCCCCCCAGGGTGCTGGTGCGGTAGGAGGCGGGGTCCGGGGGGTAGAAGAGGCCATAGGGCCTCGCCGCCTCGGAGACCCGGGCCGTGGTCACCCCGGGTTCGGCCCAGGCCGTCTGGGTGTGGGGGTCCACCTCGAGGCGGGTCATCCGGGTGAAGGCCACCACGATGGACCCCTCCTCCGGGACCGCCCCGCCGGAGAGGCCGCTTCCCGCCCCCCGGGGCACCAGCACCACCCCGTGCCGCCGGGCCAGGCGGACCAAAGCGGCCACCTCCTCCCGGCTTTCGGGCAGAACCACCGCCAAAGGCTCGGGCCCCACCAGGATGGCGTCGTAGCGGTAGACCTCCTTCGCCGCCCGGGAAAGGAGGGCCCGGGGGCCGAAAAGCGCCTTGAGCTCGTCCAGAACCCCTTGCGCCCGGGAAAGCGCCATGGGCTTAGGCTACCAGGAGGGGTCGCAAAAGGACGTGGAATCGGGCCTCACCACGTTCACGGCGCCCACATAAGGCCCCAGGACTCCGCCCCGCACTCCCCGCACCCAGAGGCGCCTATCGGGCCTCGCCTCTATGCCCTGCGTCCCAACCCCCAGCACCCGGCCTTCGGGGCTCACCGTGAGGAAGCCCCGGACCTCGGGTCCGGCGAAAGGCCCCTCCAGGTACAGGGTCTCCTCCTCCAAGGCCTCGGAGGGAGGGGTGCCGTCGGGCACCCAGTAAAACCAAAGCCCCTCCACCCAGCCGTCCAGGGTGAGGCGGAAGTCCAACTGGGTGTTCCCTTGCGTGCAGTAGGTGGGCTGGGTCTCCAAGCGCACGATCTTGTAGGGTAAGCGCACCTCCACCGTAAGGGCACAGGCGGCGAGCAAAAGGCCGATCCCGAAAAGCCCTAAGGTCCGCATATTTTCAGCATATGCCCCTTTGAGGTCCCCGGGGAGTTGGAAGCGGGTAAACCCGCCTTTAGACTGCGAAGCATGGCCTACTGGCTCTTGAAGTCCGAACCCCAGGTGTACGGCATTGAGGACCTTGAGCGGGAAGGCCGGGCCATCTGGGACGGGGTGCGGAACTACCAGGCCCGGAACTACCTGATGCAGATGAAAGAGGGCGACCTCTGCTTCTTCTACCACTCGGGCACCACCCCCCCGGGGATCGCCGGGCTTGCCCGGGTGGTGCGCACCCTCCTCCCCGACCCCACCCAGTTTGACCCGGAAAGCCCCTACTACGACCCCAAGGCCACGCCGGAGAAGCCCCGCTGGTACACGGTGGAGGTGGCCTTCGTGGAAAAGTGGCCCCTTCTGCCCCTCGCCGAGCTCAAAGCCCTCTTCCCCAAGGACCACCCCCTGGTAAGGCGGGGGAACCGGCTTTCCGTGATGCCGGTTCCCCCGGAGGTGGCAGAAGCCCTTATTGCACAGAGAGGGTCCCGATGATCTTGAAGAGGGGCAGGAACATCCCCGCCACGATCATCCCCACGATGACGCCTAGGAAGATGATCATGAGGGGCTCAATGGCGGCGGTGAGGCTGGCCACCGCCTCGTCCACCTCCCGCTCGTAGAAGTCGGCCACCTTGGAGAGCATGGTGTCCAGGGCCCCCGTCTCCTCGCCGATGGCCACCATGGAGCTCACCATGGGCGGGAAGACGAAGGGGTGCTGGGCCAGGGTGAGGTTCAAGGGGTCGCCCTGCTGGATCTTCAGCTTGGCGGCCTCCACGATCTCCTCCACCACGCTGTTGCCCGCGGTCCCCTTGGTGATGTCCAGGGCCTCCACGATGTTCACCCCGCTGGAGAGAAGGAGGGCCAGGGTGCGGGAGAAGCGGGCCACGGCGGTCTTGCGGTTGAGGTTGCCGAAGACGGGGAGGCGGAGCTTAAGGCGGTCAATGACCCTACGCCCCTGGGGGGTGCCGTAATACCAGCGGTAGGCGAAGAAGAGGGCCACGGCGAGGAGGAGGAGGGGCAGGGTGGCCGCCCTAAGAAGGTCGGAGACGGCGATGAGGAAGCGGGTGAGGAGGGGGAGCTCGGAGCCTAAGTCGGTGAGGATCTGGGCGAACTGGGGCACGATCCCCGTGAGGAGGAAGTAGGCCACGCCCACGGCGAAGACAAAGACGATGACCGGGTAGGTCATGGCGCTCCGGATCTTGCCCCTTAGCTCCAGCTCCTTCTCCAGAAAGCTCGCCAAGCGGTCCAGGATGAGGTCCAGGCCGCCCGAGGTCTCCCCCGCCCGCACCAGGTTCACGTAGAGGCGGGAGAAGATCTTGTGCTTGGAGAGGGCCTCGGAGAAGGCCATCCCCCCCTCCACGTCGGTGCGCACCTGCTTGAGGATCTCCCGGAACTTCCGGTTCTCCGTCTGGCGCTCCAGGATGGCGAGGGCCTGGAGGAGGGTGAGCCCCGCCCCCAGCATGGTGGCGAGTTGCCGGGAGAAGATGGCGAGGTCCTTCAGGCCCGGCCCCCGCTCCAAAGCGGGGATCCGGACCTCCGCCTGCAGGCCCTTCCCCGGCTCCTTGATCTCGGCCACGAAGAGGCCCCGGTCGCGGAGGAGCCTCGCGGCGGTGCGGAGGTCCTCGGCCTCAATGGTGGCCTCCACCAGACGGCCCTGGCGGTCCCGGGCCTTATACTGGTAGACCGGCATGGAAAGAGTATACCAGGAGGCCCTGGCCAAAGCGGCGGAGACCCTCAAGGGAGGGGGTTTGGTGGCCTTCCCCACGGACACGGTCTGGGGGGTGCTGGCCCTCATGGAGGACGAGGCCGCCTGCAAGAGGATCTACGAGGTCAAGGGCAGGCCCGAGGACAAGCCCCTCCAGGTGCTGGTGGCGGACCTGGAAAGCGCCCTAAAGCTTTCCGACCCCGGCCCCCTAGAAGGGAAGTTTTTGCGCTTAGCGGAGGCCTTCTGGCCCGGAGGGCTCACCGTGGTGGTCCCCGGGAAGGCCACCCCCCCCTGGATCAGCCGGGACGGCTCCGTGGGCCTCAGGATGCCGGACCACGCCCTTTTGCGGGAGCTCCTCCGCCGCGTGGGGGGGCACGCCGCCGCCACGAGCCTCAACAAAAGCGGCGAGCCCCCTGTGCGCACGGAGGCCGAGGCCCGGACCTTCGCCGTGGACTTCGTCTTTCCGGGGGAGGCGGGGGGGCTCGCCTCCAGCGTGGTGGACCTCCGCACCGGGGAGGTCCTGCGGGAAGGGGCGATCCCCAAGGAGGCCCTTCTCGCCTACCTCCGGTAGGCCATGGAGGAAGCCCCGAGCCTCAAAACCCTCCTCCTCGCCGTCCTCTTCGCCGCGGGAAGGCCCGTGGCCCTCAAGGAGCTTAGGGCCCTGGGCCACCCCGAGGAGGCCGTCCTCCGCGCCCTCAAGGCCCTGGAGCGGGACCTCGAGGCCGGCCACCTGGGCGTGGCCTTGGAGCGGGTGGCGGGGGGGTGGCGGCTCGTGGTCCACCCCAAGGCCTTGGAGGCGGTGGAGCGCGTCCTTAAGCCCTCCCCGCCCAGGCTCTCCCGGGCGGCCCTCGAGGTCCTGGCCCTCGTGGCCTACCACCAGCCCGTGACCCGGGCGGAGCTTGAGGCCATGCGGGGCAAGGGGGTGGAAGGGGTCCTGGAAAGCCTCCTGGAGCGGGGCCTTGTCCGGGTGGTGGGGGAGAAGGAAGCCCCCGGCCGCCCCAAGCTTTACGGGACCACGGAGCGCTTTCTGGAGGTCTTCGGCCTGGAGAGCCTAGAAGACCTCCCCCCGCTCAGGGAGGACGGCCCACCCCTCCTCCTCCGCGGCTAGGGCCTCCCGGGCGGGGACGGGGAGGGGGCTATAAAGCTCGTTCTCCCTAACGAAAGCGAGGAGGAAGCGGGAGAGGAGGCGCATCTGGCTTTTGTGGGCCCGGACGGCCCGCTCCTTCCTGCGCACCTCCTCCTCGCTCAAGGGAAAGCGCTGCCAGGGAAGCCCCCGGCCTCGAGGGGGCGGGTAGAGGGGAAGCCTGGGGTGGAGGCCCTTGGGCAAAGGGTACTGGTACCCCCCGTGGACGATGTAGTAGAGGAGGCGGTCCTCCAAGCCGAGAAGGGCCGCCGCCCGCATGCCGAAGTAGGCCGTGGCCTGGTGGTCCCGGTGGGCGTCCAGGGGGCTTGGCAGGAGGATCCGGGTGGGCCTGAAAGACCGGAGGACCTCCACCAAGAGGGCCTCCAGGGCCTTCCCCGTGTAGGGGAGGCCCGGCCGGTGGCACCCCGGGTAGGCCACCGCCTTAAGCCCCGTGTAGGGGCTCTCGTAGGGCAGGTAGTAGTGGGTGGTAAAGAGGGGGTAGAGGCCCTGGTCGGGAAAGCCCAGGAAGAGGGCGCTTTCCTGGGGAAGGCCCAAGGCCTCGAGGCCCCGCCTGGCCTCCACCATCCGCCTCAGGGCCAGGCGGCGCAGGGCCTTTGGGGAAGGAAGCGGGCTTCCCGCCGCCAGGTCAAAGGCATCCCCCGAGGTGAGGTAGACCACCCTCACCTCCCCCCCCTTCCCGCGCCACCCGCCCCATGAGCCCCCCCGCGGCCAGCACCTCGTCGTCGGGGTGGGGGGCAAGCACCAAGAGGCGCTCCCCCGAAAGGGGCGGGGGCAGAAGGGGGAGGCGCCGGACCCGGGCCGAGGCCACGAGGGCGTGGTAGCCCGCAAAGAGGAAGCGCCCGTTGATGAAGGCCCAGACCCCGAGGGCCGCCGCCAGGACCATGAGCCGTTCCGCCCAGAGGAGGCCCAGCCACAGGCGCGCCGCCTCCGCCACCCCCAGGTAGAGGACGAGGAGGAGGACGAGCCACTGCCAGGGCCTAAGCCGACGCATGGGGGCATTTTACGGGGCCTATAGACTGGGGGCGTGGCCCAGGTGCGAAAGGCCCACCTCAAAGACCTCGCGGCCATCGCCCGCCTCTCCCACCAGACCCTCTTCCTCGGCAGGGAAGGCCCAAAGGTCTTCCCCAGCGAAACCCTCTGGGGAGCCCTCTTCGTGGCCCCCTACCTGGAGGCCGGCTGCTGCAATCTGGTGGCCGAGGAGGAAGGCCGGGTGGTGGGCTACATCCTTGGGGCCTGCGCCGACCGGCCCCTCGCCCTCGCCTTCGCCAAGCGCCTGCTTTGGGCCCTTCCCCGGCTCCTCCTCGGGCGGTTCGGCCCTCCCCTTCCCCACCTTCGCTACCTCCTCCGCCTCCTCCGCTACCCGGGGCCCAAGGCCCCCAAGGACCGCTACCCGGCCCACCTGCACATCGCCGTAGCCCCCGAGGCCCAGGGCCACGGGGTGGGCAAGGCCCTCCTCGCCGCCTTCCTTAAGTGCTTGCGGGAAAAGGGGGTACCGGGGGTGCAGCTCGCCACCACCCGGGCCAACCGCGCCGCCCGGGGCCTCTACCGGGCCATGGGGTTTCGGGTGTACGCCAAGCGGGCGAGCCCCTTCTGGGCCCCCTACCTGGGCCGGCCCCTGATCCACGAGGTCTGGGTGCGGGACCTGGGGTAGACTGAGCCCATGCTGGACTTCTACGCCCTGGAGGACCTCCTCACCCCGGAGGAGAAGGAGATCCAGAAGGCCGCCCGCCGCTTCCTGGAAAAGGAGGCCCTGCCTTACATCCGCAACTGGTGGGAGGAAGGGGTCTTCCCCACCCACCTCATCCCCAGATTCGCCGAGCTCGGCTTCCTGGGCCCCACCCTCCCCCCCGAGTACGGGGGGGCGGGGGTGACGAGCGCCGCCTACGGCCTCATCGCCTACGAGCTGGAGCGGGTGGACTCGGGGCTCAGGAGCTTCGTGAGCGTCCAGAGCTCCCTGGTGATGTACCCCATCTACGCCTACGGGAGCGAGGAGCAAAAGCGGGAGTTCCTCCCCAAGCTCGCCCGCGGGGAGATGGTGGGGGCTTTCGGCCTCACCGAGCCCGACGGGGGCTCGGACCCCTACGGCAACATGAAGACCCGGGCCAGGCGCGAGGGGGACACCTGGGTCCTAAACGGCACCAAGATGTGGATCACGAACGGCAACCTGGCCCACCTCGCCGTGATCTGGGCCAAGGACGAGGGGGGAGAGGTCCTGGGCTTCCTCGTCCCCACGGACACCCCGGGCTTCCAGGCCCGGGAGGTGAAGCGCAAGATGTCCCTCCGCGCCTCAGTGACGAGCGAGCTCGTCCTCGAGGAGGTGCGGGTGCCCGAGTCCTTGCGCCTCCCCAAGGCCATAGGCCTCAAGGCCCCCCTTTCCTGCCTCACCCAGGCCCGCTTCGGCATCGCCTGGGGGGCCATGGGGGCCCTGGAGGCGGTCTACGAGGAGGCGGTGGCCTTCGCGAAAAGCCGCTCCACCTTCGGCGAGCCCCTCGCCAAGAAGCAGCTCGTCCAGGCCAAACTCGCCGAGATGCTCGCCTGGCACACGGAAGGCCTCCTCCTCGCCTGGCGGCTTGCCCGCCTCAAGGACGAAGGGAAGCTCACCCCCGCCCAGGTCTCCCTCGCCAAAAGGCAGAACGTCTGGAAGGCCCTCCAGGCCGCCCGCATGGCCCGGGACATCCTGGGAGGGAGCGGCATCACCCTGGAGTACCACGCCATCCGCCACATGCTGAACCTGGAGACCGTCTACACCTACGAGGGCACCCACGACGTCCACACCCTGGTCCTGGGCCGGGAGATCACCGGCCTGAACGCCTTCTAAAGGCCCGCCGGGGCCTTTGGCGGGCACTTAAGCCATGGTCATCGCCTTCACCGGCGACCCCTTTCTGGCGCGGGAGGCCCTCCTCCAGGAGGCGCGGCTTAAGGGGCTTTCCCGCTTCACCGAGCCCACCCCGGAGGCCCTGGCCCAGGCCCTCGCCCCAGGGCTTTTCGGGGGCGGGGGGGCGATGCTGGACCTGAGGGAGGTGGGGGAGGCGGAGTGGAAGGCCCTAAAGCCCCTTTTGGAAAGCGTGCCCGAGGGCGTCCCCGTCCTCCTCCTGGACCCTAAGCCAAGCCCCTCCCGGGCGGCCTTCTACCGGAACCGGGAAAGGCGGGACTTCCCCACCCCCAAGGGGAAGGACCTGGTGCGGCACCTGGAAAACCGGGCCAAGCGCCTGGGGCTCAGGCTCCCGGGCGGGGTGGCCCAGTACCTGGCCTCCCTGGAGGGGGACCTCGAGGCCCTGGAGCGGGAGCTGGAGAAGCTTGCCCTCCTCTCCCCTCCCCTTACCCTGGAGAAGGTGGAGAAGGTGGTGGCCCTGAGGCCCCCCCTCACGGGCTTTGACCTGGTGCGCTCCGTCCTGGAGAAGGACCCCAAGGAGGCCCTCCTGCGCCTCAGGCGCCTCAAGGAGGAGGGGGAGGAGCCCCTCAGGCTCCTCGGGGCCCTCTCCTGGCAGTTCGCCCTCCTCGCCCGGGCCTTCTTCCTCCTCCGGGAAAACCCCAGGCCCAAGGACGAGGACCTCGCCCGCCTCGAGGCCCACCCCTACGCCGCCCGCCGCGCCCTGGAGGCGGCGAGGCGCCTTGGGGAAGAGGCCCTCAAGGAGGCCCTGGACGCCCTCATGGAGGCGGAAAAGAGGGCCAAGGGGGGGAAGGACCCCTGGCTCGCCCTGGAGGCGGCGGTCCTCCGCCTCGCCCGTTGACCCGCGGGTCAGCCCCGGGTAGACTCGGGGCATGCTCAAGCCCGAGCTCGTGGAGGCGGTGCTCGCGCGGGCCCTGAAGGGCGGGGCCGACTTCGCCGAGGTCTACGCCCAGCGCGCCAAGAAGCGCAGGATGAAGGTCCGCCAGGGGGCCCTGGAGGAGGCCCTCTCCGGCCTGGACTACGGGGCGGGGGTGCGGCTTTTCTTCGGCACCGAGGTGGTCTACGCCTACACCAACGACCTCACCCAAGAAGGCCTCATGGAGGCCCTGGAGACCCTCCTCCGGGCCAAGGGCGCCCTGGGGAAGGTGGACGAAGGGGGAAAGGGCGGCCTGGACTTCCGCAAGGCCGCCCCCAAGGGCCTCCACGCCCCCAAGGTGCCCTACGGGGAGAAGGACAAGCGCTATCGGCTGGAAAGGCTTCTGGAGGCCGAGGCCGGGGCCCGGATCGCCCCCGCGATCAAGCAGGTGGAGGCGAGCCTCTTGGAGTGGGAGGAGGAGGTCCTCGTGGCCAACACCGAGGGGGTCTTTGCCGAGGAAAAAAGGGTGCGCACCCGGCTTTTCGTCCTCGCCGTGGCCCAGGAGGGCACCGAGGTGCAGACGGGCTACAGCGCCCCCGGGAAGAGCGTGGGCCTCGAGCTCTTTGACCTCTACCCCCCGAAGGCGGTGGGGGAAAAGGCCGCCCGCCAGGCCCTCACCAACCTCAAGGCCAGGCCCGCCCCCGCGGGCACCTTCCCCGTGGTGGTGGGGCCCGGCTTCGGCGGGGTCCTCTTCCACGAGGCCGTGGGCCACCTCCTGGAGACCACCAGCGTGGCCAAGAAGGCGAGCGTCCTCGCCGACAAGCTCGGGGAGGTGGTGGCGAGCCCCGCCGTCACCTACATTGACGACGGCACCCTGCCCCACGCCTGGGGCTCCACGGAGATGGACGACGAGGGCCGCCCCACGGAGCGCACCGTGCTGATAGAAAAAGGCGTCCTCAAAAGCTACATGGTGGACCGCCTGGGCCACCTCCTCACCGGCTACCCCATGACGGGCTCGGGCCGCCGCCAGGACTACACCTTCGCCCCCACCTCCCGCATGCGCAACACCTTCCTCGCCCCAGGGGAGGCCCAGGTGGAAGACCTCTTCGCCGGGATCGAGTTCGGGCTCTACGCCAAGGAGATGGGGGGCGGGCAGGTGAAGCCGGGAAGCGGGGAGTACAACTTCGCCGTGCAGGAAGGGTACATCATCCGCAACGGCCGCATAGAAGAACCCGTACGCGGGGCGATGCTGGTGGGCAAGGGCCCCGAGACCCTCATGCGGGTGGTGGCCGTGGCCCAGGACCTGGAGAACGCCCCCGGCATGTGCGGAAGCCTCTCCGGGGCCGTCCCCGTGGAGGTGGGCCAGCCCCACGTGCTGGTCTCGGAGATCGTGGTGGGAGGTCGGGCATGACCCTGGAAGAAGCCAAGCGCTACCTGCTTTGGCGGGCCAAGGAGCTTGGCCTCGAGGCGGAAGTCCTCTTCCAGGAGGAGCGGGAGCTTTCCCTAAGGGCCCGGCAAGGTACCCTGGAGGAGATCAAGGAGGCCCGCCAGGGGGGAATCGGCCTCAGGGTGGTGGTCCAAGGCCACGTGGGCTACGCCTACACGGAAGAGCTTTCCCCGGAGGCTTTAGAGTGGGCCCTATCGGAGGCCAGGGATAACGCCCTTCTTGCGGGAAAGGAGGGCTTCATCCCCCCGGGCCAGGCTTTGGGAAGCCACGACCTTCTGGGAGAGGGCCTTTCTGCCCCCCTGGAAGCCAAGAAGCAAAGCGCCCTAGAACTGGAAAGGGCCTTACGGGACGACCCCCGAACCCGAAGCGTCCTCATGGGGGGCTACATGGAAAAGGAGGTCCGGATGGCCCTCTCCAGTACCTTAGGGGCCGAGGGTGCCCTCCGCACTGGACTCGCTGGGCTGGGGGGTAGTCTGGTGATGGGGGATGGCCCAAGCCTCAAGCAAGGCTGGGACTTCAAGCTGGCCAAGGAGTTCCACGCCCTGGACCCCGGCCGCACCGCCTTGGAGATCCGGGAGAAGACCGCGAGGCTTTTGAACGCCAAACCTCTCCCCACGGGCCGCTACCGGGCCTATCTGGAGCCCAAGGCCATGGCGGGGCTTCTTTACGTGCTTTCCCGTTCCCTTTCCGCCAAAAGCGCCCTCGAGGGCAAAAGCCGCCTCCTGAACCGCTTAGGGGAACGGATCGCCTCGGAGTGGGTCACCCTGGTGGACGACCCCACCCTGGAAAAGGGCCTGGTTTCCCGTCCTTTTGACGCCGAAGGCACCCCGGCCCGGCGCACGGTGGTGGTGGAGAAGGGGGTATTCAAAACCTTCCTCCACAACGCAGAAACCGCCAGGGCCTTGGGCCAGGAGAACACCGGCCACGCCTTCCGCACCTACCGCGGAATCCTGGACGTGGCTCCCACCAACCTCTACCTGGAACCCGTGGGCAACCTGCGCCTGGAAAAGGGGGTCCTGATAACCGAGTTCATGGGCCTCCACGCCGGGGCCAACCCCGTGAGCCTGGATTTCTCCCTGCAGGCCCTGGGGCTTTGGGTGGAAGAGGGAGAGGTGCGCTATGCGGTGGAGAACTTCGCCGTCTCCGGGAACCTCCTGGAGCTTCTCCAGGGGGTGGAGGCGGTGGGGGACGACCTGGACTGGACCCTCCTGGACGCCGCCTACGGTAGCCCCACGGTGGCGGTGGCGGAGCTCTCCTTTGCCGGGGCATAGGGTAAAGCAAAATACGCTTAGTGGTTTTTGCTAAGCTAAAGGCATGGCCACGGTCACCATCAGCCCCAAATACCAGATCACCCTTCCCGCCGAGGTTCGGCAGGCTTTGGGGCTCCATCCCGGGGAAAAGCTCCTGGTGGAAGTGGTGGAAGGAGAAATCCGCTTACGCCCTTGGCGCCCACCGGTGCGGCAGCTTTTGCAGGAACTTCTCGAGGCCTATCCCGATGAGGCCGAAGCCCTGCAAAAGACCACAGGGCACGATGCCGTGGGCTATATTCGGAAACTGCGTAAGGGATGACCAGCCTGGACACCAACGTCATCCTTTCTGCCCTGGACCCCAAGGATGCCCAACATGAGAAGGCCATCGCCTTGCTGGATGGGCTATCCCGGCAAGCCCTTTTTGTCAGCCCTCCGGTCTACGCTGAACTGCGGGCCGGACCCGGTTGGTCCTTAGTAGAGGCTTTCCTTGACCAGTTCAGTATCCGCCTGCAAGATGGGATGCCCCTTCCGGTCTGGGAACTGGCCGGCGAGCGCTTTGGCCTTTACGCTCAAAAGAGGCGAAAAGCCCGCTTGCCCCGCCGCATCCTAGCCGACTTCCTTATTGGTTCCCATGCCCTTTTCCACGGCCTACGCTTGGCCACCTTTGACCCCAGGCCTTACCGGCTTGCCTTCCCTGAGCTCGAGGTGGTGCCCTGATGCCCAAGGGAAAAATCCTTGTAACCCGCAGCCTTCCGGGAAAGGCCTTGGACCGTTTACGGGAAGCAGGTTACCAGGTGGAGGTCCACGAAGGGCTTTTCCTTCCCCGGGAAGATCTCCTCAAGAGGGTGGAGGGAGCCATAGGCCTCATCCCCACCGTGGAGGACCGGATCGACGCCGAGGTCATGGACCGCGCCCCAGGCCTTAAGGTCATCGCCTGTTACAGCGTGGGAGTGGATCACGTGGACCTCGAGGCGGCCAGGGAGAGGGGCATCCGGGTCACGCACACCCCCGGGGTCCTCACCGAGGCCACCGCCGACCTCACCCTCGCCCTCCTCCTCGCCGTGGCGAGGCGGGTGGTGGAGGGGGCGGCCTACGCCCGGGACGGGCTCTGGAAGGCCTGGCACCCCGAGCTCCTCCTGGGCCTCGACCTCCAGGGCTTGACCCTGGGCCTCGTGGGCATGGGGCGGATCGGCCAGGCGGTGGCCAAGAGGGCCCTGGCCTTCGGGATGCGGGTGGTCTACCACGCCCGCACCCCCAAGCCCCTCCCCTACCCCTTCCTCTCCCTGGAGGAGCTCCTTAAAGAGGCGGACGTCGTCTCCCTCCACACCCCCCTCACCCCGGAAACCCATAGGCTTTTAAACCGGGAAAGGCTCTTCGCCATGAAGCGGGGCGCCATCCTCCTCAACACCGCCCGGGGGGCCCTGGTGGACACCGAGGCCCTGGTGGAGGCCTTAAGGGGCCACCTCTTCGGGGCGGGCCTGGACGTGACCGACCCCGAGCCCCTGCCCCAGGACCACCCCCTCTACCGCCTCCCCAACGCCGTCATCACCCCCCACATCGGCTCGGCGGGGAGAACGACCCGGGAGCGCATGGCGGAGGTGGCGGTGGAGAACCTCCTCGCCGTCCTGGAGGGGAGGGAGCCGCCAAACCCGGTAGTATAGGCGCCATGGGCCTTCTCATCGGCTTCCTCGGCGGGGTCTTCGGCGGCCTCGTGGGCCTAGGCGGCGGCACGGTGATGATCCCCTTGATGGTGGGGCTTCTCAAGCTTCCCCAGCACCGGGCCCACGGCACGAGCCTGGTGGCCGTCTTCTTCACGGGGCTCGTGGGGGCCTTGACCTACGGCCTGCAAGGCTCCTTGGACCCCAAGGCCGCGCTTTTCCTGGCCCTCACCGCCATCCTCACCGCCCGCTTCGGCGCCCGCTTCGCCCACGGCCTCTCCGAGAGAAACCTCAAGCGGTCCTTCGGCTGGTTCCTCATCGCCGTGAGCTTCCTCCTTCTCCTCAGGCCCTACCTGGCCCCCCTCGGCCTGGTGCGGGGCGAACTCCTCCAGGACCTCGCCCTCCTCCTCGCCGGGGCCTTAACCGGCTTCCTCTCGGGGATGATGGGGGTGGGCGGGGGGACGATCATGGTCCCGGCCATGGTCCTCCTCCTGGGAATGCCCCAGCACACCGCCCAGGGGACGAGCCTCCTCGCCATGGTCCCGGCAAGCCTGGTGGGCGCCCACACCCACCTGCGCCTGGGGAACGTGGACCGGGACCTCGCCCTAGGCCTCGTGCCCGGGGTCCTGGTGGGCACCTTCCTAGGGGGGGAGCTCGCCCACATCCTCCCGGAAGGCGCCTTGCGGCTCGTCTTCGCCGCCGTGCTCGTCTGGACGGGGTGGCGGTACGCCCGTCCAGGAAGTCCAGGAAAGTAACTTCAAGCACTTTTTTGCAGGCTCAACTGGCTTTACTGGGAAAGTGGAAAGGAGGTGAAGGCCTATGCGGAAGTGGCAGGACTGGGCCAACCTGGTCTTGGGCCTTTGGCTCGTCCTCTCCCCCTGGATCCTGGGGTTTAGCGGCACGTCCAGCGCCACCTGGAACGCCGTCCTTTTGGGCCTCGCCGTGGGCCTCCTCTCCCTCCTCCGCCTCCAGGGCGGCCCCCTCTGGGAGGAGTGGGCCAACGTGGTCCTGGGGGTGTGGCTCATCCTCTCCCCTTGGATCCTGGGCTTTAGCGGCGAGGCCGGCGCCACCTGGAACGCGGTCATCGTCGGGCTCCTGGTGGGCCTCCTCGCCCTGAGCGTGGCCCGCGAGAAGCCCAAGACGGCCTAACCCCGCGCCCGGGCTCCCCGCCCGAGGTCTTCCTCGGGCGGGGTTCCCCTTGCCCGGACGGGGCGCCGGGTGTAAGGTAGGGGTGGCCTTTAAACCGGTCCCGCGAGGCCGGAAAGGGGGAGAGATGCGAGAAACAAGGAAGCGGGAAAGGAAGGGAAGGAGCGGAGGCCTTGGCCTCCGCCTTTTTTTGGAGGTGGCCGGTGCGCTTTAAGGCGGAGCTCATGAACGCCCCGGAGATGCGGCGGGCCCTTTACCGCATCGCCCACGAGATCGTGGAGGCCAACAAGGGGACGGAGGGCCTGGCCCTGGTGGGGATCCACACCCGGGGCATCCCCCTCGCTCACCGCATCGCCCGCTTCATCGCGGAGTTTGAGGGGAAGGAGGTGCCCGTGGGGGTCTTGGACATCACCCTCTACCGGGACGACCTCACGGAGATCGGCTACAGGCCCCAGGTGCGGGAGACCCGGATCCCCTTTGACCTCACGGGGAAGGCCATCGTCTTGGTGGACGACGTCCTCTACACGGGCCGCACCGCCCGGGCCGCCCTGGACGCCCTCATAGACCTGGGAAGGCCCAGGCGCATCTACCTCGCGGTCCTCGTGGACCGGGGGCACCGGGAGCTTCCCATCCGGGCGGACTTCGTGGGAAAGAACGTCCCCACCTCCCGGAACGAGGTGGTGAAGGTCAAGGTGGAGGAGGTGGACGGGGAGGACCGGGTGGAGCTTTGGGAAAAGGAGGGGGCATGAGGCACCTCCTGGACTTCCAGGGCTGGACTAGGCCTGAGGTGGAAAGCCTCCTGGACACCGCCCGGGTGATGCGGGAGGTTTTGGAGCGGCCCGTAAAGAAGGTCCCCGCCCTCCAGGGCTTCACCGTGGCCACGGTCTTCTTTGAGCCCTCCACAAGGACGCGGATCTCCTTTGAGCTCGCCGCAAGGCGCATGTCGGCGGACGTGGTCTCCTTCGCCGCCCAGACGAGCAGCCTCCAGAAGGGGGAAAGCTACAAGGACACCCTCCTCACCCTCGAGGCCATGGGGGTGGACGCCTACGTCATCCGGGCCGACAGCGCCGGCGTACCCCACCAGGCCACCCGCTGGGTCAAGGGCGCCGTCATCAACGGGGGGGACGGGCGCCGGGCCCACCCCACCCAGGCCCTCCTGGACGCCTACACCCTCCTCGAGGCCCTGGGCACCCTGGAGGGCAAGAAGGTCGCCATCGTGGGGGACATCCTCCACTCCCGGGTGGCCCGTTCCAACGCCGAGCTCCTTCCCCTCCTCGGGGCCCAGGTCTTCTGCGCCGGCCCCCCGAGCCTCCTCCCCCAAAGCCTCCCCGGAGCCCACCTCACCCCCCGTCTGGAGGAGGCCCTGGAGGAGGCGGACGCCGTCATGGTCCTCAGGCTCCAGAAGGAGCGGATGGAGGCGGGGCTCGTCCACCTGGAGGACTACGTCGCCCGCTACCAGGTGACCGAGAAGAGGCTCGCCCTGGCCAAGCCCCAAGCCCCCCTCCTCCACCCCGGCCCCATGAACCGGGACGTGGAGCTGGAGGGGACCTTGGCGGACTCGGCGAGGAGCCTGGTGAACCGACAGGTGCAAAACGGGGTGGCGGTGCGCATGGCGGTGCTCTACCACCTTTTGGTGGGAAAAGGGAGGTGACGTGGGGTACCATGAGGCCATGGTGAAGGCCGAGGAAGCCCTGGCGGAGCTTCTCAACCGGGTGCGGGTGCGCCCCCCGCAAAAGGCCCGCAGGAAGCGTCCCAAGCCGGTGCTCCTGAAGGGAGAAACCCCCCCTCTCCATGAGCTCCTCACCCAGGAACGGCGCTAAGGTCTTTTTCGCCGACACCAGCGCCCTCCTCTACCTCGTGGTGGACCACCCCGGCGAGCCCTTTGCCTGGGTTCGGGGCCTCCTCCGGGAGGCCCCCCTGGCGGCCTGCGACCTCTTTCTTCCGGAAGCCGTGGCCGCCCTAAGGGGGCGCCGGGACGGGGGCCACCTGAGCCCGAGGGGATTTCAGAAGGCGGTTCGGTCTCTGGAAGAGCTGGTCCCGAGCCTTTACCTCGTGGAAAGCAGCCTGGCCCTGATGCAGGCGGCAAGCCTCCTTGCCCGCGAGTATCCCTTGCGGGGGGCGGACGCCGTCCACCTGGCGGCGGCCCTGGCCCTTTTTCGCCAGGTTTCGGGGGTGTTTTTGACCCTGGACCGCAGGCAATACCGGGTGGCCAAGGTCCTGGTGCCCACCTACCCTGTGCCCGAACTGGAGGAAGCATGATCCTGATCCGAAACGTACGTCTCGTGGACGCTATGGGGGAACGCGGCCCCCTGGACGTCCTCATCGGCGAAGGGAGGATCCTCTCTCTAGAAGGCGGCGAGGCGAAGCGGGTCGTGGACGGCACGGGGTGCTTCCTCGCCCCCGGGTTTTTAGACCTCCACGCCCACCTGCGGGAGCCCGGGGAGGAGGTGAAGGAGGACCTCTTCTCTGGGCTTCTCGCGGCGGTGCGGGGAGGGTACACCGACCTCGTCTCCATGCCCAACACCAAGCCCCCTGTGGACACCCCAGAGGCGGTGCGAGCCCTGAAGGAGAAGGCCAAGGCCCTGGGCCTCGCAAGGCTCCACCCCGCGGCCGCCCTCACCCTGGGGCAGGAAGGGAAGACCCTCACCCCGGCGGGGCTTCTCCAGGAGGCGGGGGCGGTCCTCCTCACCGACGACGGCCGCACCAACGAGGACGCCGGGGTCTTGGCAGCGGGGCTCCTCATGGCCGCGCCTTTGGGCCTCCCCGTGGCGGTGCACGCGGAGGACGCGGGCCTCAGGCGAAACGGGGTCATGAACGATGGCCCCCTCGCCGACCTCTTGGGCTTGCCGGGCAACCCCACCGAGGCCGAGGCCGCCCGCATCGCCCGGGACCTCGAGGTCCTGCGCTACGCCCTGAGGCGAAGCCCGGCCACCCCCAGGCTCCACGTCCAACACCTCTCCACGAAGCGGGGCCTGGAGCTCGTCCGGGAGGCGAAGCGGGCGGGCCTCCCCGTGACCGCGGAGGCCACCCCCCACCACCTCACCCTCACCGAGGAGGCCCTGAGGACCTTTGACCCCCTCTTCAAGGTGGCCCCGCCCCTCAGGGGGGAAGAGGACCGGGAGGCCCTCCTGGAGGGGCTTCTTGACGGCACCCTGGACGCCATCGCCACCGACCACGCCCCCCACACCCTGGCGGAGAAGGAAAAGGACCTCTTAAGGGCCCCCTTCGGCATCCCGAGCCTCGAGGTGGCCTTCCCCCTCCTCTACACCGAGCTCCACCTGAAGCGGGGCTTTCCCCTGCAAAGGCTCGTGGAGCTTTTCACCGACGGCCCCAGGCGGGTCCTGGGCCTTTCCCCTATCCACCTGGAGGAAGGGGCCGAGGCGAGCCTCGTCCTCCTCTCCCCCAAGGAGCGCCCCGTGGACCCCGCCCGCTTTGCCTCCAAGGCCCGCTTCTCCCCCTGGACCGGGTGGCGGCTTGGGGGCTGGCCCGTCCTCACCCTGGTGGAAGGGCGCATCGTCCACGAGGCGCTAGAATAGGGGTGTGCTGGATAAGCTTTTGGAAGCGGACGCCATCGGTCTGCGGTTGGAGTGGGTTGGTGGGCTTCCCCTCTGGGAAGCCCACCCCACCTACCGCCACCAAAAGGCAGTAGACCGGATCCGGCAAAGCATCCGTCCCAAAGAGGGCGGGTGCCCCTGCGTTCACGTGGCCGACGTCTACGTGCGCTTCCCCGACGGCTCCTACAAAAGGCCTGACATCGCTATCTTCGGCCGGGAACCCGAGGAGCTGGACGAGGCCATCACCCTTCTCCCCGAGGCGGTGGTGGAGGTGGTGAACCGGGGCTACGAGGCCAAGGACCTGGAGATCGCCCCCCGCTTCTACCTCTCCCAAGGGGTGAAGGACGTGGTGGTCTTTGACCCCTACACCCTCCTCGTCCTCCACCTGCGCCCGGACGGGGCCTTTCGCCACGTCTCCCCGGTGGAACTGGACCTCGCCTGCGGCTGCACCCTCACCGTGTGAGGTCCTCGAGGCGGGAAACCCCTTCGGCGGCCATCAGGGAAAGAAGCCCTTTTAGAAGCCGCCGGGGAAAGAGGGGCCCCCCGTAGACGAAGCCGGTGTAGACCTGGACGAGGCTTGCCCCGGCCTTGAGCCGCTCCCAGAGGTCCAGAGGGGTCTCCACGCCCCCCACGCTCACCAAGGCGAGCCCCTCCGCGCCCTCCGCCAGGTGGCGGAGGACCTCCAGGGCCCTCCCCTTCAGTGGCCTTCCCGAAAGCCCCCCGGCTTCCCGGGCGAGGGGGCTTTTTAGGCCTTCCCGGGCGAGGGTGGTGTTCACCGCCACCAGGCCCTGGAGGCGGTGCTTCTTGGCTAGGGCGAGGACCTCGTCCAGGGCCTCCCAGGAGAGGTCCGGGGCCACTTTTAGGAGGAAGGGCTTGGCCGTGGCCGGGCGGAGGCGGGCAAGGAGCTCGTCCAAAAAAGGGCCTTCCTGGAGGGTGCGAAGCCCCGGGGTGTTGGGAGAGCTCACGTTCAGGACGAAGTAGTCCCCGTAGGGCTCCAAAACCCTTAAGGCCTCGAGGTAGTCCTCGGCGGCCCTTGCCAAGGGGGTGTCCCGGTTCTTCCCCAGGTTCACCCCCACGGGGAGGGGAAGCCCCCTCTCCCGGAAAGCCTTCAGGCGCATGGCCGCCGCCAGGGCCCCGGCGTTGTTGAAGCCCATGCGGTTGATGAGGGCCCGGTCCTCGGGAAGGCGGAATAGCCTTGGCCTGGGGTTTCCCTCCTGGGGCCTTGGGGTGAGGGTCCCCACCTCAGCGAAGCCAAAGCCCAAGGCCCACCAGGCCCCAAGGGCCCGCGCGTCCTTGTCCATCCCCGCCGCCAGGCCCAAGGGGTTGGGGAAGGAGACCCCAAAGGCCTCCACCCTAAGCCTCGGGTCCTCCACCCGAAGAAGCCTTCCGGGCACCTCCAGCAAGGGCCCCCTTTCCGACCAGAAGGCGAGAAGCCCCAAGGCGAGCCCGTGGGCGGCCTCGGGGTCCAGGGCGAAGAGGAAGCGGTGCATCCCCCACCCATGATAGACTTCCCCCATGCGCCGCCTGTTTTTCCCTCTGGCCCTCCTCCTCGCCGCCTGCAGCTACACCCTCACCGTGGACCTGGGCACAGGAAGCCCGTGGCGGTGGAGGTGCTCGTGCGCTGGGTCCGGGGGGAGGAGGTGGTGCCCGCGGGCCGCTTCATTCCCCTGGCTGAGGAGGCGGGGCTCGTCCCCGAGCTGGACCTTTACGTGCTCCGGTTCCTCGCCCAACTACAACCAAAGGGCGGGCTTCCCCTCCACGAGGGGCTCTTCCCGGCCCTGGAAGCCCTAAGGGGACGGGAGGTGCGGCTTGAGCTCACGGAGCACGCCTTCACCGGCCACCGGGCGGAGGAGGTGTTTCTGGCCCTCCACGACCTGGGCTTTCCCCTGGTCCTGGACGACTTCGGCCAGGGCTACGCCTCCTTGAGCCTCCTGGTGCGCCTTCCCTTTGCCATGGTCAAGGTGGACCTGGCATCGGCCGGTCCAAGGCCGAGGCGGCCCTCAGGGCGGCCTTGGGCTTCGGCTGGGAGGTCAGGGTCTCCTTGGTGGCGGAAGGGGTGGAAACGGAGGAACAGTGGGCCTGGCTCCGCGCCGTGGGCTACCCCATGGGCCAGGGGTACCTTTGGGGCAGGCCCCAGCCCCTGGAGCGAATCCTATACCCTTGACAACGTGAAGCTAAGGGGTAGAGGATAGGGGCATGAGCTGCTGCGTGGACCGGCGTGCGGTGGTCCAAGGGATTGCGGGGCTCGCCCTGGGAGGCGTGGCTTTGGGGCAGAGGGGCAGGAGGAAGCTACGCCTGGCCTTCTGCTCCCAGCTCCTCTGCATCCTCCCCTACGAGGTGGCCCAAAGGCGCGGGTACTTCGCCGAGGAGGGCCTCGAGGTGGAGCTCGTCTACGCCCGAGGGGGAAGCCAGGCCCTGCAGTTTTTGGTGGGCAAGGCGGTGGACTACGCCGCCACCAGCCTGGACGCCGCCCTCCAGGCCTACCACCGGGGGGCCCCCATCCTCCGCTTCGCCTCCACGGGGAGGCTTCCCCTCTTTGCCCTGGCGGCGGGGCCCAAGAGCCCGGTGAAAAGCGTGCGGGACCTGGAGGGGAAGACCGTGGGCGTCTCCGCCCTGGGGAACGCCGACCACGTGCTCCTCGTCTACCTCCTCAAGAAGGCGGGAGTGGACCCTAAGCGCGTCCAGTACGCCACCCTCGGCCCCAACCTCTACGAGGCCTTGAAGGCGGGGCACGTGGAGGCGGGGATGGTCCAGGAGCCCGCCCTCTCCCTCCTCAAGGAGGCCGGGGGCAGGGAGCTCGTGAACCTCATGGACCTGAGGCAGGCCCGGACCTATCTGGGCGGGCCTTACGAGTTCATGGGGGTGGCGGTGCGGCGGGAAGAACGCCAGGAGCGCCTGGAGGAGATGCGGGCCCTTTCCCGGGCCCTGGCTAAGGCCCTCCGCTTCCTCCACGCCGCCGACGCCCGCCTCATCGCCGACACCCTTCCTAAGGCCCTCATCGCCGGGGGGGATGAGGAAAGGCTTCGGGCGGTGATCCAGCGCTACCGCAAGGACCTCTACCCCGAGGACGTGCGCATTGACCTCGAGGCCGCCCGTCGGGTGGTGGAAAGCCAGCAGGAGGCCGGCCTCCTCCCCCCCTCCTTCCGCCTGGAGGGGCTTCTGGACCTGGAGGTTTTGGGTGCTTGAGGTCCGGGGCCTCACTTTGGGCTACGGGGCCGTGCCCGCCTTAGAGGGCGTGGACCTCCGGGTGGAAGCGGGGGAGTTCGTGAGCCTGGTGGGCCCCTCGGGAAGCGGCAAGAGCACCCTGCTTAGGGCGGTGGCGGGCCTCATTAGCCCCTGGGAAGGGGAGGTCCGGCGGGACTTCCCCCTGGAATTCCTGGGCTTCCTCTTCCAGGAGGACGCCCTCCTTCCCTGGCGCACCGCCCGGGAGAACGTGGCCCTGGGCCTAAGGATCCGGGGGATGCCCAAGAGGAAAGCCCTGGAGGAGGCCGAGAGCTGGCTCAAGCGGCTTGGCCTTGCGGGCTTTGGGGACCGCTACCCCCACCAGCTCTCCGGGGGACAGCGGAAGCGGGTGGCCCTGGCCCAGGTCCTGGCCCTGAGGCCCAGGCTCCTCCTCATGGACGAGCCCTTTTCCAGCCTGGACGCCATCCTCAGGACCCAGATCACCCGCGATCTCCTGGCCCAGGTGGAAGGGGAAGGGATCGCCGTTCTCCTCGTCACCCACGACCTGGAGGAGGCCCTCGCCCTTTCCGACCGGGTCTACCTCCTTTCCAAGGGCCCCAGGGCCCGGATCGCCCAGGTTTACTCCGTCCCCTTCCCCAGGCCCCGGGATCCGGTGGCGGTGAAGGCCGACCCCAGGTTCGGGCCCCTTTTCCGGAGGCTTTGGCAGGACCTCGAGGGGGTGTCCTTATGCGCCGCGCCCTAAACCTTTTCGCCCTTCTCCTCCTTTGGGAGGCCCTGGCCTTCTTGGGGCTTGTGAACCCCCTCTACGCCCCTCCGCCCCACCAGGTCCTCCTGACCCTTTGGGACCTCTTCGCCACGGACGAGGTCTGGCCCCACCTCCAGGCCACCTTCACCGCCGCCCTTCTGGGCCTTTTCTGGGGCATCCTCCTCGGAGGCGCCCTCGGGCTCCTCGCCGCCCTCAGCCCCTTCTTCTCCGACCTTTTGGAGCCCATCATGCTCCTCTTGAACGCCATTCCCCGGGTGATCCTCGCCCCCCTCTTCGTCATCTGGCTCGGCATCGGCCTGGCCTCTAAGGTGGCCCTAAGCCTCGTTTTGGTGGCGGTGCTCATGTTCTTCGCCGTGTACGGCGGGGTCAAGGAGGTGGACCCAAGGCTTTTGGAGCGGGTGCGCACCCTGGGCGGAGGGAGGTACTGGCTTCTAAAGGAGGTCTACCTCCCTTCCCTCACCGCCTGGGTGCTCTCCTCCCTAAAGGTGGCGGTGGGCTTCGCCTTCACGGGGGCGGTGGTGGGGGAGTTCGTGGCGGCGAGCCGGGGCCTCGGCTACCTCCTCTCCTTCGCCCAAAGCACCTACAACGCCCGGCTTTCCCTGGCCCTCATCGCCCTGGTGGTCCTCTTCGTGCTCCTGCTCTTTTACCTCTTTGGCCGCCTCGAGGCCCGCCTCCTCCGCTGGCGGCCGCAGTCCCCGGTCAAGGCCTGAGCGCCTATTGTGCCCCGGGGTGCCTTTGTTTCCTGAAAGGGGGGTATCATAGGGACAGATGAAGGACTTTCTGCGCCTAGAACTCCCCGTGCTCCCTCTTCGGAACACCGTGGTCCTCCCCCACACCACCACCGGGGTGGACGTGGGGCGTTCCAAGAGCAAGCGGGCGGTGGAGGAGGCCCTCTCCGCCGACCGGCTCCTCTTCTTGGTGACCCAGAAGGACCCGGAGGTGGACGATCCCGCCCCGGAGGACCTTTACGCCGTGGGCACCCTGGCCGTGGTCAAGCAGGCCATGCGCCTGCCGGACGGCACCCTCCAGGTGATGGTGGAGGCAAGAAGCCGGGCCCGGCTCCTCTCCTACGTGGCCGCCCCTTACCTCCGGGCCGTGGGCGAGGCCATCCCCGAGCCTCCCCTAAAGGATCCCGAGCTCGCCCGGGTCCTGGTGAACGAGGTCCAGGAGGCCTTTGAGCGCTACCTGCAGAACCACAAGACCCTGCGCCTGGACCGCTACCAGCAGGAGGCGGTCAAGAGCACCCGGGACCCCGCCATCCTTGCGGACCTCGTGGCCCATCACGCCACCTGGACCCTGGAGGAGAAGCAGACCATCCTGGAGACCCCGGAGGTGGAGGAGCGCCTGAAGCGGGTGCTGGCCCTGCTCCTCCGCGACCTGGAGCGCTTTGAGCTGGACAAGAAGATCGCCGCCCGGGTCAAGGAGCAGATGGACCAGAACCAGAGGGAGTACTACCTCCGGGAACAGATGAAGGCCATCCAGAAGGAGCTCGGGGGCGGGGAGGACTTCCTCACGGAGATTGAGGAGCTCCGCGAGCGCATTGAGAAGAAGGGCATGCCCGAGCCCGTGAAGGAAAAGGCCCTCAAGGAGCTCAAGCGCCTGGAGCGCATGCAGCCCGGCTCCCCCGAGGCCACGGTGAGCCGCACCTACCTGGACTGGCTCCTAGAGGTCCCCTGGACCGAGGCCGACCCCGAGGTCCTGGACATCTCCGTGACCAAGCGGGTCCTGGACGAGGACCACTACGGCCTGAAGGAGGTGAAGGAGCGCATCCTGGAGTACCTGGCGGTGCGCCAGCTCACCCAGGGGAAGGAGGTGAAGGGCCACGCCCCCATCCTCTGCTTCGTGGGGCCCCCCGGGGTGGGCAAGACCTCCCTGGGCAAGAGCATCGCCCGGAGCATGAACCGCCGCTTCCACCGCATCTCCTTGGGCGGGGTGCGGGACGAGGCGGAGATCCGGGGCCACCGCCGCACCTACATCGGGGCCCTTCCCGGCAAGATCATCCAGGGGATGAAGCAGGTGGGGGTGGTGAACCCCGTCTTCCTCCTGGACGAGATTGACAAGCTCTCCTCCGACTGGCGGGGTGACCCGGCGGCGGCCCTCCTCGAGGTCTTGGACCCCGAGCAGAACCACACCTTCACCGACCACTACCTGGACGTGCCCTATGACCTCTCCAAGGTCTTCTTCATCACCACGGCCAACACCCTCTCCACCATCCCGAGGCCCCTTCTGGACCGGATGGAGGTCATTGAGATCCCCGGCTACACCCTTCCCGAGAAGCGGGCCATCGCCCGCTACTTCCGCTGGCCCTTCCAGGTGAAGGAGGCGGGGCTTGAAGGGAAGCTGGAGATCACCGACCGGGCCATAGAGCGCATCGTCCAGGAGTACACCCGGGAGGCCGGGGTGCGCAACCTGGACCGGGAGCTCTCCAAGGTGGCCAGGAAGGCCGCCAAGGACTACCTGGAAAAGCCCTGGGAAGGGGTCAGGGTGGTGGACGCCGAGGACCTCGAGGCCTACCTGGGCGTCCCCAAGTACCGCCCCGACCGGGCGGAGAAGGAGCCCCAGGTGGGGGCGGCCCAGGGCTTGGCCTGGACCCCCTACGGGGGCACCCTCCTCACCATTGAGGCCGTGGCCGTCCCCGGCACGGGCAAGGTGAACCTCACCGGGAACCTGGGGGAGGTCATGAAGGAGTCGGCCCACGCCGCCCTCACCTACCTCCGGGCCCACCGGGAGGAGTGGGGGCTCCCCGAGGGCTTCCACAAGGACTTTGACCTCCACATCCACGTCCCCGAGGGCGCCACCCCAAAAGACGGCCCCTCGGCGGGGATCACCATCGCCACCGCCCTGGCGAGCGCCCTCACCGGAAGGCCCGTGCGCATGGACATCGCCATGACCGGGGAGATCACCCTAAGGGGCAGGGTCCTCCCCATCGGCGGGGTGAAGGAAAAGCTCCTCGCCGCCCACCAGGCGGGGATCCACCGGGTCGTCCTCCCCAAGGAGAACGCCGCCGAGCTCAAGGAGGTTCCCGAGGAGATCCTCAAGGACCTGGAGATCCACTTCGTGGAGGAGGTGGGCGAGGTCCTGAAGCTCCTCCTCCTCCCCCCTCCCCCGCCCCCGGCGGTCCAGCCGGACCGCCCCCAGCCCGGCATGGGTGCTTAGGACCGTGGCCCGGCTCCGGCTAGGCCTCCTCGGGCTTCTCCTCCTGGTGGCCCTCCTCGCCTGGCGGGCTACCCCTGGGGTCTTCTGGACCCTCCCCGCCGGGGCGGAAAGCGAGGCCCTGGAGCGGGTCTACCGGGAGGCCCACCCCGCCGTCTTCCGGGTGGAGGTGGCGGAAGGCCCCCGGGGCACGGGCTTTTTCGTGGGCAAGGACGAGGCCCTCACCGCCTACCACGTGGTGGCCGGAAAGCGGGAGATCGTCCTCTACACCGCCGCGGGGACGCGCCTCGAGGCCCGGGTCGTGGGCTTCTCCGAACCCCGGGACCTGGCCTACCTGAAGGCGGAAGGGGAAGGCCCAAGGGCCCTCCTCCTAAGCCCCCTTACCCCTCCCCGCACCGGGGAGGCCGTCCTCCACATCGGGAACGGCCGGGGGGAGTTTCTCGCTCCTAGGTACGGCCGCGTCCTCCGCCTCGAGGCCTCCCCCTCCCCCTTCCTCCCCCAAGGCCTTGTGGAAACCTCCCTCCCCCTCGCCCCCGGGGACTCGGGGGGGCCCGTCCTCAACCGGGAGGGGAGGGTCCTGGGGGTGGCCGTGGCCATCGGGGCCACGGAGGAGGGCTTCCGCGGCTACTTCACCCCCCTCTTCGGCTGGGAAAGGACCCTGGAGGCCCTCCGGGCGGGCCTCGAGGAGTCCTGGCCCTACCTGGGCCTGAGGGGGCCCAGGGGGCTCACCCCGGAGCTTGCCCGGGAGCTTAACCTGCCCCCGGGCGGGGTCCTGGTGGGCGAGGTGGTCCCGGGCGGGGCGGCCCACAGGGCGGGGCTTAGGGGCCTGGAGTCGGGCGGGGTGCCGGACGTGATCCTGGAGGTCAACGGCGTCCCCGTGAACGCCTTTGAAGACCTCCTCCGGGAGGTGCGCCGCTACAGGGTGGGGGACAGGGTCCGGCTCACGGTGCGGCGGGGAGGCCAGGTCTTCCCGGTGGAGGTGGTCCTCGCCCCCTTCCCCGGGCGCTAAGGACCCCTAGGCCAGCTCCCTGTAGGCAAGCACCCCCGGCACCCCCTCCGCCAAGAGCACCCCTCGGGCGATGGCCCGGGAAAGCGCGTCGGCGGCGTAGGCCCCAAGGCGGAGGAGAAGAAGGGGCTCCACCCCCCTTCCGTCCCCCAGGGCCAGGGCGAAGACCAGGTCCCCGTCCAAAGGGGTGTGGGCGGGGCGGAGGGCCCGGGCGAGGCCGTCTTGGGCCATGATGGCGAGCCTTTTGGCCTGGGCCTTGGTGAGGGGGGCGTCCGTGGCCACCACCGCCAGGGTGGTGTTCTGGCCGAGGAGGAAGGGAAAGCGGTAGTCCTCGGGGCTTCCCCGGTAGCGGGAGAGGTCGGGGAGAAGCGCCCGCTCCTCCGGGGCGAGGAGGCCCTCGGCGTAGAGCCTCCCCGTGAGGGGGTCAAAGGGGCGGCCGAGGCTATTCACCGCGGCGAGGGCCATGACCCTAAAGCCCTCCTCCAGGAGATAGCCCGCAAGGCCCACCCCGCCCTTCACCCCGCCCGCCACGGCCCCCGTGCCCGCCCCCACGCTCCCCTCGGCCACCCCGCCTCCTGCGGCCAAAGAGGCCCCATACCCCGCCTCAGGGCCCGGGGGCCTGAAGGCCTGGCCCCGCCCCAGGTCGTAAAGCACCGCGGCGGGCACGATGGGCACCACGCCCGCGGGCGTGGGGAAGCCCTTTCCCCGCTCCCTTAGGTAGCGCACCACCCCGTCCGCGGCGGCGAGGCCCAAGGCGCTTCCCCCGGTGAGGAGGACCGCCTGGACCCGCTCCACGGTGTTCTCGGGGGCAAGGAGGTCCGTCTCCCGGGTCCCCGGGGCCGCCCCGCGCACGTCCACCGCCGCTACCGCCCCCTCTTCCGCCAGGACCACGGTGCACCCGGTGAGGGCCTCCCGGTCCGTGAAGTGGCCCACCCGAAGCCCGGGAAGGAGGGCCCTTTCCCCCCAAAGCGCTTCCGCCATGGCCCCAGTATGGGGTAGGCTAGGAGCCAGGACAAGGAGGGCAGCATGTGGGAATACCTCATCCACGGCGAACCCACGCCCAAGCTCAAGCCTTTTCTGGAGGGCGTCGGAAAGGCCCTCGAGGCCCAAGGCTTCCGCCATAACCCCGAGTCCGAAGCCCCGAACCTCGTCCTCAACGCCATCACCCCGGAAAACCCCAGGCCCTACCGCCGCAGGGCCCAGGCCACCTTCGTGGCCTCGGTCCTGGAGCTTCCTGAGTTTCCCCAAGACCCCTTGCGGGAGCTTTACCCCTACCTGGTCCGGGCGCTTTCCAACGTCCTTCTGGCCTACGTGCCGGGCCAGGGCGTCAAGTTCCTCACCCTGGAGCTCGGCCACTACGGGGAGCCCGAGGGCGAGGGGTTCTACGAGCGGGTGGCGGCGCGCCTAAGGCCCATCGCCTGCAGCCGCCTCGTCATCAACAACATCTTTGAGCCGGACCTCGAGCCCGAGCTCTGGCAGGGGGACGAGCTCACGGAAAGCATGTACCGGGCAGGGAAGAAGCTCAAGGAGTGGGACCTCCTCCCCGCCCCCTTCCCCATTGAGGAGATCCTCCCCCCCGAGGACCTGAGGCACGTGAAAAGGCTCTACGGCATCGGGGGCCTTTCCTACGGGAACCTTTCCGTGCGCAAGGACGAGAAGCGCTTCTGGATGTCGGCAAGCGGCGTGGACAAGGCAAACCTCCGGGAGATCGGCCGGGACATCCTCATGGTGAAGGACTACGACCCCGAGCGAAACGCCATCCTCCTCTCCGTCCCTCCCCATGTGGAGCCGAGGCGGGTGAGCGTGGACGCCATTGAGCACTGGATGATCTACCGGGAGCACCCCGAGGTGGGGGCCATCCTCCACGTGCACGCCTGGATGGAGGGCGTGCCCGCCACCGCCTTCAACTACCCCTGCGGCACCTACGAGCTCGCCCAGGCGGTGGCGGAGAAGGTGAGGGAGGCCCCTGACCCCGCCCGGGCGGTGGTGGGGCTCAAGAACCACGGCCTCACCATCACCGGAAGAAGCCTGGACGAGATCCTGGAGCGCATAGAGGGCAAGCTCATCCGCACCGTGCCCATGGTATGAAGGCCCTGGTCTACACCCCATCCCTCCCCCGTTTCTTCGGGGCGAGGCTTCTCGGCAAGCGCTTTCCCAAGGGGCTTTTGCCCCTGGCCCTAAAGGAAGTGCCTCTTCCCGAGCGGGAAGGGTTCCTGCGGGTCCGGGTGCGCCTAAGCGGGATCTGCGGCTCGGACCTCGCCCTCCTCTACGGGAAAAGCCCCCCTTCCATCGCCCCCTTCTTCTCCTTCCCCGCCGTCTTGGGCCACGAGATCCTGGGGGAGTACGAGGGGAGCCTGGTGGCAGTAAACCCCCTCCTCGCCTGCGCTGACCGGGGGCTTCCCCCCTGCCCTAGGTGCCAGGAGGGGGAGGAAGGGCTTTGCCAGAACGTGGCCGAGGGCCCCTTGGCCCCAGGGATGCTGGGCTACAACCGGGACCTCCCCGGGGGGTGGGGGGAGTGGGTCCTGGCCCGCCCGGAGAGGCTCTACCCCATCCCCCCAGGCGTCCCCGAGGAGCGGGCCGTCTTCGCCGAGCCCCTGGCGGTGGTCCTAAGGGGCTTAAACAAACTCAAGCCCTGGCCTGAGGAGGTCCTGGTCCTGGGGATGGGCACGATCGGCCTCCTCGCGGTCAGGCTCCTAAGGGCCCTGGGCTACACGGGAAGGCTTCTCGCCGTGGCCAAGTATCCCCACCAGGCGGAAAGGGCCAAGGCCTTCGGGGCAGACGGGGTCTACGGGAGCGCGAAGGAGGCCCTTTTGGCGCGGGCCCGGCGCTACCGCTACCTCCTCTTTGAGGGCTATAGGGGCGGGTACGAGGCGGTGGTGGAGGCCTCGGGAAGCGGCCGGGGCTTCCGGGAGGCCCTCGCCCTCGCCCGGGAAGGGGGGAAGGTGCTCCTCCTTGGGGCGCCGGGGCTTGAGGTTGTGGACCTCTCCCCCTTCTGGTTTAAGGAGGTGGCCCTTTGGGGGAGCTACACCTACACCCGGGAGGAGTTCCGGGAGGCGGTGGGGCTTCTCCCGGAGCTAGGGAGCCTGGAAAGCCTGGTAGGGGGTGTTTACCCCCTGGAAGCATGGCCCGAGGCCCTGGGGGCCAAGGGGAAGGCCCTCTTCCGGCCCAAAGGGTAGGATGGAGGGCATGAAGGGCGCCGTCCTCATCACGGGAGCGAGCCGCGGCATCGGCGAGGCCACCGCCCGCCTCCTCCACGCCAAGGGGTACCGGGTGGGCCTCATGGCCCGGGACGAAAAGAGGCTCCAGGCCCTCGCCGCCGAGCTGGAGGGGGCCCTACCCCTTCCCGGGGACGTCCGGGAGGAGGGGGACTGGGCCCGGGCCGTGGCCGCCATGGAGGAGGCCTTCGGGGAGCTTAGCGCCCTGGTGAACAACGCCGGGGTCGGGGTGATGAAGCCCGTCCACGAGCTCACCCTGGAGGAGTGGCGGCTCGTGCTGGACACCAACCTCACGGGGGCCTTCCTCGGCATCCGCCACGCCGTCCCCGCCCTCCTGCGCCGGGGCGGGGGCACCATCGTCAACGTGGGGAGCCTCGCGGGGAAGAACCCCTTCAAGGGCGGGGCCGCCTACAACGCCAGCAAGTTCGGCCTTTTGGGCCTTGCCGGGGCTGCCATGCTGGACCTCCGGGAAGCGAACATCCGGGTGGTGAACGTCCTCCCGGGCTCCGTGGACACCGGCTTCGCCGGGAACACCCCAGGCCAGGCCTGGAAGCTTAAGCCCGAGGACGTGGCCCAGGCGGTCCTTTGCGCTCTGGAGATGCCCGGGCACGCCATGGTGAGCGAGATTGAGCTCCGGCCCACCCGGCCCCCGTCCGGCCCGCGGTAAGGTGGAGGCATGGTGCCGCCCAAGCTCAAGCAGGCCCTGGAGCTTTTCAAAAGTCTTCCCAAGGAGCTCCGCTCCCAAGTGCTCCTGGAGTACGCGGCCAAGGTCCCCCCGCCCCCACCCGGGGTGGAGCTGGAGAGGGTCCACGAGTGCCAGACGCCCTTCTTCGTCCACGCCGACGTGGAGGGGGGGAAGGTGCGCCTCTACTTCCACGTCCCCGACGAGGCCCCCACGGTCAAGGCCTTCGCCGGCCTCCTCCGGGAGGGCCTCGAGGGGGAAAGCCCTGAGGCCGTCCTGGAGGTGCCCCCGGGCTTCTACCGGGGCTACGGCCTGGAGGAGTTCTTCACCCCCTTGCGCCTGCGGGGCCTGGAGGCAGCCCTCCTCCGGCTCCAAGCCCAAGTGCGCAAGGCCTTGACCTCCTAGGCCGGAAAGGCTACACTTGGGGCTAACCGCGCCGGGGCGCGGCGAAAACCAGCCCGTTCTCTTATCCAGAGCGGTGGAGGGTACGGCCCTGTGAAGCCGCGGCAACCTCCCGCCCCTTCCGTTTCATGGCCGGATGCGGGCGGGGCTGGTGCCAACGCCGGCCCGGGTGGGGGAAACACCCGGGGACGATAAGAGAGGGGGGTAAGCGCCACGCCCAACCCCTTCTTGGCGAGAGAACGGACGCCGGGAAGGGGCTTTTTTTGGCCCCTTCAAGGTTACGCCCCTGCGTGACCCAAATGCCCCTGGCCGGGACTTTGGAAAGGAGGCCAAGGATGAGGTTTGAGACCCTACAGCTCCACGCCGGTTACGAGCCCGAACCCACCACCCTAAGCCGCCAGGTCCCCATCTACCCCACCACGAGCTACGTCTTCAAAAGCCCCGAGCACGCCGCCAACCTCTTCGCCCTAAGGGAGTTCGGGAACATCTACTCCCGCATCATGAACCCCACGGTGGACGTGCTGGAAAAGCGCCTGGCGGCCCTGGAGGGGGGCAAGGCGGCCCTGGCCACGGCGAGCGGCCACGCCGCCCAGTTCCTGGCCCTCACCACCTTGGCCCAGGCGGGGGACAACATCGTCTCCACCCCTAACCTCTATGGGGGCACCTTCAACCAGTTCAAGGTGACCCTGAAAAGGCTGGGCATTGAGGTGCGCTTCACCTCCCGGGAGGAGGCCCCTGAGGAGTTCTTGGCCCTAACCGACGAGAGGACCCGGGCCTGGTGGGTGGAGTCCATCGGCAACCCCGCCCTCAACATCCCCGACCTCGAGGCCCTGGCCCAGGCCGCCCGGGAAAAGGGGGTGGCCCTCATCGTGGACAACACCTTCGGCATGGGGGGTTACCTCCTGAGGCCCTTGGAATGGGGAGCCGCCTTGGTGACCCACTCCCTCACCAAGTGGGTGGGGGGGCACGGGGCGGTAATCGCCGGAGGCCTGGTGGACGGGGGGAACTTCCCCTGGGACAACGGCCGCTACCCCCTCCTCACCGAGCCCCAGCCCGGCTACCATGGCCTTAAGCTCACCGAGGCCTTCGGGGAGCTCGCCTTCATCGTCAAGGCCCGGGTGGACGGCCTGCGCGACCAGGGGCAGGCCCTGGGGCCCTTTGAGGCCTGGGTGGTCCTCCTCGGCATGGAGACCCTCTCCCTAAGGGCCGAGCGCCACGTGGAAAACACCCTGCACCTCGCCCACTGGCTTCTGGAGCAGCCCCAGGTGGCCTGGGTGAACTACCCGGGGCTTCCCCACCACCCCCACCACGACCGGGCCCAAAAGTACTTCAAGGGGAAGCCCGGGGCCGTCCTCACCTTCGGCCTTAAGGGCGGGTACGAGGCAGCGAAGCGCTTCATCTCCCGGCTCAAGCTCATCTCCCACCTGGCGAACGTGGGGGACACCCGTACCCTCGCCATCCACCCCGCCTCCACCACCCACTCCCAGCTCTCCCCCGAGGAGCAGGCCCAGGCCGGGGTTTCGCCGGAGATGGTGCGGCTTAGCGTGGGCCTGGAGCACGTGGAAGACCTAAAGGCCGAGCTCAAGGAGGCGTTGGCATGAGCGAGATCGCCCTCGAGGCCTGGGGGGAGCACGAGGCCCTCCTCCTCAAGCCCCCCCGCTCCCCCCTCTCCATCCCCCCGCCCAAGCCCCGCACCGCCGTCCTCTTCCCCCGGCGGGAGGGGTTCTACACGGAGCTCGGGGGGTACCTCCCCGAGGTGCGCCTCCGCTTTGAGACCTACGGGACCCTCTCCCGCAGGCGGGATAACGCCGTCCTCGTCTTCCACGCCCTCACGGGGAGCGCCCACCTGGCGGGGACCTACGACGAGGAAACCTTTAGAAGCCTCTCCCCCCTGGAGCAGGCCTTCGGCCGGGAAGGGTGGTGGGACAGCCTGGTGGGGCCCGGGCGGATCCTGGACCCCGCCCTCTACTACGTGGTCTCCGCCAACCACCTGGGAAGTTGCTACGGCTCCACCGGCCCCCTCTCCTTGGACCCCCGCACGGGCCGCCCCTACGGGAGGGACTTCCCTCCCCTCACCATCCGCGACCTGGCCCGGGCCCAGGCGAGGCTTTTGGACCACCTGGGGGTGGAAAGGGCCACCGTCATCGGGGGAAGCCTCGGGGGGATGGTGGCCCTGGAGTTCGCCCTCATGTACCCGGAGAGGGTGAAGAAGCTCGTGGTCCTGGCGGCCCCCGCGCGGCACGGCCCCTGGGCCCGGGCCTTCAACCACCTCTCCCGCCAGGCCATCCTCCAAGACCCCGAGTACCAGAAGGGCAACCCTGCCCCCAGGGGCCTCGCCCTCGCCCGGGGAATCGCCATGATGAGCTACCGGGCCCCCGAGGGGTTTGAGGCCCGCTGGGGCGCGGAGCCCGAGCTCGGGGAAACCTATCTGGACTACCAGGGGGAGAAGTTCCTCCGGCGCTTCCACGCCGAGAGCTACCTCGTCCTCTCCCGGGCCATGGACACCCACGACGTGGGCCGGGGCCGGGGCGGGGTGGAGGAGGCCCTCAAGCGGCTCCGGGGGATCCCTTCCCTCTTCGTAGGGATTGACACCGACCTCCTCTACCCCGCCTGGGAGGTGCGCCAGGCGGCCCGGCTGGCGGGGGCCCGCTACCGGGAGATCAAAAGCCCCCACGGGCACGATGCCTTCCTCATAGAGACCGACCAGGTGGAGGAGATCCTGGACGCCTTCCTCCCGTAGACTGGGGCCGTGGCGGAGATCCGCGTGGGCACGGCCAGCTGGACCGACCCTACCCTTCTCGCCTCCGGCTGGTACCCCCCCGAGGTGAAAAACCACCCGGAAAAGCGCCTCCGCTACTACGCAAAGCACTTTGACACCGTGGAGGTGGACAGCACCTACTACGCCCTCCCCCGCCCCGAGGTGGCACAGAAGTGGGCGGAGAGGACCCCGGAAGGCTTCCTCTTCAACGTCAAAGCCTACTCCGCCCTTACCGGGCACGGGCTGGAGGCTGGCGCCCTCCCCAAGGACCTCAAGGCCCTCCTCCCCAAGGCGGAGGGCCACCTCCCCCAGCGGGAGGTCCCCAAGGAGGTGGTGGAGGAGGCCTGGCGGCGCTTCCTGGAAGGAGTGGCCCCCCTGAAGGAAGCCGGCAAGCTCGGCTACCTCCACTTCGGCCTCCCCCCCTGGGCCGGGCCCACGCCGCAAAACCTCCGGTACCTGGAGCGCCTGGCGGAGCGGGCTCGAGGGCACCTCGTGGCCGTGGAGTTCCGCAACCCCAGGTGGTACGCCGCCTGGGACCGGGTGAAGCCCCTGCTCCAAACCCTCGGGCTCGTCCACGTGAGCGTGGACGCCCCGCCCCACCCCGAGGCCCCGCCCAGGGTCTTGGAGCCCACCCGGGAGGTGGCCGTCCTCCGCTGCCACGGGAGGAACGCCGAGGCCTGGAAGGGCCCCCACACAAAGCCCTACGAGCGCTTCAACTGGCGCTACTCCGAGGAGGAGCTTTTGGACCTGGCGGAGGCCACCCGCACCCTGGCCGCTCAAGCGGAAAGGGTCTTCGTCATCTTCAACAACAACTACGGCACCCAAGGGGTGGAGGCCGCTTTGGGACTCAAGCGCCTTCTGGGTCTTGGGAAGCCTCCCTGGACCGAAGGGCCGTTTTATTAGGCCAAGTCCAGGACATTTGTCCCCTGGACCGCCGCCTAGACTCCTCTTTGTATGGAGCTAGGTTTGCTTTCGGAAAGAGGAGGCCTTTCCAGGGAGAACGATCCTTTTATCTGGGATCCAATCAAGGAGAGTTTAGAAGGGGCCTGCAAGCGGCTTCTTGCCCTTTACGACCGCGTCCTTCTTTTGATGACCCGACCCCCCTTCGGCGCCCACCTGGCCCTGGCGGAAGCCCTTCGGGAACGGTACCCAGGACGCCTCCTCCTCCACGCCACCCCCCTCTTCGGCCCGGGCCTCCAGGCCCTGCACGAACGGGCCGAGGAGCTCCTCGGCAAGGCGGAGCCGGAGGACGTGCTCGCCGAGCTACGGCGAATGGAACGGGAAGGCCGCCTATACCTGGCCTCCGCCGACCCCGAGGCCTTAAGGCGCCAGAGCTGGCTCCCCCCAGGGGGTGGGCTGGCCTTGCGCCTGGGCCTTTACGCCCTCTTCGCCCTGGAGGAAGACCGCCTCCGCCTACCCCCCTTGCCCGTGCCGGAAGGCCAGGTTCCCACCGCCTTCGCGGAGTTCTGGGGGCGGGCTTTCGCCGGAAGACCCGTCCGGGCCTACCTCAACCTGGGCAAGGCCGCACCCCCCTCCTGGCGAAGGGCCTTGGAGGAAGGGCTCAAGGCCCACCTTGCCCTGCAGAAGGCGCGCCTCTCTCCCATGCCCCGGGACCTACAGGAACGGATCGGGGCGAAGAGCCTCCTGGGGTTCGCCTATCCGCTTTAGGGAAGGAGGTCCAAAAGCCCCCCGTAGAGGGTGAAGGCCTTGAGCTCGTCCACCTCCTCCCCGTTCCACACGAAGGCCACGCAGTAGCGGTCGTCGCCGCGGGAAAGGCTGTGGACCAGGCTCAGCACCCCGGGCCTCGAGCCCCCCTTGTAGGCCACCCGGTCCCAGCCGAAGGCGGCCACCCCGGGGTTGATGCCCATGAGGGGAAGGTCCGCCACCTTCGCCATCCAGCGGCAAAGCTCCCTCGGGGTAAAGCGCCAGTCCGCCTCGGGCGGCCAGTCTCCAGGGTCTAAGGGCAGGTCCGTCACCGAGGGGAGTCCTCGGGCCCTCAGGGCCTCCAGGGCCTGGCGCTTGGCCTCCAGGTCCCCGTCGCGGAAGGCCGCCAAGAGGTCCCGGTTTCCCCGGGCGGCGAGGCCGAAGGCCTCCCTGGTGGTGAGGAAGGGGCGGTTGCGGGGGGAGAGGGCCTCGAGGCGCTCCCGCCCGAGGAGGGCGATGAGGGCGTCCGTGGCGGTGTTGTCGGAGAGGGAGATCATGAGGGCCGCCAGGGTGTGGAGGGTCAAGGGGCTTCCTTCCGGCCAACTCTGGAGCAAACCGGAAGGTAGGCTCTTCCACGCCTCCTCCAGGCGGACCACCTCGTCCCACGCCCGCCTCCCCGCCTCCACCTCCTCGCGCAAGGCGGCGAGGACCAGAAGCTTGAAGGCCGAGGCCACGGCCAAAGGCGTGTCCTCCTCCAGGGCCAAGACGGGCTTCCCGTCCCGCTCCACCCATAGCCCCACCTGCCCCGGGAGGGCCCGGAAGGCCTCCAGGGCCTCCTCGAGGCTTCCCAGCTTGGCTATGGGGGGCTCAAAGAAGAGGCCCGCGATGCGCCCTTCCCGGTCCAGGCTGATGCGGGCGGGCACGTACCCCCGCTCAAGCTCCAAGAGGTACCTCTCCGGGTCCAGGGGCCGCACCCCTTTGGGCTCTCCCAGATTGGCCTTCAGCTGGGCCACGATGGCCGCCACCTGGGCCGCGGGCACCTGGGCGAGGAAGCCCGGAGCAAAGGCCTCCTCGCGGACCTCCTCCGTAAAGAGGCGGAGGAGCACCTCCGCCCCCCGTTCCAGCCTCCCCGCCATGGGGTCCCCAAGCCCCTCCGCCCCGCCGAGCCCGCCCAGGAGGGCGAGAAGCCCCAAGAAAACCCTCTTTGCCTTCATGGCTCCAGACTACCACGCCAGGGCGAGCCCCTCGGCCCGGGGGTCGCTCGCCCCCACGAGGGCCTCCCCGAGGCGGAAGACCGCCTGCCCCCGGCCGAAAAGCCCGTACTCCGCCTCGTAGCGCACCCGGTGCCCCAGGTCCTTGAGGAAGAGGGCCGTGGCCTGGGGGATGCCAGGCTCAAGAAGCACCTCGTCCCCCGGCACCACCTGCCAGCGGGGCCGGTCCAGGGCCGCCTGGGGGTTCAGGCCGAAGTCCGCCAGGCCCACCACCACCTGGACGTGCCCCTGGGGCTGCATGAACCCCCCCATGACCCCAAAGGGCCCAAGGGGCTTCCCCTCCCGGGTGAGGAAGCCCGGGATGATGGTGTGGAAGGGCCGCTTTCCCGGACCCACCCGGTTCGGGTGCCCCTCCTCCAGGGAAAACCCCAGGCCCCGGTTCTGCAGGGCGATCCCCGTTCCCGGCACCAAAACCCCGGAGCCGAACCCCTGGTAGTTGGACTGGATGAGGGAGACCATGAGCTCCCCGTCAGCCGCCGCGAGGTAGACCGTGCCCTCGGGGCGGAGGCCGGGAAGGACCCGGGGAAGGGCCCTTTCCCCGATGAGCCTCCGCCTTTCCGCCGCGTAGGCCTTGGAGAGGAAGGCCTCGGGGGCGAGCTCCATGTGCCGCGGGTCGGCCACGAAGCGGTAGGTGTCCGCCAAGGCGAGGCGCATGGCCTCAATCTGGACGTGGTAGCTCCAAGGGTCCTCCGGCCTCAGGTCAAACCCCTCCAAAAGGTTCAGGGCGAGGAGGACCGCCACCCCCTGGCCGTTTGGGGGAAGCTCCCAGACGGTGAGCCCCTTGTACTCCGTGGAAAGGGGCGTCACCCACTCCGGGGCGTGGGCCTCGAGGTCCTCCCGGACAAAGAGCCCCCCCGTGGCCTCGCTGAAGCGGAGGAGGGCCTCGGCCAGGGCTCCCCGGTAAAGGCTTTCCCCGTAGGACTCGGCGATCTCCCTAAGGGTCTTGGCGTGGAGGGGGCTCCGCCACACCTCCCCCGCCCTTGGGGCCCTCCCTCCGGGGAAAAACACCTCCTGGAAGGCCTTAAACTCCGGCCCCTCTAGGGGCAGGAAGACGCCCTCCGCCCGCCGCCAGCTCCTCGCCGTCTCCGGCCCCACGGGAAAGCCCTCCTCGGCGTAGCGGATGGCGGGGGCGAGGACCTCGGCGAAGGGAAGCCTGCCCCAGCGCTCGTGGAGGGCCCGCCAGCCCGAGACCGCCCCCGGCACGGTCACGGGAAGCCAGCCCCGCTCCGGCATCCTCCCGGGAAGCCTCTCCGGGGTGAGGGCCATGGGGCTTTTCCCGGAGGCGTTCAGGCCGTGGAGGGCCCCGTCCCACACCAGGGCGAAGAGGTCCCCCCCGATCCCGTTGGAGGTGGGCTCCACCACGGTGAGGCAGGCGGCCATGGCAAGGGCGGCGTCCACGGCGCTTCCCCCCTTTTGAAGCATCTCCATCCCCGCCAAAGCGGCAAGGGGCTGGCTCGTGGCCACCGCGCCCCGCCTTCCCAAGACCACGTGGCGGCGGGAGGGGTAGGGGTAGTGGGTGAGGTCCATGCTTCCATGCTACCTTTAGGGGGATGGCGAGGCCGCCCCTCACCGAGGCCCAGGAGGACTACCTGAAGCACCTCTTCCTTCTGGAGGAGGCCCTCGGGGGGCCCGTCCCCACGCAGGCCCTGGCGGAGCGCCTCTCGGTCAAGCCCCCCTCCGTGACGGAGATGCTGAAAAAGCTCAAGGCCCTGGGCCTCCTGGAGCACGAGCCCTACCGGGGGGCCCGGCTGACGGAGCGGGGAAGGAGGGTGGCCCTCGAGGTCCTGCGCCACCACCGCCTCCTCGAGGCCTACCTCCACCAGGCCCTGGGCTACGGCTGGGAGGAGGTCCACCAGGAGGCGGAAAGGCTGGAGCACGTGATCAGCGAGGACCTGGAAGAGAGGATCGCCGAATACCTGGGCCACCCCCCTTTTGACCCTCACGGGGACCCCATCCCCACCAAGGACCTGACCCTCCCCTCCTCCAAGGCCCTCCCCCTCACCGAAGCCCCCCTGGGGCGGGCCCGGGTGGCCCGCGCCCTGGCCCAGGACCGGGGCACGCTGAACCTCCTCGCCCGGCTCGGCCTGGTGCCGGGAAAGCCCCTCCGGATCCTGGAGAAGGGGGAGGGGGTGCGGGTGGAGGTGGAGGGGGAGGTCTACCTCCTGCCCCGGGCCCTCGCCCAGGCGGTGGGGGTGGAGCCTTTAGGCTAGGGGCATGCGCCTCGTGGACCTGAGGAGCGACACCCTCACCCGCCCCACCCCCGCCATGCGCAAGGCCATGGCCGAGGCCGAGGTGGGGGACGACGTCTACGGCGAGGACCCCACGGTGAACCGCCTCGAGGCCCTGGCGGCGGAGATTTTCGGCTTTGAGCGGGCCCTTTTCCTCCCCACGGGCACCATGGCCAACCAGGTGGCCCTCCTCCTCCACCTGCCCCGGGGCGGCGAGGTCCTGGCCCCCGAGGGGGCCCACCTCTACGAGTACGAGCTCGGCGCCCCGGCCCTCCTCGCCGGGGCCCTGGTCCGCCCCGTGCCCGCCCCAGGGGGGAGGCCGGACCTGAAGGCCCTGGAGGAGGCCCTAAACCGAGGCCCCTTCCAGGCTCCCATCGGGCTTCTCGCCCTGGAGAACACCCACAACCTGGCCGGGGGGCGGGTGGTGCCCCTGGAGGTCCAAAGGCGGGTCCAAGACCTGGCCCGCGCCCGGGGCCTCCCCACCCACCTGGACGGGGCCCGCCTCCACAACGCCGCCCTCTTCCTGGGGGTGGAGGCCTGGGAGGTGGCCCGGGGCTTCACCACCGCCATGGTCTCCCTCTCCAAGGGGCTTGGGGCCCCGGTGGGAAGCCTCCTTCTCTTGCCCAAAGACCTCCTCCCTGAGGCCCGGCGCTACCGGAAGCTCCTGGGGGGCGGCTGGCGGCAGGCAGGGGTCTTGGCGGCGGCGGGGATCCTGGCCCTGGAGGAAGGCCCCAAGCACCTCCGGCGCGACCACGAGATGGCCCGCGCCCTAGCGGAGGGGCTTTTCCGCTTGGGGCTCGCCGTGGACCTGGAGGCGGTGGAGACCAACATGGTCTACCTGGAGGTGGAAGACCCGGAGGGCTTTCTCCAGGGGCTAAGGACCCGGGGGGTGCTCGCGGGGCGCGTGGGGGGGCGGGTGCGCTTCGTGACCCATCGGGACCTCAGGGACGAGGACATCCCCCTCGCCCTGGAGCGGGTCCACGACCTCCTTCACTCCAAGTCCAGGTAGACCAGGGTGCGGAAGGCGTGCTGGAGCCTGGCCCCAAGCCGGGAGTGGAGGGCCTTTTCCGGCTCCAGGACGGAGAGGAGGTTCGGGGCCTGGGCGAGGTAGAGGGCGGTGATCTCCTGGAAGGGGTCCACGAAGAAGAAGGTCCCGCCAAAGCCCGCCCAGGTCCACTCCCCCAAGGCGCCCGGGGAGTAGCCCATGGGCTCCACCCGGACCGCCACCCCGAGGCCGAAGCTGTACCCGGGCCCGGGGAAGTACTCGGGCCCCCGCTTGAGGGCCTCGGGGTAGAGGCTTCCCAGGTGGTCCTGAACCATGAAGCCTGCCATGGTGGAGGAAAGGACACCCCGCCCCAGGCGGAGGGCCTCGAGGAAGGCAAGGTAGTCCGCCGCGGTGCCCACGCCCCCCATCCCCCCGGCGTAGCGGGGCGGGGGGGTTTCCACCGGGAGGAGGCGGAGGCTGCGGCCCGTCTCCGGGTCCTTGGGAAAGGGCTGGGCAAGGCGGGCCGGGTCCTTGGCCTGGAAGCCCGAGTCCTTCATGCCCAGGGGGCGAAAAAGCCTTTCCTCCAAAAGCGCCGCCAGGCTCCGCCCCGCCAAAGCCTCCAAGAGGTGGCCGAGGAGGTCGGTGGCGAGGCCGTATTCAAAGGTTTCCCCAGGCTGGAAGCGCAAAGGAAGGGCGGCGAGGCGCTCCAAAAAGGCTTCCCGGCTCAGGTCAAAGCGGTCCACCCCGGCCTCGAGGTAAAGCCCCTTCACCGGGGAACGGAAGAAAACCCCGTAGGTGAGCCCCGCGGTGTGGCGGAGGAGGTCGTAGACGGTGAGGGGGCGCTTCAGGGGCTCGTAGACGATCCCCTCCCCCACCTCCCGCCCCACCCGGAGCCGGGAAAACTCCGGCAGGTACTTCTCCACGGGGTCCAAAAGGGAAAGGGTTCCCTCCTCCACGAAGCTCAGGGCCAGGGCGGAGACCCAGGGCTTGGTCATGGAGTAGAGGCGGAAGAGGGCGTCCTCCCGCATGGGAAGCCCCCGCCCCGGGTCCAGGTACCCGTAGACCCCCTGGAAAACCACCTCCCCACCCCGGGCCACGAGGACCACGGCCCCGGGGAGGAGGCCCTCCTCCACCAGGCGCCGGAAGTAGGCGTCAAGCCTCCTTAGGTTCATCACCACCCCTCAGGAACGGGCCTCTTCGGGCTCAGGAGGAGCCAGAGGGCGAGGAGGAGAAGCGCCAAGGGCAGAAGCCACTTCACGAAGAAGCCTAAAAGGCCGAGGACGGCCCCCAAAAGGGCGAGGAAGAGGCCCACGGGGAGGGCCAAGGCGGCGAGGAGGAGGACCAGGGGAAGGGCGAAAAGGGCGAGGATGAGGGCCACAACGGGGCTCAGGAGGAACCAGGCGAGGACGAGCCCCACAAGGAGGAGGAACCAGCCTAGGACCCGCATGCCCCAAGCCTACACCCTATTCCGCCTCCCGCACCCTGGTTGATGCCCAAACGAAGGCTAGGCCTTTTCGGGGCCCCCATGCGGGCCCAAGCCCGCATGGGGTGCTCTTAGGCCGGGGCCGCCCCGATGGTCCTCCCCCCGTCCACGAAGAGGACCTGGCCGGTGATGAAGCTAGACTCGTCCGAGACCAAAAAGAGCGCCGCGTAGGCCACCTCCAAAGGCTTCCCCGCCCGGCCCAAGGGGGTGGCGGCGATGGCCTTCTCCCGCACCTTCTCCGGCACCTTGGCCGTCATCCGCGTCTCAATGAACCCCGGGGCCAGGGCGTTCACCCTTATCCCCCACCGCCCAAGCTCCAGGGCCAACGTCCGGGTAAGCCCCACCACCCCCGCCTTGGAGGCGGCGTAGTTCGCCTGCCCCAGGTTCCCCAGGTAGACCCGGCTCGCGGTGAGGACGATGCTCCCAGGGTTTTTCTCCCGCATGGCCTCGCTGGCCGCCTTGGCCACCAGGAAGCTCCCCGTGAGGTTCACCCGGAGGACAAGCTCCCAGTCCTCCAGGGGCATCTTCCAGTGGAAGTTGTCCCGGGTGATCCCGGCGTAGTGCACCACCCCGTCCAGCCGGCCCAGGTGGGCTAGGGCCTCGGCAAACCCCCGCTCCACGGAGGCGGGGTCGGCCACGTCCATCACCACCGGATGGGCCCCCACCCTTTCCGCCGCCTCCCTTAAGGGGCCTTCCTCCACGTCGCAGGCCACGAGCCTCGCCCCTTCCTTGGCGAAGAGCTCCAGCGTGGCCCGGCCGATGCCGTGGGCCGCCCCCGTGATGAGCACCGCCTTGTCCTTGAGCCGCATCCCGCACCTCCAGACGACCAACCGGTCGGTAAGCCCACCCTACTCCCGTCCCCGGGGCCCCGTCAAGGGCCAGGCGTAGTAGGGGGTCTCCACGAACTCGGGGGGGCCTCCCAGGTAGACCCGAAGCCCGGGCAGGACCAGGGTCTCCCCCTCCCACTCAAAGGCCAGGGGGTCCACCTCCAGGGGGTAGTGGAGGACGGCCTCCCTGGGGAGGCCAAGCCTCAGCCACTCGGGCGGGGAGACCCGCCCCACCAGGAGGTAGCGGGCCCGCCGCGGCCCCCCCTCGGTGTAGAAGAGGACCTCCTCCCCCAGGTCCAGGAGGAAGGCCCGCCGCCTCACGAAGAGCCTGGCCTTACGGGTCCAGGTAGACATGGGGCCTCTCCCCCAGGCGGACGACCCGGACCCCCGCCCCGTAGAGCCGGGCGAGGAGGGGTTCCTGCAAGACCGCTTCAGGCCTCCCCTCCGCCACCACCCTTCCCCCTTCCAGCACCGCCACCCGGTGGGCGAGGGCCGCCTGGTTGGGGTCGTGGAGGACGGAAAGCACCCCAAGGCCCATCCCGGCAAGCCGCCGCAAAAGCCCCACCACCACCCCCTGGTGCGCCAGGTCCAAGAAGGTGGTGGGCTCGTCCAAGAGGAGGTACCTAGGCCTTCCCGCCAGGGCCCGGGCCAGAAGGACCCGTTGCCGCTCTCCGCCCGAGAGGGCGCCGAGGAGCCTTCCCCGAAAAGCGGAGGCCCCGGTGACCTCGAGGGCCCAGTCCACCGCCTCCCGGTCCTCCCGCCCCTCCCGCCCCCAAAGCCCGAGGTGGGGAAGCCTTCCCAGGCGCACCACCTCCTCCACCAAAAGCCCCTCGGGGTAGGGGCCGTTTTGGGGGAGGTAGGCGAGGAGGCGGCCCCGCTCGTAACTGCCGTAGGCCCTAAGGGGCCTTTCCTCCAAAAGCACCTCCCCCCGCCTGGGCCTAAGGAGGCCCGCCATCACCCTTAGGAGGGTGGTCTTCCCCGAGCCGTTGGGCCCGAGGAGGGCGAGCCACTCCCCGGGGCGCAAAAGGAGATCCACGCCCTTCAGGGCGAAGGGCCCCACGATCCCCCTGGCCTCAAGCCCGCCCACGGCGCCTCCACATGAGGTAGAGGAAGAAGGGCCCCCCGAGGAGGGTGGTGACCACGCCCACGGGAAGCTCGGCGGGCCGGGCCAGGGTGCGGGCAAGGAGGTCGGCTAAGGTGAGGAGCGCCCCGCCCCCCAAGGCGCTGGCCGGGAGGAGGAGGCGGTAGTCCTCCCCTAAAAGGCGGCGGAGAAGGTGGGGGGTCACCAGGCCCACGAAGCCGATGATCCCCGCCTGGGCCACGGCCGCGGCGGTGAGGAGGCTCGCCGCCCCCAAAAGGAGGAGCTTCAGGGCCTCGAGGGGAAGCCCCAGGCTTCTCGCCGTCTCCTCCCCGAGCCCCAGGGCGTTCAGCACCCGGCCCAGGAAGAGGAGGGGGGGGAAGGCCAGGGCAAAGAAGAGGGCGAGGACCCGCACCCCCTCCCACCCGGCGAAGGCCAGGTTGCCCAGGGTGTAGGCGAAGACCGCCCGCACCCGGTCGGCATCCTGCATCATCAGGTAGGTGGTGAGCCCGGTGAGGACGCTCCCCACCACCACCCCAGCCAGCACGAGCTCCCCGGTGCGGGCCACCCCCCCCGCCAGGACGAGGGTGAGGAGGGTGGCGGAGAGGGCCCCCACGAAGCCGAAGAAGGTGGCGGAGAGGGGGAGGTGCTGGAAGACGGCGTGCTGGGAGAAGGCGGGGGAAAGCCCCCCTAAGAGGCTTGCGAAGAGGGTCACGGCGAAGGCCGCCCCCGAGGCGGAGCCCATGAGGTAGGGGTCGGCCAGGGGGTTGCGGAAGAGCCCCTGGAAGGCGGCCCCCGAGACCCCCAAGGCCGCCCCCACCAGGACCCCGGCCAGGACCCGGGGGAGCCTAAGCTCGGTGACGATGGGGTTCTCCTCCAGGCCCAGGAGGGCCCGGACCACCGCCTCCGGGGGCACGGCCACGGCGCCGAGCCCCACCCCTAAGGCCACGGCCCCAAGGAGGAGGGCCACAAGCCAGAGGAAGACGAGGCCCCGGGCGAGGGCGGGGGGCAGGGCGCGGGTCATCGCCCGTGGAAGCAGTCCACGAGGAGCCTCAGGGCCTGGGCCACCCGGGGGCCGGGACGGGAGAGGAGGCTGTCCTCACCCCCGGTGTAGACGCAAATCCGGCCCGTGCGCACCGCCTGGATGCGGCTCCAGCCGGGGCGGGAGCGGATGGTCTCCAGGGCGTTCGGATAGGTGGCCACGATGACCTCGGGGTTCTTCTCCACCACGAACTCGGGGCTGATCTTGGGGAAGAGGCCGAGCTCCTTGGGGACGATGTTCACCCCCCGGGCCTTACTTATGAGGACGCCGATGAAGCTCTCGGGGCCCACGGTGTAGGGGGTGGGGTCAATCTCGTAGTAAACCCGGGGGCGGGACCTGGCCTTGGCCGCCCGGGCCTCCTCCTGGTAGACCTCCTTCTGGATCTGGGCCACGAGCCGCTCGGCCTGGGCCTCGAGGCCGAGAAGCCTCCCCAAGGTGCGGACGGTGCGGAAGATGTCCTCGTAGGTCTCGGTGCGCACGGCGTACACGGTAAGCCCCGCCCGCTCCAGGGTTTCATAAAGGCGGCCGTACTTGGACACCAGCACCAGGTCAGGCTTCAGGGAAACAATCAGCTCCGGGTTGGGGTTGTAAAGCCCCCCGGCCTTGGGCAGGCGCTTCACCGCCTCGGGCCAGTCGGAGTAGTCGTCGGTGGCCACGATCCGGTCGCAGGCCCCAAGGGCGCAGACCGTCTCCGTGACCGAGGGCAGCATGGTGACGATTCGCTTGGGCGGGGCCTTGAGGGTGACCGTGCGCCCCAGATCGTCCTGCAGGGTGAGGGGAAAGGCGAAGGCCAAGGCCAAAAGAAACGAGAGCGCCGCCAACAGTCTTCTCATGCCTACCTCCCTAAGGCCGCTAGGGCCAGGCCCGGGGGAGGTAGGGAAAAACCCCTGCCGGGAGGCAGGGGCTAAAGGCAAAGGCCGTTTATCCCCCACTTCTCCCCCATCCGCGTGAGGTGCCCGCCCCGGGGAAGGGCGGGCGGCCCTGGCAGGTATTCGGGCTTCCGGCCTGCGACGAAAGGCCTAGCGCGTGACCGGTTACCGTTGCGGGACAGCGCCGGACTTGCACCGGACTTCCCCACTTTAAGCCTGGACTACGCGCCCAGGCACCAGGGCTACGGGACCTGGCTTTTCGGCCCTAGCGGGCCTCGCCTTCCAGGCTAGGGCAAACCCCCTCCCCGCGCAACCCCGAGGTACCCTTGACTTTGCCCGAAGGAGCCCGGAGGATGGTGAGGATGGACCTAAGCCGCATCCGCAACTTCTCCATCATCGCCCACGTGGACCACGGCAAGTCCACCCTGGCCGACCGCATCCTGCAGCTGACCCACGCGGTGAGCGAGCGGGAGATGCGGGAGCAGTTTTTGGACTCCCTGGAGCTGGAAAGGGAACGGGGCATCACAATCAAGGCCAGCGCGGTGCGGGTGAGGTACCAGGCCAAGGACGGAACGGAGTACATCTTCCACCTCATCGACACCCCGGGGCACGTGGACTTCACCTACGAGGTCTCCCGGGCCCTGGCGGCGGTGGAGGGGGTGCTCCTCGTGGTGGACGCAAGCCAGGGGGTGGAGGCGGAGACCCTGGCCAAGTTCTACATGGCCCTGGAGCACGGGCACGTGATCATCCCGGTGATCAACAAAATAGACCTCCCCAACGCCCGGCCTTTGGAGGTGGCCCTCGAGGTGGAGGAGGTCTTGGGCCTTCCCGCCGACGAGGCCATCTTCGCCTCGGGGAAGACGGGGGAAGGGGTGGAGGAGATCCTCGAGGCCATCGTGAAGCGCATCCCCCCACCCCAGGGCGACCCCCAGGCCCCCTTAAAGGCCCTCATCTTTGACTCCGTCTACGACGCCTACCAGGGGGTGATTCCCTACCTCCGCCTCTTTGAAGGGGAGGTGCGCCCGGGGGATAGGATCCGCATCTATTCCACGGGCAAGGAGTTCAGCGTGGACAAGGTGGGGGTCTTCACCCCCCAGGGCCTTGTGCCCACGGAAAGGCTTAGCGCCGGGGAGGTGGGGTGGCTCGTGGCCGCCATCCGGGACATCCACGACGTCCAGGTGGGGGACACCATCACCCTGGCGGACCGCCCCACCCCCTCCCCCTACCCCGGCTTCCGCCCGGCCAAGCCCGTGGTCTTCGCCGGGCTTTACCCCGTGGACTCCGGGGACTACGGGAAGCTCCGGGACGCCCTGGAGAAGCTGAAGCTCAACGACGCCGCCCTCACCTTTGAGCCCGAGTCCTCCACCGCCTTGGGCTTCGGCTTCCGCTGCGGTTTCTTGGGCCTCCTCCACGCCGAGATCGTTCAGGAAAGGCTTGAGCGGGAGTTCGGCCTAGAACTCATCGCCACCGCCCCCAGCGTGGTCTACAAGGTGCGGCTCAAAAGCGGGGAGGAGGTGGAGGTCCACAACCCCGCCGACCTCCCCGACCCCACGCGGATTGAGGAGATCCTCGAGCCCTACGTGAAGCTCACCATCTTCACCCCCGAGGAGTACGTGGGCAGCCTCATGCAGCTCCTCCAGGAGAAGCGAGGCCGCCTCGTCAACATGAACTACCTCCCCGGGGCCCAGAAGCGGGTGGAGCTCGTCTACGAGGCCCCCTTCGCCGAGATCCTCTACGACTTCCACGACCGGCTGAAAAGCGTCTCCCGCGGGTACGCCTCCATGGACTACGAGCAGATCGGCTACCGGCCCGGGGACCTGGTGAAGGTGAACGTCCTGGTGCACGGGGAGGTGGTGGACGCCCTCACCTTCATCGCCCACCGGGAGAAGGCCTACACCATGGCCCGGGCCATCGTGGACAAGCTCGCCGAGGTCATCCCCCGCCAGCTCTTTGAGGTGCCCATCCAGGCGGCCATCGGGGGCAAGATCATCGCCCGGGCCACGGTGAAGGCCCTAAGGAAGGACGTGCTCGCCAAGTGCTACGGCGGGGACGTGACCCGGAAGAAGAAGCTTTTGGAGAAGCAGAAGGAGGGCAAGAAGCGCCTCAAGGCCATCGGCAAGGTGGAGGTTCCCCAGGAGGCCTTCCTGGCGGTGCTTTCGGCGGGTCGCGATGAGCCTAAGGGTTAGGCTCGCCCTGGTCATCGCCCTCCTCGCCTTCCTGCCCAACCTGGTCCTGGCCCTCACCCTGGGGGCCCTGGGGGAAGGCCCCTGGCCTCCCCTCCTCCTCTGGCTTCTCCTCCTCGCCCTCCTCTCGGGCCTCGTGGGCTACTTCCTGGCGAAGAGCCTCCTCAGGCCCCTGGAGGAGCTCACCCGGGCCCTGGCCTACCTCTCCTTGAAGGAGGGGCCCCTGGAGGCCCTCCGCCTCCCCACCCCCAAGGAGCCCCCTCCGGAGGAGATCGCCCTCCTCCGCGCCCGGTTCTCCGAGCTCCTCGCCCGGCTCAAGGAGCTCCTGGAGGCCCGGGAGGCCCTGTACGCCGCCCTGGCCCACGACCTCAAGACCCCTCTCCTTTCCGCCCTGCGCCTCTTGGACTACCTGGAGAGGGCGGACGATCTGGGGAAGGAGCGGCGCGTCGCCCTCCTCCGCGCCCTGAGGGAGGAGCTCGCCCGGGGCTACCGCCTGACGGAGAACCTCCTCGCCCTCGCCCGCCTCGAGGCCCGCCCCCCCCGGGGCGAGACCCTGAACCTCAGGGCCCTGGCCGAGGACCTCCTCCTCCGCTACCGGGACGAGGCGAAGCGGCGGGGGCTGGTTGTGGAGGTGGAAGGGGCGGGCCTCGCCCGGGGGGAAAGGCTCCTCGTGGAAAGGGCCCTCGCCAACCTCCTGGAAAACGCCCTCCGCTACGCCAAAAGCCGCGTTCGGCTCCGGATAGCGGAAGGCGCGCTCCTTGTGGAGGACGACGGCGAGGGCCTCCCCCTGCCCCTGGAGGCCCTCGCCCGCCCCTTCCTCCAGGGGGAGGGCAGGAGGGGAAGTGCGGGCCTGGGCCTCTATACCGCCAAGCGGGTGGCCGAGGCCCACGGGGGCAGGCTCTTCCCCTGCGAGGGCACCCTGGGAGGAGCCTGTCTGGGCCTGGAACTCCCTAAGGGGGCCTGAGCCCCCCTCGGAAACCAAGGGGCGGACGTTTAACCCATCACTGGGGGAATCTGCCGCACCCAGAGGATGTAGGAGAGGTGCTCCAGGTAGCGTAAGGGCACCTCGGAGAGGGGCCGGTCCACCTCTATGCTCATCATCGCCTCCCCGCCCCGCTTCTTCCGGCTCACGGTGAGGTAGGCGATGTTCACCTCGTCGTCGGCGAGGATGCGGGCCACCCGGGCCACCACCCCGGGCGTGTCCACGTTCTTGATTACCAGGGTGGGGGCGCTTCCCGTGATGCGCACCTCAAAGCCGTCCACGTCAAAGACGCGCACGAGGCCCCCGCCCAAGGAGCTTCCCATGACCACGAGGCGCTCCTTCTCCCCCTCGAGGACCATCCGCACCGTGTTGGGGTGGACGTCCCCGAGTTCCACCTCCTTGAAGACCACCTCCACCCCCTCCCGCTCCGCCAGGGAAAGGCTCTCCTTTAGCCTCTCGTCGTCGGGCGTGAGGCCCAAGACCCCCGCAGCCAAGGCCAGGTGGGTGCCGTGCCCCTTCCCCGTCTTGGCGAAGGAGCCGTGGAGGCCGAACTCCACCCTTTTGGGCTTCTCCCCGAGGAGGTGGCGGGCGAGGAGGGCGAGGCGGCAGGCCCCCGCCGTGTGGCTGGAGGAAGGCCCCACCATCACGGGACCGATCATGTCCAAAAGGCCCATGCTGATAGAATACGCCCATGCGGAGCTTCTGGCCCCTTCTGCTCCTCCTCGCCCTGGGGGTAGGCCTCGGCCAGCGCCTCGTCCTGCCGGAGGGGGCCGTGGCGGGCGAACCCCTTACCCTCTCGGGAGAGGGGCTTCCCGAGGGGCGCTATCCCCTGGCCCTGGAAGGCCCCGGAGGCACCCGGGTGGAGGAGGTGGAGGTCCAGGGAGGGAGGTTCGCCCTCCCCCTCACCCTCGAGGCCCCCGGGGAGTACCGGGTGCGGCTCAACCTGCCCTCGGGCGCCCTGGAGGGGCGCTTCCTCCTCCTCGCCCCCACGCCGCCCGAGCTCACCCCCGAGGGGCTCAAGCTCCCCTGGGGGCTCCTCCCCCTGCCCCAGGGCCCCTGGGTGGGCCCCCTGGTGGAGGGGGACCGGGTCTACGTGGCCCAAGGGCTCCTCGTGGTGGAGGCGGGCCTTAAAGAGGAGGCGGTTCGCTACCACTTCGCCCCCGCAAAGGTCCTCGCCCTCCGCCCGGGCCCCGAGGCCCTCCTGGAGGGGGAGCGGGTCCTGCCCATCCCCTTCCCTCCCGTCCCCTTCCAGGGCAAGGAGGAGGACCTTAAGGCCCTCAGGCCCCTCCTCCTGGCCCTGAACCCCCCCAGGCCCTGGCCCTACTTCGCCTACTGGGCCCTCCCCCCGGAAGCCCTGAGCGAGGAGGACCTCGCCGCCTACGGCCAGGACCTCCGGGCCCGGGGCCACCGGCCCGAGCTTCCCTTTGGCCAAGAAGGCGTCCTTAGGATGGCGGAGGCGGCCCGCGCCCTCCTCGGCGAGGACCCCGCCCGGGCCAAAGCCCTAACCCTCACCCTCCTGCGCTACACCCCCCTCTTCCCCGGCTCCGAGGCCTTCTTCCAGGAGATGGCCGAGGCCCTCGAGGCCCAGGGGGAGGTGGCCACCGCCCTCCGCCTGCGCGAGGCCCTGGCCCTTTCCGCCCCCTGGAGGCCGCCGGACCTCGGCTTCCTCGCCCCCGCCTTCTTTGTCCTGGGAACGGCGTACCTGGCCCTTTTCCTCTACCTCTTTCTCTTTTACCTGCCCGCCCAGCTCAAGGACCTGAGGCCCATCGGCGGCTACCTGGGCGGGTTCTTCCGCCACCCCCTCCTGCGCCTGCGCCACCTCCACCTGGCCTACGCTGGCCTAGGGGAAAGGCTCCTCGCCCTCCTCCTCTTCCTCGCCACCCTCGCCGCCCTCCTCCTCTACGGCCTGGACGCCAAGGCCCGGGCCGCCCTCTGGGCCCCGCCCCTGGACCAGGGGACCCTCTTCACCCCGGCAGCCCAGGCCTGGGCCCGGTCCCTCCCCCCCACCCCCGGGACCAAGGCCCTCCAGGGGTACACCCTCCTCCGGGACAACCCCACCCAGGCCCGGGCCCTGCTCAGGGAAGGGGCGCCCCTGCCCTTCGCCCTCGCCCTCTTGGGGGAGAAGGAGCTCGTCCTGGCCTACGAGAAGGCCCCCTGGTCCGGCCCGGTGCGAAGCCTCCTCGGCCTCGGCACCGACCCCTGGGGGCCAAGGGAACCCGCCCCCACCCTCCGCACCCTCTACACCCTCCTCCTGGAAGCGGAGGCGCGGCGCCTGGCCGAGGACCCCTGGCGCGGCTTCTCCCAACTCCCGCTCCCCCTTCCCGAGGGGTACCGGGCCTGGGCCTTCGCCGCCTTCCTCCTCCTCGCCCTCTACCATCTCCTCACCTTCTTCCTCCCCAGAAGGCGGGGCCAGCCCTCCCCCGCCTACGCCCTCTTCCTCCGCCTCCTCCTCCCGGGAAGCCTGGGCTTTAGCGGAGGGCTTGGGGTGGTCCTTTTGCTTCTCGCCGCCTACGGCCTGTGGGCCCTTCTCCAAGACCAGGGCTACCTCTACCTCGCCGCGGCCTACGGCCTCCACCTCCTCCTCGTGCTAAGCTCAAGGGCCTGGAGGCGCGCATGATCCTGCCCCCCATCCCCACCCCCTTTGACCGGGAAGGAAGGCTGGATGAAGAGGCCTTCCGGGAGCTGGCCCAGGCCTTGGAGCCCCTGGCGGACGGCCTCCTCGTTTACGGCTCCAACGGGGAAGGGGTCCACCTCACCCCCGAGGAAAGGGCCCGGGGCCTCCGGGCCCTTAGGCCTAAGAAGCCCTTCCTCGTGGGCCTCATGGAGGAGACCCTGCCCCAGGCCCAAAGGGCCCTCCTCGAGGCCCAGGAGGCGGGAGCCCTGGCCCTCCTCGCCACCCCACCCCGCTACTACCACGGAAGCCTGGGGGAGGGGCTTCTCCGCTACTACGAGGCCCTGGCGGAGAGGACGCCCATTTTCCTCTACCACGTGCCCCAGAACACCAAGGTGGACCTGCCCCTCGAGGCGGTGGAGGCTCTGGCCCCGCACCCGAACGTCCTCGGCATCAAGGACTCCAGCGGCGACCTCAGCCGGATCGCCTTCTACCAGGCCCGCCTCCGGGAGTTCCGGGTCTACACCGGCCACGCCCCCACCTTCCTCGGCGCCCTAGCCCTGGGGGCGGAAGGGGGGATTCTGGCCGCGGCGAACCTCGCCCCCAGGGCCTACCGGGCCCTTTTGGACCACTTCCGGGGCGGAAGGCTCGCCGAGGCCCAGGAGCTCCAGAAGAAGCTCTTCCCCCTGGGAGACCTCCTCGCCAAGGGCGGGGTGCCCCTCCTAAAGCAAGCCCTCCGGCACCTGGGCCTCCCCGCGGGCTACCCCAGGCCCCCCTACCCGGCGGAAAGCCCCCTTTGGGAGAGGTTCCTCCCCGTCCTGGAGGGCCTAAAGGAGGAGGGATGGGTCCTCTAGCGCCAAGGCTTGGGCTTCTCCTCCTCGGCCTTCTGGCCCTCGCCGCCTGCGCCCCAAGGCCCCTTCCGCCCGAGGCCCGTTACCTCGGGGCGGAGATCCGGGGCCTAGAGCTTTCCCCCGAGCCCGCCCTGCTCCTCGCCGTGCGGGTCGCCTTCAAGAACCCCAACCCCTTTCCCCTTCCCCTCGCCACCTTCGGGACGCGGCTTCGGGTGGGGGAGGTGAGGGTGCCCCTGGACCTCACCCTCCCCCCCGGAGAGAAGGAGGCCTCCCTTCCCGTGCGCCTCACCCCGAAGGAGGCCCTGGCCACCGCCCGGGCCCTCCTCTCCCGGGAAGGGGCGGTGGTGGCCCTGGAGGGGGAGGCCCTGGGGGAGCGGCGCACCTTCTTCCGGACCCGCCTCGCCTTTCCCTTAGAGCCCGTAAGGGTGCGCCGGGCCGGGGTCAACCTCTTCCTGGAAAACCCTAACCCCATCCCCTTTCGGGCGGAGGGCACCCTGGTCCTTCTGGGCCAGCGCCTCCTGGTGCGGGCGGACCTTCCGGCGAAGGGGGAGGCGAGGGTGCAGGTGGTGGGCCTGAGGCCCGGGCTTGAGCGGGGAAGCGGGCGGCTTGAGCTTCGCCTCGAGGTCCCCGGCTTCCTCAGCCAGACCCTGGTCCTGGACCTCTAGAGGCGGAAGGCCAGGGGGAGGAGGGCCCCCAAGGTGGTGCGCACCTCCCCTTCGGGCCCGTGGAGGACCACCTCCACCTCCGGCCCCCCGAACTCCATGAGCACCTGCCGGCACCCCCCGCAAGGGGGGATAGGCCCCTTGGGGCTATAGACGTGCACCCGATCCAGGCGGCGCTTCCCCGCGAGGACCATGGCCGCCACGGCGTTCCTCTCGGCGCACTGGGAGAGGGGGAAGGAGGCGTTTTCCACGTTGACCCCGAGGAACACCTCCCCTTCCGCCTCCACCAGGGCCACCACGGGGAAGCCCGAGTAGGGGGCGTAGGCCCGCTCCACGTGGGCCTGCAGGATCTCCCTAACCCTCTCCATGCTCCACCAGTCGCTCCACCCGCACCCGCTCGATGCGTCGCTGGTCGGCGCTCTCCACCACGAAGCGGAAGCCCTGCCACTCCACGCTCTCCCCCACGCTGGGGATCCGCCCGAAGAGGGCGTAGAGGAAGCCGGAAAGGGTGTCGTACTCCCCCTCGGGGAGCTCCACCCCCAGGGCCTCGGAGACCTCGTCTATGGGAGTCTGGGCCTGGATGGACAGCGAACCGTCCGGGAGGCGCCGGATGGCGGCGTCCTCGGGCTCGTCGGTCTCGTCGTAGATCTCCCCCACGATCTCCTCTATCACGTCCTCGAGGGTCACGAGGCCCGCCGTGCCCCCAAACTCGTCCACCACGATGGCCATGTGCACCTTGCGACGCCTGAGCTCCTTGAGGAGACTCCAGGCGTCCATGTTCTCGGGGACGAAGTAGGGGGGGTGGGCGATAGAGACCACTTTAAAGGCCTTTAGGTCCTCCTCGCAGTAGTAGGTGAGGAGGTCCTGGGCGTAGGCCACGCCCACGATATGGTCCACGCTCTCCCGGTAGACGGGCACCCGGCTGTAGCGGTGCTCCCGGTAGAGGGCGAGGAGGTCCTCCAGGGTGGCCTCGTCCTCTATGGCCACCATCTCCACCCTCGGGGTCATGATCTCCCGCACCGGGGTCTCCTCCAGCTCCAGGATGGAGTGGATCATCTCCTCCTCCTGGGCCTCGATGGCCCCGGACTCCTCGGCCCCCGCCAGGATGAGCTTAAGCTCCTCCTCCGAGACCAAAGGGGTGCCCCGGGGCTCCAGGCCGAGGAGGCGGAGAAGCCCGCCCGAAACGAGGCTGAAGAAGCGCCCGATGGGATAAAAGAGGACGGAGAGGCCGTAAATGGGCCAAGCGGCCAGCCGGGCGATGGCCTCCGCATGGTGGACGGCGAGGGACTTGGGGGTGATCTCGCCGAAGAAGAGGATGAGGAAGGTCATCGCCCCCGTGGCCACCCCCACGCCCGCGGAGCCGAAGGCCTGGGTGGCGAGCTCCGTGACCAGGGCAGTGGCGGCGATGTTCACCAGGTTGTTGCCCACGAGGATGGTGGTGAGGAAGCGGGTGATGTCCTCGGCAAGGAGGCGGAAGGGACCGTTTTTGCTCTCGGCGAGCTCCCTAAGCTTCCACGGGTAGAGGGTGGTGATGGCCGTCTCGCTTGCGGAGAAGAAGGCGGAGAGGGCGAAGAGGAGGACGAGGACCGCCCAAAGCCACGGGTTTTCCGGGGAAGCCGCCTCGCCTTGCGCCAAAGCCGGGGAGCCTAGGATCCAGAGAAGAAGCCACCGACTTGGAGGTCTGTCCATACGTCAGGCCCTATTCTACACCACGGCCCAGGGAGGGGCAGCCATTACTTGACAATTGACAACTATTTACTTAACTGGGTATTTTAGAGCCATGAACGGTCCGCCCCCCCCTCTGGTGCGGGAACTGGCCGAACTGGGGTACGCCCTCATGCACGCCCTCTTCCAAGAGGCCAAAGAGGCCCTCGGGCGGCAGGGGCTTTCCCTCCAGCGGGCCCACTTCCTAGGGCTTTTGGCCCAAGGGGTGGACGCGCCCTCGAGGCTCGCCGCCCTTCTTGAAGCCAGCCCCTCCCAGGTCTCCCACCTGGTGGCGGCCCTGGAGCGGGAAGGTTTGGTGGAGCGCCAGGTGGACCCTCTGGACCGGCGGCGCTTCCGGCTAAGCCTCACCGCCAAGGGCGAGGAGATCCAGAAAAGGGCCCAGGAGGTCTGGCTCAACGTCTTCGCCAAGCGGCTTGCCCGGCTCTCGCCGGAGGAAGTCCAGGCCTTCCGGGACATCCTCGTCCGCCTGGTAAGAGGTGCCCATGGGTAGGGTTTTTCCCCTCTTCTTCCTCTTCCTCCTCCCGGCCCTGGCCCAAAACGCCCTCGCCCCCTTAAAGGACCATCCCTTGCGCAAACAGGCGGAGGCCTACCTCCTGGCGGCCCAAAAGGGCCTCGAGGCCCAGGCCTCCCCTCTAGCCCTGAACATCCAGGGGAACTACGCCCGCTTCGGCTACACCTGCACCCCCGAGGCCCTCTGCCAAAACCTCCCCGAGGACGGCAAAGCCCTCACCCTGGCCCTGGTCCTGAATCCCTTCCCCTTCGGGGACGGGGCGGACGCCCTGGAGAGGGCCCGGATCGCCCTCAGGCGGGCAGAGCTTGCCTACCGCAAAACCCTCACCGCCCTCCAGGCCCAGGCGGTGGCCGCCCACGGGCGCTACCAGGAGGCCCTCCTCGGGGTGAGGATCGCCGAGAAAGGGGTGGAACTGGCCCAGCTCGCCCTCGAGGCCGCAAAGAAGCGCCAGGCCAACCCCCAGGAGCTTCGGGAGGCGGAGCTTTCCCTTAGGGAAGCGGAAAACCGCCTGGAAGAAGCCAGGCAAGGCCTGGCCCTCGCCCAAAAGGCGGCGGAGGAACTGGTGGACCTAAAGGCCCCCCTTCCCGAAATCCCCCTGCCCCAGGGGAAGACCCCCCTTTCTCTGGAGGAAGCCCGCCTAAGCCTGGCCGAGGCCCGAATCGGGGAGGGAGCCGCCTTGAGAAACCTCCTCCCCACCCTCCAGGGAAGCCTCAACCTCTACCCCTCGGGAAACGAGACCTTCTCCTTAAGCCTAACGAGCCGCGACCTCAAGCCCACCCTGGCCTACACCCGCCAAGACCCCGCCCGCCAGCCCACCGTCATCCCCAATGCGGGCCAGTACGAAACCAAGGAGGAGCTAAGGCTTTCCCTTTCCCTCACCCTGTCCCCCGGCCTCTTCGCCGCCTACGAGGCGGCCCAGGCCCAGGCGAAGGCAGCCCAGGAGGCCCTTAGGGCGGCGGAGGAGCAAGCCGCCCTGGAAAAGGACGCCCTAGAACACAACCTAAAAACAGCTCAGGCCGCCCTGGCCTTGGCTGAAGCCCGCTACGCCGCGGCGCAAAAGGCCCTGGAGGAGGCCAGGGCCCGGCAAGCCCTAGGCCTGGAAAGCCTTCTCGGGGTGAAGCGGGCGGAGCTCAACCTTCTGCAGGCGGAGTTCGCCCGCTTGCAGGCCCAAAACAACCACAGGAACGCCCTTATGGAGCTTTACCGGTTTTACGGAGAGATACTCAAGGAGGTGGTGCAGTGAAGCGGAGCGTCTTGGCTCTCGCCCTTTTGATCCCGGCCCTAGCCCAACCCCTACCCGAGGCCCTCAAGAAGGCCCCGGAGGCCACGGGGGTGGTCACCGCCCGGCTCACCTATGAGACCCGAAAGAAGGAGCTGCAAAGGACTCTCCAGGACCCCTTGCGCACAACCTTAGCAGAGCTCCAGGCACGCCAGGCCCTGGCCTTGGCCGAGGCCCGGTTTAAGCGGGCCCTAGCCCAGGCGGAAAACGAGATCGTGGCCACCTACACCCAGGCCCTCGAGGCCCTCCTTCAAGAGAGGATCGCCGAGAGGGCCTTGGCCGTGGCCGAGCTGGCCCTAAGGGCCGCCCAGATCCGCTACCAGGGAGGCGGGGCCACTCAGCTGGACGTCCTGGAAGCGGAGAACCGCCTCCTCGAGGCCCAAAAGAACCTAGACCTGGCTCGAAGGGGCCGGGAGAGCGCCTTGGCCAGCCTGGCCAGCCTGGTGGGGGACTGGACCCCTGAGCCCGTGCAAACCCTCCCGCCCCTTCCCGAGGAGGCCCTGGTGGAAACCCTCCTCCAGGAGCACGCCGACCTCTTGGAGCTTCGCCAGTCCCTGGAGCTCCTCCGCTTCCAACGGGGCCTTCTGGACGAAAGCTTCACCTCCCGCAAAGACATAGAGTCCCTGGAGGACCAGATCAAGACCTTGGAGGAAAACCTCTCGGGCCTGGAGTCTTCCTTAGAGGTGGGGCTTCGTGCCCGCTACCGGCAGCTTGCCCCCCTTCTTCAAGGCGCGAAGGCCGCTGAGGAGGCCTACCAAACCGCTAAAGAGCGCTACCAGGCAGCCCAGAAGCGGTACGAGGCGGGGCTCATCAGCCGCCTCTCCCTCCTCCAGGAGGAGCTTTCCCTTCTCCAGGCGGAGCTTTCCTGGGAACAGGCCAAGCACGCTTACCTGAAGGCCTACTACGGCCTTCTGGCCTCGAGGTGAGCCATGAAGCGCCTTCTCGTCTTCCTTCCCCTCCTCCTCCTCGCCTGCGCCCCCAAGCCGGAGGCAAAAGCCCCCCAAACGGCCGGCCCCGTCCGCGCCCAGGTGCGGACCCTCAAGGCCGAGCCCGGCCTCCTCACCCGGGAGGCCCGGGCCTCGGCGGGCGTGGTGGCCGAGAAGGAGAGCCTGGTGGCGGCGGGGGCCTCGGGCCGGGTGGTCCGGACCCTCCCCGCGGGCACCCGGGTGCGGGCCGGGGAGGGGGTGGTCTTCCTGGACCCCGCCCCCTTCCAGGAGGCCCTGGCCCAGGCCAAGCTCGCCCTGCGCCAGGCTGAGGAGAACCTGGCCCGGGCCGAGGCCCAGGCGGAGGGAAACCGGAAGGCCCTAGAGGCCCAGCTCGCCGCCACCGAGGCCCAGCTCGCCGCGGCCAAGCGCCGCTACGAGGAAGGGAAGGCCCTCCTCGCGCTGGGCGCCCTGGCCCCCCTTGAGCTCAAGGGCCTCGAGGCCCAGTACCTCCAGGCGCAAAGCGCCTACGAGAACGCCAAGGAGGCCCTGGCCCGCCTGGAAAGGGAGGACGACCTCCGCCTCCTCAGGCTCCAGGTGGAGGCCGCCCGCCTCCAGGTGCAGCAGGCGGAGCGGAACCTCAAGGAGAGCGTGGTCCGGGCCCCCTTCGCCGGGGAGGTGGTGGAGGTCTACGTGAAGGAAGGGGAGTTCGCCGGGGCGGGGAGCCGGGCCTTCCGCCTGGCCACCACCGACCGCCTCCTGGTCAAGGTCTACCTCCCCCCCGAGCGGGCGGCCGCCCTCACGGAGGACACGGCCTTCCGCGTGCGCCAAAACGGCAAGGAGGTGGAGGCCCGCCTCCAGGCGAAAAGCGACCTCCCCGGGCAGAACCGCCTGGTGGAGGTGACCCTGAGGCCCACAGGCCCCCTCCTCCCCGGGGCGGCGGAGGTGCGCTACCCCGAGGTCCTGGCCGAGGGCCTCCTGCTTCCTGCGGGGGCGGTGCGGACCGAGGACGGCGAGGCCTTCGTCTACGTGGTGGAGGAGGGCCGGGCGCGGAAGCGGCCCGTCCGGCTCCTCGCCCAGGAGGGAGGCCGGGCCGCCGTGGCGGGCCTCGAGGCGGGGGAGGCGGTGGTCTACCCGGTGCCCGAGGGGCTGGAAGACGGCGACCCCGTGGAGGTGGTGCCGTGAGGGAAAACCCCCTGGTGGCCTTCTTCGTGGAGCGCTTCGTCTTCGCCACCTCCATCTTCGTGGGCATGGTCCTGGTGGGGCTCCTTCTGGGCCTCGGGCTTGGGGTGGAGCTCCTTCCCCGGTTCAGCGTCCCCGTCATCGCCATCTCCACCAGCTACCCCGGGGCCGGGCCCGAGGAGGTGGCGGAGCAGGTCTCCAAGCCCCTGGAGGACGCCCTCTCCACCCTCACGGGGGTGGACGTCATCGGCTCCAGCTCCACGGAGGGGTTCAGCCTGGTCTTCGTCCAGTTCAAGCAGGGGGTGGACGTGGACCAGGGAGCGGTGGAGGCGAGCCAGAAGGTGGCCGCCATCCGGAGCACCCTCCCCAAGGACGCCTCCGCCCCCGTGGTGCAGAAGTTTGACCCCTCGGCGAGCCCCATCCTCTACCTGGCCCTCGAGGCCCCGGGGGAGGACCTCGCCGAGGTCCTCCGCTACGCGGAGAGGACCCTCAAGCCCCGCCTCCAGCTGGTCTCCGGCGTGGCCGACATCCGGCTCACGGGCGCCCCCAAGACGGCCATCAAGGTCTACCTGGACCCCGACCGGCTCCAGGCCCTGGGGATCCCTCCCCTCCAGGTGGTCCAGGCTCTCTCCGCCTCGGCCCTCAACCTCCCCTTGGGGGCCCTCACGGAGGAGGAGCGGCGCCTGGTCTACACCCTACGCGCCACCCCCCGCACCGCCTCGGAGGTGGCCGAGGTCCTGGTGGACCCGGGCCGGGGCATCCGGGTGCGGGACGTGGCCCGGGTGGAGGAAGCCCGGGAGGCCCCCACCACCCTGAACCGGGTGAACGGCCGCCCCGCCGTGGTCCTGGCCGTGGTCAAGACGCCGGACGCCAACGCCGTGGCCGTGGCCCAGGGGGTGAGGCGGGCCCTGGAGGAAACCTCCCTCCCCCCCGGGTACCGGGCGGAGGTCGCCCTGGACACCACCCGCTTCATCCAGGCCGCGGTGGAGGACACGGTGCGGGAGGCCTTTTTGGCCGCCCTGGCCGTCTCCTTGGTGGTCCTCGTCTTCCTGGGGAAGCTCAACTCCGTCTTCTCCGTCATCCTGGCCATCCCCATCACCCTCTCCGGGGCCATCCTCCTCTTCGGCGTTTTGGGCTTCACCTACAACCTCATCAGCCTCCTCGCCCTCACCGTGGCGGTGGGCATCGTGGTGGACGACTCCATCGTGGTGGCGGAAAACATTGACCGCTACCGCCGCATGGGGCTCGGCCTTAAAGAGGCGGTCCTCAAGGGGGCGAGCGAGGTGAGCGCCGCCGTGGCCGCAGCCACCCTCAGCCTCCTCGCCGTCTTCCTCCCCATAAGCTTCCTCCCGGGCCTCATCGGCCAGATCTTCCAGCAGTTCGGCCTGGGTATGGCGGCGGCCATCGGGGTGAGCTGGCTCGAGGCCCTCCTCTTCCTCACCGTCCGCCTCGCCTACTTCCCCGATCCCGACCCCCCCACCCTCAAGGAGGCCCTGCGGGCGGCCCTCCTCCTCCCCAAGGACCTCGCCTGGGCCTACCGCCGGGGCTTCCGCACCGCCTTGGGCCTCCTCCTCGGCCTCGGCGCGGCCTTCCTCCTCTACCGCCAAGGCCCCCTCCACCTCCTCCTCCTCGTCCTCTACCCGGCCCTCCTCGGCCTCGGGCGCTACCTGGGGAGGCTCCTTCTGGACATCGCCGGGGCCCTGGCCCGGCTCCTGCACGAGGCCACGGAGGGGGGGGTGCGAAGGCTCACCGAGGGGTACGCCCGGGCCCTGGAGGCCGCCCTCGCCCGGCCCTACCTGGTCCTGGGCCTGGCGGGCCTTGCCTTCCTCTCCGTCTTCCCCATCCTGCCCCAGATCCCCTTCAACTTCACCCCCCGCGCGGACACCGGGGTGCTCACCGCCACCCTCCTCCTCCCCAAGGACACGCCCCTCTCCGTCTCCGACCGGGCGGCGCGGGCCCTAGAGGCCTACTTCCTCGCCCACCCGGCGGTGGAGCGGGTGGTGACCACCGTGGGGGCGAGCGCCACGGGGGGGGCCCAGGTGGGGGACCCCTCCCGGGTCCAGCTCCAGATCGTCCTTAAGCCTAAAGGGGAGCGGCCGGACATCTTCACCCTCACCGAGGTCTTCAACCGGGAGGGCAAGGAGGCGCTTAAGGACTTCCCTGGAGCGGACCTTCGCGTCCTGGCCCAGACCGGCCCCGAGGCGGGGGACGCCGACCTCCAGTTCTTCGTCACCGGCCCCGACCGGGAGGCGCTGGAGGCCCGGGTCCAGGCCATCGTGGACCGGATCGCGGAGAAGCCCTACGTCCTGAACGTGAAGAGCACCCTGGAGGCCACCCAGCGGGAGCGCGTCTTCGTCCCCGACCCCGCCAAGCTCTCCGGCACCGGCCTCACCCCCCAGGACGTGGCCCAGACCCTGAGGCTCTACCTCTCCGGGACCCAGGCGGCCACGGCCAGGCGGAGCGGGGAGGAGTACCCCGTGGTGGTCCAGGCCGACCCCCTCCGCTACTCCGGGGAGGGCGGCCTCCTCTCCCTCCCCGTCTACGCCCCCGCCCTCCAGGCCTTCCTGCCCTTAGGAAGCCTCGGCCGGTTTGAGGAGCGCCCCTCCCCCACCCTGATCTCCCGCCGCAACCAGGCCTACGCCGCCGGGATCAACATCAACCTCAAGCCCGAGGCCCCGGGCGCCCTCCAGGTCCAGGCGGAGCTGGAGCAGGACCTCAGGGCGGCGGGGCTTCTTGGGGACGGGGTGGAGCTCGTGGCCTCGGGGCTCGGGAGCTTCACGGAGGAGCTCGCCTCCCTCGCGCCCCTCGCCTTCGGCCTCGCCCTCGTCCTCAACTACCTCGTCATCGCCAGCCAGTTCAACGCCTGGCGCTACCCCCTCTACCTCCTCCTCCCCGTGCCCTTGGCCCTGGTGGGGGCCTTCTGGCTCACCTACTTCCTGGGCACGGGCCTGGACGTGATCAGCGTCTTAGGGGTGGTGATGCTCATCGGCCTGGTGACCAAGAACGCCATCCTCCTCCTGGACTTCGCCTCCCGCCGCATGCGGGAAAAGCCCCTCAAGGAGGCCCTGGTGGAGGCGGCCAGGCTCAGGCTCAGGCCCATCCTCATGACCACCCTCACCGTCCTCATCATCAGCCTCCCCCTCCTCCTCGGGGCCGGGGAGGGGTCGGAGTACCGCAGGCCCTTGGGCGTGGTCATCCTGGGGGGGATGCTCTCCTCCACCCTCCTCACCCTCTTCGTGGTCCCCGCCGCCTTCTACGCCTTTGAGGGGCGGCGGGCCAAGGAGCCCGTGCTAAGGTGAGGGGGCATGGACGCCAAGCGGCTTCTTCTCCTCTTCCTCCTCGCCGCCACCCTCCTCGCCGGGGGGGTGGTGGGGGTGGCCTTCTACTACCTGAGGCCCCTAAAGGCCGAGCCCATCGCCCGGGAAGCCCTTCGGGGCTTAAGGGTGATAGAAAGGCCCTACGGGCTGGAACTCCTGCCCCAAGCCCCCAAGGCCCTCCTCGCCTTCTACCCGGGGGCCCGGGTAGAGCCCTTGGCCTACGCCCCCGTCCTCGCCCCCCTCGTAGGAAACGGGTACCTAGTGGTCCTCCTCCGGGTGCCCCAGGGGATCGCCCTCCTCGGCCAGGACCGGGCCCTGGAGGCGGGGCGGGCCCACCCCGGGCTTCCCTTGGTGGTGGGGGGGCACAGCCTGGGCGGGGTGGTGGCGGCGGGGGTGGCGGCCCGGGAAGGGCTTCCCCTCGTCCTCTTCGCCGCCTACCCCGAGGAAGACCTCTCCCAGGAGGCCTTCCCCACCCTCGCCCTCTACGGCACGGAAGACGGCCTCCTCCCCCCAAAGGAGGCCCGGAGGAAGGCGGAAAGGCTTCCCCGAAACGCCCGGGTGGTCTTCGTGGAGGGGCTGAACCACGCAGGCTTCGGGGCCTACGGCCCGCAAAGGGGGGACAGGCCCGCCACACGCCCCCGGGAGGCCCTGTGGGCAGAGGTCCGGGAGGAGGTCCTCCTCTTCCTCGAGGGCCTGGGGTGGGACACGCCTCCCTCCCCGAGGGCGTTACGCTAGGGGCATGGACCGGACCCACGAGCGCGTCCTACAGGCCATGGCGGAGAACCTGGGGGAAGGCCTGCCCCGGGCCATCCCCCTCCTCGCGGAGAAGGCGCCGGGCCTCCTCCTGGAGCACGGGCGGAGCTGGACCTACGCCATGCCGGAAAAGGGGGCCCTGGACGAGAAAACCCGCACCCTGATCCTCCTCGGCATCGCCCTGGCCACGGGCTCCGAGGCCTGCGTGAAGGCCATGGCTCACCGGGCCAAGCGCCTGGGCCTTTCCAAGGAGGCCCTGCTGGAGACCCTGAAGATCGCCCGGCAGGCCCAGGCCAACGCCGTCCTGGGCCACGCCGCGCCCCTTCTGGAAGTGCTATAGTGGAGATAGCCGGGGCGGGCGCCCCCCCTCGGACCGGAATCTTCCCCCAAAAGCAAGCGTCCAGGATTGCCCTTTTGCCCTCGCGGGGGAAGGGAAAGGAGGACCATGAAGGACAGCTTCCAAACCCTAAAGACCCTGACCACGAAAAGCGGCACCTACGGCTACTACGACCTACAGGAGCTGGAAAGGAAGGGCGTGGCGGAGGTCTCCCGCCTCCCCTTCTCCATTCGCGTGATGCTGGAAAGCCTCCTCCGCAACGAGGACGGCTACCAGGTCACCCGAGAGGACATAGAGGCCCTGGCCCGCTGGCGGCCCGACCCCGGGGAGATCAACGTGCCCCTGAAGCTCGCCCGGGTCATCCTCCAGGACTTCACCGGGGTCCCGGCGGTGGTGGACCTCGCCGCCATGCGGGACGCCATCAAGGCCAAAGGCGGCGACCCCAAGCGCATCAACCCCGTGGTGCCCGCCGACCTGGTCATTGACCACTCGGTCCAGGTGGACGCCTTCGGCACCGCCTACGCCTTCTTCTACAACGTGGAGAAGGAGTACGAGAGGAACCGGGAGCGCTACCTCCTCCTCAAGTGGGCCCAGAACGCCCTGGAGAACTTCCGGGTGGTGCCCCCGGGCACGGGCATCGTCCACCAGGTGAACATTGAGTACCTCACCAAGGTGGTGATGACCGGGAAGCGGGACGGGCTCACCCTGGCCTTCCCCGACAGCCTCGTGGGCACCGACAGCCACACCACCATGGTGAACGGCCTGGGCGTCCTGGGCTGGGGCGTGGGGGGGATTGAGGCCGAGGCGGTGATGCTGGGCCAGCCCTACTACATGCTCGCCCCCAGGGTGGTGGGCTTCAAGCTCTACGGGGAGCTCCCCGAGGGGGCCACGGCCACGGACCTGGTCCTCACCGTCACCGAGATGCTGCGCAAGCACGGGGTGGTGGGCAAGTTCGTGGAGTTCTACGGCCCCGGGGTGGCCAAGCTCTCCACCCCCGACCGGGCCACCATCGCCAACATGGCCCCCGAGTACGGGGCCACCATGGGCTTCTTCCCCGTGGACGAGGAGACCCTGAACTACCTCCGCCAGACGGGCCGCCCCGAGGAGCTCGTGGAGCTGGTGGAGGCCTACACCAAGGCGGTGGGCCTCTTCCGCACCCCGGAGGCGGAGGAGAAGGTCCAGTACTCCGAGTACCTGGAGCTTGACCTCTCCACGGTGGAGCCCTCCCTGGCGGGCCCCAAGCGGCCACAGGACCGGGTGCCCCTCAAGGAGGCGAAGGAGAGCTTCCTCGCCCACCTCACCAAGCCCGTGAAGGAGCGGGGCTTTGGGCTCTCCGAGGACCAGCTCCAGAGGAAGGTCCTGGTCAAGCGCCAAGACGAGGAGTTTGAACTCACCCACGGCTCGGTGGTCATCGCCGCCATCACGAGCTGCACCAACACCTCCAACCCCTCGGTGATGCTCGGGGCGGGGCTTCTCGCCAAGAAGGCGGTGGAGGCGGGTCTGGACCGGAAGCCCTGGGTCAAGACCTCCCTCGCCCCCGGCTCCAAGGTGGTGACGGACTACCTGGAGATGAGCGGGCTCATGCCCTTCCTCGAGGCCCTGGGCTTCCACCTGGTGGGCTACGGTTGCACCACCTGCATCGGCAACTCCGGGCCCCTCCCTGAGGACATCGCCAAGGCCGTGGAGGAAGGGAACCTGGTGGTGGCCGCCGTCCTCTCCGGAAACCGCAACTTTGAGGGCCGCATCAACCCCCACGTGAAGGCCAACTACCTGGCGAGCCCCATGCTGGTGGTGGCCTACGCCCTGGCGGGCCGGATGGACATTGACTTCACCACGGAGCCCTTGGGCTTTGACCCCAACGGCAAGCCCATCTACCTCAAGGACATCTGGCCCTCCATGGAGGAGATCCGGGAGGCCATCCGGAAGACCCTGGACCCCGAGCTCTTCAAGAAGGAGTACAGCAAGGTCTTTGAAGGGGACGAGCGCTGGCAGGCCCTCCCCGCCCCCACCGGGGAGCTCTACCAGTGGGACCCCGAGAGCACCTACATCCAGAACCCGCCCTTCTTTGAGGACCTAGGCCAAAGGAAGGTGGAGGATATCCGGGGGGCGCGGGTCCTCCTCGTCCTCGGCGACTCCGTGACCACGGACCACATCTCCCCCGCCGGCGCCATCCCCGTGAAAAGCCCCGCCGGCCAGTACCTGATCAGCAAGGGGGTGAAGCCGGAGGACTTCAACTCCTACGGGTCCCGGCGCGGCAACCACGAGGTGATGATGCGGGGCACCTTCGCCAACATCCGCATCAAGAACCTCATGCTGGACGGGATTGAGGGCGGTTACGCCAAGAAACTGCCCGAGGGGGACGTGGACTTCGTCTACAACGTCGCCATGCGCTACAAGGCCGAGGGCACGCCCCTTTTGGTCATCGCCGGGAAGGAGTACGGGACCGGCTCTAGCCGCGACTGGGCCGCCAAGGGCACCTACCTTTTGGGCATCAAGGCGGTGCTGGCGGAAAGCTTTGAGAGGATCCACCGCTCCAACCTGGTGGGCATGGGCGTCCTGCCCCTGGAGTTCCTGCCGGGAGAGAACCGGGAGACCCTGGGCCTCACGGGGTACGAGGTCTACGACATCCTGGGCCTCGAGGACCTGAAGCCCAGGAAGCTCGTGGACATCGTGGCGAAGCGGGAGGACGGGAGCGAAATCCGCTTCCAGGCCATCGCCCGCCTGGACACCCCCGTGGAGGTGGACTACTACAAGAACGGGGGCATCCTCCAGACCGTGCTCCTCAACATGCTGAAGGAGGCCAAGGCCACGGAGTAAGCCCACGCGAGGGAAAACGCCCCGGGCTTTAGGCCCGGGGCGTTTTGGTGCCGGGGACGGGACTCGAACCCGTACGGGGGTTACCCCCCAGCGGATTTTAAGTCCGCAGCGTCTACCGTTCCGCCACCCCGGCGGGCCCTTTTCATCCTAAGGAGCCGCGCGGGGGTTGCGCAACACGGGACGCCCGAACCGAGGCCGTGGGGAGGCCCTTTTCCAGCGGTGGAGGGCTCATCCTTCGCCCGACGAGCCCCCTAGGGACCTTTTGCCGGGGCCCCCATGCTGGCTTGGGCCAGCACGGGGTGGCCTCAGCGGGGAAGCCCCTCCCTGCCCAGGCGCAGGGTGAGGTCCGCCCCCAAGGCCGCCTCCCCGGAGACGCGGTAGGGGACGCCGAGGGCCTCGCCCAAGGCCTGGGCGAGGCGGCCCGGGCCGTTTTCCAGCACCTCCGTGTGCTCGGGGGCCAGGGCGAGCTCCCGCAGGCTCACCGAGAGGCCCAAGGCCTTAAGCCGCTCCGCCGCCTCCTGGGCCAGGGCCTCCTGGCCAGGCCCGAAGAGGACCACGGCCCGCTTCCCCGCCAAGGCCTCGCCCCAGACCTCCCGGTCCTCAAAGTAGACCGCCCGAAGCCGGGCCCAGGCCGCCTCGTCCACCGCCCAGCCCCCGGCGAACCGCCCGGGAAGGAGGAGGCTCACGAAGGCGGGCCTGCGGAGGAGGAAGCCGAGCAAGGCCCCCTTCTCCCCCCGGGTGAGGTCGGTGGCCACGTAGGGCTCCACCGCCGCCACCGCTCGGGGGAGGCGGAGGAGGCCCGGCAGGGAGAAAAGCTGGTCCTTCAGGGCGTGGAAAAAGGCCTGCTGCCTTTGGATGCGGCCGATGTCCCCCAGGGCGTCCTTGCGGAAGCGGAGGTAGCCCTCCGCCTGCGCGCCGCTAAGCACCTGGCAACCGGGCTCCAGGTCTATAACAAGCCCCGCCGCCTGGTCCTGGTAGCGCATGGGCTTCTCCACGCAGACCCGCACCCCCCCTAGGGCGTCCACGCCCCGGCGGAGGGCCTCGAGGCTTACCACCACGTAGCGGTCGGGGCGCACCCCCGTGATCCGGGCCACGGCCTCCTTCATGAGCTCCGGCCCTCCCAAGGGGCTTGCGGCGTTCACCTTGTGCCAGCCGTGGCCGGGAAGCAGGACCCAGACGTCCCGGGGCACGGAGAGGACCACCACCCGGTTCGCCCCGGGGTCCAGACGCACGAGGAGGATGGTGTCGGCGAGGCCCCGGAAGCGCTCCGGGGCCCTCTTGTGGTAGCCCACGTACTCGGGGCTCGAGCCGTAGACCAAAAGGGTGAAGGGCTCCTTCAGGGCGAAGGGGTTAGGGACCGCCCCGTGCCGGAAGAGGGGGCCCAAAAGGGGAAAGGCCCAAACCCCCACGAGGAGGGCGAGGGCCAGGAAAAGGAGCGCCAGCCGCCGCACGAAGCCCTAGTGTAGCCCCCTTTGGGTGAGGCGGATTAGGGGAAGCAGGAGGTGGTGTCCGTCATCGCCTGGTCGGCCCGGACCAGGCCGAAGCCGTATTCCGGGTCCCAACCGGCAGGCCCCAGGTCCTCGGCGGTGTTGGTGAGGCACTGGTAGACCTGGTCCGGACTAGGCCACGCCTTCCGCTCGCTGGCGTACTTGCTCATGTAGAGGGCCACCACCCCGGCCACGATGGGGCTAGCCAAAGAGGTGCCGCTCACAAAGCGATAGTTGCCTGAAGGGCCTGCCGCCAAAACCTCCACACCTGGAGCCATTAGGTCAAGCTCGGGGCCATAGGCCGAAAAATTCGCCCGCCTTTTAAGGAGATCTACCGCACCCACAGCGAGAGTGTTGGGGCTGCTGGCAGGGAACATAACCGGTCCCCCATTCCCGGTCTCGTAGTTTCCCGCCGCAGCTACAATAACCCTCCCCTCGTTCCGAGCCCGAGCCAGCTCCTCATCCAGAACCTCGTCATAGTCGTTACCTCCCAGCGAAATGTTGATGACCTGGGCCCCCAGTTGGCGGGCTAACCGAACCCCCTTGAAAAGGGTTTCATACGTGGCTCCACCACCCCGGTAGAAAACCTTGATTGGAACGACGTATCCACCCCAGGTAGTTCCTGCTATTCCCTTAGAGTTGTTGGTATCCGCCCCCAAGACCGAGGCCACCTCTAAACCATGCCCCCAATAGTTGGGAGCCGAGTCGTCCGTGGGATTCGCATCTCCGTCAGCCACGTCCAGGTTAACCCCGGCGGGGAGGTACTTGCTGGCCTGAAAGTCCTCGTGGGCAAGAACTCCCGTGTCTAGCACGGCCACAAGGGGCGGGCATCCCCTGCCTGTGCTGAAGTCCCAAGCGCTTTCTAAACGCACCAACCGATTCAAGTAGGCGCTTTGATCGGGGTAATGGAGGTCATTCGGAGCCCGCAAAGGCCGGTAAACATAGTTGGGCTGGACGTACTGAGCACCCGCCCGCAAAAGGGCTTCCGCTCGGACTTTCTCCTCCCCATGGGGAACCTTCACCTTGATTACGTCCAGGGCGAGCTGGGCCTGGGGCTCTACTCCTGAGGCCCGCAAGCTCTGAAGGGAAAGACCTGGTTTGGGCACTACAATGATACCCTTTTATGCTAATTCCTTCGTCCTAGGCCACCAGTGGAACAGGGTGT
>ERZ795043.56-NODE-56-length-152528-cov-362.501171_pt1 | contig 152528 bp, 130 predicted proteins | sample MGYA00375127_ERZ795043 | MGnify/ENA primary metagenome ERZ795043 (study PRJEB30172, sample SAMN05518447) | compost metagenome | isolation source: Feedstock adapted compost from Newby Island compost facility, Milpitas, CA | place: USA:Newby Island compost... | reverse complement strand
CGGGTTGCGCCCCTCCCGGGCTTCAATGGGGCCGCGCTCTTTCGAGCGCGGAGACTACACGGCCGGCGTGGGGATCACATAAGTGGCATCGCTTCAATGGGGCCGCGCTCTTTCGAGCGCGGAGACGCTGTGCTTCATCTAACGGAGGCTGCAAAATGAAGGCCTTCAATGGGGCCGCGCTCTTTCGAGCGCGGAGACCCGGATAGTGGCCGTGCCGGGCAAGATAGTCGCGCACCCTTCAATGGGGCCGCGCTCTTTCGAGCGCGGAGACCGGACCGGGGCGAGCCGGAAATGTAGGTGCGCCCTTCCTTCAATGGGGCCGCGCTCTTTCGAGCGCGGAGACCACCAGCTCCCGCGCGGGAGCTGGCGCTCATCAATCCCTTCAATGGGGCCGCGCTCTTTCGAGCGCGGAGACTGGAAATGTACGGAAGATGGGCGGGCTGGAAATGTACACCTTCAATGGGGCCGCGCTCTTTCGAGCGCGGAGACAAGATGGGCTGGTAGGTCATCGGCTGGAAATGTACGCCTTCAATGGGGCCGCGCTCTTTCGAGCGCGGAGACATCGTGATCGAGTTGGAGGGGGGTTCCGGTGGGAAGCCTTCAATGGGGCCGCGCTCTTTCGAGCGCGGAGACTCGATTGCCCAAAAGAAGAGCAGAAGCAAGAGCACCCCTTCAATGGGGCCGCGCTCTTTCGAGCGCGGAGACTCGCTCGCGCATACAATTACTGCTCGATTTGTTGCGTGCTTCAATGGGGCCGCGCTCTTTCGAGCGCGGAGACACAACCCACCGGTCCAAGCGGCTGGGAGGGCCGCACGCTTCAATGGGGCCGCGCTCTTTCGAGCGCGGAGACGCCACGTCCCATGGGGGGCCGTTGTCCGGGGGGCCCCGGCTTCAATGGGGCCGCGCTCTTTCGAGCGCGGAGACTGCCTGCGCCAAAAGATCGGCAGGCCAGCCTCTTCGCTTCAATGGGGCCGCGCTCTTTCGAGCGCGGAGACCCGGCAGGTGGGGGGACAGCGACAATTGGAAGGACTCGTCCTTCAATGGGGCCGCGCTCTTTCGAGCGCGGAGACCCCGGATGATGTTCTCGGGGGTGAACATCGTCACCGCCTTCAATGGGGCCGCGCTCTTTCGAGCGCGGAGACAAATGGGCTTCCGCAATTTGTTTTGGTTTCCCGGATACGCCTTCAATGGGGCCGCGCTCTTTCGAGCGCGGAGACGCGTCGCGCGGGACTGTGGCTGGCTGGTGGGATCGAACCTTCAATGGGGCCGCGCTCTTTCGAGCGCGGAGACCCCGCAACCCCGCTCCCGGTGACCCCGGATCCGGAGTCGCCTTCAATGGGGCCGCGCTCTTTCGAGCGCGGAGACACAGTGAACGGGAGGGTCCCGTTCTTCAGGTCCTTCTCCCTTCAATGGGGCCGCGCTCTTTCGAGCGCGGAGACCCGTCCTCCGCCAGCACGATGACCGTGTGCCACTTCCTTCAATGGGGCCGCGCTCTTTCGAGCGCGGAGACCTTGTGCTGGCATGTCCCGCAGGTCGCGCTCGACTTCCTTCAATGGGGCCGCGCTCTTTCGAGCGCGGAGACTTTCTTTTCCCGAACCGCTTCGCGTCTGCGTGGGATCCTTCAATGGGGCCGCGCTCTTTCGAGCGCGGAGACATGTGGTTCGTTCTTCCACGAGGATGGTCAATGCGCGCCTTCAATGGGGCCGCGCTCTTTCGAGCGCGGAGACCTCCGGAGTGTAATCTATCGGAAGATGCCGCGTGCAATCCTTCAATGGGGCCGCGCTCTTTCGAGCGCGGAGACACAGCGTCTCGGTGGAGATGTCGTAGCTTGCAGCATCCCTTCAATGGGGCCGCGCTCTTTCGAGCGCGGAGACAGGTGGAACCAGATTGCCACGCGGCTTTGGAACGCCCTTCAATGGGGCCGCGCTCTTTCGAGCGCGGAGACATTCGGGGATGGCTGCCAGCAGGGTGCCCACGTAAGCCCTTCAATGGGGCCGCGCTCTTTCGAGCGCGGAGACGCGGCGCCGGACCGCTGCGGCGTAGGCGTGGCGCCATGCCTTCAATGGGGCCGCGCTCTTTCGAGCGCGGAGACTAGCGCCGCACCGATCAACCCGCAGAGAGCCTCCAACACCTTCAATGGGGCCGCGCTCTTTCGAGCGCGGAGACTTGGCCGGTCCGATCCGCCCCGATCGGGCCGGCCGGGCCTTCAATGGGGCCGCGCTCTTTCGAGCGCGGAGACGTGCCGGACGAACTGGGTTCACGGGCCAGAACCCCTTCCTTCAATGGGGCCGCGCTCTTTCGAGCGCGGAGACACGGACTCGTCGAGGGGTCTGAGGTAGAGGAGCCGGCCTTCAATGGGGCCGCGCTCTTTCGAGCGCGGAGACTTGGCCGGTCCGATCCGCCCCGATCGGGCCGGCCGGGCCTTCAATGGGGCCGCGCTCTTTCGAGCGCGGAGACGTGCCGGACGAACTGGGTTCACGGGCCAGAACCCCTTCCTTCAATGGGGCCGCGCTCTTTCGAGCGCGGAGACACGGACTCGTCGAGGGGTCTGAGGTAGAGGAGCCGGCCTTCAATGGGGCCGCGCTCTTTCGAGCGCGGAGACCCTGGTAGGAGACAGGCGACGCGCCTGGGTTGTGCAGGCCTTCAATGGGGCCGCGCTCTTTCGAGCGCGGAGACAGCGCGGGCCCAGATGCGCCTGCTGAAGTAGATTCTCCTTCAATGGGGCCGCGCTCTTTCGAGCGCGGAGACGTTGCCGTTTCCGGACACCCCCGAACTGCGCTGGAGCCTTCAATGGGGCCGCGCTCTTTCGAGCGCGGAGACGACAACAGAAAGGAGCGACAACGTATGTTCTACATGACCTTCAATGGGGCCGCGCTCTTTCGAGCGCGGAGACTGCGACACCCCGGAAATCCACCTGGTGGGACACTCCCTTCAATGGGGCCGCGCTCTTTCGAGCGCGGAGACGTTTGCGCGCTTCCTGACGGCTCTGGATGCGTGCAACCTTCAATGGGGCCGCGCTCTTTCGAGCGCGGAGACGCGCCGCCTCCCATCCCCGCCCAGGGCGTGTTGACCCTTCAATGGGGCCGCGCTCTTTCGAGCGCGGAGACAGTCTGGCGCAGACGGACAACGGACAACGGACAACAGCCTTCAATGGGGCCGCGCTCTTTCGAGCGCGGAGACCTTGGTTTTCTTTTTCTAACAACTTGTTGTCACACAACCTTCAATGGGGCCGCGCTCTTTCGAGCGCGGAGACCTTGGTTTTCTTTTTCTAACAACTTGTTGTCACACAACCTTCAATGGGGCCGCGCTCTTTCGAGCGCGGAGACGCGCTTGCCGCTGTCAGCCCGGATGGCCTGTGGATCCCTTCAATGGGGCCGCGCTCTTTCGAGCGCGGAGACGTACCGCACCACCACGACGCCGCTTCCGCCCCTACCCCCTTCAATGGGGCCGCGCTCTTTCGAGCGCGGAGACCCGTGAAGGCCGCGATGGAAAAGGAGCTTCAGAAGCTCCTTCAATGGGGCCGCGCTCTTTCGAGCGCGGAGACCGGCCAAGCGGTGACGCAACCTGCTCGCCAAAGACCTTCAATGGGGCCGCGCTCTTTCGAGCGCGGAGACCGGCCAAGCGGTGACGCAACCTGCTCGCCAAAGACCTTCAATGGGGCCGCGCTCTTTCGAGCGCGGAGACATCCGCTAAATAAGCAAACGCAATACGAAGAAGAAGCCTTCAATGGGGCCGCGCTCTTTCGAGCGCGGAGACTGGTCGGCGGCACTCTGGCCAGAAAATCCTCCACCGCCTTCAATGGGGCCGCGCTCTTTCGAGCGCGGAGACTCGTTCATCCTCTTCTCCTCGTTGTTTGCCCGCGATGCCTTCAATGGGGCCGCGCTCTTTCGAGCGCGGAGACAATTCGGCCAGCTCCGGCACCGGGGACCGGAGCAGCCACCTTCAATGGGGCCGCGCTCTTTCGAGCGCGGAGACACATTGGATGGGTGTTCGTGGCATCCCGCGGGGGCCACCCTTCAATGGGGCCGCGCTCTTTCGAGCGCGGAGACAGGTCCCCCGGAACCCGAAAGCGAACCTCTTGTCAATTCCTTCAATGGGGCCGCGCTCTTTCGAGCGCGGAGACGCGCGAAGAAAGGTGTTCATGACCGGAACGCCGATCCTCCTTCAATGGGGCCGCGCTCTTTCGAGCGCGGAGACGTCGCGAGATTGTTAAGCGCAGGATCGCGGCGCTGAAACCTTCAATGGGGCCGCGCTCTTTCGAGCGCGGAGACCGGCTGGGAGGGCCGTGTCATCGGAATGCAGATCCCCCTTCAATGGGGCCGCGCTCTTTCGAGCGCGGAGACCCGGGCAACGGCCATAGCCTCTGCATGAGCGGCATCGCCTTCAATGGGGCCGCGCTCTTTCGAGCGCGGAGACTCAGACCGGTGGGAGCTCGAGGAGGTGGAGAGTCACCTTCAATGGGGCCGCGCTCTTTCGAGCGCGGAGACCAATGCGCGCGGCCTGCTGCGCTCTCGGCCAGCCGCCTTCAATGGGGCCGCGCTCTTTCGAGCGCGGAGACCATCCACTGCCATTCGCCGCCACGCGCCAAAACCTTGGCCTTCAATGGGGCCGCGCTCTTTCGAGCGCGGAGACGGTACCACGGTGGCCAAGCGTTAGGCCTTTGCCGCGTCCCTTCAATGGGGCCGCGCTCTTTCGAGCGCGGAGACCCATGGGCCCCGGCCACCCCGACTCTCCCCCGGTCCCCTTCAATGGGGCCGCGCTCTTTCGAGCGCGGAGACAGGTTCTCGGCACGTGAGGGTTTCCCCCGGTGGAGGCCTTCAATGGGGCCGCGCTCTTTCGAGCGCGGAGACTCCACGGTCCAGAACACACTGGAAGGATCTTCGATCTCCTTCAATGGGGCCGCGCTCTTTCGAGCGCGGAGACAGGTGGTGGACTAGGTGTAGGTGGTGGGTGTAGGTGCCTTCAATGGGGCCGCGCTCTTTCGAGCGCGGAGACAATAACGAAATGTTATCGAGCTCACCGGGTTCGATCCTTCAATGGGGCCGCGCTCTTTCGAGCGCGGAGACGTCCTTCCGATTGTCCCCCTAATACTCCTGATAACGCCTTCAATGGGGCCGCGCTCTTTCGAGCGCGGAGACCAACCCAATCCATCCGCCAGCATCCCAAAAGCCCCCACCTTCAATGGGGCCGCGCTCTTTCGAGCGCGGAGACGCCTCCTGGGCAGACCGGGCCGGTCGGTTCGGCCTTCCTTCAATGGGGCCGCGCTCTTTCGAGCGCGGAGACCGGGGCGTAGGTAGCAGAGAGAGGGCTTGGCTGAACCTTCAATGGGGCCGCGCTCTTTCGAGCGCGGAGACCTTTGGAATCCTTGAAAGAGATACGACAAGTTGTGCACCTTCAATGGGGCCGCGCTCTTTCGAGCGCGGAGACCCGGGATTCCTTGTCCCCGGTGGGACGAACGAGGTCCTTCAATGGGGCCGCGCTCTTTCGAGCGCGGAGACTTCATAGATTCGGGCTCCCGCGGTCAGGACCATCCACCCTTCAATGGGGCCGCGCTCTTTCGAGCGCGGAGACAGAAACCGAAACACCAGCTCCCTCAGTCCTCCAGAGTCCCTTCAATGGGGCCGCGCTCTTTCGAGCGCGGAGACCCACCACCTCCAAATCCTCATCGGGAACCTTTTCCACCTTCAATGGGGCCGCGCTCTTTCGAGCGCGGAGACAAGGTGGACAGCGCGTTCGGACGAAGGCTGGCAATGCACCTTCAATGGGGCCGCGCTCTTTCGAGCGCGGAGACCCTGTAATGCCATTGCGGCCTCTGGAAGATGAAGGTCCTTCAATGGGGCCGCGCTCTTTCGAGCGCGGAGACGCCAAGCCAGACCAGATAGCACGCTGGTCAGACCAGCCTTCAATGGGGCCGCGCTCTTTCGAGCGCGGAGACTGCGCCCGCACAAGTGTCTCGTTGTCAAAGAGCTGGTCAAGCGTTTACGAGACCTGCCGCCGAGGAAAGCCCAGAACGGCGCTCGACGTGCAACCCGCAATGCAAGTGGCTGCGCCGCAGGTCATTCTGCGCCGCGAGCGCCTCCCGGGGTTCCGACGCCACCTCGCCGCTCGCATCTTGAACACATTGTGAGCAAGGTGCTCCGGGGGTCAAGGTTGTGAGGTCATCGAGTGACGAAGGCTGTGTACTGCGGGATCTCGCCGTTGATGTAGCGGGCAAGGAGGCGGGTTTGAATCTCGAGCATGCGACGGTAGCTGACCCGGTAATCGAAGCGGGGGTGGGTGGCCAGCGTGTCCATTCGCTGCTCGTAGGCGCGCAAGAAGCGTTTGCGTCCCTCGGGCTTCAGGGCAACGGAGGGGCCCACCTGTATGAAATCGTCGGGCGTGATCATGCGGTTGTTGATTGCGATCAGGACGGCGCTGTCTGCGATAATGGGGCGAAACGGTTCCATGAGGTCAAGGGCAAGGGCCGCGCGACCGAAGCGCGGCTGGTGATAAAAGCCGATGTACGGATCAAACCCCACGGCCCACGCGGTGATGGTGAGGTCTTTTGCAAGCAGGGAGTAAGCCAGCGACAGGAGCGCATTAACGGGGTCTCGAGGGGGACGGCGGTTGCGGTGAGTGAAGTGAAAGGTAAAGGGGAGGGAGCCCTTTCCGGCATTTTCCCACAGCTCGTCGGTCTTGAGCATCCCGGAAAAGTGGGCGAAGTAGAGGTGGCCTGCCATACCCTCGATGCCCCGCAGGGTCTCCAGGGAATCGGCGGTTCGCGCCTGTTGGGCCAGGCTTTTGAGTGCGGACAGCACGTGCCGGGGAGGCTCGATGTGATTGCGCTGGAGCAGGGTTCGCTGGTTTTGGATTTTACCGGAGACGAGTGCGCGGGCGATTTTCAGACAGGCCCACGGTACGTCCGCGAGTCGAAACTGGTTGCGGCGCAGGAAGACGTTCTTCAGGCTGTGGCCCCGGGTCAGACCGTAAAACCATCCGCCCATGGAAAACCAGGCTATGGGGATGTCTTCCTGGCAGAGGGACTGGATGGCTTGTGTGGTGATCTGAATGTTTCCGAAGATGTTGACCTGATTCACGTCCATGAGCCGGATCTCTTCGACGACCTGGTCCTTGTCGCGAACCTGCAGGACACCGCCGGAGATACCGACGCGGAGCCCCTGGGTGTTGAGGTAGAGCGGTTTTTCGTCGTCGCGAGCGGGGACGAGTCGGCGGACCGGCGGTAGCGGTGTGTCGTCGGTCTGTTCCGGGAAGAGCGTAAGTTGGACGGCTGCCGGCGGTTCGGGCAGTGCGGACAGATCCAAACGAGCCGTGATCCAGGTTTCGTCCGGGAGGCAGATGCCGACCAGTGAACAGCGGGGGCATTTGGGGCTGTTGAAGAGGGGCGGGGGGATCTGGCGCCGTGCAGCGAGGGCACGAGCGCGGCGGGCAAGCTCGAGAGTTTGGCGGACGAGGTCTTCCGTGATGGGGAGGCGAACCCGCTGGCGGGTGCTGCAGTAGTAGACGATGCCCTCATCACAACGGTAGCCGTTCTCCCGGAGGATGATGGCCTGGGCGGCGAGTTGGACCCGATCCGTATCCCACAGTTCGGGTGCTCCGTCGCCCTGACGCGGAGCTCCGCGCTTGTAGTCCACCGGGCAGACGGCTCCGTTTTCGACTTCGACAAGATCGATCCGGGCGATGAGGCCGTGTTGTTCACTGCTGAGGGTGACGGAGCGCGCGTGAATGGTTTCGGCGGTCTGATCGGCGGTGGCCTCGGGTGCCGGCAGGGCGCCTGGACCCTTGTCCACGCGTCGGTGCAGGTGGGAGCCGTGGACCGTGTCGGCGTTGTCCGCCCACAATGCCTCGACCCATTCGTAGTAGAAGAGACGGGGGCAGTAAACGAACTCGTTGAGCATCCGGGCCGGCAGGAGATCGGGCGCTTCACTTGCCGGGGCATCGGCGCCGGATGGCCCCTGGGAACCGGCGTGGAGCGGCGCCGGCGGCTGGCTCTGCGGCTGCTGGCTGCTGTCCGGTGCGTTGGTCATATGTCTCAAAATAGGACCGGGCAGGTCGCTGCCGTGCGTCCCGATGTCACTTATCGGCAGAAAGCGGGAGCAGATTAAGTGTTGGTGTCAGACAATGTAGCAGGGTGCGTCCATGCGGACATAGGGCAGGCCCAGGGCGGTGATGACACGTTCTCCGCGGCCTTCGGCGGGTCCGAGGCAGACGAAAAGGACCTGGTCTTCTGAATGGTTGATGATCGCAGACAGCGCGGCTTCCAGCTCGGCTTTTTCCACCGGGTTGAGGTCGCACTCAAATACGGAATACTGCAAATGGTTCCCGTAGTCCTTGCAGGTTTTGAAGACCTGCCGGAGCCGCTTGTCATCGCAGATGTCGTAGCAAACGAGATAGGTCGTGCGCATCGTATCCCCTCCGCCGCACTGATGGTGCAGCGGTGCCTGTTGGCAAGCAGCAGCTGCAGTGCCAGAGCGTGAATCAGAGTGAAGATTCGTTTGCAGCAGTTGTACTGCCCGTTTGCATGCAAGTGGCCCAACGGCCGGGACTCGCAAGCAGATGCACTGGATGCTTGTGGTCGTGGTTCACAGGGCGACAGGGCTCTGTGGACCGGACAGAGTGTGACCCCTGTGGCACAGTGTTTGCCGGTGAGAACGACCGGACTTGGCAGGGCAAAACAGCTCAGGGGTCGCTGGTCGCCCGCTTTTCACGCGGCCGGGGAGGCACGGTGCGGGGGCAAGCCTGCCGGAGTCTCCCAGAAGCCGCCAAGCATCCCAGGGGGGCCCTGCGTGAGAGGCCCTTCCTCTGCTCGGGACGGCCCGTTCGCTACGGAGGTACTGTGGGGGCAGGTGGGATGCGGCCGGTGCTGCCGATGCCCTGGCCAGCCGGGCGCCACGAGGCGGATGCCTCGAGGGCGCGATAGAGCCGTGCGAGGGTGTCCTCCCGGCTTTCTTCACCGATGCGACGGCGGGCCTTGGCTAATAGGTCGAGGGCCAGGGCCTTGGTCACGAGGGGGGTCCGCTCAGGGACCTGTTCCATGAAGGGGCCGCAGGATGGACTTCCAGCCGGGAGGAGGATGCCACCGAGGCGGGGGCAACGGAGTGGCCCAGGGTGGATTCGAGGTTGCAAGCATGGTTCCCCGGTCCGCGCAGGGCGTTCAGGGTCCGTTCATACTGAAACCGGTCCCGGTGGGCGAGGGCGTGAGCCACCAGTCCGGCCGAGAAGGGTTCGCGTTCCGGGCCGGATCGGTTGAGCGCTTCAAGGCGGTTTCAAGGACATCGGCCGCGGTGCTAAAGCGCGGGAGCGGAGCAACCTCAGGGTGGTCCCCGAGACGGGCAATTCGGAAGCATCGGCGCGATTCTGCCAATGGACGACCTTACCGGTGCCGGAAACGACGATGTTCACGCCGTACTTGGTGCGTTTGGTGCCGGCGCCGTGGGCGCAAGGCAGGGTGAACGGGCCGCCACGAGGGCGGGAGCTGCGCTCATGGCCTTGGTGCCGCCGGTGAAGTCGGCGACGACCTCGGGGTCCGGGTGATTGCGGCGCCGGGAGGCGACACGATCGTCGAGGGAGCGTGGTGGCGAAGCCGGTGTCGTTCCGAACATCGGGCACAAGATGGAGATCGTGGTGGCCGGCGTCGAACTCGGGCCGGCCGTTGGTCTGGACGTTGGGGACGATGGCGCCGGGAACAGAGTCGCGGGTTTGAGGGGTGACGATGAAGACGACGCGGGCCGGGCGCCAGTGAAACAGGCTGGCACCGAGCGGCTCTGGTGAGCCGCCAACGGCGGCGGCCAAAGAGGCTGGAAGGGTTCATGCCGGTGGGAAGGGAACGGCAAGTCCGAACGCCAAGTGAAACCACCCGGCGTCATTGGGAGCGGAGGGCCTGGGAGGTGTCCTGTGCAAGCAGTTCCTCCATGGGCAAGGCGCGGCCCGGGGCACCGCGGCCCGGCACACCGTTGGGCTTGTCGATGGGGTTGAGCTCAGCCAGTTCCCGGCCGAGTCGCTGCAGGATTCCGAGCAGGCGGGGCGGGACGAGGCGTAGCAGGGGGTGCGGCCTGGCTTTCATGGGTGACAGTGCTCTCAAGCGTGCGAAACCGGCACAAACAAACCCAGTCCAAAATGGGCGGCGTAGCCGAAGGCGAGAGGGCCGGTGATGGGCTCTGGAAACGTGAGTTCGAAGGCGACCGGGATCGCATGGACGGCGCGGCGTCCGCCGCCGTGGTAGCGGCGGGTCTGGAATTGAATGGGCCGCAGGCGCCGGGACTGGATCGCGATGTGGGACAATCGTCCGATCCGCGTTGGAAGGGGCAAACCAGACTCTGCGATGAGCCGGCGGAGGTCGTGCTCGGGCGAGCCAATCCACCAGCCGTCGGCATCGAGTTTGGGCCGGCCGTCCCGGTGGGTCTTGGGATGGCGCGTGGGCACAAAGGGCGTAACGGACCGCCACACCGCAGCGGGACCGAAGAGGCGGCAATCCACAAAGGTATTTTCATCACCGAGACCCAGTAGAACCAGTTGAAGGTCGTGGCCGCCACGGCCCCAAACCTTTTGAAGGGATTCGATGGCCCGACGTGAAGGGACATCGAAGCCCTGGCGGGCGTACAAAGTGACATGCGTGATCGTGTCGCGCGGGCCGTTGGACTCACAGAAGATATGGACGTGACGATGCCCTTCCATCGGTTGTCCGGCCGGGTCGCGCCCGGAAAGAACCGGCGGTGGCGGACCGTTGTCTTTGAACCGGGCGAGCAAGGCCTGGTGGATGCGTTCGGCCACGGAGACCGCATCCGTGATTCTCGGCAGCACGGCACTGGAGACAGCGAACCGAGCCACCGTGAGCTTCGAGCCCCGGCGGGGCAAGCGGCTGCGGGGAGCCACCGCGAAGCAGTTCGAGGGTCGAACGTAGTCCACCCATTGGGCGCCGGGCGGCACGGTCCAGCCGGCCTTTTGCAGGTCGGCGGTTTCGAGATGCAGCGCATCGAACAGGTCTTGCGGCATCGCCGGGGACGCGGCCTTTTTCCCTCGGCCTCGCTTGCGAGGCCTGGCGTCGTCCGAGGCCGAAGTGGCTTGCTGCTGGGAGCGCCATGCAAGGTAGGCGTCCGGCGTTTGAGGGCAGAGCAGGCGGATGAGCTCATGGCCCTCGGGGATTTGTTCATTGGCGGGCAACGGCCGGGCGTTCGGAACGTCTGCCGCTTGCTCCGCGTTCACGCGCACCTCGACCAGAGTCTCGGCGCGGCCGAAATAGCCCAGGTCACGGCAGAGCCGACTGAGCGCATGGTTCAGTTCGTCGTCCAAGTCCAGTTGCCAGGCCACGACCAACGGGCCGTCAACGTGGACAAAGGTGTCGAACACCTTGGTCGTCTTTTCCTTGCGGCCCTCGATGATCGGCATGTAGTGGCGGGTGTGTCCGGTGGAAGCGCGGGGCAGTGCGAACTCCGGCAAGGATGACGCCAGGCGGTCGATAAGCCGGCGCATGACCGGCTCGGGAATGGCGGCCTTGGCCTTCAGGTGCCAGGTTGCCACCAGTGCGCGCAGGATGCGCCAGGGCGAGGGCGGCCATTCGACGGCGCCTTCATTGACATGGCGGCCCCATGGCGTTGCATGGAGGCGGCCTGCCGGGAATCGGATTTCGAGCGCAACCATGTTCGCGACTCATTCGGTTTCGGCTTCTGCGTTCGCTTTCTAGGCTTTGCCGGCCGATTCGTAGACCACGGTGGTCTTGGGAGGATTGGCAAAGCGATTGGCGACCTTTTTGATCAGGCCGGGCAGTTCCTTCTCGACCTCATCGAGGGCCGGCAGCGCGAAGCCTTCCGGCCGCTTGACGACTAGGTCGCCGTCGAGCTCGAGGTCACAGGCGGTGCGCAAGCGGAGGCCGTCGCGCAGGAAACGGAGGATTTTGAACAGCGCGAGGGCGATCAGGAGCTGTTCCACGTCCCGGCCGAGCCCGTAGCCGCGGATCAGTGCCAGATCGAGCGAGAAGTAGGCGGTAATGTCGCCACAGAATTCTTCGCGGTGGAAGGGCACATTACCGAAGCCCCTGGAGGTGTCGCCCGTGGGATCGACGATGTCGTTCTTGACGCCGCCGCTGGGTGCGGTGGTGACGTGGCGCGCCTCGATGAACGCTGTGAGGGCGCGCGGTAGCCGCATACGACCTCCCGCGATGTCGGACTTCGCAAGGAACACACCATGAAGCAGGGCGTTGACGTCGTATTTGAGCAACACCTCGGCCAGCAAGCGGATGTTGACGGGCGCCAGATCGTCCACGGCCAGCTCACGCTTGAGCTTTTCGAGAAAGGACTTGTCTTTGCCTTCGAGAATGTAAGGGCTGTTGAGCCGGTGGGCTTCCAGCACGGAGTTGGTGATGGGTTTGCCGTTCTTGTCGGTGACCATCACGCAGGGCAATCCCCGGAGGGGCTCGACCCAGTCATTGGCCACCGTGTCCCAGCAAACCGTTTCGAGACGGTTGGCCATGCTCTGGGCGGACTCGACCAGAAGCATGTCGGTGCCATCGGGCAGTTTGTACAGGGCCGGCCCCAGGTCGGGAAAGCCGGTGGGCTGGAAGCGTGTGCCGGCGATGGGCTTGAGTCTGGCTTCGATCAGGAGACGCGGTGAGTTGTTGAGCGCTTCAAGGTTCATGTTTGTTCCACGGTTGAAGGTTCGGTTTTCAGGACGAGCTTGCGCAGCCGGGCGAAATCGCCCGGGGCAAGCGGAAAGAGCAGAGCGGCCGCGCAGCGCCGAGCCACGGAGCCGCCGATCGGAACGAGATCCAGGGCGGGATGCTGTTCGGAGGCACGGAGACGGCGGGCGGCGAGTTGGGAAGCCTGGAGACCGTCACCATGGGCGGCATGACGGTGGATCATCGGGGTCAGCGGAATCACGCCGTGGGCGGCGGCTTCCAACTCGCGAGGAAAAGCCAACCGCATCAAGCTGAACAGCGCCGAGGGCGTGACGCTCTCCTCCTCGTCGCTGAAAGGCTCCTGGCGCCATGGGGCATCGTCAGTCCAGTTGATCGAGGGCCAATCGAGCAGGGCCAAAGCCCACACGAGCTCGGCCAGCAAGCTGTCGTCCACGTCGCCCTCAATGAAGGCCACGACATCGGCCAGACGGGCGGGCAAGCCGCGGTCGGGAAGAGATGGCAGAGCGGCCTGAACGGCGAGGGTCAACCGGCGGGCCAGGACAGCGTTGAGTGCCCGGATGAATTCGCCTTCACGCCAGACCAGATCGGGTGAAGAGGGATCATCCCAGTCGGTCCAATGCCGCTGGGAGCTTCCTTTCATAGCGACGGGTTCAAGATGCCGACGGAAAGGAACCGGAAGCGGCCGGCCTTCCCGGTCCTTGTAACGGCCAGTGATGGATGCCAGGGAGGCTGCGAGGCGGAACTCGACCGAGCCATCGTAGGTCTCGCGGAGCCACCGCCCTGAAAGGCCGGACAAGGGCCGAATCTTCGGGAAGGAGCGGCCTTCCGTGCGGTTGGTGGTCCATGAATGGCTTTGGGCCAGGGCGGCTTCCGCGCGGGCCAGACCAATCAGCACAGCTTGCAAGCGGGACGGGCTGCCTTCCTGGCATAGGTCGAAAATGCGGTCCTCGAGCTGTCTCAGAGCCGATGCAACCGACGCGGGGACTTGTTTGGCATTCGGACCCGCGATCTGGCGCAGCGTATCCAGCCAACCGTCCACTTCACTGAGCAGGTCGGCGCGGGCGTTGCGTCGCACCGCAAAGCGTCCCAAAGGCGTGGCGAAGTAAGCCAAACCGTTGCGAACCTGAAACCCAAAGCGCTGGAACTCGCTCAAACCCCGGTCCACTCCGAGACTGACGATGGCCCGGGCGAAGTCCACGCCGTTCCGAGCCCGCCGATAACCAACTTGGGCACGCCCCTCCGACAGGATGGTTGCGAGTTCGCCCAGCGTCGTGGGGCGGTTCCAAAGAGGCATCCACATTTCGGCGCGGGACTGGAGCTCATCTCCGGCCGCTGCGCTGGCGTAGCCCGATCCGATCTGCCTGACGCAGAACGGATATGCCAGCGCGCCCGGTTCGGCGGTTTCCAGGCGCCGCACTGCCGCCGCCGCGAACAAGAGCGCGCCTTCGAGCATGAGAATGAAGTCCCACGGGTTGATGAGGGATTCCGCATCGAAATCGGTGGTGGCGTTGGCGCCTCCGGCGTTTCCGGGTGCGAACTGCCCGATCGGGGCCCGACTCAGCGGCAGTGGCTTGGGGGCACCGAACAAGGCCGCTTCCAGCAGGGGGCCGGCGGAGGCCCGAGGCTGCCCTGTGGAGGGATCGATGACTTCGGTCAGCCGCTGCATGAAGTTGTTGGTGAACTCGAGCCGCCCGTCATTGCCGCCGGTGCCAAGCAGGGGAGGATACTTGGCTCCGTCAGCCGTCAAGACAAAGGCGGCATCCAGCCATTCCAGGGCGCGTTCCGGTAGTTGATTGCGACAACGTTGCAGCAGTGCCTCCTTGCTGCTGCTATCGGGCTTGTCCGTAAGGTCAGCCGCCTGCAACACGGCACGGGCGGCGGAGATAGCTTCTCGGTAAGGCCCCAGCCGCGGCGTCTGACTCTTCTCGATCAACTCGAGGGCCGCCGAATTATCCTTGGGATGGAACCCGCTCCCCCCATTCCACGGAGCGAGGATTGGCGTGGGCCGATAGTCGTTGAGGAGAAAGTCCATCAGGCCCTGTCGGTCGAGGCTGCTGTGGAGGATGAAAGAGTCCTTTTCCCAGCAGCCGGCGGCGTCGGGATCACGCTGTTCGGCCACCAGGCGCAGGATGCCGAGCGCCTTGAGGTAGTGTGCCAAGGGCACGGGAGCGCAGCCTGAAAGAGTCAGTGGGATAGTATTGCACATGGTCAATGATGGGTCGTGGTTGCCATCGCGAGTCTGTGAAAGGTCCTCGCCTCCACGAAAGTTTGCACGTTGCAAGAGCCGATCGGCCCTTGGTTCGAAGCCCGGAGCGGATGGGCCCGCGTGCCGCGGCAGCGTTCGAGTGCCGGACCGCCTGACGATTCGCGTTGCAAGCGACGGCCTGCGGAGTAGCTTGGGAGCGTGAACGAGCGCATCGTTATCGATCCCAAGATCATGGGGGGCAAACCGACCATCCGCGGCACGCGGGTGACGGTCGCTGCGGTCTTGCAGGCGTTGCGGGAAGTGGCGTCCAAGAGCGAAGTGCTGGCGCTGTATCCGTATTTGACTGAGGAGGACATTGACGCCGCCCTGGAGTATGCGGCCTGGCGCGCCTCTGAGCAGGAAGCCGAGCTACCGAGCGTGCCTTGAAGATCGTGGTCGATATGAACCTCAGCCCGGCTTGGGTCACTGTCTTTCAGGCCGCGGGCTGGGAGGCTGAACACTGGCGCGATGTGGGACCGGCGGACGCGCCCGACACAGAGGTCTTCCGGTATGTTTCCGAGCGCAAGGCTGTCTTGTTCACGCACGATCTGGATTTTCCGGCCATCCTGGCCGCCAATCGGGGGCGAGGCCCCAGCGTGGTGCAGTTGCGGGGCAATTCGCTCCTGCCTCACCGCAGCGGTCCCCGCGTCATCGCCATTCTGCGGTCGCTCTGCGCCGAACTTGAAGCCGGCGCGATCGTAACGATCGACGTGACCCGGCATCGGGTTCGGTTGCTGCCTCTCCGATGACAGTTTCCGGCTCGTCTGGATGGGGGTGCGTCGCCGCAGTCGCCACCATCCGAGCGGGTTGCCATGGCATTCGCCTGCCCACTGCGACATGCCGGGAACTCCGGCCGTCAGGCTCAAGCGATTCGTCGTTCTTGCCTTTGGCGGCAGGAACGGGGCGCCGGAGCCTTCCATCCACGGCCAAGGCCGCCGGAGCGATTGCATACAGGTGTTGCCAAAGCGCTTCATAGCTGGATCTGCGCTGGAGCTTCCTTGATCGAGGCTCGGATATCGGCCACACGCAGCAGCGTCTCAAGCCAGGCAAGGCGGAAAGGTCCGAGCCGTTTGCGGAGGGCAACCATTCGGGCCAGCCAGGATGGCTCGCCGTTCGAGCCACGGCCCATTTCCATGAGCTCGAGGCTGAGCCTGACCGGCCCCGGCGGAGGATTGACGCCGATGGCAACAAAGCCTTCGGCAGGCAGCTCGTCGCCGTCAATGATGCCGCGGGCGATCCGGGCCCGGGGCTGATCGTCCGGCGGCTCTTCGCCGGGCAGTGAGCGGATGGAAAGCCGGACTTTGCCGTGGTGCGCGGCAATAAGATAAGCCACGAGATCACGCTCGGGGTCTCTTGAGGAGCCAGCCTCAAGCCAGGCCAGAGCCGAGGCGAGTTCGTGGCGGAAGTAACGGCGGGGGCAGGAGCGGCGGCGTTCGGCTGATTTGGCCCAAAGCTGACGTGCGGGTGTCTCATCCTCACCGCAGAGCATTCGCTGGAAGGCTTCATGTGCCTTGCCGAGGTCGTGCCACCGAGCCGCTGTCTCGAGGACTGTGGCGGGTGGGGACTGGAGGTTCAATTGAGCGAGCTCAGTAGCCAGAGCACGCGCTACGACGTTGGTTTCATCCACGACATGCCGGGTGTGATCAGCGAGAGTCACCCAAACGCCCGTTTGACTCGCAGGGTCACGGCCGTAGCCTTCGGCGCCGGCAGTTGCGCGAGTGCATGGGGTTACGTCGGCGGCGTGCCTGGCGTCGCCGAACCATCCCAAATCGGCCGAGTAGCCACCGGCGACGATGTCCAACAGATAGATTGCCCCGGCGCGCGCCCGATGGGCTTCCTCCCACTGTTCGGTCAATGGATTCCAGTGCCAGACCGGCCAGAGCTGGTGGCGGCCGGCTTTTTCGAGCTTGGTAAGGAAGCTCCGGAAGCTCGCGATCGAAACGGGACAGAGCTCCTCCCGCACGGGCTCGGGTTCGTCCGGAGACGGCGGTTGGCCCGCGAGGTCTCGCCAGTAAACCTGCACGTCGGTGTCGTCGCCATCGCGGATGAACCGCGCGATATCCAGATCGTGTCCGGCCAGGTCGGGCGTGGTGTCGAAGAGCTCCCAAAGGTCCTTGCGGCGGAGAACCGGCCGGACGCTCGGCAATTCGGCGACCTGAACGGATTGCAAAGAGACAGGATCGCCGGCGGTCAGTGCTTCGAGCTGCCGGCGGGTGGCGTCCAGTTCTTCGCTCGTATAAGGAAGTGCGAGTTCGTCGCGGGCATCTTTGGGCTGCAAATCAATCCACAGAATGCGCGCTTGATCCGAGGTGAATTCACCGCGTCGGTTGCACCGTCCGAAGCGCTGCACCAGCGACGGCCAGGGGGCCAATTCGGTGATGAGTGTCCGGGCGGATACGTCCACGCCGGCTTCGAGGGCCTGGGTGGCAATCACGATGCGCCCGCCATCCGCATGAAGCAGTTCGTGGTGCCTGTCACGGTCCACCGGCCTAAAACGGGAATGGATCAAACCCACCGGATCCCGGGGCTTGAGCTTGCGCAATTCGAGAAACACTTCCTGCGCCCGGGGCACGCGGTTCAGGATGACAAGCGTCAGGCTGCCCGGTTGATGGCTGGAAAGGACGAACCCAGCCAGCGCGCGGGCGTAGGTTTTCGCGGTTGCCGGCGACAAGGTCACCTGCGCCTTGTAAAGCGGTTTGGGGGCGCGGAGGATTGCAGCGACCTGGGAGCGGGCTTGGTCGGTGGGATCGAGTTCGAGCGTCGGCCACCCTGAAGCGGGCGGGGGATGGTCCACGGTGGACAATCGGGTTTCGTCCAGGGTGGCGCTCATCCACCAAGTGGGGCACGTGTTCACGACCGCGTCGGCGGAGGAGCGGAAAGCATCGAGCTGGGCGCTTGTTTCGAGGGCCACGCCCATGAGCTGGGTTTCATCCATCACCCACAGGCAGTCGTTGTTGAGCAGGGCGAAGTGCATGGGCCAGCGATAACGGCTCATGCCGTAGCCGCGGTTGAGCGCGCGGCTCAGCAACATGTCCTGCGTGCCGATCATGATGGCGGGCTTCTCGGGATACAAATCCCAGTCGCGGCGGGCGGGGTCGAGTTCTTCGCCGCCCATGAGGATGACGGGCGAATGCGCCGGATGTTCGGCGGAGCCGTCGCCGGCCAGCCACAGGAGCTCGGCTTGGGCAGCCTCGGAGAGGCCGAGCGATTCGCGCTGTTGCCAGAGGTTGCGCAGCCAGGTGCGGACGTTGTTGGCGGTTTGCTCGACCAGCGCGCGCATGGGCAGGCAATAAACCAGCCGCCGAGGCCAGGCTGGGGGAGCGGACTCCGGGCGTTGCTGGGGAGCGCTCGTGGAAGCCATGCGGTTCCACAGCCACGCCAAAACGACGGCTGCGGTTTTCCCCAAGCCCGTGGGTATGCGGATCAACTGTGAGTGGCAGACCGTGGTTCTTGCAAGCGTTTCGGGTTTCGAAGGATCGGCGCCGGGTCCGCAGGCCAGTCGGCATTGGTAGGGGTATGGAGGGCTTGTCTCCGTGGCTACGGCAAAAAAGTGATCAAAGCGACGCGTGCAGCCCATAAATTTTACGGCATGATTGTAATGCCCAGGATCCACAGGCTCAATCCAAAAGTATTTGCGCCGCTGATCATGGCCTGCCATGAGGCACTCCGTTGTGTATGAAAGGAGGAGGTTTCATACCGTAGCTCTGGCGATATTCTCGCGCCATCCGGTGCGCGATCCCTGCAAGCTGCAGCGCCCAGACGGTGCCTCAAACCGCCGGAGGTCGCTGGCTCGGAGGTGCGAAGGGAAAGCGTATGTCTGCTAAGTGGGGCCCGAACATCTCCGGCCGTGGTTGTTTTCAGCCAAAGGCCGTTTCCCGCGAGAGGCGGAAGTGGCTCAGGGTGGGTGAAGAGGTTGTAAAAAAAGCCAGCCCTGCCGGCCCCCTTCTGGCACCACTGGGGCATGGAGCGAACCTCCGCAAGCTCCGAACAGGCCTGGCTGCGCCGGGTGCGCGTGCGGTTGATCGAAGAAAGCGAACGCGCCCGCTTCGATGAACTGCTCCAAAAGCACCACTACCTCCACAACGCCCGGCTGGGCGGACGCAGTCTCCGCTACGTGGCCGAGGTCGATGGCCAGTGGGTGGCCCTGATCACGTTCAGCGGGGCGGCGCCGCACGTCAAAGCCCGGGATCGGAAGATCGGCTGGACTGCGCGCCAACGGGTCCGGCGGCTGCATTTTGTGGTCAACAACAGCCGCTTTTTGGTCCTGCCGGATCGGGGTCGCCATCCCAACCTGGCCTCGCGGGTGCTGGGGCTGTGTCTGAGGCGGCTCAGCCGGCACGGGCAGGCGCGCCGGTAGAGGCGCTGATTGCCAGCAAGGCCATGTCTGTCCAGCTGGAGTTCTGCGCATTCGTGACGCAGAGCCGGGAGCGGACCCCTCCAGGGGCTCGAAGCCAGCCATGGCGGAATGTTGGAGCGGGCGCAAGTGCGCCTGCCGCGGCAGTTTTTCCCCCGGAGTCTGACACCGGCTGGATCAAGGAACACGGCCGGCTGGTGCGGTGGCGGATTCAGACGGTGGTGGTCAGTCCGGAGGAGATTGGTTTGTGCGGCTGCTGGTTGTTGATGTTGGTGCGGCGGGACCATCAGCACCTGCGGCGGGGCAAAGTGATCCGGCAGTCGGTGGAATACGCCTGGTACTGCAGCAGTGCGGCGTGGGAAAAAGACCTTCCGCCGCCCCGGGCTTCAGCGGGGGGTCTTTGATCGGAGTATACGGCACTCTCGGTCACCTGTGGCCCGCGCAGATGAAATGGCCATGACCGCAGGAGTATAATTCTACAATAAGTGTTGACTGACTGGCCGTGTTGCGCTAAAAGCGGGTCAGGTATTTAGGCCCGACGTGAGAATCGCAGACCGCACGATGCGATGAACCCCGGCCTGATCCTCGGCTGTTGCAGTAGCGACCGGGCCCAGCCACCCGTGGCCAGTGGCGATGTTCTTGTGGCTCGTTCTCCTGCTTGGACGATCTGCGAGCCGAACAACCGCCAAGGCGAGCATGTGAAAGCTGGTGGCTTTTCGATGAAGACCACAGCGGCCTCAGTACATTTCGGCGTGCCGCCTGCCTTTGAGTTCCCGCGGCTTATGCGCCAGGATGGCACCGACCGCCGCCACGCCCATGCGATCTTGGTGTTCGAGGAGCCGGTGCGAGGGCTGGTGCTCGTCGGCGCGGGTCGGTACCGGTGGTATGGGGTGTGCCGGCCGTTACAGATGGAGGCTCGGTTGTGATGATGTCTTACGAGAAGTTCTTTCGGGCGGCGACCGGGTTTGAGCCTTACGAATGGCAAAGGCATGTGGCCGAGCACGGGTTTCGTGATGTCCTTCCCGTACCGACGGGGCTAGGCAAAACCGAGGGTGCCGTGCTGGCGTGGGCGTGGCGCCTCTTGCAGGGGAAGGACGAGCCTCGGCACCTCGTCTACTGCTTGCCCATGCGCACTCTGGTCAGGCAGACGGTGGAGCGGCTCTCGGCGTCCTTCGCCAAGATAGGAGCAAAGATCGGAAGGACGATCAAGGTCTACCAACTGATGGCTGGCGCCCTTGAGGACGAATGGGCGGGTCAGCCCGAGCAGCCCTGGGTGCTAGTCGGCACCCAGGACCAGCTTCTCTCGCGCGCGCTCAATCGCGGCTACGGAATGAACCGTTTCGAATGGCCGGTGCATTTCGGGCTTCTGAATAACGACTGCCGGTGGATCATCGACGAGGTCCAGCTCATGGGACCTGGGCTCTGGACCACGGCACAGCTCGACTGGATGCGGAGGAAGCGCTTCGGGACGCTGTTCGACTGTCCGACCACGTGGATGAGCGCCACTGCAGGTATGGCCTTTCTCGAGACGGCCGACCGCAAGAAGGATGGGCTCAAGAACGGAAGGTGTCTTCCCTCCACTGTGATCGCGAACGATCCAAACTCCGAGGCTCAACGCCGGCTGGCGGCCCACAAAGCCGTCGCGTGGTGGTCAGGGACGGAAAATCCAAAGAACAAAGCGAAGCACTCAGATGCCGACTTTTATGCATCACTGGCCCAGAAAGTGGCAGCCGAACACGTCCCCGGCACGCTTTCCCTTGTCATCTGCAACACGGTCGAAGCGGCGCGGCGCATATACCAGGCTTTGCCAGAGAATGGTGTACCAAAGGTGCTCCTTACCTCTCGCTTTCGGCGGCAGGACCGCGAAGAACACGAGAAGAAACTGCTCGACTTCGAGGAGAGGAGAAAGGCCACCGAGGCGGAGAGGGAACGCCAAGGCCGCAAGACTGACGTGGGTCAAGCGCTTCCCGACGATCCTGGGCTCATCTGCGTGAGCACGCAGGTGGTGGAGGCCGGTGTTGACATCTCGGCCCACCACCTATGGTCGGAGGTTGCACCCTGGCCCTCCTTGATCCAGCGTCTCGGCCGACTGAACCGGGACGGCCGCGACCAGGAAGCGAAGGCTTGGTTCTGGGAGGCCCCGAAGGAAGAATCGAGGAAGCGAAAGCAGAAGGAGAAGGGCGGGACCGAGCGTATCGGTCCATACGATCTCGAAGACGTCGAGCGCGCCAGGAAGCTCATCGGTGCCATCATCGAACGGGAAGCGAACGAGCCGTTTCTCCACATCCTTGAGGGTCTTCGCGCGACGCACGGCGCCGATCTGGACGCCGCGCTTCAACCCAAGCCGGAGCCCATGCCCCGCGCCCTGGATGTACACGGGCTCTTCTCAACCGAGCGCGATGTGCACGGTGGTTTCACCGATGTCAGCGTGTTCGTGCGGGGAAGCGACCCGGACGCGGATCTAACAGTTGTTTGGCGTCTCTGGGAAGGGTGGCCGAAGAAAGCGCCACCGTCGGGTGAGGAACTCAACGGCCCCCCGCTGGATGTGGCGACCGAGGGCTGTCCGGTCCCGTTCTATCGGCTGCGCGACGCGCTCAAAAGCGGGAATAGGCGAGCCTGGATCTGGAACGACGAGGAGGACAAGTGGGACCCGATTGGTCCGGACGAGCTGCGGCCCGGCATGGTCGTGATGCTTCACCGCGATGTTGGCGGTTACAGCAAGGTACTAGGCTGGACCGGAAACGACAGTGACAAGCTCGATGAGGTTCCCCGCGCGGGCCGAGGCCACGCGCTGCGCGATGACGAACGCACGGAGACCGGGTACTGGGCCACACTGGACGCGCACCTCGGCGATGCGCGACGAGAGGCCGAGCAACTCTGCAACGCACTCGGTATCCAGGGTGACATGCGCAAGGCGTCGTCGAGGCGGCGGGGCTGCACGACCTCGGGAAGGCCCACCCCCAGTGGCAGAGCGCGCTCCCTGCGGCGACGGACCTTGGACCGGGACCGTGGGCGAAGTGCCCGCGCGTGCTCGTCGTCGACGTGGCCGACGAGGACCTCCGTCAGGAGGTTGAAAACCAGGTCCGCTTGCTTCGCCCGAATGCTCTCGTGCTTGCAGACGAGAGGCGCCAACGCAACCGCAGGGAGGTCCTGCGGCTACGCTGGGCGCTTGATGGCCGGCTCAAGGAGCAAGAAAGTGACCGACTCCGATCATTCAATGGCGTGTTATGGGCTGGCCATGCGCCCTTCCGCCCCAACATGCGGCATGAGGCGGCGACAGCGCTGGCCATGTGGTGTCGCTACCGAACGGGAGGTGCAAGTTATCCGGCGCTCGCTGTTTACCTTGCGGCAGCGCACCACGGCAAGGTGCGGACCGTCTTCCGCTCGCTGACGGAAACGGGAGAGGACGCCTTCGGTGTGCCCCAGCAACCGGACGCACTTACCTGGAACGGGCAAGCCTGGCCGCTCGACTTCTCGGTCGCGAAGGATGGTGCCGAGGGGGAATGGACCCCTCAGGGTTTTAGACTCGACGGTTACGGCTGGACCGGACTCGTTGCCGACCTGCTTGGCCCGTGGCGGCCGGATGATGTATCCGAAGCGGGGGTGGTTCCAAAAAGTGAACCAAGGGGGCTCGGCCCATTTAAGCTCGCCTATCTCGAAGCACTCGTCCGCATCGCCGACTGGCGTGCCAGCGAAAACCCTTCGAAATACACCAAGCCCTCGGACGTGCGCCGTGACGGGTAGCTATCAAGTACTGCCGGTTGTCGCCCTGCCGGGCCTTCGCCTCGAGGTTTTAGGCAACTACCTCGCCTCGCTTGGCCTCTTGCGGCTTCTGGCGCGCCAGTGGCCAGGTGTCCGCATCGCTTGGCGGGATGACGTACTGCAGATCGTGGGCGGGCCGAAGAATCTCGACGAGCTGCTGGATGTGCTCGTCGGTATCGCTGAAAAGCGGGAATGGACGCCGTACGAGCGCCCTTGGCTCACCGCAAACAAGGAGGCTAGCACCCAAAAATCAGTATATCCTCTTGCGGTGTGGCAGGGGCATGAGGCGTCCGAGGAGATACTGGAACTCTTTTGCGCGCACGTTGTAGCTACACAGGCGCGCAACGTTAACCCGCTACTCAGGGATGGAACATTTTCAAATTCACGACGAGTGTTTTCGAACGGCTGGAAGAAAGCGGTCGACGCGCTCGCGGCCCCGCCACCTCCGAAGTCGCGAAAGAATGAGGCTCAAGGGCGAAAAAAACAGCCCCAGAAATCTGACACGAATAAGATCGAAGAGAAGCGCAGGCGCAATCGAGAAGGGCTCAAAGCCTATCTTCTCGGAGAGCCTACCACTGAGATGACTGACAAGCTCAACGCAGCGTCCTGGTTCAGCAACGCAAACAAGATCTACAACAGCGGCCAGAGCGTCTACCGCGAGGAACCGCTCTCGCCATGGGCCATGGTACTTGCGTGCGAAGGGCTCCCTTTTTTCGCCGGTGCGTCGTCGCGTCGTCTCGGCGCCCAGGCGCGCTCCCAGGCTGCGTTCCCCTTTATCTCTCAAGCGGCCGCTCCGACGAGGGCCGGGGAGGCGGGGCGGGACCGCGGCGAGGTGTGGGCGCCCATCTGGGAACGGCCCATGACCCTGCCGGAAGTTCGGGCGCTTTTTCAACGCGGTCGCGCCGAGGTCGGCGGCCGGGGGGCAACCACCCCCGCTGCGTTCGCGGCAGCAATCGTTCAACGCGGCGTGGATGCCGGTATTTCAGCCTTCGTTCGATTTGCCCTCGGCGTCACCACAAGCGCCAATACCTTTGAGCCTCGTCACGAGGGCGTTATTTCCGTGCCGTCCGGCGGTGTTACCGACGCCTCCCGCGCCCGGTCGGAAGCGATGGGGAGGATCCTGGAGCTCGTCGAGCGGCTGCCCCGAGACCGCAAGGAGGGTGACCGCTGGCAGTTCGTGGGCCTGTGCGGCCCCATCGAGGCGGCGCTCATCCGGGTGGCGCAAGCGCCCGATGATCCGGCCGCGCTCTGTGAGCTTCTGGACGCTGTAGTGTTGGCCCTGGACCGTGTGGATCGCAACGTCAGCCATCGCAAGGAGCGGGTTCGGTGGCAGCCGCTCCCGCTCGGGCTTTTGCCATCTCTCTTCGGCAATGAGATTCCGGGACTCGAGGCGCGTCTTGCCGTCGCCCTGGCCTCAGCCTTTCCCCCTTCACGCCCCTTCACGCTTTACCGGTTTGGCGTCGAGCAAAGGTCTGGGGGCTTCGAGCACCCTGAAAGCGCACCGGCTCGGTGGGTCTACAGACCGGGTCCTCTATCGCGAGTGCTAGCCGATATCCTGTTTCGGTCCATTCTGGACTGGGAGAAGGAGCGCAAGTCAGGCAGAGCGCGCGAGGGAGCTACGAGTTTGCATCCGCTCACCGTTTCCGTTGCCGACCTCGAAGCGTGGTTGAATGGCAGCGTGGACGAAGCGCTGATCGCCCGCTGGCTTGGAAGGTGCGCGCTTTTTGACTGGCGGCGGGTTCCCGACCAGCTCCGCACCTTGTGGCCGTCCGGCAGGGAAAGTCAACGCCCACCGGACGGTCCCCTGCTCTTGGCCGGTCTTTTCCAGCCTCTGTTCGATGCGCGTCCCCTGCAGCTTGAGGTACCTTCGGGGGTTCGCGATGTGTTCTCCGGGGAAAATGGCGCCCGCACGATCGGAGCTGCGCGGACCATGGCCGCACTCATTCGTATCGGACAAACCGAAACCGCCATCCGTGTGGCTAAAAGCCGTTACGCTCTGGCGGATGTACCGCTTATGCGCGTGGATACCGCCTGGCACGTGGGCGAACCGGAGCGACTTTTAGCGGCGCTCCTTTTCCCACTGGCAAACCGCGATCGCAAGGCTTTGGTCGAGCGTTGGCTTCGACCACAACGAAAGGAAGGAGGATACGCAAATGCCTGACAAGAGGAAGATCGTACCGTCAGATGTCCTGCGGCGTGACTCGCCGTTGGTGCTCGTCGCGACGCTTGCGCCGGTAGGGAGGCTGGATCGGTTTCAGCCCGCCGGTTTTCCTGAGGTAGGCCATGTGATCTACAAGGCCCCGCGTGTGCAAAACGGCCAGATTTCCGAGGAAAACGTCTGCATCGTGGACAGCGCCGCCAGCATGGCCAACCACCTGGAGTCGGTGTGCATGCGCGGCCCGCACGACTACGAGCTAGTAGAGGAGCTGGCGGGGATGCCCTACCTGCGCTGCGTGACGGGCGAGCCCGAGAACGGCAAGCTGCCACCTCAGAAACGGGAGGTCGTGGTCACGAGCCTCACGGAGGGACACCGGATCGCGTCGACGTATTTCCTGGAGGGGCAGACGATCGACACCGGAGGACCGCTTGAAGTGAAGCCGGGGAAGGCCAAGAGCAAGAACGCCGGAACTACTCAGGAGCGGAGGCGATTCCGAGATGTCCTCGTCAAGGAGTTCGGAATCGTCCTGCCTGACAGCAAGAGAGCCCACCCGCCTGCCGAGAAGTGGTGGAACGTTTTCTCCACCATCTTCCGCTACGACCCCAACGCCCTCGTCCACGGCGTACTCTTCCCGCAGTGGCAGATCAAGATCCCGCGTGTGCTCACGGCCCACTTGGAGGCCTTCGGTGCCGGGCGCGTGGACCGCTCCGGCGTCAAGTTCGACCGCCTCGGCAAAACGACCTCGGGGCAGCCAATCTTCGCCGTGGACGATGCTACCGCGCGAGAAATCCGGGCGACGTTCATCCTGGACGTGGCGCTCGTGCGTTCCTTCGGCCGCAACAGCGGAAAAGCGGTGCTCGGGCTCAACGACGAACAAAAGGAATTCATCGTGGCCCTCGCTCTTTGGAAAATCAGGCGGCTGCTGGAAAAACCCTTCCGTTTCCGATCTGGCTGCTTCCTCGAATGCGTGAGCCTGAAGCAGGGATCTGATGAGGTCGAGATCGCCGTGGATATCCGGCAGGCCATCCACAAAGCCGGATTCCAAGACCCCCGGGTCACCGACATCTACTGGCCGCGAGAAGAGCTGTACCGGGAGGGCGAGGAGCAGAAGCCAGAAGCTGAAGCCGAGCGAGAAGAGGAAGGCGACGAAGACGAGACGGAAGAGTAAGGGGAGGCCATGAGAATCGTCCTCAAGCAGATCTTCCCGCTCGGCCGCTTCCACGCCACTCCGTGGCGGGTGAATCCTTTCGACGACCCCCACGGGGAGTGGCCGCCGAGCCCGTGGCGGTTTGCTCGCGCGGTGGTAGCCCGCTGGTATCAGTGGGCGCGCGAATCTCCGGGAGGTCGTCCGAACAATGAGCTGCATACACTTGTGCAGGCGCTGTGCGCCAGTCGCTACTCTTTCTTCCTTCCTTCGGCCGCTCGCAGAGGTGTCCCCATACGGCAGTATTTTCCGGCGGACTTTGCATGGGATCCGGGAGAGAAAAAGAAGGCCGGAATGCGGACGTACAAGAAGAGCCTTGCCCAGGACAACTATTGGTGCACGGCACCCGGGGAAGAGGGGGCCATCTGGTGGTTCATTGAGGGAGACATCTGGGGCGAGGACAGGATCGAGGTTCTCGACCGCTGCCTCGAACGGGTGACGTACTTCGGCCGGGCGGAGACGTTTACGCGAATCGTACGGGTTACGGAAGGCTACCCCGAGCCGAACTGCGAGCTGTGCGACGAACCGCGGGCCGGTGCTGTGCCCGTCCTGGTGCCCTTGCCTGACGCCAGGCGCGAGGATCTGGAGCGCACGACCGATGACCCGGGAGTAGCGAGGCGCTCGGTGCCGCCGGGAGCGGCATATCGCTACGCGGTGAGACCGTCGCGACCTGTCGTTCATGACTATGTGCGGGGGCAAGCGCCGCGTGAAGGGCGCAATCTTATGCAGTTCGCGATCGGCTGGAACGTGGCGCCGGAGCCACGGGCGATCGCCCGGCTCACGTCGCGGTTTCGCGGCACGGTTTTAAGCGAACTATTGCGCATAAAATCCAATGGGAAGTATGAGTCGTGGAGTCGGGCGCCGAAGGGCCTCAGGCACAAAGTTGTTCTCATGGCCGGAAAGGACGCCGACGGACGGCCTCTCCGGGGACACCGGCACACGGAGTTCTTAGTGTGGTTCGAGGACAACAGTCCGACCCGCCTTCTTGTCTGGCGCGGGGGTCAGCCCTTCTCACCTGAGGAGGAGGAGGCCATGCTAGCTGCTAGCAAAAAGGAGCTATCGTGGGCTGCGCCCGGTAATGACGCGGACGCCTGGACGGTGCGTTTGATGCCTCTCGATCGGGCCGTTCCAGCGCCGCCCGGTTTCGACGGCACACCGCATCGCGTGTGGGAGTCGGTGACGCCGTACGTGCCGCCCCGCCACTACCTTCGGCGCGGGAGGTTGCGAGAACGTGAGTCGGTCGAAAATCAAGTGAGGAGGGAGCTATCTCTGCGCGGGCTCAGTGACGTTGATCAGGTCCAGATCGCGGTGTCGGAATCCCGTTGGGTGGCTGTGCACCTTCCTCGTTGCCAACCAGGTCGCCGTGCCTTCCTCGGTGACCGTCGAGGTTATCGGCTCCGCATAGAGTTTCCTCAGCCAGTGCCGGGACCTCTACGTCTTGGGCACTCGAGTAGCTTCGGCCTAGGGCTGTTCAGGCCAGCCGACTCGCCGGAGGGTGTGGCAAAAGGAAGCTCGTGAAATGGGGATCGGCTGTTGGGAGACATCTCCGTGCAACGGGGCGGGTGCGCAAGTCGGAGTTGTTATCGCGAGTAGTGCGGACTCTGAAGCGGCCAAAGCGCCGACTGCCAGCGGGTGGGCCTAGGCTCAGTGGCGTAGGGGGTCGGACGTGAGCCAGGCCGAGCAGGAACCCGTCCTGCGAGAGATCGTCGCGCGGCTTGTGGCCGAGCTCCGCCCTTTGCCGGATCTACCTCTTCGGCTCCAGGGCCCGCGGCGAGTCGGGGCCCGAGACCGACTACGACCTGCTTGTCCTGGTCGAGGATCCTGGCGAGCCGACCTGCCGCCTCTCCCAGCGGACCTACCGGGCGCTCCGTGGAATTGCGGCGGCCGCGGTTCGTGAGCGGAGCCTCCTCGATGCCGCATGACCGGGGAAAGGTGGCCGATTTTCAAGCCGGGCCCCGGCTGGGCTTGTGTCGATTTGGATTCCGCCGCCACCTTGGTCCGCTCGTGGGAACCCCAACCTGAGAGCATAGAATCTATTCCTAAACCGTGTTCGTAAGTCGTTTCAATGCGCGGGCGGATTAGGTAAGGCGGAGATGAGAAGGCGCACACGAAGCTGCGTGGGTTATAGCAGGGAGGGGGAAGTGCCTTTTCAAGGCAGTCAACGCCTCACCATCACAAGGGGTCCCCCATCGGCCGGTGATCCGAAACCCTAAAGCTCAATCAACAGCAGCGCGGAATCGCCCCGTTTCCGGTTCAGCCCGGGACCTGCCGGGCCGGCAGGAACGCGCAGGTCAGCTGCAAGTACGCATCAAACGCCCGACTCGATTTCTCCCACCGGATGGACAGCCGCCGAAAATACCGCGTCCAGGCCTGCCTGCCGGCAGGCAGGCCACCGTACGTTCCACCACCCACCGCCGACGATACCGCCGCAGTGACCGCCCATGCTAGGGCGCGTTTCTCTGACCACAGACTGCTCCGATGCGGCACCACCAGTTCCATGCCCCGGGCTGCAGACGCTGGATCCAGCCCATCGCTGTTAAAGGACTTCTTTCCCACCACCTGCGTCGGAACCTGCTGCGGCAGCAGGAAATGGAACAATTTCTGCGCCAGGCGTCGGCACACGGGACCGGGCCGGGCGACTTTGAACCGCAATCAGCAGCCCCCGCGCGCTTGCGGTGTTGATGACCTTGACCCAGTTGCCGACACTCGTGCATCCGGTTTCACGGCCGCTGTCCCGGGCCGGACAGAAGGCGGATCCAGAAGGCAGTCGTCAGGCCGACCGTGACGGTGCTCCTGTACACATCCGACCCGCCTCCTGCAACGGACGCTCAAAGACTCCTTCCCGCAGCAGACGCTGGGAGAGGCGGTGGACGGCACTTTGCGAACGGAACTGCGGCGGCCGATGCTTCCATGTGGCGCCGTTGTTCAAGAGCGAGAACATCGCCGTCCGGGACTTGCGTTTGCCGGTCCGCGGAGGGCCGCGCTTGGAATTCCTGGGAGGATCGGGATTGGGTGCAACACGGCAGTCCAGCATGGGATCACTGCGTGCCGGCGCAGGGGCGTATTATGGCAGGTGTGCCTATCCTTCGTGGCTGGGGGATCTCGAGTTGGCGGCGTTTTGTGGGGGCGCAGTCGCACAGCACGTCGAGGGGTTGGGGTATGTCCGAGACCGGGGTGGAAGGCGGTTGAGGTTGGAGTGCCCGTGGTTCGGTCGCTCCTGTGGGAGTGGGTTTCCCTCCTTGGAGCGTGAAGATGGAGGTCGCATCCCGGATGGCCAGGTGTTGGTGTGCTGGACGGGCGGCCGGTGCCGTTACAGGTGCAAGCAGGGATCTGGGGCGGGAGGGCGGAAGAGAAGTGGCTGTTGATGTATGCGGCGGGGTTCACGTCTGGCTGGGCGCGGGAGGCGGTGAGTGGCCCGAGATGGCGATGCTGTTTGCCCCGCCGGCGTGCGGGTGGTCAACTGCATTGCAGGGTTGGTGCGGCAGTGGCCTGCGGTTACGGTGGGTAAGGGCGTAGCGGTATGCAACCTCATGGTCGAGGTATGGGAACACGACTGCACGCGCCGGGGCTGCGGGGCGAAGCAAGGCGCCGGTGCCGGGGTGTTGTGGATCCGTGCGGCTGGTTGGTGCCATGAGCATGACTCCTACGGATCCGGGGTGTGGCCATGATCGTCGCAGTGGAAACGCTCAATAAACATCGCGACAGTAACGCTTGTCGCTTCGCAGCCGGCCGATGTAGTCGGTGGCCTGGTCGGGGGAAAGGCCGCCGCCGATTTGGACGACCTTGTGGAGTGCGGCGTCCACGTCGCGTGCCATGCGGGAGGCGTCGCCGCAGACGAAGAAGGCTGCTCCTTCCTCGAGCCAACGCCAGAGCTCGGAGGCGTGTTCGAGCATCCTGTGTTGGACGTAGACTTTCCCGGCCTGGTCGCGTGACCAAGCGAGGTCGAGCCGGGTGAGGAGGCCGTCCTTGAGCCAGCGTGAGAGTTCGTCCTCGTAGAGGAAATCGGTGGCGGCGTGTTGGTCGCCGAAGAAGAGCCAGTTCTTCCCGCGGGCGGCGATGGCTTGCCGGTGTTGGAGGAAAGCGCGGAAGGGTGCGATGCCGGTGCCCGGGCCGACCATGATGAGAGGGGTGTCGGGCGGAGGAGGTCGGAAGGCCGGGTTGGCGTGGATGTACACGGGCAGGGGTGTGTCAGGTGTGACGCGGTCTGCCAGGAAGGTGGAACATACGCCTTTTCGTTGGCGGCTGTGAGAGGTGTAGCGGACGATGTTGACGGTGAGATGGACCTCGTCCGGATGGCAGAGCGGACTGGATGCGATGGAGTAGAGCCGGGGCTGGAGGGGCCGGAGGCAGGCGACGAATTCGCCGGGTGTGAAGGTGGGGCCCGGCAGCAACGCCAGGAGATCCACGATCTGGCGGCCGGCCAGAAAGCGCGTGAGTGCGTCCGCGGCATCCGGAGCGAGCAAGGACCGGAGCTCCGGGTTCTGCGTGCGTTCGGCCACGGCGGCCAGGAGGGATTCCGGGATGCGGGTGATGTCCAGATGTTCCAGGAGGGCCTGGCGGAGGGGCGTGGGGTTGGGATGTCCGGGGATGCGGACCTCCTCGGAGCCTTCGGCGTGGAGGAGTTGGAGGAGTTCCTGGACGAGTTCGGGGTCGTTGGTGGGCCGGACGCCGAGGGCATCACCGGGTTCGTATCGGAGGCCGGATCCGGCGATGGAGACGACGATGTGCCGGACGTCTTTGGCGGAGCCGTCCCGTGTGAGTTTGCGGTTCAGTATGAGCCGTGCGGGGAAGGGATGGCGACGCGACCAGGATGGGGTGCTGCTGGTGCGGGCGGGTGGGGCCCCGGCGGCGGCGGTGCTGGCGGCATGGTTGGTGGTGGGAGCGGTTTGAGGGGCGGTGGCGGCGGCATTCGACAGGGCATTGAGGGCCCCGGCCAACCAGGCGGAGAAGGGTTCTTCGAAGTCCACGTCGCAATCCTGTCTGGGGTGGACGCGTTGCGCGCCGAGTTGTTCCAACCGGGCGTCCAGGTCTTTGCCGAATTGACAGAACTTCGGGTAGTTCCGGTCGCCGAGGGCGCAGAGGCTGAATCGGACGCCTTCCAGGCGGGGGGCATGATCGGCGCGGATTTTGTCCCAGAATGCCCGGGCGTTGTCGGGCGGCTCGCCATCGCCATAGGTGCTGGTGACGATGAGGAGATTGCGTTGGGCCGGGAGTCTGGCGAGGTCGCAGGCGCCCAGTTCCCGGACGGTCGGGGCAAAACCGCGTTGGCCTGCCTCTTTGGCGATCTTTTTGGCCAGGTTTTCGGCGTTGCCGGTCTGGGAGCCGAACAGGATGGTGAGCGGCTCCAGTGGTTTGGGTGCGGGGCTGGTTCCGGGGTCGGGCAGGGGGACGTGGGAGAAGAGGCCGGCCAAGAAGCCGTTGAGCCAGGCCCTTTGCTCCGGGGTGAAGGGTGCGCTTTCGGGTATGACGGGAATCCAACGGCCGGGGAAGGGTCCGGGTGCAGGGGTGTGAGATGGCGGTTCGTGGGAGGGCGGTTGGGGCGCCAGGTTTGCTCCCGGGATAGAGGCGGGGCGTTCGCCGGTCAACGAGGGAAGGGAGAGGAGATCGGGATTCATACGCGGATGTGGTTTCATGAGCTGAACATTTCCTGAAGTTGTTTGATGTCGTGCCGTCGCGTGAACCGGGCGAAAGATTCGCCGGGTTGACGTCTTTCGAGATACACACGGAGCATGCGCTCGAGCAGCGCGGGCAGCTCGCTGGCGAGGATGCCGGAGAAGACCAGCCTGCCGATGGCGGCGTCGGGTCCGGTGCCTCCGCCCAGAACGATGTTGTAAGCTTCCATGCTCTCGCCGTTGAGGGTGACCTTGACCCCCTGGAGGCCGATGTCACCGACGTAATGTTGGGCGCACGAGTGGGGGCAGCCTGTGAAATGGATGTTGATCGGCAGATCGAGATTCAGGCGTTCGGCCAGGTGCCGGCCCACGGCCAGGGCGTGGCCCTTGGTGTCGGTGGCGGCGTATTTGCAGCCCGTGTTACCGGTGCAGGCCACGAGGCCCCCGAGGATGTGGCGGGGTTCGTAGTGCAGGCCGGTTCGGACGATGGCGCGTTTGACGGTCTCGACGTAGGCGTCCGGGATGTTCACGAGCAGGAGGTTCTGCCAGGGGGTGAGGCGGATGTGACCGGAGCCGTAGTGCTCGGCCAGGTCGGCGAGCCGGCGCATCTGGCGTGTGGTGAGGAGGCCGACGGGGACGAGGACGCCGATGTAGTTGAGGCCTTTCTGTTTCTGGCGGTAGACGCCGATGTGGGCGTGGCGGATCGGGGGTGGTGGCGGTTCGCACGCCTCCCGTGGGTATCGGATGAGGGGGAAGGCCAGCCGTTTGGCGGTTTCGTCGAGGAAACGGTCGAGTCCCCATTTGTCGACCAGGTATTTGAGGCGTGCCTTTTGCCGGTTGGTGCGGTCGCCGTGGTCAATGAAGACGCGGATCATGGCGACGGCGACTGCGACGGCCTCGTGTGGCTGGACGAGGATGCCGGCGTCGGAGGCGAGTTGTTTGTGGCCGGTGATGCCGCAGAGCAGGACGCGGAAGTAGGCGCCGGGCTGGAGTGAGACGCCGGCCGGGGGTGGCTGCCGGCGGAGGCCCTCCTGGGTGAGGCGGACGGCGACGAAGCCGATGTCGTTGGTGTCGGCAACGGTGTCGATGGCGCCTCCGCCTTCGAAGGCCACGTTGAACTTGCGGGGCAGGTCGTAGAGGTCGCGGTGGTTCAGGATGTAATGATGCAGGGCGTGGGCGTAGGGGCGGGTGTCGATGAGTTCCTGGGGATCGATTCCGGCGGTGGGTGAGGCGGTGATGTTCCGGACGTTGTCGACGCCCGAGCCCTTTGAGGTCAGTCCGAGGGATTGGAGGCGGATCAGGACGTTGACGAGGTTTCTGGGGGCGATTTCGCGAATCTGGATGTTGGAACGGGTGGTGATGGCCGCGCGTCCGTTTCCGAATTCGTCGGCGATGTCTGCCAGGCCGCGGAACTGGGCGGCGGTGAGTTCACCTGCCGGGATGCGGCAGCGGAGCATGAAACTGTTCTGGGCGGGCGCCACATAGAAGAGGCCGTGGTAGCGGAAGCGGAAGGTGTTCTCCTCGTCGGGAAAACGATCGGCCTCCGCGTGGGCGAGGATGCGGTCCCAACAGTCCAAGCCGTGTTCCTGATATTTCCACCGTTCCTGCTTGCAGAGCTCGTCCACGGGTGTGCCGTGGAAGGTTTCTGGGGCGGCCAGGTTGGCCGGTGCGGCCGCGGGGTGGGCGGTGAGTGTGCCCTGGGGGGTTGCGCCGACGAAGGGGTAGCGGGTTCGTTCGGCGATGCCACGGAACAGGCCTTCGAGATACTCCTTTTGTTCGGGGGAGAAGGCGCCGTGGTTGAGTACGGTGTCGATGTTCCTGAGCAACGGGTCCATGGGTGAAGTATTCATGGTTGGGTGGTGGTGTGGGACCGTGCCGGGACGGGCCGCAGGCGCACGGCGGTGTGTTTGTAGGCCGGTTGGCGGGAGTAGGGGTCGAAGGCCGGCACGGTCAGGCGATTGGTTTCCGGATAATGCATGGGCATGAAGAGGTGTCCGGGTTGAACGGCGGGTGTGACCACGGCGGTGGCACGGACGGTGGCCCGGCGCGAGGAGACCTCCACGGTCTGACCGGTGACGATGCGCAGCCGGGCTGCGTCCGCGGGGTTGACCTCGACGTAGGTCTGTTGGGGGTAAAGCTGGCGGAGCACCTCGGATTTGCCGGTGCGGGTGTTGGTGTGCCACTGGGCGCTGGTGCCGCGTCCGGTGAGGAGGATGAAAGGATGATGGTCATCCGGCTGATCCGGTGCCGGACGTGGCGGTTCGAACAGGAACCGTGCACGGCCGTCCGGGGTGGGGAAGCGACCGTCTGCGAACAGGCGGCGTTCGCGGAGGCCGGTGCGAAGGGCGTGGATGGTGGCGGCGAGGCCGCGGGATGAGGTTTCGTGTTCCGGCCAGGGCCACTGGATGCCTCCGCAGGCGTCGATCATCTGATAGTCGCGGATTCCGGTGAAATCGCAGGGTTGGCCGGCGGAGAGGCGTTTGAGGATCTGGAACACGGCTTCGGGACTGGTCCAGGCGCGGAAGAGGTCGGCGCAACCCCAGTAATGGGCGATGAGCTGGAAGATACGGAAATCCGAGAGGGCCTGGCCCGGGGCGCGGGCGACCTTCTTGACGAGGCCGATGCGGCGTTCGCTGTTGATGAAGGTCCCTTCTTTCTCCCCCCAACCGGCGGCAGGCAAAATGAGGTGGGCGTGGCGGGCTGTGTCGGTGGAGGTGTACATGTCCTGGACGACCAGGAACTCGAGTTTGTCGAGCAGGGCGTGGAGGCGGTCGCGGCCGATCCAGGAGTGGAACGGGTTGGTGGCGATGACCCAGAGGCCCTTGATGGCGCCGGCGTCAATCGCATCGAGGATCTGGTCGTAGGTGAGGGAGTTGCGATCGGGAATGCGCTCCTGCGGGATGCCGAGGATGCGGGCGACCGTGGTGCGGTGATCGGGGTTGGCAAAGTCACGTCCGCCCAGGAGGTTGGTGGTGTTGGCGAAGAGGCGGGATCCCATGGCGTTGCACTGGCCGGTGACGGAGTTGGGTCCGGTGCCGGGCCGACCGATGTTTCCGGTGATCAGTGCGAGGTTGATGATGGCCTGGGCGGTGCGGGTGGACTCGTGGCCCTGGTTGACGCCCATCGTCCACCAGAAGCTGACTGCGCGGCCGTGGGCGATGGTGCGGGCAAACCGGAGGAGCCGGGGTATGGTGAGGCCGGTTTCCCGGCTGACGCGCTCCGGGGTGAAGGGTGCGACGAAGCGGGCGAATTCGTCGAAACCGGTGGTGTGATGTTCGATGAAATCGCGGCGGATCCAGCCGTTGGCGATGAGCAGGTGGGCCGTGCCGTAGAGCAGCACCAGGTCGGTTTTCGGCCGGATGGGCAGGTGCTGGGTGGCGCAGAGGGCGGTTTCCGTGGTGCGCGGGTCCACGACGACGATCTCGGGTTGGCGGGGGTTGCGGAGCACGCGCTGCCAGAGGATGGGATGGGCGATGCAGAGGTTGGAGCCGATGAACACGAGGACGTCGGACTCTTCGAAGTCCGCGTACGTGTACGGCGGGGCGTCGAAGCCGAAGGCCTGTTTGTAGGCGACGGCACTGGTGGCCATGCACTGGCGGGTGTTGGAGTCCGCGTGGAGGGCGCCCATGCCGAATTTGAACAGTGCACCGAGGAAGGCCATTTCTTCGGTGCAGATCTGGCCGGTGCTCAGGAAGGCGACCGATTCGGGGCCGTGCTGGTCCATGAGGGCCTTGAACCGGAGTGTGAAGACCTGGAGGGCGTGGTCCCAGTCCACGGGTTCGAGCCGGCCCGTGCGGGGATCTCGCAGCAGTGGCTGGGTGGCGCGGTCGGGGGCGCGCAGGGGCGTGAGGGCTTCCCAACCCTTGGGGCAGGCCATGCCGAGGTTGACGGGGTAGTCGGGATCGGGAGTGAGATTGACGGCCTGCGTGTCCTGCAGATGGATTTTGAGGGCGCAGCCGGTGGAACAGTAACCACACACCATGGTGGTCGTGGCGGTGGGGGCGAGTCGGGCGGGTACGAGCCCGAGCCCGAAGTCGGCGGGTCGCAGCGTGAGGTCGGCCGTGAGGGGGCCGTCCCAGCGACGCAACCAGGTGGGAGGGGTTGTTTGTGCGGTGTTCATGACGCGGGATAGCCGGGCATGCGGCGGGGTTGGACGGTGACGAAGAAGAGGTAACGCTCGAGCCACTCGCCGGCGAGCGCCAGAAGGGCGGCCAGCAACGTCCCGGAGCGAACCAGAGGCAGCCCGGGGTGCATGGCGGCACCGGCAGTTGCGATGGCGATCCATGCAGGCAGCACAACCGCTCCCAGCCAGGTGCAGGCGGCGCGGGTGCGATCAAGCCCGCCGAACCGGCCGGCCTGGAGCAGGGCGGTTTTGTGCAGGGGCGAGAAATCGTCGTCGTGCAGATGTCGGAGCGGCCGGTGATCAGCCGCGAGTTTGAAAAGGCCGGAGGCGATCGAGGCCAGGCAGAGTCCCGCCACCCGCTCCGCGGGCGCGCCGGACAGCGTGCCCAGGGCCAGTGCCAGCACGGAGCCGAGCATGGCAGCCGTGCCGATGAATTTGGGTGCCGTGACCGCGAACCGCCACGGCTCGCGACCGGTGTCTGCGTACACCATGATCGAACAAAGGACGGCCGCCCATCCTGCCAGCGCGGCCGGTGCCGGCAGCCACGGGAGTGCGGCTGCCGCGGTTGCCGCGGCGAGGAACGCCAGGCAGCCGAGCAGGGCGAAGAGTCCGAGGGCCAGGATCTCCCGGCTCAGCCACGAGGTGCGCAGGCCGAGAAAAGCGCGCCATGCACCTGCCGGCCGACCGAGGTGGAAAAGGCTGGTCACCAAGCCGGCGGAGAGGAGGATGATTGCGACGCCGAGCGGGAGTGCCGGGCTGGCGCCGCCCGACGGACCGGCTGCGATCGGGGCTAAGGTGAAAAGGCCGGTTGCGGCCTGGGTCAGGACCAGCATGAAGACCAGAGGGGCATGTGCGGGTTGTGGATGGAGTTCTTGGCGGTCGGCGGCACGGACCGGTTGGGGCAGTACACGCCGGGTTTGGTAAAGGGTGGTCGGTACGGTCAGTGCGGGATCCGGTGTGTCCGGCAGCCATGCGGAGTCTTTGGGTGCGCGGGGCCGGGTGGCGCCGCGGTGGCGGGCCAGGAGATCCGCGGTTTCGACCAGGGTGATGCGGATGGCCTGGTTGGGGCAGGCTTGGACGCAGGCCGGTGGTTCGCCCCGGGCGAGGCGGCGGCTGCACATGTCACACTTGCGAACGATGCCGCGTGCGGGCGAGTAGCGGGGAACCTCGTAGGGACATTTCATCACGCAGTACCGGCAGCCGATGCATTGATCGTCCAGGTGCCGCACGATGCCGGAGATGGGTTCCTTGTCGTAGGCGAGGACGGGACAGCCGTTGAGACAGCCGGGATCCACGCAATGGTGACAGGCGGTGGTGACGGTTTGGTGGAACGGATGGCGCCAGTCATCGCTGACAAGCAGGCCGGTGGTGCGCCAGGTCTCGTCGGGATCCAGTCCGTTGAGGCTGTGGCAGGCGCTTACGCAAGCCTTGCAGCCGGAGCATTTGTCCAGGTCGACCTCGAAGGCGTACTGTTGTCCGGGCGCGGGCTCGGCGGCGGGCAGGAGGTTGCGATACAGGCGGTGCGGTCCGGGCGTGGCATGGTTGTCGTGCCATGCGGCGAATTGTTCCACGGCGGAAAGGTCCTGCTGCTCCCGGAGGGCGGTGGTGATGGGGTCCGCTCCGGGAGCAGCTCCTTTCGCGGGGTGGAGGATGGAAGTGCCCGGGACCATGGTGGGAGGGTTCAACGCGTGGCAACCAGGGCCGGCTCGGTGAGGGGTGCGGCTGCCGCGGCGGGCACGGCCGCGGTTTCGGGCAACGGCCGGCCGTGTGCGGCGATCCAACGGCCCACCCATTTACCCTGGATGGCGCGGAGAGCCAACAGTGCGCCCCCGGCCAGGATGGCGAATCCCACCAGCCCGGCTCCGTGGGCGGCGAACATCTCCCGCATCGAGCCCATCATGTTGGAGAGGATGAAGCCGCCGAACCCGCCTGCGGCGCCCAGGATGCCGGTGGCGGCCCCGATGTTGGCCTTGTAACGGTGCGGGACCAGCTGGAAGACGGCTCCGTTGCCCATGCCCAGGCAGGCCATGGTCAGGACCAGGAACGTGGTTCCCAGCGCCACGGTTGGCGCCCAGGCCGAGAGCAACAGGCAACTGACGATGCCCAGGTAGAGCAGGGAGAGCATTCGGATGCCGCCAAAGCGGTCCGACAAGGTGCCGCCCACCGGCCGGAGGAAACTCCCGGCCAGGACACAGAGCGAGGTCAGGTCACCGGCAAGGACCTTGGAGACGCCGTAGCGGTCGTGCAGGTAGATGGAGAGGAAGCTCGCCAAGCCGACGAACCCGCCGAAGGTGATGGAGTAAAAGTAGCAGAACAGTGCGGTGTCACGCTGGCTCAGTACCCGGAGGAAATCCCCGACGGTCTTGGGCTGGCGCCGGGCCTGAGGTGCCTCGCGCGTGCAGAAGAGAAAGGCCAGGAACATGATCGTCAACGGGATCAGCGCCAGCCCGAACACACCGCGCCAACCGTACATCTCGGCCAGGCGCGGTCCGAACAGCGTGGCGAGCAGGGTGCCGGAGTTGCCCGCACCGGCGATGCCCATGGCCAGACCCTGGTATTGCGGTGGATACCATTGGCTGGCCATGGGCAGGGCCACGGCAAAGCTTGCGCCGGCCACGCCCAGGAGGATGCCGATCAGGTGGATCTGTGCCATGGAATCGGCCCTCAACCAGCCGATCAGCAGCGGAAGGGCCGTCAGGGTGATGCCCAGGCAGCCGGTGCGCTTGGGCCCGATGCGGTCGGTGAGGTAACCGAGCAGCAACCGCAGAACCGCACCCGCCAGGAGCGGGATGGCGGTCATGAAGCCTTTTTGGGCCGGGGTCAGGCCGAATTCGCCGGCAATGTAGTTGCCCAAGGCGCCCAGCATCACCCAGGCCATGAAACTGATGTCGAAATAGAGGAACGACCCGAAGAGTGTGGGCCAGTGACCGGCTTTCAAAAACGCTTTCGCATTCATACCACCCCGGCGAGAGGCAGAAGCGATGCCGCTTTGGCGCCGGCGGGATTGAAACTTTCTCAACGTATCCATGAAACGAATTCAGGGATGGCGGAACGGCGGCCTGGAGCGGGGCTCGGAAGAATGCGGCGTGCGGGGGATTCCGTGTGATTGGGGGCGTGCGAGCGGCTCGGGCGAAGCAGTCGGAGCCGGTTCGGGGCTCTGCTGATGGTCATGGGAATGGTTTCTTTTTGACCAGCTTGATCAGCCCGGATGACCGGTGTGGTCAAGGCATGAGCAGGCGGGTTCCGCATGCGCCCGGACGTTTGTGCCGGGCATGTGCGGTTGCTGGGCAGGGCCTCACGATGGTGCGCGTGCCGGTCCGCGGGGAGCTCGGGCAACGTTTGGGTCGGCTGTTTGGTGGGAGGGTGGCCGGCTGGTTGGGGACGAGGAAGGGGCCGGGGCGGTGGGCGTGGATTTGGTGTGTTGCTTGACTGTGTGCCGGGTCTGATGCAACGTCTGAGTCGTGCCGAGGATCGGGGCCATCTGTGGGTTGCTGCTCGTACTGGCGTGGCTGCCAGCCAGTGCGCATTGCGCGCTGGAGCGGGTGGTCCCGGGCTGGGGTGCGGAGTGTTGTTGCGCCGGAGCGCCGGCGGCGCCACTGCCGGATGACTGCTCGCAGCCGGTTTGCAGCTCCGTCGAAAACGGTGTTTGGATTTCCGGGGAACGGTACTCGGATCTGCAGACGGTTTTTCTGCCCCGGGAGGCTCTCGCCGTGCTGCAGATGGTTGTGATCGGGACCGACCGATCCTTGCCGAGAGCCCTTCCGCGGCTTCAGCCGCCCGATCTTTCCCTCTGGGTGCTCACTCATCGCGCGGTGGGACGACCGCGTGCCCCTGCACAAAGCCGCTGATCTTCCGGTGAGGCGTGACGGACCCGGCCTGGTCGGGTCCGGAGTCGTGGGGCTTCTTAGTTTCCCGGGTTAGATCGTGTGCACAGTTACGGTTTGCGGTGGATATTTCAGGCAGGGTCCATGAGGATTGAAAGGCCTGCGAAAGCAAGGGTTTGTTGGCGTTGGTTGACGGGCGTGCTCGTGTGCGCGGAGGTGTGGTGGGGAGGGACCCTGTTGAGGGCGCAACCAGCCGGCGGGCCGGATGGGGGAGACACTCCGGGCGAGCTGGTCCTGACGTTGGAGGCATGCGTGCGCCGGGCAGTGGCGAATCACCCGCAGTTGCAGGCAGCCCGGGCGCGGGTGGCGACTGCGCAGGCGGCCCGACGGCAAGCTCGACTCTGGCCGAATCCCGAGCTGGAACTGGCGTCGGAAGACGGGCCTTTGAACCGGGGAAGTTTTGCCGAGGAATCGAAACAGACTGTGGGGGTGGCACAGACGATTCCGTTCCCCGGGAAGAAGCGACTGGAGTCGGCGATGGCGCGTCTGGAGTTGACGCGTGCGGAACATCAGTGGCGTGCGGTGCTGCTGTCGGTGATCCGAGAGGTGAAACTCGCCCGGGTGCGGGTTTTGGGGTGGAAGGCCGTGCTGGAAGCGACCCGTGAGTCGGTAAAGGTGGCCGAGGCTTTGTCGGCGGCGGTGCACGAGAGATTTCGGGCGGGAGCCGTGGGAGAGGTGGATGTTCTTCGCGCGGAAACGCTGCTGGAAGAGACGCGGTTGGAGCTGGAAGAAGCCCGGATCCGGTGGAGAGAGGCGCTGCAAGAACTGGCGCTGCTGGTGGGAGCGCCCGTTCGAGACAAGCTGGATGTGGTGGGTCGCTTGCGCGAAGAGCCGGATCCGGCGCTGGTCGGCAGGCAGCCCGCAGAATGGCTGCCCCATCATCCACTGGTGGTGGCGGGCCGGGCGGAGGTCAAGCGGGCAGAGGTGGCGGTGACACGGAGCTCGAGGGAAGCGTGGCCGGACGTGACCCTCCGGGTTCGGGGTGGCCGGGCCGGCCCGGCCGATGATGTGGTGGCCGAGGTGGGTTTGACGCTGCCGCTGCCGGTATGGGATCGGGGGCGGTACCGGATGGCTGAGGCGTTGGCCCGGAGGGAGGAATCGCAGGCAGCGCTTGCCGCCGGGCAGCGTGAGCTGTTGCTGACCTGGGAGCGGGAGAAACTGCGTCTGGAAGGAGCCGCGGCGCAGGCGCGCCGGCTCCGGCGCGAAGTCCTGCCTCGGACGGAAAAGGCCGTGGATCTTCTGCGGGCCGGGTATCAGGCGGGGAAATTCGACTTACTTGTCCTCCTTGATGCGGAGCGTGCCGCCGCCGAGGCCCGGCGCGCGCATGCGCGGGCCCTGCTGGAGATGAACCTGGCCCATGTGGAATTGGAAGCGCTTATGGATGCGGAGATGCCGGAGCTGTTTTGGGAGGACGGATCCTCGGAAACAAAGCCCCGGCCGGAAACGGTCACGCCGGGACAAGTAGAGGTGGAGCGATGAGACAGGGGAGAAACAATCGGCGCGCGTGCATACGGCAGATGGTACCGGTGCTCATCCTGGCAGCGGTCATAGGGCCGGGCGGGGCCTGTATGAGGGAACCATCCGGACCGGCGGGGGACACCGGGGCCCGCGCGGAGGCGACCGGACGGGCATCCAGCGACCGGTGTACGCGGCACGGGGCCCCGACCGAGTTGTGTTTTTTGTGTGATCCCAGTTTGCGGGAAGAAGGCCGCTTGTGGTGCGGGGAACACGATCGTTATGAGGACCGCTGCTGGCTCTGTCACCCGGAGCTGCGCGATCCGTCGAGGGCCTACTGCGAAACACACGGGTTGTACCAGGACGAGTGCCACCTCTGCCGGCCGGAAGTGGCCGGTGCCTCCCGGGCAACGCGTGTTTCCGATTCCGGCACGCTGATCTGTGGGGAGCATCGTGTGGCGGAGGCGGAGTGTGGGATTTGCCGTCCGCAGGTCCTTCAGGGCTTGAAGGCGGGCGAGGGTTTGAAGGTCCGTTTGCCGACTCCGGAATCGGCCCGGCTGGCCGGCCTGGCCACGGGGGCGGTGCAAGAGGATGTGGTGCGGGAGGAGATTCCGTGCGTGGGCGAACTGCGCTTTGCCCCGGACCGTTTGGTGCGGGTGGCCACTCCGGTGGAGGCGATCGTTCGCGAGCTGCTGGTGGATTATGGGGACCGGGTGAGGACGGACCAGGGCCTGGTTCGGCTTTGGTCGGCTTCGATGGAGGAGGCGGTGGTGCAGGCGGTTTTGAGTTACCGGAAGCTGGTACGCGAGCGAGGATTACTGGCCGTGCGGGTCACGGCCGAGCAGGCGGTGGAGGAGGCGGAAGCGGCCTACCGCGCGGCGAGCCAGCGTGCGAAGAATTACGGGTTCAGCGAAGCTGAAATCCGGGCCCGGGCGGATGGCGAGGTGGGGCCGGTATATCTCGAGCTGAAGGCGCCGCTTGCCGGGGAGGTGTTGGAGGTGAACGTCGGGCCGGGTGCACGCGTTCCGGCCGGTGCGCCGTTGGTGACGGTGGCGGATGCCTCGGTGCTGCGCGCGTGGCTGTATGTCCCTGAGGAGGCGGCTTTGAGGTTGCGTGCGGGGCAACCCGTGGAGGTGTGGTCCGGCGGGAGGGGGTCTCACCGTGTTTCGGGGCAGGGCCGCGTGATGTGGGTAAGTCCGGAATTGGATGAGCGCACGCGTCTGGTCCGTGTGCTGGCCGAGGTGGACAATGGTGCGGGACAACTTCGGGCCGGCATGTTCGTGGAGGGAACGATTGTGATCGGGCAGGGTGCGGGCGTGCGCGTGCCGGACTCGGCTGTGCAACGGGTGGAGGGACGTTCGGTGGTGTTCATCGGGCTGGGGCCGGACCTGTTCGAGGCGCGGGTGGTCGAGTTGGGCGCGCGGGGCGAAGGGTGGCGGGAGGTGCGAGAGGGCCTGAAGCCCGGCGAACCGGTGGTGGTGGAGGGAGCATTCGTGCTCAAGTCGAGCCTGCTGAGTTCGCGGCTGGGCGAGGCATGTGTGGACGAGTAAGGGGGAGGAACGGATGGGCAGGCTGATCGAGTGGTCGCTGCGGAACCGGTTTTTGGTTTGTCTGCTGGCCGGTGTGTGGGTGGTGGCGGGGGTGAATGCGCTCATGAGGCTGCCGGTGGACGCCTTTCCGGACACGACCCCCGTGCAGGTGCAGATCAACACGGCGGCCCCGGGGTTGAATGCGGTGGAGGTGGAGCAGCAGGTCACCCTGCCGGTGGAGCTGGCGTTGGGGGGCCTGCCCGGATTGCAGAGCGTTCGTTCAATATCGCGCTTTGGTCTTTCGCAGGTGGTGGCGACGTTTGAGGACCGGACCCCGGTTTATCTGGCCCGGCAGTTGGTGGCGGAGCGGTTGCAATCTGTCTCGCTTCCGGAAGGTTTGGGGCGGCCCGAGCTGGGTCCCATCTCGACCGGGCTGGGCGAGGTGCTCCACTACGTCGTGTATTCGGACGATCCCGGGCGCAGTTTGAGGGATCTTTGGGAATGGCAGGAGTGGGTGATCAAGCCCGAGCTGCGGAAGGTGCCGGGCGTGGCGGAGATCAACACGTGGGGTGGGTTGGCGAAACGGTTTGAAGTATGTGTGGAACCGGATCGTCTGGCGCGGTACGGGATGACGCTTCAGGAGGTGACGGATGCGCTCCGGTTGAACAACCGGAACGTGGGCGGGGGCCGTATCCTGCGGGGTGGGGAATCTCTTCTGGTGCACGGGATCGGTGTGGTCACCAACGCTGCCCAGATAGAGGATATCGTGATCCGGTCACATGACGGTGTGCCGGTGCGGATCGGGGACGTGGCCCGTGTGTGCGTGGGTCATGAGATTCGTCGCGGTGCGGTCACGGCCGGCGGGAAGGGTGAAGTGATCCTGGGTCTGGGTTTCATGCTGATGGGTGAAAACAGCGCGGAGGTGACCCGGGCCCTGAAAGCGAAGCTGGAAGAGGTTCGGCGGGGCCTGCCACCGGACATGCACGTCGAAGTGCTGTATGACCGGACGGATCTGGTCCGGCGGGTGCTGCGGACGGTCGAACACAATCTTCTGGCGGGCGCGCTCTTGGTGGTGGCGGTTTTGTTTGCCTTTTTGGGCAATCTGCGGGCGGGCCTGATCGTGGCGCTGGCCATTCCTCTTTCGATGTTGTTTGCCGGGCAGATGATGTTGCAGGCGGGGATTGCGGCGAGTTTGCTGAGCCTGGGGGCGATTGATTTCGGGCTGATCGTGGACAGCTCGGTGGTGGTGGTGGAGAACTGTGTGCGGCGCGCGGGCATGGATCGGGGAGGGCGGTCATGGTTGGAGGTGGTTAGGGAAGCGGCGCTGGAGGTGCGGAAACCCACGATGTTCGGAGAGTTGATCATCCTGATCGTGTTCCTGCCCATCCTCACTTTGGAAGGGGTGGAGGGAAAGCTGTTCCGGCCGATGGCGCTCACCATGATTTACGCGCTGTTGGGGTCGTTGGTGCTTTCACTGACGGTCATGCCGGTTTTGGCCAGTCTGATGTTGCGCGGCGTCGTGGGCAGGCATGGCGACCCCTGGATAGTGCGGAGAATCTGGCGGTTGTACGAGCCGTTGCTCGAGCTGGCGTTGCGGCACCGGAAGCTGGTGCTGGTTGCCGCGGTCGGGCTGGCGGGCACGGGTGCGTGGTTGGCGACACGGCTGGGTGGCGAGTTCCTGCCGCGGCTGAGCGAGGGCGCCCTGGCGATCAGCACGGTTCGCCTGGCGGGCATCTCCGTGGAAGAGGCGGCGCGATGGAACGGGCGGATCGAACGCGAGCTGCTGGCGCAGTTTCCGGATGAGATCGCCCGGGTGTGGTCGCGTCTGGGCACGCCACAGGTGGCGACGGATCCGATGGGAATCGAGCAGACGGACATCTTTGTGACCCTGCAACCGCGGGAGCGCTGGCGGCGGGCCCGGACGCAGGCGGAGTTGACGGCGCAAATCCGCGAGGTGCTGGCCCGGCAGCCGGGGATGTCGGCGGTGTTCAGCCAGCCGATCGAGATGCGCATGAACGAGATGGTCTCGGGCGTGCGGAGCGATGTGGCGATCAAGATTTACGGGGACGACTTGACCGAGCTGCTGCGGTTGTCCGAGGAGGTTCAGGCAGTGCTGGCGCGGATTCCGGGTGCGGCGGATGTGACAGGGGAACAGCTGACCGGCCAGCCGGTCCTGGAGGTGCGGCTCGACGGCGCAGCCCTGGGCCGGTACGGCCTGTCCCGGCAGGAGGTGTTGGACATGGTGGAGGCCGTGGCGGGACTGCGTGTGGGGGAGGTGCGCGAGGGTCAACGGCGGTTTCCGCTGGTGGTCAGGCTGTCGGATGCGCAACAAGCGGACGTGGAGAGCCTGGGTCGCACGTGGGTGCCGACCCGTGCGGGTGCCCTGGTTCCGTTGAACCGGCTGGCGACGCTTGCGGAAGTGGAGGGGCCGGCGGCGATTCAACGTGAGTGGGCCCGGCGCCGCGTGACGGTCCAGGTCAACGTGCGCGGGCGGGACGTGGCGGGGTTCGTGGCGGAGGCGAAACAACGGGTCCGCGAGGCGGTGGTGTTTCCGCCCGGCTACACCCTCGAATGGGGAGGGCAATTCGAACAGATGGAACGGGCGCGGCGGCGGCTGATGTGGGTGGTGCCGTTGGCGTTGGGGCTGGTGCTGAGTCTGTTGTATTTAAGTCTGGGGTCGCTGCGCGAGGTGCTGATCGTGGCCACGGGTATCGCCTTGGGGGCCGTGGGTGGGGTGGCCGCCCTGTGGTGGAGGGAGATGCCCCTGACGGTCAGCGCGGGGATCGGGTTTGTGGCCTTGTGCGGCGTGGCGATTTTGAACGGACTGATCCTGGTGACGTTCATTCGTCAGTTGCGGGATTCGGGGGTCGGGGTGGAGGAGGCCGTGCGACAGGCGTGCAGGGTGCGGTTGCGTCCCGTGCTGATGACGGGCCTGGTGGCGGCGCTCGGTTTTGCACCGATGGCGTTCAACACCGGGGTGGGGGCCGAGGTGCAACGGCCGCTGGCCACGGTGGTGGCGGCGGGCGTGTTGACGAACATGGTGCTGACCTTGCTGGTGCTGCCGGCGCTGTACGCGACGTGGGGCGGGCGAGGGCCTGAAAGGCGCGCCGCGGATTCTGGTGTGACGGACGGGGGTTCGATTGCCGGACTGAAAAGCTCGTGAAGCCGTTGGTTCCGTGTTGAGGGCTGGATCACTGGTTCGACGACGGGAACAGGCCCGGTTGGAGGAAAACGCGGAAAAATTCCCGCCGGCAGGCCGAGAGGTCGGTGGCATCCTTGGGGATGACCAACAGGTCGGCCTCGTCGGGCCGGCTGCAGGGTTCGAGGCGCAGGATGCCTTCGCGGAATGCGGCTTTGCGGGGTTCGGCACGTTTCCAGCAGGCCGGCTCGAACAACCAGACCAGGGGTGCGCCGTCGCCGAGTTGGTTGGCGCGGCCGAGGTCGGAGCGGATGAGGCGTTTCATTTCGCCGGTCAGGGGATTGTCCGGTAGGACATCGAAGTCAGCGGGCTGGAAGACTGAATCCCGGTCCCAGAAAGCGCCCCCGCCCCAATCCACGTAACGGGTGCGTCTGCAGACGATCCAGGCCGACCAGGCGTCCTTGCCGTTGTAACCGCCGTCGCTGACGGTGAGGTTGAAGACGACGATGCGGTCGGCAATGTCGGGAGCGAGCAGGAGGGCGTTGGCGACGGTGGTGAGTGGTCCGCCGCAGATGAGCAGGAGGGGCTGGTGTGGTTGGGCCTTGCGAGCCTGCTCGATGATCAACCGACTTCCGTGGCTTTCGAGCGGTTGGGTGTCCTCGATGCGGCCTGACGGGGGTGGGCGCAGGACGCGATCGGCGCCGGGGACGGGTTCCGGCAGGTTGCGCAGCCCGGCCAGGCGTGCCTGCCGGAGGGCGTTTCGGGCGTCGTTCCGGCACTGTTCCATGGTGTAAAGGTAGCCCTGTTGCCAGTTCCACATGTCGCGGGTGACGATCTGGCCCTGGAGATTGATGAGTCCCAAGCTGGCGCGCGCCCAAAGGTACTTGTTGTCGAACACATCCGTCCACCAGTCGTTATCGTACAGGACGGGATTGTTGGAGGTGACGCCATCGATGACGACGGTGTGATTGCGGATGGTAAAGGAAGGTGCGCGGGCCGACGAGTAAAAACCTGTAAGTATTGCGAGCGCGACGATGGTGAGGAATCGGTTCATGGCTGTCCGGGTGGCGGGTAGTTGCGGGTGGCGTCGTCGAGCACGAGAACCCAGTCGAGGTGTTCTCCGGGGTCGGGCGGGGTGAAAGCTTGTTCACCTGCGGCGGGGAATTCGCCGGCGGATTGGGCGCGACCGTTGCGGGGGCTGAACCACCAGGCGCGGACGCGTTCGGCGTGAATGGCGTTCATGCGGACGCGGAAGGGCCGGCCCACGGGCACGTACACCATGGCGTAAGTGCCGGCGGTGTCGCGCGTGGCGACGAAGCGGTATCGACCGGCCCCGGGAACACTGGTGGGGATCCGATCGGGTATCAAAACCGAGTCGTCGGGGATGCGGGTCAGAAAGGGGCGGGAAAGGAGCAGTTGTTTGGCGTGGCGCATCTGCAGGGCGCCCGGTTGATGGAGTGCCTGGCGCCAAGGGAGTAACGGGTGATTGACCGGTGGGCGTTCGGGACTCCAGAACTGCCAGATCGAATGGTGTCCGTAGGTGTGGCCGAAGGCGCCGCTGAAAAGGTCCCAGTAGGCGGCGCGGCGGGCGTCCGCAGCGATGGAATGGCCCTGCCGAGCCGGATCGAAGTGGACGGGATGATCCTCGTAGATGGGTTCGCCGTCGAGGACCGGCTTGACGGGTGTGCGATCATAATCGGCCCGTGTCTGTTCGTATCTCCCGTTGAATTCCGTGCCATGGCCGTTCTGGCGCATGTTGAAGTCGAGCCAGGGCTCGGTATGGAACCATTGGGCCGAGCCGGCGCCGCCGACCGGATGAAACGTGATGAGGTGCGCACCGCCGTCGCCCCGGCGCAGGCCGCGGGCCATGGCACGAATGATTTCGCGGTGCGTGTCGGTTTCGACGGGTCGATCGCCGCCGAGAATCCAAATCACGCCGGCATTGCGATACCTGCGACCGAGCCACTCACCATAAATTTCAGCGTTTTGCGGGGTGAAGATCTCGGGACCGGTTCCCCATTTTTTGTTCCATTTATCGCCCCAGGTGGGGAGCAGCCCGATGTAAAGGCCGCGCTGGTTTGCGGCGCGGACGATGAAGTCGACGTGTTCCCAGTAGTCATTGTCCGGACCTTCACGGACGTCGGGTCGGGTGGGATCGTTTTCGACGAGGGGCCGGTGCCCGTAGGGGTTGGGGGTGTTGAGTCCGTCCAACTCGGCCAGTGCCACGGCCTGGACGACGGTGAATCCCTGGCGGGCCCGGGTGTCGAGATAATGCAGCCCCTCTTCGCGGGTGAGCCGGTGAAAGAGTTCCCATGCGGTGTCGCCGAGCCAGAAAAAGGGTTGGCCGGTTTCCGTGATCAAGAAGCGGCGGTTTTCGCTGACCTTGAGACGGGGCAGGTCGGCGGCTGTTCCGTCCATCCGGGACAGGAACAGGGTGAGGACGATCAGGGTGACGAGCGCTTTCATGGGTGGATCGACCGGGTTGTGTGGGGTGGGGGCCAGACCGGGGTTGATGGTGACGAGGGGCCGCGAGCAATGGCGTGCGCAGCAACCGCCCGAATGGGCAGGTGGTGCTCAAACAGGCTCGGTGTCGGGCAAAGGAGCGGTGCGGTGTCATCCTGGTCTATAGACGCGCGCGGAGCATGGTGATATTCATGGAAGGTGCCACCGCTTGGGTGGCCGCGGGCCTGTTTCGGTGTGGGTTGGTCAGAAAGAGTCGGCGGCGGACCGCGGTCGGCGCGGCAAGGTCCGGGACCCGGGAGTTCAGGGTGGGTTGCCGCTGGGTGGCGACCCGGAGGGAGCCCGGACGCGGCTGAATGGAAAGGTGTGCCGGGCCGGGGCCTGCCTGCCCGGAGGCACCATCAACGCAGCGCGCGCAGCAGCTGGTCCACGCGGTTTTGCACAGCGGGATCCATTCGGATGAGGGGTGGCCAGGGGCGTTTGAACCCTTCGCCGGGGAGCTTGCGGGTGGCGTCGATGCCCAGCTTGGTGCCGACGCCGATTTCGTTGGTGGCGTGGTCGAGGACGTCAGCCGGGCCGCGGGTGATGAGGCAGTCGCGCTGGGGATCGGTGTTGGCGCAGAGGCGGAAGAGGACCTCGCTGGTGCTGTGGACGTCCACATCGTCGTCCACGACGATGATGTATTTGGTGAACATCATCTGTCCCATGCCCCAGAGTCCGTGCATGATCTTGTAGGCCTGCATGGGATAGGTTTTGCGGATGCTCACGACGACTAGGTTGTGGAACACGCCCTCGGCCGGTAGCGCAAGGTCCACGATTTCGGGGAAATTCATTTTGAAAACCGGGAGGAAGAGTTTCACCGAGGCGCTGCCCATGTAGAAATCTTCCATGGGCGGTATGCCGACGATGGTGGCGGGGTAGAGGGCGTCCTTGCGGTGGGTGACAGCGGTGATGTGGAAGACCGGATAGGGCTCGGGCAGGGAGTAATAGCCCGTGTGATCGCCGAAGGGGCCCTCTTCGCGGAGGGGTTCGCAGGGATCCACGTAGCCTTCGAGTACGAAGTCTGCGTCGGCGGGGACCTCGAGGTCCACGGTTTCGCAGCGGACGAGTTCGACGGATCGTTTCCGGAGGTAGCCGGCCAGGAGGAACTCGTCGAGTCCATCGGGCAGGGGGGCGGTGGCGGCGAAGGTGTAGACGGGGTCGCCGCCGAGGAAGACGGCCACGGGCATGCGTTCGCCTTTTTCGTAGTAACGGCGGCCGTGACGGGCGGCGACCTTCTGGAGCTGCCAGTGCATGCCGGTGGTCGTGGGGTCATAAACCTGCATGCGGTACATGCCGACGTTGCGTTCGCCGGTGTCGGGGTCGCGTGTGACGACGCAGGGCAGGGTGATGAAACGGCCGGCGTCGAGGGGCCAGCATTTGAGGATGGGGAGGTTCAGAATGGTGGGCAGCGGGGCGTGGCGCGCGGCGTCGGGGTCCTTGAGGATGTCCGGTGCCTGGGGCCAGGGTTCGGTTCGACCGGGCGGCGGATCGAATCGGTGGACGACCTCTTTGCAGGGGCCGTCCTTGACGGTTCGGGGTCGGGCATGGCGGAGGTCGAGGGCCTGGCCGAGCAGGCGGATGGCTTCGCGAAAGGAAAGGGGCGGTTTGGCCTTGAGCAGGGCTCCCAGCTCGGCGGCCACGGCGTCGACACTTTCGGCGCCGAGGGCCAGGGCCATGCGTCTCCAGGAACCGAATGCGTTGATGGCCAGGGGAAAGGGCGAGGGTTGCCCGTCGACGGTGGGTTGTTCGAAGAGCAGGGCCTTTCCGCCGCCGGGAGACTTCATTTGGCGGTCGGCCAGCTCGGTAATTTCGAGCTCAGTGGCGACGGGTTGTCGGACGCGGATCAGCTCGCCTTCCGCGTCGAGTCTCCGGACGAATTCGCCGAACGAGGCGTATGCCATGGGGGCAGGCTAGCAGAGAGGCACGCGGAGCCAAGAGCGGGGAAGGCCGGTGCAAACGGTGGAAGGGGTGGGCCGGGCGGCGACAGGGCGTGCCGGCCGGGGCGGCGCTGTGGCAGGGGTCATTTCCAGGCGTGGACGACGATGCGGTCGGTGCGGGCGAGGGTGTGAAAGGCGAAGCCGCGTCGCCATCGCAGCCATGCGGCGCGTGCCCAACGCCACCACCAGGGGCGCACGCCGGCGACGATTTCGACGCGCCGGAAGCCGACGGTGCGGCACATGGCTAGGACGGCCGCGGGGTTGGGACCGCACCAGTTGGTGGCGTCGCGCCCAACCTCGTCGCCCGGGTAGAAGGCGATCGCGGGCCGGCGCAGTTGGAGCAGGTCCACCATGGTTTCGAGGATCATGAGTTCGCGGGTGACGCTGGCGACTCGTTCGAGGGCCAGGAGGGGATGTTTCATGTGATAGAGCACGCCCAGAAAGAGGACGACATCGAAGACACCCACGGTTTCCGGGGAGAGATCGAGTACGTCGATGGTTTTGTCTTCCACCTTGCTGCCGAGGGCCTGGCGTGCGAGGTCGAACCCGCGTTTGCTGCCCCAGTCGTGGGAGCCGTTCCAACAGTAGGAATCAGTGGCCAGGACGCGCGCGGCACCGCGTCGTTCGGCTTCGAACGAGAAGAAACCGTCCCAGGCGCCGACGTCGAGGACGGTTTTGCCTGCCAGGGATTCGGGCAGTTTGAGCCGAGCAAGTTTGCGCGGGCTGTTGTCCTGGCCGGGCGTGACGATGCCGTGACCCAGATCAATCGTGTGATGCCACCGGATGTCCGCCACCCGGGCCCGAAGTTCCTCCGGACTCATGGAACGGGGATGGTAGGAACGAACCCGGGCGGGTCAAGGCACAGGGTCGGGATGGGACCGACCCGGGCGCGCGGCCGGTTCAGGGTGTGACCGGCCTCAGGCGGAAGAATCGTGCCGGTTCGACAGGGTTGACGGACAACGTTCCGGATTCCGTGCCGGAGGTTTCGACGGGTGACCAGGGCCCCGAGAGTGTGGGTGCGGATTCGAGTGTCCACGCGGCGGAAGGTGTCCAGCGGAGTTGCAGGATGCCATCCTGCCTTTCCCAGACGAGAACGGGCTGCCGGGGTGTGGGGAGTTGGAGGGCGGCGATCCCGCCGAACCCGTTGGCGGCGCCGAGCTCGGTGACGAGGAAGAGGCGGTTCTCCCAAAGGGTGAGGGCCTCGGCTTTGGCGCCCGTGGAGGCGTCGAAGGTGGCGACGATTTCGGATGTGTCATTGGCGATTCGGCCGATGAGGCCGTAACCGGTGGGACCGCCCTCGGCGCAGAGATAGTAGAGGTGATCCCGGTGGCGGACGGTCGCTTTGGGTTTGGCCCCGTTGATGGGGCCGTCGCAAACCAGGATCCAGCGGGCGGTCCCGGTTTGCGGATCGTAGCAGCCGATGCCGCCGTAACCCTTGCCGGAGTTGAGGGTGAGGTCTCCGCCTTCCTCGGCGGCATAGTAAAGTTTGTCGCCAACGGGCAGCAGGGCACGGATCTTGGCGCCGTGATTTGCGGCATTCAGAACCAGTTGACGTTCGATCCGGCCCTGCTGAAGGTCGAGCGTCCCGATGGCACCTGCGCCCTTGCCGGACATCTGGGAGAGATCACCGCCCTCGCGTGCGGCGTACCAGATCCGGCCCTGGAAGGCGACCGGCGGCGCCTCGAATTTGAACCCGGTTTCCTGATCGAACGAAGCCACCACGGTGAGGCCCGTGTCCGGATCGAATTTCATGAGGGCCCCGAGACCGGCTGCGCCACCCTTGTCGGTCAGGAAATACCAACCTTGTCCGTCCAAGGTCAGTGGCGCGGTTTTGGGTTTGATCTCGGACGTGAAGTCGGCAAGGACAGTGACGGTGTGGGCCGCCGGGTCGAATGCGCCGATGTATCCGTACCCGGCAGAGCCACCTTTTTCGCACACAAACCACAGCCTGTTCTCCACGGGGACGAGACCTCCCTTGACCTTGGTTTCAGTGGAGAACTCGTACACCGGCACCCAGGAACCGGTGGAGGGATCGAGGCGACCGATGTAACCCGCGTTGGCGCTGCCGCCCTTGTCGGCCACGCCATAGAGCTGGCCGCCCCAGTGGGCAAACGGTCCCTTGATTTTGGTCTCCTCGTTGAAACTGTAGAGGAGCGTAAGTTGTGCCGCTGCGTTTGCCTGCATGGCTGCCGGCAGGGACGCTGCGATGAGGATGGTGGACGCCAGAATGATGGTATTCCGAGGATGTAAGTTGTGCTGATGCTTGTTGTGTATCATGGCTGCACCTCAGTAGTGTCAGGTTTCGAGACTGTGTGTGCGCCGGAAAGTGGCATCGGACATCCGTGCCGAGCCCGGCGGTGGCGCATGGCCGTTGTGGCTGCGCGCGGAGACCGGGCGGGGCGGGCGGCATTTGCGGATGGGTGTTCCACCGGTGGCCCAGGAAAGTCCGAATACACAGACCCGGGAGAGGGGCTCGGTACACGACAACCTTACCGCGCCAGCTCCACCGTTTCGGGTTGACGGGCTTGGATGGCGGCGGTGGCCGGCGGATGTGCCCGGGTCTTGAGCTTGGCATTGCGGCGCCGCAGGAGGAGCGGTTTGACCCAGACGTACAAGCCCGACAGCGTGAGAAACAGGAGACCGGCCCCGGCTGCCGTCATGATGGCCTTGCCCCATGGACCGGCGATCTCTCCGGTGTGCAGATCCAGGAGGATCTTGCCCCAATCTGTTTTGCGGACGGGTGCGCCCGAAGCGTCCATGCCGAGGAACTTCTCGTAGGGACCCCGGGCCAGGAGCCGGCCGGTGGCGGCGTGAATCTGGAGTTCCTTCCCGCCGGGTTGTTTGATTTTCCAGACCCAGTGGCCGTGTTCGAGCTTGAGTTCGAGTTTTTCGAGGGGGACGTCGCCCCAGTGAGCGCGGGCGCGGGCCAATGCTGCGGAGGGTGGCACGGGCCAGGTGTCCAGGGTGGAGGTGGTGGTGAGGGCGAGCGAGGGCCCCTCGACAGGGGGGTGCTGCGGGCCGGTCCGGGGCGTCGGAAGCGGATGTTCGGTGTCGGGCATCAAACCCAGGGCGCTCAGGACAGGTTTTTTGTAGTTGAGGATCATGCCGGTGACCGCGAACACGACCATGAAGAGCGCGGCGACCACACCGATCCAGCGATGCCAGTTGCGCATGCGGATCAGCCAGCGGTTTTTGGGTTGGACCGTTGTTTGCATGTTTTTGTGAATGCGGTGGGAATCAGTCGAGGTCGCCCTTTGATTCCTTGTCCTGTTCCTTGGAGGAGAGGGTGATGACGCGACCGTCGCCCATGACTTTGTTGAAGTAACGGGCGTGCCATTTGACGGGTCCGAGTTCGCCCTTGGCGACCTTCTCCATGACCTTCAGGGGATCGTCGGAATCCCACGGTTTGAAGAGGTCGCGTGAGATGTCCAGTGTGGTGGCGTGGGTGAACCGGTTTTTGTGCAGGTCTTCGGGTTTTCGCCCGAGATCCACCCCCTCGACCTGGTAACTGGATCCCCGGCGGTCGAACACCGGGGTTCGATCGGCGGCATCGCCGCGATCCGACGGGCAGCGGAAAACGCGTGCGGCGAGGTAACGGCCGCCGGAGAGCTCTGCAGTGGCGTGAGACGCGCCGAGGTAGGGTGCCAGGAGCGTGTGGATGCCGTTGGTGAGGGTTTGCAAGCGCTTGCCTTTGGCCAGGTCGTCGGGCTTGAGGACAGTTTTCTTGACCTCGTATTTCCAGGGGAGCCAGTCGTTGTTGTCCTGGGCGTACATGGCGACGGCGAGGTGGATCTGGTGCAGGTTGGAGACGCAGGCGATGCGGCGTGCGCGTTCCTGTGCGGATGCCAGCACGGGCAGGAGCAGACCTGCGAGGAGGGCGATGACAGCGATGACGACCAGCAGCTCGATGAGCGTGAATGCAGCGGGGCGGGTCCGCCGGCAGGCATGATGCGCGATCTGTGTTCTCATGGCGGTTCCTAGCATGCCCATTGTGGGGCGGGTGCCGCTAACGCCGGGTTGCGAAAGTGTGTCGGTGGCTTGCAAAAGATTGTCGGCTGGTTGCGAAAACTGTCGTTGGCTTGCAGTCGTGCGGGCGGGACGGGCCCCCGGGTGCCCGTTGAGAGGGTTGTAATCAATGGGGGCGTATGTCGGGGTGAAACCTTCGGTGCGTGGAGGACGTCCAGGGGGATGGGCATTTGAACGGTATGGAGGCGGAGAGGGCACGAATGGGCGCGGTTCAAGGTTCATGGAGCGGCAGGTTGCCTGGCGGCCTGGGGACGTGCGGGCGCAGGGTGAAGCGGGCCGAATGCTGGGTGGCCTGGGGCGGGGTGGGGCATGCGTGGGTGACGGTCTGCCCGGAACCGTGCGGGGGTCTGGCGGCCGGGCGGGGGCGGCGTGTGGAGGAGGTGGCGGAGCGTTTTTACCTGGTGGTCCTGTCGCGGCCGCCCGAGCCGGAGGAGGAGGCGGTGGTGGAGCGGTTGTTTGCGGAGAGCCGGTCGCGCCGGGAGGCGGCGGAGGATTTTCTCTGGGCACTGATCAACAGTGCGGAGTTCGTGCATCGTCATTGAACCCTGGTCGGAACGGAGGCTGAGGCATGAATCCATGGGCGAGTGAACCGGATCGGTGGGCACGGCAGGAGGCGTCGCGGCTGTTGGATCGGCTGGGTTTGCCGATGTCGCGGCGGGAGATGTTGCGATGCTGTTTGTATGGTGCGGGCGGGCTGTTTTTGTTGAACGGGTGGGGGTTGCGGGCGACTGCGCCGCGGCGGCTGCCCCGGGCGCGATCGGTGATCCAGATCTGGTTGTGGGGCGGGCCTTGTCACATTGACCTGTTCGATCCGAAACCGGAGGCCGGCCGGGATTTCTGTGGTCCGTTGAATGCGGCGCTGGAAACGAACGTCCCGGGCATCCGGATCGGTCAGTTGTTGCCGCGGCTGGCGCGGCAGGCTGACAAGTATGCGTTGATCCGGAGTCTGACCCACGGCAGCAACGCTCATGAGACGGCCTCCTACATTGTGCAGACGGGGCACAACCCGGGCGGACGCGACGTGTTTCCGAGCGCGGGGGCGGTGGTGGCGAATTTCAAGGGCGGCTCGGGCGGGTCGCGTGGTCTGATTCCTCCGTACATCGTGCTGACCGAGCCGCAGGGACGGTTTTCGGAGTCGGGTTTTCTGGGATACTCTGCCAAGCCGTTCGTGACGGGGGGCGATCCGGCACGGCCGCGGTTCGAGGTGGAAGGGATCGTGGCTTCGGGCATTTCGGAGGCCCGGCAGTTGCGCCGGCGCGAATTGTTGGGACAGCTCAACACACTGGGGCGCGCTTTGCCGGGTGAGGCCACGCTCCAGACGTTTTACGCTTCGGAGGAACAGGCGTACGAACTGATCCTGGGCGAGGCGGGTCGCTTGTTCGATTTGGATCGGGAACCCGACGAGGTGCGGGATCGGTACGGTCGAACCACGTTCGGCCAGAGTTGTCTGATGGCGCGCCGGCTGGTGGAGAAGGGCGTGCCGTACGTGACGATCAACCATAAGGGTTGGGACACGCACAAGCAGCATTTCCAGGCGATGAACCGCAAGTTGCCGGAGTTGGACCAGGGATTGTCGGCGCTGTTGGAGGATTTGGCGGTTCGTGGCCTGTTGGCCGAGACGATTGTGTGGGTGTCGGGCGAGTTTGGCCGGACGCCGCGTGTGCAGTGGGATCCGCCCTGGAACGGAGGGCGCAACCATTTCGGCCGGGCCTTTTCGGCGCTGGTGGCCGGAGGCGGGTTCAAGGGCGGGCAGGTGCTCGGCGCGACCAACGCGACCGGCGAGGAGGTGGTGGAGCGGCCGGTGCATCCGGCCGAGGTGCTGGCCAGCATCTACACGTTGCTGGGGATCGATCCGGGCGCGACCCTGCCGCATCCGGAGGGCCAACCGGTGCGTGTACTGCCCGAGGCGGTTGGTCACGGCGGTTCCATCCGCTTGTTGCACGAGATCATGGAGACCGTATGACGGCGCAACCGGGAGAGGGAAGGGTCCGGCGCCGCCCAGGTGCGGGCTCGGGACCTGGTGGTGTTCTGCAGTATGAGCGGCGCCGGCGGGTGGGGACGGTGTTGGTGCTGCTGGCGGGGGGTCGGCTGGTTGGTGGCGCAACCGGGGCCCCGCATCGGTTACGTGTATCCCGCGGGTGGACAGGTTGGCACGACTTTCGAGGTCACGGTTGGCGGCCGGAACCTGGCGCGGGTGGACCGGGTCTGGTTCAGCGGTGAGGGGGTTGAGGGTGAGGTGGTGGAGTATCACCGGCCCATGGCGCCGGGCCGGTTCAATCAGTTGCGGGAGGAGCTGCGGCAGTTGATCGAAAAGCGCCGGGTATGGTTGAGCGGGCGTCGGTCCGGCCATCCGCAGCCGGGCGACGCTCCTTCTTGGGCGGAGGCAGACGCGAGACGCTGGGATCAGATCGTGGCCGAACTGCTGAGGAATCCGCCCAACCGCAATGCCACGCCGGCCGTGGCCGAGACGGTGCGGCTGCGGGTGCGGATTCTGGAAACTGCCGTGCCCGGCGAGATGGAGATGCGGCTGGCGGATCCTTCCGGCGTGTCCCATCCGCTGCGATTCTGCGTGGACCGCCTGCCGGAGAGGTCCGAGCCGCCTGCGCAGATGCCGAACCCGGAGTTCGAGCGGTTCCTTGCCCGGCTGGGCCGGCGCCCCGGGACGGTCCAGACTTCCGGCGTGCCGGTGCGGGTGGAATTGCCCGTGATCCTGAACGGTCAGATTCTGCCGGGCACGACGGATCGTTACACGTTTCAGGCCCGGCGTGGCCAGCGTGTGGTGGCCGCGCTGCAGGCGCGGGCGTTGATTCCCTATCTGGCGGACGCCGTGCCGGGATGGTTTCAGGCGACGCTGACGCTGCTGGATCCGGAGGGCCGGGCGATAGCCTATTGCGACGATTTCCGGTTCGATCCCGATCCGGTGTTGATGTGTGAGATTCCGGCCGACGGATTCTACACGTTGGAGGTTCGGGACGCGTTGTTCCGGGGCCGGGAGGATTTTGTTTACCGGCTCACGCCGGGGGAGGTTCCGCGGGTTACGGAGGTTTTCCCGTTGGGCGGCCGTTTGGGCATGCCGCTGGAGCTGGAGTTGAGCGGATGGAACCTGCCGGTGCGGCGCGTCACGATTCCGACCCGGGATCTCGAGCCGGGGTTGCAACGCGTGCCGTTGCGGTCCGAGGGCTTCGAGCTGGGTCATGCGTGGGTGCAACTGGATACGCTGCCGGAGAGCTGGGAAACCGAACCCAAGGACCATTCCGCGGAGGCGCCCCTGCTCCAGTTGCCCTGCATTGTTAACGGTCGGGTCGGGGCTCCGGGCGACGTGGACCTCCACCGTTTCAGAGGGCGTGCGGGTCAGACGGTGGTGTTGGAGGTCTGGGCACGGCGGCTGGGTTCGCCCCTGGATGCGCGGCTGGAATGCGGGCGCGGAGCGGACGAGATCCTGGCTGCTGCGGATGATGTGCCCGATCCCGCCTGCGGTTGGGTGACACATCAGGCGGATCCCTACCTGCGGCTGACGTTGCCCGAGGACGGGGAGTACTGGGTTCGGCTCACCGAGGTCCAGGGCAAGGGAGGGCCGGCCCATGCCTACCGGCTGCGGATTGACGAGGCGCGGCCGGATTTTGCGTTGCGATGGACGCCGTCGAGTTTGACCGTCCGGCCCGGCGGTGTGGTGACGGGCGCGGTGCACGTGATCCGGCGGGATGGGTTTGAGGGTGCGATCGAGCTCGTGCTTCGCGATGGTCCGCCCGGGGCGGTGCTGGTGCCTTCGCGCGTGCCGGCGGGAACCAACCGTATGGAGGTGCGACTGCGTGTGCCGGCCGGGACACGGCGCGGGTTTTGGCCGTTGAAGTTGGAGGGAAGGGCCAACGTGGCCGGGGAAAGCGTGGTCCGCACGGTGGAACCGGCCGAGGAATGGATGCAGGCGTTCTTTTACCGGCATCTGCTTCCGGCGGCCGACCTCTGGTTGACGGTGACCGGGCGGCCGACCCGTACGGCCGAACGGCGCCGCGCGACCTTCGCAGGAGGAAGGGGGCGTGCGGCTGATCCCCGCGCGAGAGTGGAGCAAGCGGACGATCGCCCGCGCGTGCGTTGAGGCGGGAGCTGACAAAGGGACGAACGGCGCCGGCCCGTGCCAACGGTCAGGTTCCACCTCCTGGTACACGGGGAAGAGCCGGGCGATTCACCCGCGGGCCCGGTTGAATGGTGACCGGCCTTACTGGGCGGTCCAGCCGCCGTCTATGCAGACGTCGGTGCCGGTGATCCAGCCCGCTGCTTCGGAACAGAGGTAGAGGGCGAGGGCGGCGATTTCTTCTTCCTTGCCCCAACGGCCCAGGGGGATTCTGGATGTGAACTCGCGCTGGAGGTCGGGGTTTTCGAGGAGCGGCCGGTTCATTTCGGTGGCCACGGGTCCGGGACTGATGCCGTTGACGGTGATGCCCTCGGGCGCCAGTTCCAAGGCCAGGGCACGGGTGAACCCCAAGAGGCCGGTCTTGCTGGCGGCGTAGGCGGTGCGTCCCGGCAGCGCGACGTGGCTCATGATGGAGGTGAGATTCAGAATTCGGCCGTATCCCTGACCGCGCATGAGCGGGATCAACGCCCGGCAAACGAGGAAGACACCCGTGAGATTGGTTTCCAGCACCCGGTGCCATTCCTCGAGGGTGAACTCGGTGATGGGCTTGCGGACGTTGATGCCTGCGGAATTGACGACGATGTGGACGGCTCCGAACGTCGCCCGGATCTGTCCGGCGGCCGAGGTCACCTGGACTTCGGACGAAACGTCGCAGGAGAGGGCGAGGCTCTTGCGACCGCGCTGGCGGATCTCCGCGGCCACGGCCTCGAGTCGCTGGCGGTCGCGTGCCAACAGGGCCACATCGGCCCCTGCATCGGCCAGGGCCAGTGCAATGGCGCGACCCAGTCCGCGGCTGGCCCCGGTCACGACCGCCACCCGGTTTTGCAAGCGAACTTCGTTCATGGGGTGGTATTGTGAGGTGCGTGTCATCGCGGGGCCAGACTCCAGTGCTCACGGACGTGAATGCGGTTGGTTGGCGGGTCGTCTTCGTGCCGGGCCGGTTGGGCGACATCGGTGGGGGAGGTCCCTGGTTTCCGGGTGAAGCCGCGGCCGGTGGCGAAGGGTCGGGCGGGTGTGCGCGGCCGGCGCTGGCAGGACGGGGTGGCCCGGGGGCTGTGCGATGGCGGCGAAGGGGAAGCGGGTCAAAGTTTGCGTGCCGGCGTGAAAGCCGTGCATGCCGATGGCCTCCCGGGAGCTGCGGGCGGAGGCGGGACGGAGAGGCGTGGCCGGCGGGTGCGAACGGACCGGACCTCAGTCTTCGAAACAGGGTCGGCCCGGCTGACAGCTGTTTTTGTGGACGGGTTGTTGGTCGGGGCCGACGACGGTTTGGGTAAGGTTGCACCAGAAATGGCAGGGTGCGGCCTCGTTGGGTTCCGGTTCCGCGAAGGCCTCGTCCGGGGAGGCGTCGATGTAAAGTTTTTTGGTTCGAAGATGTTGGCAGAGGCGGTTCATGGCGCGATCAGGCTTGGAGTTGGCGCAGGGTGCGGCGGATGAGGGCGCGGGCCATGGGGATTTTGTAGGCGTTGTGGGTTTGCGGTTCGGCGCCGGCCAGGAGGAGGTCGGCGGCGTGCTCGAGCACGTCATCGTCGAGAGGTTTGCCTTCGAGGAACTGGTTGGCTGCGGCCACCTGGTGGGGGACGGGGGAGATGCAGCCGAGCGCGACGCGGACGTTGCGGAGGCGGCCGTTCTCCAAGTTTGCTGCTGCGGCGCAGCTGACCAGGGCCCAGTCGAAGGCGTGTTTTTCGCTGATCTGGAGGTAGGCGCTGCGGCGGCGCTGGGTGGGGATTTCGACGCGCAAGATCAGGTCGCCGGGCCGGAGGGAGTGATGGGCAGTGGGGTTGTCCCAGGCCAGTTCGTAGAGTTCGGCCATGGACATGCGGCGTTCCTGGCCGTCGCGCAGGACGATGGCGGTGGCGTCGAGGGCGGTGAGGGCGATGGCGAGGTTGGAGACGACGGGGCTGATGCAGACGTTGCCGGTGAAGAGGGCGTGGTAGCGGTTGTCGCCCTCGATGGCGTAGCAGATACGACCGCGCTTTTTGAGGCACTGGATGTCGCGGTGGCGGTAGTACCAGCAGCGGGAGTGTTGTGCGAGGTTTCCGCCGAGGGTGGCGACGTTGCGGATCTGCTGGGAGCCGACCTCGGCAGCGGCCTGGTGGAGTCCGGGGAAGACCTTCCTGATTTCGGGATGGTCTTCGATTTGTGCGATGGTGACCAGGGCGCCGATGCGCCAGTGGTCGGCGCCGGGCTCGATCCGGTTCAGGCCGGGGAGGGCCTTGATGTTGACCAGGCGCGCGGCTTCGGTGATGTCGTCCTTGAGCCGGCCGAGCAGGTCGTTGCCGCCGGCCAGGTACTGACCCTTGGGCCCGAGGAGTTCCCGGGCGCTTTCGGTGGACAGGGCGGTGACGAATTCGAACGGTTTCATGCGGTTCAGGCTTTGGCGGTGGGGACCTTGCCGAGGGCGGCCAGGACCTTGCGGGGCGTGATGGGCAGGCTGTTGACCCGCACGCCCAGGGCATTGGCGACGGCGTTGGCGATGGCGGCTGCGGTGGGGATGTGCACCGGTTCGCCGAGGCCGATGACGCCGCGCTCGGGCATGTTGATCAGGACGATGTCGATCTCCGGCACGTCTGCGATGCCGGGGAGTTTGTAGGTTTCGAAATTGGGGTTGAGCACCACGCCGGACTGCCAGTCCATGACGCGTTCCTCGTAGAGCGCCAGGCCGATGCCCATGATGACGCCCCCGTTGACCTGGCTTTCGGCGGTCAACGGATCCACGATGAGACCGCAGTCCTGCACGACCACGATTTTCCTGACGGTGACCAGCCCGGTTTCGGTGTCCACGGCGACCTCGGCGAATTGCACGCCTCCCACGCCGCTGGAGGAGAGGCCTTCGCGCCAGCGGCCCTGGACCACCAAGGGTGTTACGCCGAGTTTCTTGCAGGCCGCCCGCCAGTTCTCGCCACGAACGTCCGGCAGGCCGGTCTGTTTCTGGAGTTCCTCGAGTGCGCGCGTGCAGACGTCGTAGACGGTGGGCGCCACCGAAGCCGCAGTGACACTGCCGCCGCTGCCGGGACCGGGCGGGTAACGGGTGTCGCCGATCTTCACGGTGACCTGGTCGGGCGCGAGCCCCAGCACTTCCGCCGCGGTGACGGCTGCCACGGTGCGCGTGCCGGTGCCGATGTCCTGCACGCCGAGCCGGACCTCCACCGTGCCGTCCGGATTGATCTGGATTTCGCCCTGGGTCCGGGAACTGCCGCCGCCGCCCCAGGTGGCACTGGCTACTCCCACGCCCACCTTGACCGGCCCGGGTGAACTGCCGGGTTTGCGGTACTTTTCCTTCCAACCGAAACGTTCGGCACCGATCCGGTACTCTCGCTGGCGAATCTCGCTGGGATCGTTCTTGATGCGGAGCTCGAGTGGGTCCATGCCCAGCTTGACCGCCAGATCGTCCATGGCGGATTCCATCCCGAATGAGGCGACGGGATGACCCGGGGCGCGGAAGGCGCGGGAGGAACCAGCGTTGATGGCGACGGTGGTTTGTTTGATGCGCCGGTTGGGCACCCGGTAGATGTAGGGCATGGGCAGGTCCGCTCCGCCCCCGCCGCCTTCGGTGGCCTGGCCGGCGCCGACTCCGGCGGTGCCGTAGTTCTCGTAGTCGAAGACGTGGAGGGTGCCGTCTGCCTTGGCGCCGAGTTTGATGCGCTGGAAGCTGGACGGGCGGTTGCCCACGGCGAGGGCTTCTTCGAACCGCGAGAGCATGAGCCGTACGGGCGCACCGGCCTCCCTGGCCAGGCGCGCTGCCAGCACGCCCTCGACGCCGGGGCCAAACTTCGAACCGAACCCACCACCCATGTACTCGGTGATGGCCCGGACCTTGCTCTGGTCGAGTCGGAGCGCACCGGCCAGGCCGTCGCGGACGCTGAAGATTCCCTGGGTGGAGATCCACGCCGTGACACCTTCGTCGTCCCATCGAACGGTGCCGCCGTGGGTCTCCATGGGGTGGTGGAGCTGGACGGAGGTTGTGTAGAAACCTTCGATGACCGCGGCGCACTCTTTGAGGGCCTCGTCCACGTTGCCTTCCTCGCGGACGCGTGGAGGGGGCATGTTGGGTGCCTGTTCCCACACGCGCGGGGCATCGGGTTTGCGCGCGTCTTCCTCGCGCACCACGAACGGCAGGGGTTCGGCCTCCACCTCGATGGCGCGCAGGGCGTCTTCGCAGGCTTGACGGCTGACGCCGGCAACGGCGGCCAGTTCCTCGCCGTAGTAACGGACGACGCGGGGGCCTTCCTGGACGGCCACTGCGGCCTTGATGCCGGGCATCTGCCGGGCCTTTTCGAGGTTGATGCGTTGGATCCGGGCGGCGGGCCAGGGCGACCGCAGGATCATGCCGATCAGCAGGCCGGGCGCCTGGATGTCGGACGAGTAACGGGCCTGGCCGGTGACTTTGGCCGGGCCGTCCACCCGCGGGACACGGGTGCCGAGAACCTTGGGTTGGGCGGGCCACTCAGACATGGTGGATCACCTCCGTACGGGTGGTGGAGACAGGGGGCAGACCGGCGGCGACGAGCGCCGCCTCCAGGATGCGCGGATGAGTGCCGCAGCGGCAGAGGTTGCCGGCACAGGCATGGCGCACGTCTTCCACCGTGGGCCGCGGGTTTTTCCGCAGCAGTGCCGAGACACTCATGACGAACCCGGGGGTACAATAGCCGCACTGCAGGGCGTCACGTTCCACGAAGGCGCGCTGCACAGGTGTCATGCGGCCGTCGGGTGTGAGGCCTTCAATGGTGGTGATGTCGTGGCCCTGGGTGTCAATGGCGAGTTTTTGGCAGGCGTAGATCGCCGTGCCGTCGAGCCACACGGTGCACGCGCCGCAGGAGGCGCGGTCGCAACCTTCCTTGGGCCCGGTGAGGCCCAGGTGGTTGCGCAGGGCGTCGAGCAGGGTCACACGGGGTTCGAGCTCGAGCTTGTGGGTTTTTCCGTTGACCTTGAGGATGACGGGCACCGGGCCGGGGCCCAGGATTTTTTCGGCGTTGATCTTCTGAAGTTCCTGGGCGACCGATTCGGCCTGGGAAGCCGCGGCGGCAAGGGCGGTGGTGCCCAGACCTTTGAAGAAATCGCGGCGGGAAAGCCGACCGGTGGACGGTGTTTCGGATCCTTTCATGGTTGGGACGGTTGCTTTGTTGTCCGGTTTCCCCGTTAGTCCTGCCGATGGAGGTTGTCAAGCGGGCAAATTCTCAAAGGCCGGCGCATCGCCGGGCCCGGGGCGGCTTGTGCATAATCGGCCGCCGTGCCACGGAGCGGCCGGCAACGGCCGACGCGGGAGCGGGCCGCCCTGCGTAGGGTCAGAGTTTGAGCAGTTCCTGGCAGGCCTTGCGGAGCTGTGCGAGGTGGGATCGGGAGCGCGCCTCGATGTAGCAGCGGACCATGGGCTCGGTGCCACTGGCGCGGAAGGCGACCCATTCCTGGTCGGGCAGAAGAAACTTGTAGCCGTCCGTGGTGACGAATTGTTCGACCCGGAAGGGGCCGATCCGGTCCAGACCCGCTGCCAGGCGCTGGAGAATGGCCTCTTTTTGTTCGGGTACGATGCGGATGTTGAGTCGCTCGGTGTGGAACGGCCCCGTCTTTTTTTCGAGGTCGGCCAGGATGCGGCCCAGGGAGCGGTTTTCGGTGGCGGCCAGCTCGGCCATGAGGAGGCAGGCGAGGATGCCGTCCTTTTCCGGGACGTGGCCGCGGATGCTGAGTCCGCCGGATTCTTCCCCGCCGACGATCACCGGTTCGCTTTCCATGAGGGCGCCGATGTATTTGAAGCCGACGGGCGTTTCATGGACCTTCACGCCGAAGAGGGCGGCCACGGCGTCCACCTGATGGCTGGTGGGGACGGTACGCACCACGCTGCCCTTCCAACCGCGGTTTTGGACGAGGTGGTAGAGGGTGAGGACCAGGACCTGGTTGGGGGTGAGCCACCGGCCGTCCGCATCCACCACGCCAAACCGGTCGGCGTCGCCGTCGGTGCCCAGACCGAGTCTGGCCTTGCCGGCGCGGACCAGTTTGCTGACCTCGGCCATGCCGGCTGCGTCGGGTTCGGGATGATGCCCGCCAAAGAGCGGATCGGGCTTTTCATTGAGCACGGTCACCCGGGCTCCGGCCTCTCGCAGGAGCCGGTCCAGGTATCCGCGCCCGGTGCCATGGCAGACGTTGACAGCCACCTTCAGCCGGCGCCGGCCGATGACATCCATGTCCACCAGCCGGCGGATCTGGCGAAAGTACGCCGGCTGGGGGTCGAAGGTGGGGCATCGGTAGGTGCCGACGACCGATCCGCGGAACGACCAGCCTTCGGCCTGGCGTCGGGCGATGGCTTGTTCGATCCGGCTGGTAACCTCGGGCGGTGCGGGTGCGCCGTTGAAGGGTGAAAACTTCAGGCCCTGGTACTCGGCCGGGTTGTGGCTGGCGGTGAAGTTGATCCCGCCCAGGGCGCGGCGTATCCGGATGTTGTGGGCGACGACGGGTGTGGGTGTGTCGCGGTTGCAGAGAAGGGGTTCGAGCCCGGCATCGGCCAGCACCTCAGCCGCGGCGAGGGCGAACTCGCGTCCGAGGAAGCGGGTGTCGTGGGCGAGGATCACGACCGGCCGGCGGTCTTTCAGTGGAGAATCGTCCCGCTGGCGCTCAGCCAGCAGATAGTCCGCGATGCCGCGGGTGGCCAGGCGCACGTTGTCGAAGGTGAAATCCTGCGCGATGATGCCGCGCCAGCCGCTGGTGCCGAATTTGATGGTGGTGGCCATGGATGGAGTTTGCAGCGAATGGATCCGTGGAAAGCCGGGCCGCAAGACGGGCTCAGGTCTGCCAATCGAATCCGCGCTTTTTCACTTCATAGAGAAGGCCGATGCCCAGCAGGACCAGGAAAGGGAGAATGCCCCCGAACACCAGGGCGCGCGTGGCCGGTTCGGCCAGCATCTCGCGGTAAACCACGGCCCATGGGTAGAGGAAGACGACTTCGATGTCGAACAGCAGGAACAGCACCGCCACGAGGTAAAAGCGGATACTGAGCCGGCCTGGACCCTCCGGGGCGGGGATCATGCCGCACTCGTAGGGAGTGTCCTTGATGCGGGTGCGCCGTGCGCGTTTGCCGAGCAGAAAGGAAAGCAGGATCATGCCTCCGACGGCCGTGATGGCCAGCACGAGCAGCACCAGAACGCCCCAATATTGTTGCAGTTGCGACGCCGTTTGCATTGACGGGAAAACTACCGGCAGGCCGGTGAGTGTGGCAAGTCCGGCACCCGGGTTCCTTTCATGCGGCCGTGCGGCTTGCCCGTGGGGTGCCGGAAACGAGGGGACACGGACCGGACGGTCGTGGTTGCGAGCCGGCGAGGGGTCGGCGGCGCGGAACGGGGACTCGGAACGGGTCGGGTGGCGCGACGGGACGGATGTCCGGCGGGGGTGCCCGGTTGTCCGGGGATTGCGTGGTTTGGGAGCGGCTGGGGGCGGTTGTTGACCAAGCCGGTCGGACAGCTCAGAATTTTAGTCATGTTGAACTTGGTCCTTCGGTTCTCTCATGTCGTGAGGGGCGTGCGGCGCGCAGGGTTGGGTCGCGTCGGTTGGCTGGGGTTGGGCTGCCTGCTGGTGATGGGGGAGATGGAGGGTGCGCGATTGGGTGCGCGAGATTTTCGGGTGAACCAGTTGCCGAACGGTCAGGTGTTCCGGTGTGCGAATTGTCATGTGAATCCCGCCGGTGGCGGGCCGCGGACACCGTTTGGCAACCGGGTGTTTCAGATCATCGGGGGATCACCGGCGCCGATACCGTTCTGGAGTGCGTCGTTGGCGGCGGAGGATTCGGACGGGGACGGTTATTGCAACGGCGAGGAGTTGGGAGATCCCGACGGGGACGGCCAGCCGGTGCCGGGTTGGACGGTGAGCAATCCCGGTGTGGCGACCAGCCGGCAGCCCAATGCGGTGCCGATATTCGAGGGTGAGCCGGTCACGCTGGCGGTTCAGGGGCTGCCCTACGAATACCAGGCTGTGGCGACGGATTCGAATGCGTGTCAGAGGCTGACCTTTGCCAAGGTCGAAGGGCCGGATTGGTTGACAGTCTCGGGCGGTGGCAGGGTGGCGGGCGTGCCTCCGGAGGGAGCGGCAGGACCCGTGACGGTGACGGTGGAGGTGAGGGACAGCGGGACGCCCGCGCAGACGGCGCGTTTGACCTACACGTTGCAGGTGGTGGCGCGGTTTGAGGGGTGGCAACGGCTTTACTTCACGTTGCCGGAGGAGTCGGCGGTGGCGGCACCGGAGGCGGATCCTGACGGGGACGGTCTGAGCAATGCGGCCGAGTATGCGATGCGGACGAACCCGCGTGAGGCCAATGCGCCGTTGTGGGGAGTGCCGGGTTTTGACGGGGAAGGCCGGCTGGTATGGACCGTGGAGGTGCGGGACGACGATCCGGGGCTGGAGTTGACTTTGGAGCTTTCCCCGGATTTGAGCTTCGCGGATGCGACGGCGGCCGGGCGGACGGAGAGCGATCCGGTGCCGGGCGACGGTCGCAAGACGGTGACGTTTCGGGACGTGGAGAGTCGGGCGGGTGTGACGACAAGGTTCGGTCGTTTGCGGGTTCAGTGGGGGCCGTGACCGGCGCGGCTTCACGGACGCGGGTGGGGGAGGGTCGGGGTGCGGCCGGGGGATGGGTGGTGCGGTGTGGGGGCCGGAGGTTTGGGATTCGGGCGGCTGCCCCGGTTGCACTTTTTCGTGGTGAGCCCCGTGGATTGTGATAGGCTGGAGTGCACGACGGACTTTGAGGGAACCGATGAGCTTTTACGACCAATTGAAGTTCGATGGCAACGGCCTGATTCCGGCGATCATTCAGGACGCCGAGACGGGTCGGGTGCTGATGATGGCGTGGATGAACCGGGCCTCGTTGGAGAAGACGATCGAGACCGGGTTGACCCATTTCTGGAGTCGCTCGCGTCAGAAGTTCTGGATGAAGGGGGAGAGCAGCGGGCACGTGCAGCGGGTGAAGGACATCGCGTTCGACTGTGACGGCGACACGCTGCTGATTCAGGTGGAGCAGGTGGGCGCGGCCTGTCACGAGGGTTATCGGTCGTGTTTTTTCCGGTCCATGACCGGGCGCGGGGAGGGGTTCCGGATAACCGAACCGCAGTTGGAGAGTCCGGAAAAGATTTACGGGAAGAAGTAGCCGTGCGCGGTGCGGGGCTGGCGGGGAACTGCGCGCGGCCGAGGACACCGGCTCATCCATGGAGGATCAGGTTCCGATTGGCAGCCGGGAATACTGGATTCTGCTGGGGGTCTTGGTATTGGCCCGGGGGGCGGATTTTCTGAGCACGTGGGTGGCGACGCCGAACCTGGTTCTGGAGGGGAATCCGATTGCCAAACGGCTGGGGTGGCGGTGGGGGTTGTGGGTCAACGGGCTGGTGTGCCTGGTGCTGGCGCAGTGGCCGTTGGCGGCGATTGTGGTGGCGACGGCCAGCGTGATGGTGGCGGCGCGGAATTTTCAATCCGCCTGGCTGATGCGGTCGCTGGGGGAACACAACTATCGCGACTGGCATGTGGAACGGGTGCAGGAGACGCGGATTTCGGTTTATTTGTTTTGTCTGGCGGCGCACACGTTTTTGACGGCGCTGGTGGGAGGGGCGGTGGTGTGGTTCAGTGAGGGGCGGCTGATTCCGCTGGCCATCGGGATGGGTATTGTGGCGTATGCGGTGGCTGTGGCGTTTTACACGTTGTTGGGGATTTACCGGCTGCGGCGCAGCGGCCGGCTGACGGGTATCTCGCGTGATGCACATTTCCCCTGACTTGGAGACGTTTCGCCGGTGGGCGGCGACCGGGAACCTGATTCCGGTGACCTGCCGGTTGCTGGCGGATCTGGAGACGCCCTTGTCCGCGTATCGCAAGTTGCGCGGGCAGGGGGAATCGTTCCTGTTCGAATCGGTGGAGGGTGGGGAACACCTGGGCCGGTACTCGTTTGTGGGGACGAATCCGCGGATGGTGATCCGGCAGGTGGGGGACGAGGTGCGGGTGAGTGAATGGGGTCGGCCGGCCGGGGTGTGGCGGGTGGTGGGCGCGCGTGGCACGCCCGGGCCGGGTGAGGTGCGGGACGGGTTGGAGGTGGTGGAGCGCGTGCTGGCGCGGTTTCGTCCGGTGACGGTCCCGGGTTTGCCGCGGTTCATCGGGGGCGCGGTGGGGTATGTGGGGTACGAATTCATTCACGACATCGAACCGGTGGTGCCGCGTCCGCCCCGGGACGAGCTGGGGACGCCCGTCCTGTATCTGGTGCTGGCGGATCAGTTGCTGATTTTCGACCGGGTGACCCAGACGCTGACCGTTCTGGTGAACGCGTGGGTGGAGGATCCCTCGGCTGTGGATGCGGCGTACGAGGAGGCGGTGGAGGAGGTGGAACGGTTGCTGGCGCTGTTGGCGCAGCCGCTTCGGCACTGGCCGGGCGTGTTGCCGGGGGAGGTGACGCCCGTGGCGTTTGTTTCCAACATGGAACGGGAGACGTTCCTGGCGCACGTGCGGAAGGCCAAGGAATACATCACGGCGGGGGACATCATCCAGGTGGTGGGGTCGCAACGTTTTCAGGCCCCGGTGCGGGCGGGAGCGGTGGACGTGTACCGGGCGATTCGTTCGGTGAACCCGTCGCCGTACATGTTCTTGCTGGAGCTGGACGGCTTTGCGTTGGTGGGGGCGTCGCCGGAGATCCACGTGCGTTGCGAGGAAGGCCGGGTGGAGATCCGGCCGATTGCGGGGACGCGGCGCCGGGGGCGGACGGTGGAGGAGGACGCGGCGTTGGAGGCTGAGTTGTTGGCGGATCCGAAGGAACGGGCGGAGCATGTGATGTTGGTGGACCTGGCACGGAACGATCTGGGCCGGGTCTGCGAGTACGGGACGGTGCGGGTGAAGGATCTGATGGTGATCGAGCGGTACAGTCATGTGATGCACATTGTGTCGTCGGTGGAGGGTCGGTTGGCGGCCGGCCGGACACCGTTCGATCTGATGCGGGCGACGTTTCCGGCCGGGACGGTCAGTGGCGCGCCGAAGATCCGGGCGATGCAGATCATTGCCGAACTGGAGGGGACCACGCGCGGGCCGTATGCGGGTTGTGTGGGGTACTTCGGGTTCAACGGCAACCTGGACACCTGCATCACCATTCGGACGGCGCTCCTCAAGGACGGCTGCGCGTATGTGCAGGCCGGGGGAGGTTGGGTACACGATTCGCAGCCGGAAGCGGAGTTTCAGGAGACGGTCAACAAGGCGTCCGCGATGTTTCAGGCCATTGCGCTGGCGGAGCATTTTGCGGGGCAGGCGGCCGGCGGGAGGTGATGCGGGGCCCGGGGACGGAGGCATGCCGGTTTATTACGACTGTCAGCGTTGCACCGCCTGTTGCCGGTGGCCCGGTCAGGTGCGGGTCACAGAAGAGGAGATCCGGCGGATGGCAGCGTTTTTGGGGATGGACGAGTCCGCGTTCATCCAGCGGTATTGTCGGCTGGCTGCCAACCGGTACGGTCTGGCGTTGATGGAGCGGGAGGATGGTGCCTGTGTGTTTCTGGATGGCCGGGACTGCCGGGTGCAGCCGGTCAAGCCGCAGCAGTGCCGGGATTTTCCCAATCTGTGGCGGTTCGACGGATTCGAGGTGCAGTGCCGGGCGCAGCCGGTGCCGCTGTCCTGGGAGGCATACGTGCAGGCGGTGGCGCGGGCGACCGGGCGGGATCCGGAGGAGGTGCGGCAGATCCTGCGCGCTCGCGGAATGACCGACAAAACGGGTGAACCGGCCGGATCAAAGTTCCCGCCATGAACTGACGACGAAACCGCGGCTGGGGCCGACACGCCGGAGGTTCTCGTCGTAGTGAAAGTTGAAGTGCCCGTTCATTTTCACGGTTTTGGTGACGGAGGCACCGACGAAGTCGTAGGTGTCGCGGCCCCCGCCGCCGAGGGTGAAATCGGCATCGGGCGCGTAGATGGCACCGGTGAAGGCGGCATTGCCGCCGAGTGCGAGGGTGGTGTTTCGTGGAGTGCCGAAGTAGAGGAAGTTTTCGGCGCGCCCGCTGGAGTTGATCACGCCCTGACCCTTGAGTGAGAACAAGGGCGCGTCCACGTACAGGATGAGGCGCGCATGGGGCGCCAGATAGATCCGGTCGCTGTTGCCGCTGAGCTTGGTGTTTTCGGTGAGGATGAGCGTGGCCTGGACGTTGGTGCCGACATAGAGACTTCCCCGGAGACCTTCGGTGGTATACCGGCCGCTCATGAGGATGACGTGTTTGTAATCCACGCCGTCGATGGTGACAGGGACCGGGAGCGGCGGCAGGTAAAACGTGGGACCGGGCGGGACGGCCACGGGCGGAAAGACCACGTTGAAATCGTCGTTGGTGCCGCCGGAGACATAACCGCGGGGACCAATGGCTACGGTGCCGTTGGGGCCCGTCATGGCGCGGCCGTTGACGTTGGCGTTGCCGACGTTGATGGAATTGATCAGGCCGGAGTTGGTGGCCACGTCCCCGTTCTTTTTTCGTTTGGCAGGGTTGTTGTAGGGGTACATGCCGTTTTCGCTGTGGTTCGGGTCGCCGGAGTCGAAACTGTCGGTGCTGACGTTGTTACCGGCCAGATCGATCTGACCTTCGGCGGCCATGGCGACGCTGAACAGGGGATCGATCCGGGTCTGGACCTGCACGATCCGCGGGACCGGTGCGTGGAGCGGGGCTTGGTCCCCGAGGATCGTTCCCATCGCGGGCGCGGACGGGACGAGGTCCGCCCGGCTGACGACCCCGGTGGCCAGGATGCGGGGCTGCATGCCCTCGAGCAGGATGACCACGTCATAGTAGCTGCCATTGCCGAGGTGGCGCCGCGGTGCGCGGTAGAGGTTGCCTTCCTGCACCCATCCGAAGGCGGCGAGGTTGTTGGTGGCGGCCTGGGGATCGAAGAAGGGGGCATTGCGGTTGAGGTGGGTGAGGGCCTCTTCGATGCCGGCCTCGGTCATGGCCAGACTGGCGTTCCAGCAGAGGGAGCGGGCCACCGAGAGTGATTGGGACTGTACCAGCAGGAGAGTGCCGGCGAGAGTGAGCCCCAGGACACCGCAGGTCAGCAGGGTGACCAGCAGGATTTGCCCGGAGAGATCGGCGGGAAAGCGGCGGCATTGCATGGGTCAGTTTCGTATGACGATGCGCGCGGTTTGCACGCTTTCGGTTTGGAACAGGGTTCCGAGCAGGCTGCGGGAGCAGCGCCAGCTCATGTCCACGAGCTTGGCCTGGCGGATGTCGGTGGTGGGATAGAACCCGAACACGCCGTTACTGGGGTTGCGTTGGGCGATGTTGTAGCGGAAATAGTCACACCCGATGAGGAGGGTTTGTACCTGGCCGTTCCGGTCCAGTGTGACCACCCGTTGGACAGGGTCCCAGTCGATGCGCATGGTGGAGCCGTCCAAATTCGAAAAGGTGAGCGAGTTCTCCGTCGCCGCGAGGAGGCCCGCCGCCTGCCGGATTTCGCGACTGAGGATGTCCAGCGTATGACGCGACCTTTGGTCAAGGTCGATGTAATTAACGATGGCGGCCAGGCTGCGGGCGCTGTAGGTCCAGAAGGTGAGGATCGCCGCCAGGAGGATGCCTCCCACGCCCAGGGAGACCATGGTTTCGGACACGGTAAAGCCTCCCTGGCCGGGCCGGCAGCGGCGCCGCAGGGCCGCAGGCCCTCCGCCGCCGGGCTCAATTGCTGAAGATGTAATTCTGAAGACCATAGCGGCTGACCAGAGTTCGCATTTCGCGTTCGCGCACGACGGCCGGATTTCCGTTTCCCGATACCCACCGGAGGCGGACGACCACCTCGCGGAGGTCGTCGGCGTAGGGCGGAGAGGGGTCCAGCCTCACGGGTTGGATGGTGAGCGTGCCGGTGTACACCACTCCCGAGCCTGTGGCGGGGTTGGTGGGATTGGGGAGATAAAAGGCCGTGAAGTTGGTGGGGATGAACCCGCTGGTGTTGATTTGTTCCCAGTTGTACAGACGGATGCCCTCCAGTTTTTCCAGCATGACCTGGGTGGCACGGAGTTCTTCCCGCACCATGGCCGTGTAGGCGAAACCTGCGCTCATGCCCGCGTAGAGCGACACCACCAGGGTACCCAGTAACAGCGTGGCCACCATGGCTTCCGCCAGGGTGAAACCGGCCGACTGGGGTCGCGAGTTCCGCAGTCGCACTCGAAGGCCTGTCAGGTTTTGTTCGGTACCTTGCATCGGCTGCCGTTCAGGGTTGGGAGTCGCGGACGGTGCCTGGTCAACGCTTCCGATGTCCCCAGAGCAGGAGCTGTGCCTGGTGGAGGGAGAAAAGGTGTGGTGACAAGGGATGAGTCTGGAAGCTGTTCGCGTGCCACGGGTGGTGTAGCCCTCAGGGTGTCGGGACGGTTGTCTGCGGCCGGGACGGGATTGTCCGACTTTGGGACAGGGTGTTCCGGACCGGGACACCTGCGAGCAGGTCGGGATGGCGGAAGAGGAAACGCCTTGCCTTGGACCGGTCTCTTTTCCACAAATGCGGCGATGCTGGCCAAAGTGTATTCAGGGGTGGTTCAGGGCATCGAGGCTTTTCCGGTGGAAGTGGAGGTTCACGCCGGCTGGGGGGACACGGCCATCGTGATCGTGGGGCTGCCGGACGCGGCGGTGAAGGAGTCGCGCGATCGGGTGACAACGGCCCTGAGTAATTCGGGGTACAAGTTCCCGATGGGCCGGACGACGATCAACCTGGCGCCCGCCGACGTGAAGAAGGAAGGGCCGAGTTTCGATCTGCCGATTGCCCTGGGCTTGCTGGCGGCTACGGAACAGTTACCGGCCGGGCGATTGCACGAGTATGTGGTGGTGGGGGAACTGGCGCTGACGGGCGCGGTGCGACCGGTCAAGGGGGTGCTGCCGATTGCGTTGTGTGCGCGGCAGCAGGGCAGGCGGGGGGTATTGGTTCCGGCCGCCAACGCCAATGAAGCCGCGGTGGTGGACGGGCTGGAGGTTATTCCGGTGCGGAACCTGCGGGAGGCGGCTGCTTTTCTGGCGGGCGAGGTCGCGATCGAGCCGGTCCGGGTGGATCTGGGCCGGTTGTTCGACCAGCCGGTGGAGGAGGAGTTGGATTTTGCCGAGGTGAAGGGGCAGGAATCGGTGAAACGGGCGTTGGAGATTGCGGCGGCGGGCGGGCACAACATCCTCCTGATCGGCCCGCCGGGGACGGGCAAATCCATGCTGGCCCGGCGCCTGCCCACGATTCTGCCGCCGCTGACCCTGGAGGAGGCGCTGGAGACCACGAAGGTGCACAGCATTGCCGGGCTGTTGCAGCCCGGACAGGCGCTGGTGACGCGGAGGCCGTTTCGCGCGCCGCATCACACCGCCAGCGACGCGGGGTTGCTGGGCGGGAACGTCAATCCCACGCCGGGCGAGATCTCCCTGGCACACAACGGGGTGTTGTTTCTGGATGAATTGCCGGAGTTCAAGCGGAGTGTGCTGGAGACATTGCGGCAGCCGCTGGAGGAGGGGCGGGTGACGATTTCGCGGGCGGCCGGCAGTGTGACGTTTCCTGCGCGGTTCATGCTGGTGGCGGCGATGAATCCGACACCGGACGGGAAGATGCCCGGGGAATCGCGTTGTTCGCCGCGCGAGATCCAGAATTACCTGAATCGGGTGAGCGGGCCGTTGTTGGACCGGATTGACCTGCACATCGAGGTGCCGGCGGTGAAGTTTCGTGAGATTGCCTCGGACCGCCCGGCGGAGCCGTCCCCGGCCATCCGCGCGCGGGTGGTGGCGGCGCGGCGCCGGCAGCAGGAGCGGTTTCGCGGCCGGCCGCGTGTGTTGTGCAACGCGCAGATGGGACCGCGCGAACTACGGCAATTCTGTATGCTGGACGAGACTTCGATGGAACTGCTGCGCCACGCGATGAACGATTTCCGACTGAGCGCCCGGGCTTATGATCGGATCCTGAAGGTGGCACGGACCATTGCCGACCTGGCGGGGTCGGACCGCATCCTGCCGGAGCACGTGGGAGAGGCGATTCAGTACCGGTCGTTGGACCGGCAGATCTGGGGATGAACCGGTTCCATGGGCAAGGCGGGCGGGTTGGACGGGCTGCGCCGGTGTTGGGAGTCGGGACAGGCCATTGACAAGCGGGCGCGCGGTTCGGCAGGCTCGGCGCATGGCAAAGCCCGCATTGGGGCGCGGATTGGGGGCGTTGTTGGGAGGGGCCACTCCCGGCACGCAGCCCGCGGGGAGCGGCGGCGCGGCGACGCCGGGTGCGAGCCCGACGGCCGGGGTGGGCGACACCCCGGTGCGCGTCCCTTTGTCCCAGATCCGGCCCAATCCCTTGCAGCCGCGGCAGGAGTTCGATCCGGCGGCCTTGCAGGAGCTGGCCGAATCCATTCGCGAACAGGGGATTCTGCAGCCCCTGGTGGTGCGGCGCCGGGCGGATGGCTACGAGCTGATCGCAGGGGAACGACGCTGGCGCGCGGCCCAGATGCTGCAACTGGCGGACGTGCCGGTGATCATCCGGGACGTGGACGATCGCGCGGCCCTGGAGCTTGCACTGGTGGAGAATCTCCAGCGCGAGAACCTGAACCCGATCGAGGAGGCCCAGGGTTACGCGCAGTTGATGCAGCAATTCGGTTTCACGCAGGAAGAGGCGGCGCGACGGGTCGGCAAGAGCCGGGCGACCGTGGCGAACGCGTTGCGCCTGCTGAAGCTGCCGCCGCAGGTCCAGTTGTATGTGCGGACCGGTCAACTCAGCGTGGGCCATGCAAAGGTGTTGCTGGCGCTGGAGGAGGAGAGCCTGCTGAAGGCCGCGGCCGAACGGGTGCTGCGCGACGGCTTGAACGTGCGGCAGACCGAGCAACTGGTGGCGCGGTTGCGGGCGGGTGCGGGAAGCAGCCGCGCGCAACGGCCGGTGCCTGCCGGGTCCGAGCCGCAGGTGCGGCGCCTGGAGGACCGGTTGCGGGAACGGCTGGGCACGCGTGTGCGGCTGCAATACAGGGAGGGACGCGGCCGACTGGAGATCAGCTTTTTCAGTGACGAGGAGCTGGAACGGGTCCTGCAAATCCTGGGGGTGGGCCCGGACTGAGGGACCTGCTGTTTTTCCGACCGTGATCAACCAATCATGAACCTCAATACGCCTGAACTTCGGGCCCGGACGGCCGAGGCGCTGGAGGGGGCGCGATCGCGCCTGTCGCAGCTCCGCGCTTTCATCGGCTTGGACGGGTTTGTGGACGAGATCCTGCACGTGGTGGACAAGCGGCACAGCGTGGAGCGGTACGATCGCGTGCCCACCATTGCCCGGCTGGCGGAGCGGCTGGCCGCCGCGGCGGGCAAGAGCACCAACCTCGAGCTGGTGAGCCAGCTGACGAAGCTGGGCGGCAACGGCCCCATCATGGGCAACGCCCTCGCCACTTTCGGACTGCGCGTCACCTACGTGGGGAACCTGGGCTATCCCAAACTGCACCCGGTCTTCGAGGAGTTTGCCCGCCGGGCCGAGGTCCACTCGATCGCCCCGCCGGGTTACACCGACGCGCTGGAGTTCGAAGATGGCAAGGTGATGTTGGGCAAGCACTCCTCCCTGCGGGAGGTGACCTGGGAGAACCTGGTGCAACGGTTCGGGCGGGATCGTCTGGCGGAGCAGATGGCCACGGCCGACCTGGTGGCGTTCGTGAACTGGACGATGTTGCCCTACATGAGTGACATTTGGGCGGCGGTCTTGCGGGAGATCTGCCCCGGGTTGCCCGCCTCCGGGCCCCGGCGCACGCTGTTTTTCGACCTGGCCGATCCCGAGAAGCGCACCTCGGAGGACATCCGGCGCGCGTTGGATCTGATCCTGGAGTTCCGCCGCTACTTCCGCGTGATTCTCGGGTTGAACGAAAAGGAGGCCTACGAAGTTGCCCGGGTCTTCGGGTTGGACCGGGGCGACGGGTCGCGCGCGGCGGTGGCGGCCCTGGCGCGGGAGATTCACCGGCGGGTGCCGGTGCACACGCTGGTGGTGCACCCGGTGGCGTATGCGCTGGCGGTGAGCGAGGGGCGGCTCAGCCTGGTGGACGGCCTCTACACCACGGTCCCGCGGCTGACCACGGGGGCCGGGGACCATTTCAACTCCGGTTTCTGCCTGGGCAAACTGCTCGGGTTCGACGATGACCTGGCTTTGATGACGGGGGTCACCACCAGCGGCTATTATGTGATCAAGGCGCAGAGCCCGTGCGTGGACGATCTGATCCGCGCGTTGCGCAACTGGCCGGAGGGGCCCACCGGCCCGTACCGATTTTAAAGAGAGGCGCATGATCCTGGAGGTGGTTCAATACGGGGACCCGATCCTGCGGCGCAAAGGGGCGCGCATCGAACACGTGACACCGGAATTGCGCCGGTTGATCGCCGACATGTTCGAGACCATGTACGCCGCGCATGGGATCGGTTTGGCGGCGCAGCAGGTGGGCCGCGTCCTGCAACTGACGGTGATCGACATTCGCGGAGTGGAGGATCGTCCCTCCACGCTGGAGCTGGACGGTCGGCCGGCGGATCCCACGGTGTTGATGCCGCTGGTGTTGATCAATCCGGAGATCGAGCCCCTGGGACCGCCGGTGGCCGGCCCGGAAGGGTGCCTGAGTTTTCCCGAGATTTATGCGGAGATCGTCCGGCCGGAGCGGATCGGTGTGCGGGCCCTGGACGGCGAGGGCCGTCCCCTGCAATTCCGCTGTGGCGGGTTGCTGGCCCGGGTCGTTCAACATGAGTACGACCATCTGCAGGGGATCCTGTTCATTGACCGAATGGATCGGCGGGACCGGGAACGGCTGCGGCCCGAATTGGAGGCCCTGCAGGCGGCCACACGGGAGCGCCTGGCCCGGCGCGCGGCTTCGCGCTGATCGGTGCCGGCAGGGTTGCGCGCCCTCGAACCGGGGCGTGTGTCGTGCCGGAAGGGGTCGCCCGCGTTCGAAGTCTTTCAGAATGCGGCCCCACCGGAATTTCTCTCTGGCATGAACGAGTCCGGACTTTTGCATCGGCCCCGGAACCTGGATTGGCGTCGTGCGGCGGCGCTGCTTTACGGGGACTGGGGGACCAGCAAGGCGTACGTCATTGGTCTGGCGTTCGTGGCGGCCGGATACGCCGCCCTGCCGTTGATCGTGGCGGTGTGCCTTCTGGCGGCGTTGGTCGGTTACTGCTACACGGTGGTCTGCCGCGAGTTCCCGGACGGGGGCGGCGTGTACTCGGCGGCGCGGCATCAGAGCCGTTTTCTGGCGGTGATGGGCGCGCTCTTGCTGGTGGCCAACATGACGGTGACCGCCGCCCTGAGCGGTTGGGCTGCGGTCACGTACTTCGGACTGCCCGCCGGGTGGGTGCGCTACGGCACGATGGTGGTGATCGGGCTGATCGGCGCGGTGAATTTCTTCGGCCCCAAACACACCGGCAGTCTGGCGGCGTTCCTGGCCGTGCCGATGGTGGTCGTGGTGGTGGTGATCATCCTGCTGAGTGCACCGCGGCTGACCACGGCGTATTTGGAGCCCACCCACGACACGTTCCTGCACAACTGGGTGGCGTTCGTGGGGATCATTCTGGCCCTCAGCGGCGTGGAGGCGATCGCCAATCTCACCGGCGTGATGAAGCTGGATCCGGATTCCACGCCGGAACGTCCGCGGGTGGCGGGCACGGCCCGGCGGGCCATTGCCGTTGTTGCCCTGGAGGTGGTGCTGGCCACGGTGTTGCTGGGGTGGGCGATGCTCTCGCTGCCGCCCGAGATGGCGCCCGTGATGAAGGAACGATGGGAGGACATGGTGCGGTTCCTGGGCGAGCATTATGCGGGGTTGTGGTTCGGCCCGTGGGTCGGGCGGGCGTTCGGGGTGTTGGTGGGCCTGGTGGTGGGTCTGCTCCTGGTTAGTGCGGTGAACACGGCCATCGGGGCGTTGATCGGGTTGTTTTACATGATGGCCCGCGACGGCGAGATGCCGCGCGCATTCACGCGGCTGAACCGGCACGGGGTGCCGTGGCTGCCGTTGCTTCTGGCGATGTTGCTGCCGCTGGCCACGACGGCGGTGGCCACGGACCTGGAGATGCTGGCGGGGTTGTACGCCATCGGCGTGGTGGGCGCCATCGCGGTGAATCTGGGGTCGTGCACGTTCAACCGGCGCCTGGAGCTGCGCTGGTATGAACGGGCGGTGATGGGGTTTGCCTTTCTGGTGCTGTTTGCCGCAGAGCTCACGATAGCCAAGACCAAACCGGACGCCCTATTTTTTGCCGTGTGCGTGGTGGGCTTCGGGTTGAGCCTGCGTTTCTGGGCTCAACGGCGGGCGGGTTTGCGCACGGTGGTGGTGGCCGAGCCGGTGGCGGCGATGGTGGCGCCCGAGGAGGTGCCCGGGTTCGAACTGAAGTTGAATCCGGGGCAGAACCTGATGGTGGCGGCGCGCGGGTTGACGCGGGTGCTGCGCTTTGCACTGGAGGAGGCGCGGTTTCGCCAGGCCAATCTCTATGTGCTGTATGTGAAGGAGATTGCCGTGGCCCCGCCCGGCCGGGTGAGCCTGCCCGAGAAAGCGCGCTGGCAGGACGATCCCGACGCGGCACGGATCATGACCGCGGTGTTGGCGCAGGCCCAACCGATCGGGGTGCGCGTCGTGCCGTTGTATGCGGTGAGCGACAATCCGGCGGCGACGATCCTGGATCTGGCGGCCACGATCGGGGTGGACATGCTGATCCTGGGGGCGCGTCACCGGCGCACGCTGGCCCAGCTGTTCAAGGGTGACGTGGTCAACGAGGTGGCGCGGCACCTGCCGGAGAACATCGAACTGGTGATCCACGGATGATCGGGTGGGGGGCGGAACGCCGCCCGGTCCGTTTGAACGGCCCGGTCGGGGTCGTCCCGTCGCCGGGGACGGGAGGCGGAAGCGGTTTCGGCCCCGCCTCAGGCTCCGTGCCACCACCGGATGACCCATTCCCGGCCGCCCACCATCCAGAGCGCGGCCGCCATGGCCAGATAGGGACCATACGGCATGCGGCTGGACCATTCCCGGCGCCCCAGCGCGATGGCCGTGACGCCCACCACCGATCCGATCAGCGAACTGACCATGAGGGTGAACAGCACGGCGGGCCATCCGAGGAACGCGCCGATGGCGGCCATGAACTTCACATCGCCCAGTCCCATGGCTTCGCGCGGCAGGATCAGTTGTTCCGTCCACGCCTCCATGTGCACCACCGTGGCAGGGTCGAGGACCTCCCCGCCGATGCGGAGTCGTTCCGGGCTGAGACGCACTTCCACGTCCCGGTAACACCGGTCCACCAGTTCCAGCCGCCGTGCTTGGAACCGGATGGTGTCGCTGGCACGATAGAAGATCTCCTCGTACGGGATCTGGCGGTCCGGCAGATGTAGGGCTGTTTCGGAAAACACGATGTGAGTCAGGCCGTTGAGGGCCACGCGCTGTCGTCCGAACAACAGTTTCCCCATCCGCAGCACGCCGTACATGAGCGCGGCACCCGCGCCGGCTCCCAGCATGGCTTCGCGCAGTCCGCCTCCCACGGTAGCTTGGGCGTGCAGCCCGGGCAGAAAAAGGGCGGCCGCCACGCCGGCCCCCACACCGCCGAGCGTGATTTCGTCCGGGATGATGTAGTGCTCGAAATCAATGAAGGAGGCGGCGATCAACGCGGCGCCGAACAGGGCGTAAACCACCGCCACGGCGGGTGCGACCGGCCCGTGCACCAGCCAGACGGCCAGGAACCAGAGCCCGGTGAGCAGTTCCACCCAGAAATATCGGGCCGGGATGGGCGCGCCGCAGTTCCGGCAGCGACCGCGCAACATCACCCAGGTGACCAGCGGGATGTTCAGGTACCACGGGATCCGGTACCGGCAATGGGGACAGTGTGAAGGTGGCGACACCAGGCTGAGCCCCCGCGGCATCCGATAAATGCAGACGTTGAGGAAACTGCCCACGGCCGTGCCGAGGACGAAAGCGACGAACGTCCACAGCGGCGCCTCCGGACCCGGCCAGTATTCGCGATGGAACGGGGCGTCAAGACTCATGGAGGTGCAGTTCCAGGGCCCGGCGCATGACGGGGACGGGCGCGGGTTGGCCGCTCCAGATTTCCAGGGCGCGGGTGCCCTGGTGCAGCAGCATGCCCATGCCGTTGGCGGTGGGACGACCCGCACAACGGGCGGCGCGCAAGAGCGGTGTCTCGGCCGGGCGATAGATCATGTCGTAGACCGCCCCGGCCCGCTCCAGCGGGAACCGGCGTGTATCGAGCGGCAGGGGATCGTCGGGCCGCAGCCCCAGCGAGGTGGCGTTGAGCAAAAGGTCCACCGGCCCGTCGGGGTAATCGAGAATGACCTCGGAGTCGGGATGGCGCGCGTGGATTTCCTCCGCCACGGCCCGTGCCTTCTCGGCGGTGCGATTCACCAGGAACAAGCGTTTCACTCCCGAGGCCGCCAGTTTGAGCGCCGCCACGCGGCCGGCTCCTCCGGCGCCCAAGAGGAGGACAGACCGGTTGCGCGGTGTCCATCCCAGGTCTTCTTCCAGAGCGCGGACGAGCGCGTCGGCGTCGGTGTTGAACCCGTGCATCCGTACGCGGACGGGTTCCTCGGGGTCCGACCATTGGCCGATGGGCTGCCAGGAACCGTCGGCGCGGAGGCCTTCGAACCGGACGGTGTTGACGGCGCCCCAAGCGCGGGCCGAATCGTCCAGCAGGTCCATTAGTTGGAGTGCCAGCAACTTGTGGGGTACGGTGAGATTGACGCCTACGAAACGCATGGCCGCCGCGCCGGCGAGGGCTTCGCGCAATTGTTCCGGCGGCACGGGAAAGGCCAGGTAACGCCAGTTCAGTTTCAGGGCGGCCAGACCGGCGTTGTGCATGGCGGGCGAGGCCGAGTGCCGGACCGGGAAACCGAACACGGCGCAGTACCGGGTCGAAGCATCAATGGGTCGCTCAAACACGTCGGACACGGCGCCGCAATGTAGGGTCGGAACCTGCCGGAACGAAAGGCAAAAGCGACCCGCGACCCGGACGGCCCGGTCTTGTCTCCGAGGGATCGCCGGGCTTGACCCGCGGGACGGCCCGGAGGATGGTGCGCCGGGGATGAGATGAAGAGGCCACGCTCCCAATCATTCACGCCGGCGCAAGCGCGCGGGCGACGATTATCGGCTGCCAAGGGAATGGCGCGCGCTGCAGGACATCCCGGATGGGACGGCTCTCTGGCTGTTTTTGGCCGTGCTGTTGGTGGTGTGCGGCCTGGTGGTGATCGTTCTGCGGGGTCCTTCGGGGAGGTGCCTGATTGACTCCGAGCTGGCCGATCCTGCGCGACTGGGTCTGACGCAGTGAACGCCGGCGTGGATCCGGAGGAGCAATCCACCGGCCAGAGCAATGCTGCGCACTCGGCAGCTCCGGCTCCGTACGCAGTCCGTCGCGACGTGGACAGATAACTGCTCGAGGCGTGGCCGGACCTTTAGGTCTCGTTGGAGCACGTCTCGCCTGGCATGGTGGTGGCTTGCGTGCAGAGGCTGGCCGGGCAGTGCGCCAGCACGTCCTCCGATTGGCACGGCATTCGACCGACGGACCACGCGCGAACATTTCCTCGAACTTCCTGATGAGCATGTCAGAGATGGCACGCTCCAACTTGCGTGGTGCGTTCCAAGCGTCGAATCTGGGCCAAGCCCAACAGATCCAGTCGTGCTGTTACCTGCCGCGAATTGGCAGCGGATCACTCGGTGGCCGACATCGCGTGCGCTCAACAGGCTACCAGCACAAAATTGTCGCTGGAGATCATCATCGGCGATCGAGCAGGTCGAGCGAATCGGTGACCGGCCAGTCCTGGGTCAGTTCCTGGACGCAGCGTTCCAGCTCCGCAGGGGTCATCCGTTCAAGTTTCGGCCGTTCGACCACCCGGTCACCCTCCCGATCGGCCACCGTGACTTTCTCGTCCGGCCTCAGTCCGGTCAGCATGCTTGGTTTGCGGCGTGCTTCGCGCTTGCTGGTCCTTTTTACGCCGGTATTTTCGTCTGCTCAGACCTCCTCTTCAACTGCCACCTCCAGACCCGAACCCGGGACGCAGGGCGGTTTTATCTGCGCGGGTCATGGGGTCGAAGAGCACGATGCACTCCGATCAACCCCCCGTTGAACCCCGGCGTGGTGGAAAGTCATCTTCCCCCATGCCGCCAACAGCTGTTGCTGCCGCCGGAGCAGAACGAACACCCTGCAAGCCCGCAGCCCACCTCCTCCGGGCTGACGCCGACTGTCTGGATCGGCCACCGCACCAGCCGGCCGTGTTCGTTGCTCCAGCCGGAACATTCGCGGAGGGGGCTGTTGCGCCTGTTCCGGGATGCCGCCCTGCTTGCCTTTGAGCTCCCACAGATAGTCAGCCCCCAGTTCCTGCGTCACAAACGCACTGAACTCCCGCTGGACAGGCATGGCGTCGCTGGCGATCGGCGGCGCTTCAGCGCCTTTGCCAAGCCCGACTGCGGCGCTTCAGACACATCTGCCGCACCCGCGAGGCCAGGTTGGGGTGGCGACCCCGATCCGGCAGGACCAAAAAGCGGCTGTTGTTGACCACAAAATGTAGCCGCCGGACCCGTTGGCGCGGAGTCCAGCCGATCTTCCGATCCCGGGCTTTGACGTGCGGGGCCGCCCCGCTGAAGCTCAGCAGGGCCACCCACTGGCCATCAAGCTCGGCCACGTAGCGGAGGCTGCGTCCGCCTTGGCGGCCGTTGTGCAGGTGGTGGTGTTTTTCGAGCAGCTGGTCGAAGCGGGGCCGTTCGCTCTCTTCGATCAGCCGCACGCGCACCCGGCGCAGCCAGGTTTTTTCGGAGCTTGCGGAGGTTCGGTCCATGCCCCGGTGGCGCCAGAAGGGGGCCGGCAGGTCTAGCCCTTGTTTGCAACCTCCTCGCTCCCTCCAGCCGCTTCCACTCTCAGATGAAACAGCCCTATTCCCTTCGGCCGCTTCCCCTCTCAGATGAAAACAGCCTTGGGACGGCCCGGTCTTGTCTCCGAGGGAACGCCGGGCTTGACCCGCGGGACGGCCCGGAGGATGGTGCGCCGGGGATGAGATGAAGAGGCCACGCTCCCAATCATTCACGCCGGCGCAAGCGCGCGGGCGACGATTATCGGCTGCCAAGGGAATGGCGCGCGCTGCAGGACATCCCGGATGGGACGGCTCTCTGGCTGTTTTTGGCCGTGCTGTTGGTGGTGTGCGGCCTGGTGGTGATCGTTCTGCGGGGTCCTTCGGGGAGCCGCCTGATTGACTCCGAGCTGGCCGATCCTGCGCGGTTGGGCCTGACGCAGTGAACGCCGGCGTGGATCCGGGGCGGATTCGAAGCCCGGATCAAAAGCCCTGACAGGCACATGCCTGACCTTGGTGGCTCCGAACGGTTCTGACACTGCCCGGCCCGTTGCACGGTTGGTTTTGTGGCGCCAATGTCGGATCCTCGCCGGAATGGCGAAAGGCTCCGGCCATGGGTGCTAGGAGCGAAAGGCCCGGGTGGGCACTTTTCCCGATCCCCAGAGAGTGGCACCGAAAGGAGGGCTCTCTCCGCGGATCCGGCCGGGGGCAAAAGAATGGCGCGCCCGGCAGGATTCGAACCTGCGACCACCTGCTTAGAAGGCAGATGCTCTATCCAGCTGAGCTACGGGCGCTCCTGGTTGGCCCTTGGGGCCGGTCGTTGTCGGAGGCCTGCCCGGGCGGGATCATCCCCGGGCGGGGCCCGATGCGGCGTCTGTCCGGTCGTGTCCGGTCAACGGCCGCCCGCCGGGGCCGCGGGTGGGACCGAACCGCCCGGCACCCGTCTTCACTATCGTCATTGGGGCGGGTTCGGCAAGGTGTGTTTTTCGCGGTCGTTGGCGGTGGGGGCGCCGGCGCGGCGGGCCATCAGGCATGGTCTCCTTTGTCTGTGCCCGGCTCGGAGACGGTTGTCCGGGCCGGTGAGGCTGGGGAGTGGGATCGGGCGCGGCTGCTGTGCAGTGCCTGGCGGCGGGTGTTGGGTGGGGCCGTGCCGGGTGCGGCGGCTGCGGGGGAGGGGCCGCAGACGTAGGCACGAATCGAGGGTGGCAGATCGCGATGGCCGCCGCGGGCGAAGTCGCGGGCCAGCGTGGCGGCCACCTCGTGTGGGTCGTGGGTCCGGACCCGGGTGAGGTATTCGAAAAGCCACTCGGCCAGTCGCGGCAGGGCGATGGCGTCGGTGCGTCGGGCGCGGGCGAAGAGCCAGTCGCTCCACTCCAGGAACGAATAGAAGGGCGATCGGTTGGGGGCCCAGAGCAGAGGGGCGGTTTCGAGGAAATGACCGCTGTTGGCGACCAGGTCCCAGTAGCGTGAGAACCGCCGGAGTCGCTGCATGGTGGGGAAGTCGATCAGACGGTTCTCCAGGATTTCGTACGGGGGGAGCGGGTTGTAGATCATGCCCCATTCGGCGTCGTGTCGGACGATGGGGGTGCCGCGGAGGCGTTTGAGGATGCCGAACTGGATCTCGTGAGGGCGGAGGGCGACGAGGCGATCAAACGCTGCGGCGAAACTCTCGACCGATTCGCCCGGCAGGCCGGCGATGAGGTCGGCGTGGATGTGCACGCCGGTGTGTTCGCGCAGCCAGTGGAGGTTGTCCTCGAGACGCGCGTAATTCTGGCGGCGGGAGATGCGGGCGGCCACCTCGGGGTTGAACGTCTGGATGCCGACTTCGAACTGCAGGGTGCCGGGTGGAAACTGCCGGATGATTTCGCGCAGTTCATGGGGGAGCCGGTCGGGGATCATTTCGAAGTGATAGAAGCGTCCCTCGCGGTGACGATGGAGGAGGAACTCCAGAATGGCGCGGGCGACGGCGAGGTTCAAGTTGAATGTGCGGTCGACGAATTTGAAGTGGCGGGCGCCGCGGTCCATGAGCCGCTGCAGGGCCGCCAGGAAGGGTTGGAGGGGGAAGGTCCGGACCGGGATGTCGAGGGAAGAAAGGCAGAATTCACAGGAGAACGGGCAGCCGCGGGACGCCTCGACGTAGAGGATGCGATGGGCCAGGTCCTCGTCGGTGTATTCCTCGTAGGGGAGGGCGACCTCGTGAAGGGCGGGCAGGGGCGCTGACAGGATGTGCGGTGGGGATTGGCCCTCGAGCAGGTGGCGGGCGAGCCGAGGGAACACCAGGTCGGCCTCGCCACAGATGACGTGGTCGGCCCGGCGCGCGATGAGTTGCTGGTCGGTTTCATAGCTGACTTCGGGTCCACCGAGAACGACCTTGACGGCGGGCCGGAGGGTTTTGAGGAGTTGAACGACCTCGGTGGCCAGGGTGGCGTTCCAGATGTAGACGCCGATGCCGACGACGCGGGGCCGGTGTTCGAGGATGGCCTCCACGATGTCCACGGGCCGGCGGTTCAGATCGAACTCCAGCAGGACGGTGCGGTCGCGCAAATCCCCCAGGTTGGCCTTCAGATAGCGCAGACCGAAGGCCGGGTGGATGTACTTGGCGTTGAGCGCGGCCAGGACGATGTCCGCCATGCAGGGTTCAAGCTAGCGCAGGCACGCCCGGGGTGCGATTTCGGATTTGTTGGCGACCGGGGCGGCGTCTACCTTCGCGTTCGATGCAGACGAGGTTGGCTTGCGCTGGTTTGAGCCTGGCGATGATGGCCGGTGTCATGAACACGGGGGGTGCGGAAACCGCGTCGGCCCGGGCGCGGGCGTTTCTGGAGTTTTACAACGCCACCTATCAACGGCTGTACCAGGTGGCGCAGGAGGCGCAGTGGCTGGCGGCCACGGATGTGCGGCCGGAACACACGGGCCGGCGTGTGGGGGCGGACGCGGCCCTGGCCGCTTTTGTGGGGAGTCCCTGGGTGGTGGAGGAGTGCCGGGAGCTGTTGTCCTCGGTGCCGGCCGGCGACGATCTGGTGCGCCGTCAACTGGAGATGATCCAGCGCTTGGCTGCGGAGTGTCCGGGGACGCTGCCGGACGTGGTGAAGGAACGGGTGGCGGCCGAGGCGCACCAGAGTGCGACGTTGGACGGATTCGAATTCCGGTGGAGGCGGCCCGGCAGCGACCGCGCGGAACGGATCACCGTCAACCAGATTGATGACCTCCTGCTGACCAGTACGAACCTGGCCGAGCGCCTGGCCGTCTGGGAGGCGAGCAAGGAATCGGGCGTGGCGTTGAAGGAGGGGCTGCTGCGCCTGCGGGATCTGCGGAACCGCCTGGCGCGCGAGATGGGATACAGCTCGTACTACGCATTGCGAGCGGCGCATTTCGGGATGACCGTGCCGGAGTTGCGCGCGTTTCACGAGCGCCTGGTGCAGGAGATCCGGCCGCTTTATGAGCAGTTGCATGCCTGGGCGCGGCGCCGGTTGGCGCAGCGTTACGGTCAACCGGTCCCGCGGCTGATTCCGGCACATTGGTTGCCGAATCGTTGGGGGCAGGAATGGCCCGGGCTGGTGGAGGGACTGGACTTGGACTCTTGCTTTCGGGACCGGTCGGCCGAGTGGCTGGTGCGTCAGGCTGTGGCCTACGGCGAGTCGTTGGGCCTGCCCAAGGTACCGGAAAGTTTCTGGGAATTGTCCGACCTGTACGAGCTGCCCGCCGACAGTCCCCGCAAAAAGAACACCCACGCGTCCGCTTGGGACATGGACCTGCAGGGCGACGTGCGGTCGCTCATGAACGTGAAGCCCAACTTTGCGTGGTTCGCCACAGCGCATCATGAAATGGGACACGTGTTTTACTTCCTGGCCTATGACCGTCCGGAGGTGCCGGTGGTGCTGCGGCGAGGTGCCAGCCCGGCCATGCACGAGGCCATGGCCGAGACGCTGGCCACGCCGACGGTGCAGCCGCCCTACCTGAAACGGCTGGGTCTTTGGCCCGAGGGACTGGACCCGCAAGACCTGCGCTGGCTGTTGCAGGCGGCCCTCGAACAAGTCGTGTTCATCCCATGGGCGGCCGGGGTGATGGCCTCGTGGGAACACGATTTTTACGAGCTGGACCTGCCGGCCGACCAATTGAACCGCCGTTGGTGGGAGTACGTGGAAAAATACCAGGGCATCGCCCCGCCGGCGCCCCGGGGCGAGGAGTACTGCGACGCGGCCACCAAGACCCACATCAACGATGACCCGGCCGAGTACTATAAATACGCCCACGCCTTCCTGATCAAGTACCAGTTACACATGCACCTGGCGCGGGAACTGGGGCAGGACCCGCGTCAGACGGATTTTTACGGAAGGCCGGAGGTGGGGCGTTTTCTGCTCCGGATCATGCGGGCCGGCGCCACGCGCGACTGGCGCGACCTGATCCGGGAGGCAACGGGCGAGGACCTTTCGGCCCGGCCGATGCTCGACTATTACGCGCCGCTGTGGGAGTTCCTGCGCCGGGAGAATGCCGGGCAACCGGTGGGATGGTAACGGCAAGGGAGGACCCGCACCTTGCGGCCAGCGGCCGGCGAAGCCGGCGGCGGGGTGGCGGGCTTCGGGGGCCTCTCCGGCGGGTCGGATCGGTTCCCCGGTAGGAGAGCGCGGCCGTTTACAAACGCTTCAGCAGTTCGGCCCGGCTGCGTTCGTAGATTTCATCGTGGAGGGACCGACCGTGGGCGTCCATGGTGACCACGGCGGGGAAATCTTCCACCTCCAGAACCCAGATGGCTTCGGGCGCGCCGAATTGCTCGAGGAAATACACGTCGCGCACGCGGCGGACGCGTTCGGCCAGCACCTGGGCGGCCCCGCCGACGGCATGGAGGTAAACGGCGCCGCATTCCTTGCAGGCGGCCAGGGTCCGGGGGCCCATGCCCCCCTTGCCGATCACGGCGCGGATGCCGAACTTCCGGATGATGTCCGCCTGGTAAGGTTCCTCGCGAATGGAAGTGGTGGGCCCGGCGGCGGCACACCGCCACGAGCCGTCGGGCTCACGCAGCATCACCGGGCCACAGTGATACAGCACGCCACCCTGGAGGTTGACCCCTTCGGGCAGGCTGCCTCCTTCGTGGAGGTATTTGTGGACCGCATCGCGACCGGTGTAGACGATACCGGTCAACGAGACCTCGTCTCCGACGCGCAGGGCGCGAACCTGTTCTTCGGTCAAGGGCGTACGCAATGCAATCATGGCGATCTTCGCGCCGGCCCCGGTGCGGTCGTCCGGCCCGGCGGGACACGGTCGCCTGCCGATGGTCCGGTCCCGGCGGCTCGGGTGCAACGGCTCCGCAGCCGGTCGCCTCATGGATACGCCCGGCCCGGCTGACGGTAAAGCACCGAAATTGACAGCATCCGCGCCCGGCCGAGGGCTGCAAGCAGGCGGGGGTGCCGGCCGGGGCGACGAGCCCCGCCGCCGGGGTCGCCGCGACGGTGGGGCGCGACAAAACGTTTGCGTGTCCGGGTGGGCGTTCCTACTGTCACGGCGTGGCTGTGCGACTGACGATCCTGGGCAGTGGTTCGGGCGGGAACTGCGCGTACCTGGAGACGGAGGAGACCCGGCTGTTGATTGACGCGGGGTTTTCCCCGCGCCAGATCCGGCTGCGTCTGGCACAGATCGGTCGATCCCCGGAGACGTTGCACGGGATCCTGGTGACGCACGAGCACAGCGACCACATTGTCGGTTTGGCGGGTCTGGCGGGCAGACTGGGTCTGCCGGTGTACTGCAACCGAGCCACCGCCGAGGAGATCGTGCGGTATCACGAGATGCCGTTCGATTTTCGGTTGTTCACGACGGGGGCGACCTTTGAGGTCGGGGACGTGGTGGTGGAGAGTTTCAGTCTGCCGCATGATGCCCAGGATCCGGTGGGGTTTGTGTTGCGGACGCCCGCGGGCAACGTGGCGTTTGCGACGGATCTGGGGCATTTCACGCGGCTGGTGAGGGAGCGCGTGCGGCGGGCGCGTGTGCTGGTCCTGGAAACCAACCACGATGTGCGAATGCTGCAGGAATGCCCGCACCGGCCGTGGAGCCTGAAACAGCGGATCCTGAGCCGGCACGGGCATCTTTCGAACGAGGCGGCGGCGGACGGGTTCGAACAGGTGGTCAGCGAGGAGATGCAACACCTTTACCTGGCGCATTTGAGCCGGGACTGCAACCGGCCGGAGCTGGCGCTGGAGGCGATTCAGAAACGGATCGAACGGGTGGGTGCCCGGCACGTGCAGGTGACGGTGACGACGCAGGACCGGCCCTCACCCACGCTGGCGTTCTGAGGGGTGCCACGCAGGCCATGCCGCGGTTTACCTTCGACCTTCGGCTGACCCCGGAAGAGTTCCTGCCCTATTATCGGGGCGAGGCCCGGACGGTGCGTGCCCGGTCACATGAGGGGCTGGTGGTGGAGTTTCCGGCCCGGTTGTTGCAGCGATTTCTCACACCGGAGGGGATTTGCGGGCGATTCGTGCTGACCTGCGACGATCAGTTTCGGCATGCCCGGCTGGAACGGATCGAGCCGGGTCCGACCCCGGCCGAGGGGCGCGGCCGGGGGTGATCGGCGATGTACGAGGTGGAGCGGATCACGGATTTTGAGCGGCCGGAGTTGCGACCCTACCGGACGATGCGCTGGGACGCCACGCACCGGGCGATGAACCTGTTCGTGGCCGAGGGGGAGAAGGTGGTGCGGCGGCTGTTGGAATCGGATCTGGAGATCGTGTCCATGCTGCTGCCGCCGAAGTGGCTGGAGATCCTGGCGCCGCAGCTGGAGGCCCGGCCGGAGAGGATTCGGGTGTTCGTGGGCGAGAAAGCGCTGTTGGAGACGCTCACGGGATTCACGATGTACCAGGGCGTGCTGGCGGTGGCCCGAATCCCGCCGCCGCGGCCCCTGGAGGAACTGCTGGCCGGATCGGCCCGGCCGCGGTTGTGGGTGGCGATCGAAGGGCTGTCGAACGCGGAGAACGTGGGGGTACTGGTGCGGAACAGCGCCGCCTTCGGTGTGCAGGCGCTGGTGGTGGGGGAGACGTCCAGCAGCCCCTGGCTGCGCCGGGCGGTGCGGACCTCAATGGGCACGATCTTTCGCATGCCGGTGGTGGAGGCGGTGCGGCTGACGCACACCCTGAGAGAGTTGCAGGCACACGGGATTCGTTGCGTGGCGGCGCATCCACGGCCCGAGGCCACGCCCCTTTGGCGGGCCGACCTGCGTGGCGACTGTTGTGTGGTTTTCGGCAGCGAGGGCAGCGGGCTGACCGACGCCACGGTGGCCGTGTGCGATGAGATGGTGGCGATCCCCATGCCGCCGGAGGTCGACTCGCTGAACGTGGGCAGCGCCTCGGCGGTGTTTCTCTACGAGGCGCGCCGTCAGCGGGGCCGGCTTTGAGCCCGGTCCGGCGCGGCGCATGGGCGCGAGCCGGACTCTCAGGAACTGGCGCTGGTGTATCGGCGCAGGGAAAGGCGCCAACCCCATTCCGAGACCGCCAGGCAGCCGGCCGCCAGCAGGACCAATAGGCACGGCCAGAAGGGCGACTCCAGTTTCGCGGCCAGCACGCGCACCGGCACGTTGGTGACCAGCAGCACGGGAAGGACGAACGTAAAGACCACACGAAACAGGCCCCGGAACGCCTCGTCGGGCATGCGCGCCAACTGAAACAGGTTGTAGTACCCCCAGACAATGCCCTGCGCCTTGACGGTCCAGAAACTGACGGATGCCAGCAAAAACATCAGCGAGTAATGCACCAGGATCCCGCACAGGCAGAGCGCCGAGAAGGCCAGCAACCGTCCCGCGGTGAGCTCCAGCTCGAGCTGATGGACCGCGTAACCCATCACCACCAGGGCCGTGGCAGCGTTGACGAAACTGCCGAGGTCCACCTGCCGCAGCGAAACGAGAAAGCGCGAGTTGGCGGGCAGGAGCAGGAGGAAATCCAGTTTGCCCGTGCGAACCAGCTCGCTGAGGTTGGCGCAGTTGATGAGGAAAAAGGCCTGGAAGAGTTCCTGGATGAAATGGCTGGTGCCCACCAGCAGGACGACCTGCCACTTCGTCCAGGTGCCAATGGATTCGGTGTGGAGATACAGCACGCCGATGAAACAGAGCTGGAGCGCGAACCACAACAGCTCGACCACGATCCAGAGGAGGAAATTGGTCTTGAAGGTCATCTCGCGCGTGACGGAATTGCGCCAGAGGGCGGCGTAAACGCGGAGATGACGTCGCACCCAGCCCGGGTGGGACGGGGGGATCGAACCTGGCGCGGGGGTGGTTGGCGTGAGTCCTTCCATCGTTCAGCCTCCCACGGCGCCGTAGCGGCGCAGACCGCGGTGCCAGGCCCACCGGGCCAGGGCCCAGGCCGCCACCACCCAGCCGGTCTGGAGGGCCAGGCCCTGCCAGAGATCCGGTCCGGTGGTTTTTTCCAGGTAGATGCTCACCGGGAAATAGAGCTCGTAAGGAAAGGGGGTCCAGGGCAGCAGGCGCCGGAGCGGCTCCGGCAGGATGTCCAGCGGGAACAGATGGCCGCTGGCGATGTACTCGAAGGCGTACACGATGAAGATGAAGGTGGAGACCTCGAGCACCCAGAAGGCCAGCATGGCCAGCGCAAACGAAATGAAGAACTGCAACAGCGCGGTCAGCACCAGCGAGACCAGGAAACAGATCCAGGTCGCCGGGTTTGCGGGCACGTGCACCGGCACGCCGGCCAGCCACACGTAAAGGATCAATGGCAACAGCGCGACGCCTGCGTAGATGATCCGGCCGGAAAAGAAAAGGCAGAGCCGATACCCCAGGTAATCGAGCGGCTTGGCCAGGAGGTGATTGATGTTGCCGTCGCGGATGTCGGCTGCGATTTGCCAGTCGTCCTCGGTGACGGCGGTGAGGGCGTTGACCCAGGCTGCCACGAGGTAATAGGCGAGCATCTGGGGGAGGGTGTAACCGCTGACGGTGTCGCCCGCGGGCTGGCCGGCGTAGATCGTGCGCCAGAGCATGAGCAGGGCCGTGAGCGGGATGAGGCTGAAGAGCACCCGGGCCAGGAAGTTGAACCGATAGGCCAGGTGATTCTGGATGCCCAGGGCCAGGACCTGGCGGTATTTGCGGAGGGCAGCCGTGGCGGCCCGCCAGGGGGAAGCCGGGCGCCAGTCAATCGGGGAACCGGACAGCGGTGGGTTCACGGCACGATTTCGATGCGGTCGCCGGGCAGCAGGGCCCAGTCCTCGCCGTTCAACAGGCGCGCAGGTTTGACGGGGATGGCCAGCGTGCCGCGGTGGATGAGGATCTGCCGGGGATCGGTGGCGGGCAGGTACTCGGCCTCGAGGATGGCCCGCGCCAGGGTCAGGTCCCGGCGCCAGTCCACGACCGGCCACCGTACCGGGCCGATGATCCAGACGACCGGTTGCTGGAGATCGGGCAGGACCGGGCCGGGGTTGGTTGCGGCGGTGGCGGGTGGGGGCGGGGCGGGCCGGTTGGCACAGCCCGGTCCGAGCGCCAGGCCTGCCACCAACAGGTAGAACGCACACCAGCTCTTCGGCCGGAGCGGGTTCATGGTTGTGGGGGTGCGTCAGGTGAGGAAGGCGGGTGTTGGATCTGTTGCCGCCATTGTCGGGCTGTCTCGGTCATGAGCCTGCCCAGTTCGGCCAGGGGCCGGGCGTGCCGGAGCCGGACCCACGGCAGGAGCCCCATCAGATCGTGTGTCACGAGGATCTGTCCGTCGCAATCGGGTCCGGAACCGATGCCGATGGTGGGGATGGGGAGGCGTCGGGTGATTTCGGCCGCAACGGCGCGGGTGACCAGCTCCAGCACGATGGCGAAGGCACCCGCCCCGGCCAGCGCCTCGGCATCGGCCAGCAGCCGTTGCCGCTCGGTGTCGGTGCGTCCCTTGATGTGGTAACCGCCCTCGAGATGGACGGACTGCGGCAACATGCCGAGGTGTCCGAGGTAGGGGATGCCGGCGCCTACGATGGCGCGGACCTGGGGGAGGATGTCGCGACCGCCTTCGGCCTTGACAGCCTCGGCCCCGGCGGCCACGAGGCGCCGGGCGCTGGCCAGGGCCTGTTCCGGCGTGTCGTAGGAGTGGGCGGGCAGATCCGCGACCAGCAGGGCACGGGGCCGTGCACGGGCGGCGGCGCGGACGTGGTGTTCCATGTCTTCGAGTGTCACGCCGGTGGTGTCGGGCAGTCCGAGCACGACCATGCCGAGCGAATCGCCCACCAGCAGCAAGGGGATGCCCGCCTCGTCCAACAGGCGGGTCATGGGGTAATCGTAGGTCGTCAGGGCGGCGATGCGTTCGCCCCTGGCTTTCATGGCCCGGATGTGGTCGGGAGTGATTTTGGTGTCGGACATGGGACTCCAACCTGCGGCGGCGGGCGGTTTTCAGGCTGGTGGAAAACTGGCGAGGATTTCCTCGGGCGAAGCGGTGGCGGTGCCGAACTTGCCCACGACGATGCCGGCGGCGTGGTTGGCCAGGGCGGCGGCCTCGGCCGGGCTGGCGCCCGCGACGATCGCCAGGGTGAAGGCGGCGATGACGGTGTCCCCGGCGCCGGAGACGTCGAAGACCTCGCGAGCCACGGTGGGGATGTGCACGGGCCGCCCGTCGCGGGTGCACAGGAGCATGCCCTGTTCGCCCAAGGTGACCAGCAGAAGCGCCGGTTGGAACCGTTCCATCAGGCGGGCTGCGGCCTCCTGGAGGGGGCCGTCCTCCAAGGGATTGCTTGCGTGCCGGGTGTCGCGCAGGCCGGCCAGCTCGAAGGCTTCGCGGCGGTTGGGCGTCAGCAGCGAAAGACCGGTCAGATCCAGTCCATGCACCGGCTTGGGGTCGAGACTCAACCAGACCGCGTGCCGGCGGCACAGGGGCTTGATGAGATGGAGCAGTTCATTGGTGATGAGGCCCTTGGCGTAGTCGGCCACGATGACGGCGTCTGCCGCGGGCACGGCGCGGGCGAGCCGCCGATGCAACCGGCCGGCTGCGGGCGAAGGGAGCGGTCCGTTGCTTTCGCGGTCGAGACGGACGACCTGTTGTTTCTGCGCGACGATCCGGGTTTTGACGCTGGTGTAACGGCCGGGCAGGCGGAGCAGGCCGTCGCAGCCGATTTGATGGTCGCGGAGCAGGCGCTGCAATAGCCGAGCTTCGGCATCTGTGCCCACGGCGCCGAACAACTCGACGCTACAACCGAGGGCGGCCAGGTTGCGTGCCACGTTGGCGGCGCCGCCCGGCATGAAACTTTCGCGTTCGAACTCGACCACGGGCACGGGTGCCTCGGGCGAAATCCGTGAGACGTGCCCCCAGATGAAGCGATCGAGCATGACATCGCCCACGACCAGGATGCGCCGTTTGCGGGCGGTTCGGAGCAGGGCACGGACACGCTCGCGGCTCAGGCGTGTGCGGTCCATGGTTCACCCGAGGAAGGCGGTTAGGGGACTGGTGGGGCTGGCCTCCCACTGGGCCGGGGCCAGGCCGATCTCGTAGGCCAGTCGCCCGGCTTCGACGGCCAGTTTGAACGCCCGGGCCATGCCGCAGGGATCCGGGGCCACCGCAATGGCCGTGTTCACCAGCACCGCGTCGGCGCCCATTTCCATGGCCTCGGCGGCATGGCTGGGCGCGCCCAAGCCCGCGTCCACCACCACCGGCACGGTTGCCTGCTCGATGATGATGCGGATCTGATCGCGCGTTTGGAGGCCGCGATTGGAACCGATGGGCGACCCCAATGGCATGACGGTGGCGGTGCCGATCTCCTGCAGCCGTTTGGCCAGGACAGGGTCGGCGTTGATGTATGGCAGGACCACGAACCCTTCACGGACCAGGATCTCGGCGGCGCGGAGGGTTTCGACGGGGTCGGGCAGGAGATAGCGCGGGTCGGGATGGATTTCCAGTTTGACCCATTTGGGCAGGCCGGCTGCGGCGGCCAGGCGGGCAAGGCGGACGGCTTCCTCGGCGTTCAGGGCGCCGCTGGTGTTGGGCAGGATGAGGTAGCGCTCGGGATCAATGAACTCGAGGATGTTGGCAAAGGGATCGTGCCTGCCGCTGAGATCGGCCCGGCGCAACGCCACCGTGACCATTTCGGCGCCGCTGGCCTCCAGTGCGTCGCGCATGATCTCGGGCGAGGCAAACTTGCCCGTGCCCAGGATCAGGCGCGATCGGAAGGTGCGCCCGGCGATAACCAGATTGGACCCGTTGACCGGCATCGTGGGGCAATCTAGGCACGGATTCGGTGTGTGTCGAGCCGCTTGGCGGGCTGTGGCGGGCGGCCGTCCCGGTGCCGGAGGACGGCCCGGGGCGGGAGCTTGCTTCCCCATGCCTGTGGCGTAAGTTGCCGGCGTGAGCGGATCGTATGCTGTGTCGGGTTGGTGGGGCGGCCGCTGGGAGGAAGCCGCGATCGTCCAGTGGGCCGAGGAATTGCGCCACCGCCTGGGGAAGCCGGCCGCGATGGGGCTGTTGTTCGTCACGCCGCCGTGGTCGGATCGGGCTGCAGCGTTGCTGGAGATCCTGCAACTGCACGCACGTGTGCCGGTGCTGGTCGGCTGCACCACCAGCGCGGTCATCGCGGGCGCGCAGGAGTTCGAGGGCCGCGGCGGCTTCACGCTGGGTCTGTACGCGCTGCCGGAAGGGGCGGTGCACGCCGTGCACGTCAAACAGGCCGATCTGGAGACGGCCACCGATCCTGCCTGGTGGGAGGCACACACGGGGGTGCGGCGGGAGGAGAGTCGGGGATGGCTGGCGTTTCTGGATCCGCTCACGATGGACGTGGACGGCTGGCTCAAAAGCTGGAATGCGGCCTATCCCGGTGTTCCCGTCGTGGGAGGTTTGGCCGGTGCAGATTTCCGTCACGACAACACGCTGTTGTTTTTGAACCAGCAGGTGTTGCACGAGGGGGGCGTGTTGGTTTCGTTGACCGGCCAGGTGGAGCTGATGGCGGCCGTGGCGCAGGGTTGCACGCCCATCGGCGAGACGTGGACGTTGACCCGGGTGGAACAAAACCTCATTCACCAGATCGGCAACCGGCCCGCTTACGAGGTGTTGCTTTCCACCGTGGAGAACCTGCCTGTGGAACAACAGGAACGGCTCGGCGGCAACCTGTTCATCGGACTGGCCGCCGACGAGTACCGGGACGAATTCCGGCGGGGCGATTTTTTGGTGCGCAATCTTTTGGGCGTGGACCCGAACTCGGGTGTGCTGGCGGTGGGTGCGCTGCCGCGTGCGGGACAGACCGTGCAGTTTCAGTGCCGCGACGACGCCGCGGCGGACATGGAGCTGCGCGAGCGGTTGGAGTGCCTGCGCGAGAGGTTGGCGGGCCGGCGCGTCTATGGGGGATGCCTCTGTGTCTGCAACGGGCGGGGACGAGGGCTCTTCGGTGTCTCCGATCACGATGCCCGCATGGTTCAGGAGGAACTGGGCCCGATCGGTCTGACCGGCCTGTTCTGCAATGGCGAGATCGGTCCGGTGGGTTCCATGAATCACATCCATGGTTACACTGCCTCATTGGGCCTGCTGGTGAGTCGGGCTGCCGGGCCCGAGGGTTCGGAGGTTTGAGCGATCGGTCCGGCCGGCCGGTGCACGCAGGCGGATGCTCCCCCGGGCTGGCGGGCGGCCGGGCACAAGGCCACAGGGAGGGCGGGTGAACGAGTCATGATCGAGGAAACGTTGCGCAGGATCGAAGAGCGGCTCAGTCGGGCTGAGGGACTCGACGAGGACCGGAGGCGGGAGCTGCTGGATTTGCTCCGGACGTTGAAGCAGGAGGTCCACGGCCTGGCACGGACGCACCAGGAGGCGGCGGGCAGCATTGCGGGGTTTGCGCAAATGTCGGCGTACGAAGCCACGCGCAAGACTCGCGATCCGAAGCTGGTGGGTCTGTCACTGCAGGGCCTCAAAGCCGCGGTGCAATCCTTCGAAGGATCGCATCCGCGTCTGGTTCAGACGGTCAATCACATCAGCCAAATCCTGGCCAACCTGGGCATCTGAGAACCGGCGGGGCGTCTGCGGCCGGCTGTGCGGTTTTCCCTGCCGGGGAGCGGCCGGGGCACGACTGTCGCCTTGTCAGAAGCGGCAAATCAGCCTACCAGTGGCCGCGTGCGTGCCCTGTTGGTGATGACGGTGCTGGGTCGGGACCGCCCCGGTCTGGTGGATCGGGTGGCCGAGGTGGTGCGGTCCCACGACGGCAACTGGCTGGAGAGCCGCATGGCCCGGTTGGGCGGGCAGTTCGCCGGGATCTTGCGGGTGGCCGTGCCCGAGGACCGCCGGGCCGGGCTCGAACGCGCACTGGCGGAGCTCGGTCGGGAGGGGCTCAGCGTCGTGGTGCACCGGGACGAGGTCGGGGAGGATGCGCAGACCGGGCAGCCGGCCATTTTGGAGGTGGTGGGACAGGACCGGCCCGGAATCGTGCGCGAGATCGCCCATGCACTGGCGCAGGCCGGTGTGAACGTGGAGGAATTGGAAACGGAGTGCCGGAGCGCCGCCATGTCCGGTGAGCCGATTTTCCAGGCGCGGTTTCAGGTTTCCGTGCCGCGGGCATGCGGCATGGAGGATCTGCGGCGGCGGATCGAGCAGCTGGCGGAGGACCTGATTGTGGAGGTGCGATTTCGGGAAGAGCCCGCCGGCACGAGCGTCAGCCCGGATGATGTGCCCCGCGCCCATCCGCACGAGGAGACCGGGTCGGATTGAACGCAGGTGCCGGAAGCGGCATTCCCGGTTGGGATCAGGGCGGGAAACGGCCCGAAAAAGGAGCTCTCAAACCAACGCAAACAGGTGAGTCATATGAAACGATGGGTACAAACCGGCCTGGCCCTGTGGTTTCTGGCGACTTCATCGGTCCCCCGTGCGCAGGAGGCCCAGACCCCGCGACCGGGTGTGGATCGGGCTCCCACCGCGCAGATGTTGCCGGGCAGGGGACCGGTCCAAAAGGGCGATTGGTTTGACAAGGTCTGGGCACAGCGTCGGGCGGAATTCCGCGCACGTCGCGAGGCGGACCGCGGCGCGATCGTCTTCCTGGGCGATTCCATCACCCAGATGTGGACCGACCTGGCCCGGTATTTTCCGCGCTGGAAGGTTGCCAACCGGGGCATCAGCGGCGACACCACCCGCGGGTTGCTGTACCGGTTGCAGGAGGATGTGCTCGATCTCGAACCGGCCGCGCTGGTGCTGTTGATCGGGACCAACGACATCGGTCTGGGCGCCGACCCCGAGGACGTGGCGGCCAACATCCGCACGCTCCTGGAACGGTGTCGGAAGGCCCGTCCCCGGATACCCATCGTGGTATGCAAGGTGATGCCCAGCCATGCCAGCCGGCAACGGCCGGCCGAGAAGATCCGGCGCTTGAACGAATTGATGGATCAGATCGTGCGCGAATACCCGCAGTGTTACCTGTGTGACACCTGGACGCCGTATGCCGACGCCGAGGGCAACGCGCGCAAGGAGGAATTTCCGGACCTGCTGCATCCGAATGGCGCGGGCTACGCCAAATGGGCCGCGGCCTTGGAACCGATTTTGAACAAATTGCCCGACCTGCCGCCGGCCGCGACCGGACAGACCGGCTGAGGAGAACGCGCTTGGGCTCGTGCGGCGGCGCTGGTGCCCCCGCGGGTGTGGCTCCACGCGGGTGCGCCATCACGGTCCCGCCTCCGGCGGAAGGGATCTCTCCGCGCGCGCCTGCCGGGCCGTGGACTGGACGGGCGTCTGGATCGGGTACAACCCCGGGCAGCATCCGAACCTTTCGTGGAACGCCTGGCTGAAATGGCTCAGGCTGTTGTAGCCCACCTCCAGTGCCACTTCGGTCACGTTGTAGCGGCCGGACCGCAGCAGTTCCGCGGCCCGTTGCAGGCGCAGCTCGCGCAGGTACTGCGGGATGGTCATCCCGGTGTGGGCGGAAAAGATGCGACTGAGATAATAAGGGCTGCAACCGACCTTTTTGCCGAGCTCCTCCAACGAGAGCGGATGGGCCAGGTCCTGCTTAAGCAGGGCGATGACCCGTTCCACGCGTTGCGCGGCCAGGCGCTGCTGCCGGGTGCAAAACAGCTCCGCTTCTCCGGCCGGTTGCAGGAAAAACACGACCGCCAGTTCCACGACCTTGCAGCGATACCACACGTCCTGGGCGGCGGCATAGACCGGCGGCCGGCGCAGGGTTTCGATCATCTGCCGCTGGGCGGCTGACAGACGCGTTCGAACCCCCAGCGGCTCTTCCACGGGCCGGCCGTTCATCACGGCCTGCACCATCGGATGGAGCACACTTTCGGCCCCGCCCAAGTGGCTTTTGAGAAAGGCCGGGGACAGTTCCACGGTGAGGAACCGGTGCCGCTGCCCGGCTGCCCGGCGCGCTTCCAAGGGTGCGCTTCCCCGGTGGTAAAAGGCCACCGTGTTCGCCTCGAAATCCAGCCGCCGGGTGCCGTGTCGGACAAAGCCTTCGCCGGCCAGGTTCAGGCAGATCTCCACGCTGTCCGGGTGGAAACTGGCTCCCCAGTCCAGCTCGTGGTCCGCCTCGAAGTCGTGCCATTCCAGGCTGTAGCCTTCCCCGCGGAAACTGCCGAAGAGCCGTTGCCACCCGTTGCCCAGCGGTCGCCAGAACCACCGTTCGCTGAACGGTGCGGCCCCCGCGGGCGCGTTTCGGTCCGAGGCTTGCTCTTCCCGGTTTGCAGAACCTGATTCCTTGCCCATGTGCAGGTTGTTCCCCTCGATCCGGGCCATGTCTGCGCCCAATCTCGAGATTGGAGCAATCAGTTGTTCAGGAGCGCGCCCGGCGCAAGTGAATCAGCGGCGGGGCCCGGCACAGACGGCGGGCTGGCGGCGGGCGACCGGAGTCCGATGGGGCGGAATTTGAAGTGCAGGCCGGCGCCCGGCCGCGGTAGCATGGCACCGGTTATGCACAGCAGATGGAGGCCGTTGCTGGACGCGTTGATCGGTGAATTGGAATACCGGCGGTCGCTGGGCGTGCGGTTCGTGGCTATCTCGGCGGACGGGCTGGCGGTGTTGAAAGGGCTGGGTCGAATGACGGTTTCGGACGCCGGCGGCGGCCGGCAGGATGTGTCCGTCCCCAAACGGCCGGCGGGCATTGCCGCCCCGGAAACCGCGCAGGCCGAACGCCCCCCGCTGGCGGCGCCGCGGGACCGTCCCTCGGGGGCGCCTGCCGCCCCTGCGGACCGCATCCACCACGCTCCGGCATCCGATGCCGTTCGTGGGGCGGGTGCCCCGAAGAATGGCTCGCCGGGTTCGCCCCCGGTAACTGGAGCAGCGGTGCTCCCCGGGTTGTTCGCCGGCGATTCCCGCCCGGTGCTCGGTCGGCAGGCGCGTCTGGATGCGTTCGAGGAGCTGCGGCGTCGCGTCCTCCAGTGCACTCGTTGCCCGCACCTGGTCGCGTCGCGGAAAAACGTGGTCTTCGGCGTCGGGACGCCGGAGGCGGAGCTGGTGTTCGTGGGCGAGGCACCGGGAGCGGAAGAAGACGAGCAGGGTGAACCCTTCGTGGGGCCGGCGGGTCAGTTGCTCACAAAGATCATCCATGCCATGGGGTTCACCCGCGATCAGGTGTACATTGCCAACATCCTCAAGTGCCGGCCGGATACACCCGGCCAGACCAGTGGCAACCGCAAACCCACGCCCACGGAGATGGCGACGTGCTTTCCCTACCTGCGCGAGCAGCTTTTGTTGATCCGGCCTCAGGTGATCGTGGCGTTGGGCGCCACTGCGGTGGAAGGGTTGCTCGGCAAACCACCCGTCGGAATCACCCGCCTGCGCGGCCAGTGGCAGGAGTGGGAGGGGATCCCGGTCATGCCGACCTATCACCCGGCTTACCTGCTGCGGAACCAGTCCTTGGCGGAAAAGCGCAAGGTTTGGGAGGACATGTTGAAGGTCTTGGAGCGGCTCGGACGGCCCATCACCGACCGGCAGCGAAACTACTTCACCCGACCCGGAAACGACCGGGGTTGACCGATCGGCACCGGCCGGGCCCCGGTTCTGGGGACCGTTGCGCGGGGAGTTTTTTCTCTGCCGACGGCAAAATATCCTGTTGACATCCGGTCCTTTAGGCCTAAACTGGCCGCGACTGACAGACGACCAGCAGCACTGCTTGGAGAGCTTATGAAAACGACAGCCACGTGGTTGAAAGGTTTCCTCGTCGCCGCAACGGTTTTGGCCTTTTGTTCCGCCGCCCTGGCCGAGACCAAGAACCTCACCGCCAAGGTGACGCGCATCAAGGGCGCCGCGCGTTACTCCACTGACGGCACCACTTGGAAAGCCCTCCGGGTGGGCCAGTCCATTCCGGCTGGGACGGTGATCCAGACCGCTGCCAACTCCATGGTGGATTTGGTGCTTGGTCCCGAGGACACCATCCGGCTGGCCCCCCAAGTGACGGAGAATCTCACCGTCCTGCCGCCGGCCGAGGTGATCTTCCAGCCAATCACGGGGCCGGACACGGTTCGGCTGTATTCGGACACCACGCTGGCGATTGATCGGTTGACCTCCACGACCACCGGGATTGATGAGGTTCGCGAGACGATGCTGGACCTGCGCGCCGGTGCGATCTTCGGCAAGGTCAAACGCATGAGCGCCGCCTCACGTTATGAGGTGAAGATTCCCAACGGCGTGGCCGGTATCCGCGGCACTGTTTACCACATCAACGCGCAGGGCGTGGTCAGCGTGCTGGTCGGTACGGTGGTTGTCTCCGTCGTGGGACAAGACGGCCGGGTGATCACCCAGGTCATCAGCGCGGGTTATCAGTACGATGTCCGCACCGGTCAGTTGACGCCCTTGCCGGATTCACTGACGCAGGAAATGGCCTCGGCCATGCAGACGGTGGGCACCGGGGAGATGGCGCCTCCGACGGTCTACACGCAGGATCAGACCACCATCTTTGTCTCGCCCACCACGGGCACCGCGCCTCCGGCCGGCGGTGGCACGGGCGGTGGCAACGGCGCCTGATTTTCGTGGCTGAGTAAAAGCCTCTCCACCGAGGGCCAGGGCAACGCGCGTTGCCCTGGCCTTCGCGCTTTGAGACCGTGAGGTTCGCGCGCAGACATGAGGTGCCGTTGGCGCTGACAGTCCTGGTATTGGGGCTGTGCGCGCTGCCCATGCTCCTTTCGTGGGGGCCGGTCGAGCGGGTCGAGGCAATCACCTACGACTGGCGGGTGCGCCTGGCGGCGGCGCGGCATCCGGTGGCGGCGACGAACCTGGGGTTCGTGGACATCAACGACCAGAGCATCCGGCTGCTCAAGAGCGGCGCTCTGGATGCACGATTCCGCTACGGACTCTACTGGCCGCGCCACGTGTACGGCCGGGTGCTGCGGGAACTGCACGCGCAGGGGGCGCGTGCGGTGGCCTTCGACATCCTGTTTGCCGAGCCGCGGGAGGACCACGCGCCGGTGAGTCTGCCCGCGGCTGAGGTGTCGGCCGACGCCGAGTTTTGGTCGCGCGTGTCGAAGAACCTGCAACCCTCCATCTTTCGGGACGGGACGCGGACGATGGCCCTGGTGGACTCGGACGCCTTTTTCGCCTGGCAGTTGCATCGGACGGGCATCGGTATTCTGGCTGCGGACCGGGGCGTGATGCCGTTCGACCTGCTGGCCACCCATGCGGCGGCGGTGGCGGACATCTCCGCGCACAAGGACATGGACGGTGTGTTGCGGAGGGTTCGCGCCTTCACGGTCTACCGGGTGTGGCATCCGTTGTTCCAAAAGGCGGCGGATGAATACGGGGTGGACCTGCAGCGGGCCCGGGTGGAGCGCGATCGGATCCTGCTGACCCTTCCGGATGGGACGGACCTGCCGCCGATCGAGTTGGATCAGCAGGGACGGTTTGCCTTGCGCGATCTGGTGGGCGACACGTTGCCGCCGGGATGGCCCGAACGTGCGCGACCTTTCGAAGAACGGCGTGTCTGGCACATGGGGATCGTCCTGGCCGCCCGGGCACTGGGGTTGGATCTGGACCAGGCGGAGGTGGACCTGGAGCACGGGCGGATTGTCCTGCGCGGCCCGGGTGTGGAACGGACGATCCCCGTGGATGGTAACGGCTTTTTCTACATTGACTGGACGATTCTTCCAAATCACCCGGCTTTGGTGGCGCGAAACTTCGTCGAGTTGCTGGCCCAGGACCTGCAACGGGAAGCCGGCCGGCCGGTGGATGCACCCCCGATTTGGGAGGATCGCCTGGTGGTGATCGGTTCCACCGCCACCGGCAATGATCTGACCGACCTGGGGGCGACCCCGCTGGCACGGGAAACGTTCCTGTTGAGCAAACACTGGAACGTGGCGAACTCGATTCTCACCGGCCGTTTCGTCCGCCGGAGCGGTCCGTGGGGACAGGTGGCCTGTCTGGTGCTCTTGGGAACGGCCGCGGCGGCCCTGACGTTGAAGGTGCGACCGCCGTGGTTGTTTGTCGGTCTGGTGCTGACGGGCCTGGCGTATGCGGCCGGAGCGGTTTGGCTGTATGACCGGCACCGGCTCTGGATTCCCATGGTGATGCCCCTGGCGGGAGGACTGGGCTTGACTCATGCGGCCCTGATGGCCTGGCAGGTCCTTTTCGAACAACGCGAACGGCGCCGGATCCGATCCGTGTTCAGCCGGATCGTCTCTCCGAACGTGGTCCAGGAACTTTTGCAGGCGCCTTCGCTTTCGCTGGGCGGGCAGCGGCGGGAAGTGACGGTCTTTTTTGCGGACATTCGCGGGTTTACCGAGCTGACCGACCGCGTGCACGAGGAGGCGGAGGACCTGGTCCGGCGCCATGGTTGGTCGGGGCCGCAGGCCGAGGCCTGTCACGACGCCTACGCGCGGGCGACGTTGAGCACGGTCAACGAATATCTGGCCTGCGTGGCGGAGGTGATCAAGCGTCACGACGGCACGCTCGACAAGTACATTGGCGATTGCGTGATGGCTTTTTGGGGAGCGCCGACGGCACGGGCCGATCACGCGGCGGCGTGTGTCCGCGCGGCGATCGAGGCCCAGCGGGCGGTGCGGTTGCTCAACGAGCGCCGGGCGGCCTTCAACCGGATGCGCGCGCGCGAGAACGAGCAACGCCGTTCCGAAGGGCTGCCCCCGCTGCCGTTGCAACCGCTGCTTTATCTGGGTACCGGGATTCACACGGGCATGGTGACCGTGGGATTGATGGGTTCGGACCGGCACCTGTTGAACTACACCGTGTTCGGGCGGGACGTGAACCTGGCCAGCCGGTTGGAGAACATTTCAGGGCGGAGCCGAATTCTGATCACGCGGACCACGTACGAGCATCTGCTGCGGTTTGCGCCGGAGCTGGCGGAACGATGCCGGCCACTGGAGCCGGTGGTGCTGCGCGGGATTCGGGAACCGGTTCCGGTGTTCGAAGTGATGTGGGACGACGGGCCGGTCCGCCCGGGACCGGGTGAGGCGGCCGGCGGGGAATCGGACACGGGCATCCGAGGCCCCTCATGAACCGGATCCGGCCTCCGCGGCGTGCGGATGGACCCGGGGGCGCGGACGCTTGCGCCCCTCTCAGCCCGATTCGGGCCGCCGCTCCACGACCTCCACGGCGGCGCGGTTCTTGGCGATCCGGTCGGCCGGCAGGTAGCCCCGCCAGTTGACGCCGGGATAAACGACCGCCCGCCGGCCGATGATGCTGCCGGGATTGAGAACCGCCTGGCAGCCGATTTCGGCGTAATCGCCGAGCAATGCCCCGAGTTTGCGCAGACCCGTGTCCAGGCGCCGGCCGTTCCATTCCACGGTGATGCTGCCGGGCAGGGACCGGAAGTTGGAGAGGATGACTCCGGCGCCCAGGTGAGCGCGGTGCCCGAGGATGGAATCGCCCACGTAATTGAAGTGCGGCACCTGGGCGCCGTTGAAGAGGATGCTGTTCTTGATCTCGCAGGCGTTGCCCACCACGCAGTTGTCCCCCACCAGTACGTGTTCGCGGATGTAGGCGTTGTGACGGATCCGGCAGTTCCGGCCGATGATGGCCGGGCCTTTGATCATCGCGCCGTCCTCGACCACCGTGCCCTCGCCGATGAACACCTTGTCGCCGATGTAGGCCACGCCGTCACAGCGGTTTTTCAGTTCCGGGCGGACGGTGGCCTCGATGTACGCGGCCAGTTTGCGCAGTGGCTCCCAGGGATGTTCGACGTTTTCGAACAGGACGGCGTGATCGGTCTGGCTCAGATCGAACAGGTCACCGATGGTCAGCATGCGGTCAAGGTAGAGGGCGGGACCGGCACCGCAACCGTGAAGTAGCGCGGGCGGCAGGAACACGATTGTCCCGGAGACGGCCGCCCGGTAAAGTCGGACGCGACCGGTTTGGTGGTGGCTGCGGGAAGGGTTCGTCTGCGGGAGCCGAACGATGCTGGACTGGACAATCTACGTTTCGTTTTTGGGTGCCCTGGTCGTGGGACTCTGGCCGGGCCGGGCAACGGCGCCGGTGCGCTGGGTGGCTCTGGGGACGGCCCTCACGGGCGCGGTGCTGGCCGGGCTGGGTTGGTGGGAGATCAGCCGGACCGGGGGCGCCGGGCAGACGTTGGTGAATGCGGCCTGGGTGCCGCAGTTGGGCATCCGTTACCATCTGGCAGCAGACGGTCTGAGCGCGGTTCTGGCGCTGCTGACCGGTGTCGCCGCCGTGGCCGGGGTGTTGTTCTCCTGGAACATCGGGCACCGGGTGCGCGAGTTCTTTGCGTTGTTCCTGTGGTTGGTGGGGGCGGTTTACGGGGTGTTTCTGAGCTTCGATCTTTTTTTGTTCTTCGTGTTTTACGAGCTGGCAATCGTCCCGAAGTACTTCCTGATTGCCATCTGGGGTTCGACCCGGCGCGAGTACGGCGCGATGAAGCTGGTCCTGTACTCGTTCGTGGGCAGTGCCATGGTGCTTGTGGCGTTGTTGGCGGCCTACGTGATGGCCGGGGCACAATCGTTCGCCTGGTCGGATTTGGTCGGCGCCGCATTGCCGCGCGGCTTCCAAATGTGGGCCTTCCCCGTGATGTTCACCGGGTTTGCCATCCTGGCCGGTTTGTGGCCGTGGCATACCTGGGCGCCGACGGGTCACGTGGCCGCACCCACGGCGGCGTCCATGTTGCTGGCGGGCGTGGTGATGAAGCTCGGTGCCTACGGATGCCTGAGGGTGGCGATGCCGTTGTTTCCGGAGGGATTGCGTCCGTGGCGGGAGGAATGGTGCGGACTGGGCTCGTGGCCGGAGCTGTTCGCCCTGCTGGCGGTGGTGGGGATCGTCTGGGGCGCGTTGGTCGCGCTGGCACAGCGGGATTTCAAGTTCGTCATCGGTTACTCCAGCGTGAGTCACATGGGCTTCGTGCTGCTGGGGTTGATGACCATCACGGTGCCGGGATGGCAGGGCGCCGTGTTGCAGATGGTTTCCCACGGGTTGATTGCCGGCCTGTTGTTCGCGGTGGTGGGGCGGATGATTTACGACCGGACGCATACGAGGGATCTGTCCGAGCTGGAACCGATGGGCTTGGGCCGGGCGCTGCCGTTCGCCGCCGGGACCTTTGTGCTGGCGGGCGCGGCATCGGCCGGCATGCCCGGATTCAGCGGTTTCATGGCCGAGGTGCACGTGTTGTTGGGGGCCTGGCAGAGCCGACCGATCCTGGCGGTGGTGACCGGAGTGGGCGTGTTGCTCGGCGCCGCCTACATCTGGCGCGCCATGCAGCGTGCGTTCTTCGGGGTGGCCCCCGCCGGGGAGGAGCCTCGCGCGCCGCGCGAGAGCCTGCCCCCGATGACCTGTGCGGAGCGGATCGGCGCGATCGTGTTGTTGGCCGGGGTGATCCTGCTGGGGTTGTGGCCCGGGCTGGTGTTGGAGACGGTTTCGCCGGTGCTCACGGGTTCGGTCTACGGGCCGTTGCAGCGGGGTGGCTTGTGGTAGGCACGGGGACAAGAGGGACGGACGATGGAGCTTTCCTCTGAGATGGCGGGTGTGACGTATGGGGAGCTGTGGCGGGCCGCGGCTCCGGAACTGGTTTTGCTGGCGACGGCGTTGCTGGTTTTGGCCGCGGATTTGGTGGCGCTGCGCGAGGCGTCGCCCCGGGTGCGCTGGCTCGTTACGGGTCTGCTGAGCTGGGTGGGCTGCGGAGTCGCGGCAGCCGTGCTGGTCTCGAGTGCGGGGGAGGAACCGGGTCGCACGGCGATCCTGGGTTTCGCAACGGACGGTCTGGCGGTGTGGGTCAAGGGTGTGGTGCTGGTCTTGTCGGCGCTGACCGTGGGACTGGCCATGGCCGCCACCCGCACGCGGCATGTGGGTGAGTACCTCGCGTTGGTCTTGTTGGGCACGGTGGGGTTGATGCTCCTGGCCGGCGCCAGTGACCTGCTCATGGTGTTCTTGGCACTGGAACTGAGCAGCTTGGTGCTGTACGTGTTGACCGGTTTTGAAAAGCAGCGACCCGAGGCGGGGGAGGCTGCGCTCAAGTACTTTCTGGTGGGCAGTGTGGCGGCAGGGTTCACGTTGTACGGAATGAGCCTGGTGTACGGCGTGGCGGGGACCACGCAGTTGCAGGCCCTGGCCCACAGTGCAGGCGGCGCGATGACGGGGGTGACCTTGTGGGCCGGCCTGGTGCTGATGCTGGGCGGACTGGCGTTCAAGGTGGCGGCGGCCCCGTTCCACTTGTGGGCGCCGGATACTTACGAGGCCGCGCCCACGCCCAGTGCGGCCCTGATCGCGTCGGGATCCAAAGTGGCCGCCTTTGCCGTCCTGGCGCGGGTGTTGGTGAGCGGCCTGCCGCAAGGGGCGGGGTCGGCCGCCATTGGTTCCTGGGTGCCGGGTTGGACCACGCTGCTGGCCGGGTTGAGCGTGTTGAGCCTTTTGTGGGGGAACCTGGCGGCTCTGGCGCAGTCGAATGTCCGGCGGCTGCTGGCGTACTCGGCCGTGGCCCATGCAGGCTATGGGTTGCTGGGGTTGATCGCAAATGAACGGGCCGGGTTGGCAGCGCTGCTGTACTTCGCGGCGACTTACGGGTTGAGCGCTGTCGGGGCGTTCGGTGTGGTGGCGGTGGTGGAGGCCCACTCCGGAGGCCGCGCGCGCCTGTCGGATTTTGCGGGGCTGAGCCGCAGGGCACCGGGGGTGGCACTGTGCCTGATGGTGTTTTTGCTTTCGCTGGCCGGCATTCCGCCCCTGGCCGGTTTCTTCGGCAAGTTCTACCTCTTCCTGGCGGCACTGGACGCCGGGCAACCGCTGGGCCTGCTCTGGCTGGTGGTGCTGGCCGTGGCCCTGAGCACGGTGTCCCTCTACTATTACCTCATCGTGCTGAAGGAAGCCTGGGTCAAACCGGTCCCTGCGGGTGCCGAACCGGAAAGGTGGCGGCTGCCGTGGCAGGTGCAGCTCACTTTGTGGGTCGCTGCGCTGGGGGTGCTGTTGCTGGGGCTGTTTCCGTCGGTGGTGTTGCGCAGTTTGGAATCGGCTCTGGCCTCCTCGTGAGGAGCTGACGAGGTTTCTTGCGGCCGGTTGCGTTTTGGGGTCCGGCCGGGACGAGGGGGCATGGCATGCATCCGGGAGATCTTAGGATCGCGTCCCGGCTTCGAATCCCTGCGACAGGATGAAAGAGTGGCGGCACAGAATCGGAGCTCTGCTGGGCCTTTTCACGGCTGCGGTCCCTGCGTGGTCTGCCCTCCCTTTGGCCATGCCGCCGGATGAACCGGGTCTGCCGTGGGTGCGACGCCCCGAGCAACCGCTGACCCTTCCCGGAGAAGCGATCCAGCGGGCGCCCGGCTCGGGCACGGTGTGGGAACTGAACGTGGCCGCGTGGGCGGAACGGCTGTCCGGTGTGCCGGTAGAAGGCGATCCGACAGGGGTCAAGGGCCCCGTTTGGGTCTGGCTGCCCCAGCCTGACGGCACGGTGACGCGGGTGTGGTGTTGGGAATCGCCGGTCATGGAACCGGCCTTGCAGGCGAGGTATCCGGACCTCCGCACGTTTCGCATCGCCGGCGTGGACGATCCGACCCTGCGCGGGCGTATCAGTTGGACACCTGCCGGGCTGCACGGGCGCTGGCGGACGGCGGGACAGGGCTGGTGCGTGGTGGAACCCCATCCGTTGGACGCAACGGGGCTGTACCGGGTCTGCTCCCGGGACGGATGGATCGCCCCGGGGGACTGGCATTGCGAAACGGTGGCGCCGCCGCTGGCAGCCGCCGGGAGGGCGTTCCAACCGGCCACGGCTGGAACAGTCCTGCGGGTATATCGGCTGGCTCTGGCAGCCACGGGCGAATGGACGGCGGCCCACGGCGGCACGGTGAAGTCCGGACTGGCTGCCATGGTGATCCTCGTGAACCAGCTCAATGCGATTTACGAAACGGAGGTCTGCATCCGCTTTGTGTTGGTGGCGCAGAACGATCGGCTCGTGTACACGGACCCGGCCGGCGACCCTTACACGGGCACGGACGCCTCCGCGCTGCTGGGGGAGAACCAGGCGGCCCTGGACACGGTCATCGGAGACGCCAACTACGATGTGGGCCATGTGCTGAGTCGGGCCAGTGGCGGGCTGGCCAGTCTGGGCGTGGTTTGTCGCAGCGGTCTGAAGGCGCGGGGTCAGACGGGGCTGGGCAACAGCAACGACGCGTTGTTCACCGACTATGTGGCACACGAGATCGGCCATCAGTTCGGCGCCACCCATACCTTCAACGGAGTGCGGGGCACCTGTGGTTCCAACCGGGACGGTTCCACGGCCTACGAGCCCGGCAGCGGCTCGACGCTCATGGGGTACGCGGGCAATTGCGCCGGGGACAACGTCCAGTTTCGAAGCGACCTGTATTTTCACGCCGCCAGCCTGGATCAGATTCTGCAAACGGCGGGCGGTTGGCCGGGGGGCTCGTGCGCGGTGCCGGTGGCCACGGGTAACCGGCCGCCGGAGGTGGCCACGCCTCCGGCGGTGATCATTCCGCGCGGAACACCCTTTGTCCTGACGGCCGTGGGCACGGACCCGGACGGCGATACCGTGACATTCTGTTGGGAACAGATGGACCTGGGCCCGGCAGCCCCGCTCGACTCGGCCGACACTTCCCAGGGCCCGTTGTTCCGTTCCTATCGCCCCACCACGGACCCCGCCCGATTCTTCCCGTCGCTCGACTCCCTGCTCCAGAATCAGACGAGTTTGACGGAAAAACTTCCGGAGACCGGTCGAACCATGCGTTTCCGTGTCACCGCCCGGGACGGCCGCGGCGGCGTCAACGGCGCGGAAACGGTGGTGACCGTGGTGGATGGGGCGGGACCGTTCCGCGTCCTGGCCCCAAACGGGGGCGAGACCGTCTCCAACAAGATGACCGTAAGATGGGACGTTGCCGGAACGGATCAGGTGCCTCTGGCAATCACCCATGTGAACATCTGGCTCTCGACGAACAACGGCCGGACGTTCCCGCATCCGCTGGCGTTGCACACGCCCAACGACGGAACCGAAACGGTCGAGTTGCCGGAGCTGCTCACCACCCTGGCACGGGTCCGTGTGGAGGCGGTGGGGCAGCCCTTTTTCGATGTTTGCGACGGAAGCTTCACCATCCGGCCGGTCTCGCCCGCTCCCGTGGTGGACATTTGGGCACCTCGCGTGGCGGCGGAAAGTTGCCAGCCCACCAACGGCGCGGTGGATCCCGGTGAAACAGTGAGCCTGGCGGTCACCCTGCAGAACCAGTCTCCCACGCCCGCGACGAACCTGGTGGCGACCCTGCTCACAGGTCCAGGTGTGACCGACCCGGGACCGCCCCAGGACTATGGGTTTCTGGGAGCCGGCCAATCGGCCACGCGCCTCTTCAGCTTCACGGCTTCGGGACGTTGTGGCGAGATGGTGGAGCTGAGCTGGGCCCTGACGGATGGACCCCGTTCTTTGGGCGCGGTGCAACGGACGATTGTGCTGGGTTCGGTCCGGACTCAAACGGTCACCCGCGTGAACCCGGCCGTGCTTCGCATCCCGGCTTCCGGGACGGAAGGACCCGCGTCGGACTTTCCTTCCACACTGGTGGTCAATGGCATGACCGGTCGCCTGGCCCGTGTGCGGGTGATCCTCACCGGGTTGAACCACAGCTTTGCCGGTGACTTGGACGTGTTGTTGGTGGGCCCGCAGGGGCCGCCCGTGTGGCTCCTGTCGGATGTGGGCAACGGTACCAACCTGAACGCCACGCTGACCTTCGACGATTCGGCCCCGGCAGGGCTGCCCGCTGAAGGGAGCATCCGCACCGGCACCAATCGCCCCACAGCTTACGATCCGGACAGCGACACGGGATTGACCACCGCGGTGCCGGGTCCGTACAGCACCAACCTGGGCAGTTTGTACGGGCTCGAGCCCAATGGAACCTGGCGACTGTACGTTTGGGACGATGCCCCGACGGATGTGGGAGAATTGAGTTTCGGTTGGCGGCTGGAGTTGACCACCACGCAACAGGTCTGCTGCGGCTGGGTGGAACCTCTGCCGCCGGTCTTGGATCCCATCCCGGATCAGATCACCGACGAGGACCAGCCCCTGCTGGCCGTTCCACTCACCGTTCAGGACCCTGACACCGACCTGGCAAAGGTTCAGGTATGGGCGTACGCGGCGGATCCGGCACTGGTGGGACCGACCGGCGCGGTCGTCCGTGGATCCGGATCGGTCCGGTGGCTCGATCTGTATCCCGAGCCGGACGCCTTCGGCGCGAGCCGGATTCACCTCGTGGCCACGGACGGCCAGACCGCCATCACGAACACATTCGAACTCATCGTCCGCCCCGTGAACGATCCACCGGTCTGGGACGGGCCTGCCGAGTTGTCCGTGCACGCCGGGACGGTGGCTCTTTGGACAAACCGGGCTCACGACGTGGAAACGCCCGGCGACCGACTCCGATACACCTGGGCCGGGGACGTCCCCGATGGACCGTCGCTGGATCCCGAGACCGGGGTGGTGACCTGGCCGACGACGGACTCGGACGCCGGCCGCGCCATTGAAGTAACAATACGGGTGGAGGATGATGCGGTGCCGCCCGCCGCCACCACCGGCACGGTCCGAGTGGTCATCCGGCCGCGGCCCGCCTTGGAGGCCCGCCTGGAGACGGATCGGATCCTGACCCTGCAATGGGATGCCATTCCCGGTGAACGGTACCAGATCGAGTTCAAAGACCGGCTGGACGATCCACAATGGACCCCGTGGGGCACCGTCATCGTGGCAGAAACCGACCAAATCCGCCTCCAGGAAACCGCTCCCGAAGGTTCACGCTTTTACCGGATACGAGTCGCGCGATGAACCAGCGGCCGGATGGTCCCTATGCTTTGTCGGGCCTCTGATCAGCTCCGTAACGATGCAGAGAGGGCCGCAACCGCGCGGAAGGGCGACCGCGGCCTTACCCGGCGCTCGATCCGCTCTTCGGCGCGGTCCGCCGCTTTCGAGCTGCCTTTTTGCGCGTTTTGCCCGCGGCGGGACTGACTGATTCGGTCATTTGCGTGGTGGCTGCGGCCTTCTTGCGGCGACCGCTTCGGGTGGAGGCGGCCGGCTCGGCCGGCGGAGCCGGTGCCGCCGAGACTACGCCGATGACCTCCTCCAGGTACAGGTAGCGTCCGCAAGTGTCGCAAAGCTGGATGTCTTCGGCCTTCATCAGCTCGGAGATCACGCCGATGGGCAGGCGCATGTGGCAACCCGAGCACGCCTGCCCGCGCACGGGTACAATCCCCTTCTTGCCCCGGGCCATGAGCCGGTCGTAATGACCCAGGATCTGCGGCGGGATTTTCGTGCGAAGTTCGGCGATCACCGCCGCGGCGTTCTTTTCGTGAATCTCCTCCAGTTCGAGTCCCTGGAGTCGAACCAGGTTTTGGAGCAACTCTTTCATGCTGTTTAGCCCAACGTCCACCGGGATCATGGCCGTCCCGGAGCGTTTGGCCAATCAATTTTTGGGCCCGGGGGCAGCGGCCGGTCTACGCCAGGCGAAAGCTGATCTTGCGGATTCTCTCGGTGCCGAACACCTGCTGCAGGCGCTGGAGAATCTCGCGGCGCCGGAACGTCACCAGCTCGGCCAACCAAGCGCTGCTGTCCACGGCGACGTAGAGCGTCCCGTCTTTCAACCCGGTGGGATGAGCGTGGGCTGTGACCTCCGGGTCCATCAACGCCTCCCAGGCGCGCACGATTTCAGCGTCCTGCCGGCGCTGTTCGAGCCGGAGATCGGCCAGCACCTTCGGCAGCAGCTCGGCCGGCGTGCGGGCCCGGACGTGGAGAGATTGCTCGAGCTCCGTCAGGTCCACCCGCCGCCACTGGGCAAGGGCCCGTTCCCGCGCACTGGAGGGCGGGGGACCGAGCGGTGGCTGGGGACGCGGCGGGAACATGACCGGTGGCGGCCGGATTCAGTGTTCAGGCCGGTTTCGGCCGAGCGGGACGTTCGTCCAGGACGAGCACTCCGTGCGGCGGCAGATCGTAACTGCCGGAGACGGTGGCCCCGGTGAGGTAGTCGTGCATGGGTTTGAGGAATTGGATGCGCACCTGCTGGCTGTGGTGGTTGAGTAGGAAGTACACCTTCACGTCGTCCTTCTGGCGCAGGCTGACCTCCACGGCCTCCGGCACCTTCAACAGGGGATGAATCCCGCACAGGGTGCGCAGCCAGTTGACCAAGTCCCCGTAGAACTCCCGGCCGGACAGCGTGCCGATGTAGATGGCCTTCCCCGCACCGTAGTTGTTCAGGGTGATGGCAGGTTTGCCTGCGTAAAAGTCCTTCGTGTAAGTGGCCAGGATCTGGCACCCCTTCGGCTCGATGATGTCGCACCAGACGCGCGCACTGTGCAGATGGCTGGTCTGGAAACCGCCCTTGAAACTGAGATGGTTCTCCGCATCCGGCGGGAGCGCGTCGAACTCCACCACCTCGAGCCCGAACAGGTCCATGAGATCATGGGGATACCCGTCATCGGGGGCGATGTGGTGCTCGTCAACCAGGCCGGTGCAGAAAGTCCCCACCAAAACACCGCCGGTCTCCACGTAATACTTGAGCACCTGGGCCTCGGCCGCCGAAAGGAGAAACAGCGAGGGCGCGAACACCAGCTTGTACCGGGAAAGATCGTCTCCGGGTCGGGCAAACTCCACGGGGATGTTCCGATCATGCAGGGCGGCGTAGATCAGGGCCAAATGTTCCCTCAAATGAAAATGCCGGTTCGGATGCGTGGGTTCCTCCAGTGCCCAGTCGTTGTCATGGCTGAAGAGGATGGCCACGTCCGCCACGACCCGGGTGCCCTGGATCACCGGTGCCAGAAGCTTCATTTCCTCCCCGAGCTGACAAATCTCCCGGTAAACCCGGTAATCCTTCCGCCGGTGATGGGGCATCACGGCGCCGTGAAACTGTTCCGGCCCGAATCGCGGCTGGCGCCATCGGAAAAACAGAATGGCGTCGGCTCCCCGGCTGATGAGCTGGTAGGTGAACAGCCGCAACACACCGGGCCGTACCAGGGAATTGAGCTCCTGCCACGTCACGTGCCCGGCCTTGTGCTCCAAAACCCAGAAACCAAGCCCGCCATCCGGGGTCCGGATGTCGCTTTTCTTCAGCGACCGCAACAGGTCGATTTCAAACGCGGTCTCCGCCGAGCGCGGCCGGAGCACCGCGGCGCTCTGGATCCCCACAAAATCCAGCACCTCCGCCAGATCGAAATGGTCGAACCGGAACACGGCCGGTTTCAGATTCGTGGTCACCGGCGCGTGTGGTGTGAGCTCCCGCAGGACCTCGGCCTGCATGCGCACATACTGCACGATCGTGTCGCTGCAGAACCGGCGCCAGTCCAGGACCAAACCCGGGTTGTGCGGCGCCGGTGCCCGTTGGGGCATGGGGACCTCCTCCCAGTCCGAGACAATCTGGCCCCAGTGCCGCAGCCCCAGGGCCTCATTGAGCTTCTCGATGGTCTCGTACTTGGCCTTCAACCAGAGGTGCCATTCCTCCCGTGACGCCTCGTTGAAGGATTCCTCCGTCTCATGCGCGCCGATGGCGTTGTCAATCTGCCACGCCAGCAGGGCCGGATGATCGCCCAGCTCGCGCGCCATCGCCGTCACGATCTTGCGCGAGTACTCCCAGAACGCGTCGCTGCAAAGGCACACCGCCCGGCGCGTGCCCGCGTGCAGGACCTGGCCACCCCTGTCCACCGGCAGGATCTCCGGGTGCTTCCGCGTCAGCCAGAGCGGCGGAGCAGCCGTGGGAGTGGCCAGAATGACCCGGATGCCCGCCTCGTGCATCAGGTCCATCACCCGCCGGAGCCAGCCGAACTCGTACCGGCCCTCCTCCGGCTCCACCAAGCCCCACGTAAACTCGCCCATGCGCACAACATTGAAGCCGGCCTCCTTCATCAGGGCCACGTCCTCCGCCCAACATGCCTCGGGGTTTTCCGGAGTGCCGCCGTACGGAGGGACCCAGTGCTCGGGGTAGTAATCCACGCCGAAATACATATGCAATCTCCCGCTGGCTCGACGCTGTCACTCTAGCCGGGCCGTCCCACCCGCGCAACGGAAAACGGCCCCGCACGACATCCGGCAGCCGTGCGCGCTGCGCCAGATCCCACACAGAGACCCCTCTGACGCGCTAGACGCAAGCACCGGAGGGGAATGAGAGCGGGACACCGCCCGCCAGCCGCCCTGCCACATGCCGTCGCAACGGCCTGATCGCGCCAGGGGGAACGCGGCCCGTGTTCATCGCCGGTGGGATTCTCCGAAACAGGAACGCTTGCCCGGCGGAGAATGCCGGCAGCGACCGGCGCCGATCGGGCGGACCTGGCGGCCGGCGCTGCGGAAGAAGGCACAAAATGGTGGGCGCTGCAGGATTCGAACCTGCGACCACCTCCGTGTAAGGGAGATGCGCTAGCCGCTGCGCCAAGCGCCCACCTGTCCGCCAGCCGCACCTTAGTCCAGCCCGCACACTTTGACAATCCCTCCGCCGCACGGGGGCAGCCCACGGCAGACCCGCCCGAAAAACCGCCGGTCCCGCCACCGCCGGCGAATGAGGCGGGCGCACGACACAGTTCCCGCTGTCCCCGAACTCAACCATCACTCCCCACGAGGCCCATTCCCCGGCGCCGCCCGGATTCGAACCGGCCCCCGGACACGAGCCACCTCCCGGCCCCGCCACGGCAGGAGCCACCTAACATAAAGCATAAGCACAGAGCATGAATCATTTTGGTTCATGAAAATCAATTTCTGCCTTGCCAAACCGGCAGGTCATTAGGACAATGCACGCAAGGAAAAGGGCAAAGGGAGAATTTCTAGGGTACGGGTTCATGGGGTTGCGAGGGGACGACAACGGGGTTGCCTTGGCGGATCCGACGGCCTCGGTCAGGCCGCTTGGGGCGGCGGATCAGCATGCCTCCGGCTTCTGTGCCCACTGCGGTGCGCCGTGCGGGGCGGGTGCAGAGGAAGACCGCGACCTGCGTTTCTGCTGTGCGGGTTGTCGTTCCGTTTTCCAATTGCTGCATCAGCACGGTCTCGGGCGGTTTTACGAACTCTCGACCCGGCCGGGTCTGCGAGTGACCGAACCGGCGCAGGCGGCCCGGTTTTCCCACTTGGACGATCCGGTGGTCTTGGAGAAGTTGCTGGATTTTTCCGACGGGCGGATGCATCGGGTGACCCTTCGCGTGCCCGGCATCCACTGTGTGGCCTGTGTCTGGCTGTTGGAGAATCTGTTCCGCCTGCACCGCGGCGTGGGACGTTCCGAGGTGAACTTCGCGCGCCGGGAACTCACGGTCGAATACGCTCCCGACCAACTCCGGCTCAGTGAACTGGCGGCGCTGCTGAGCTCGCTGGGTTACGAGCCGGTGTTTCATCTGGGCGATCTGGGCGGCCGCCGCGAGGGCGAAGAGAGACCGGTGCGGCTGTGGATGCAGCTCGGCGTGGCCGGGTTTGCCTTCGGCAACGTCATGATGCTGAGCTTTCCCGGATACCTCGGTCTCGGGGAGGGCTCCAGCCCGGGGATGCGTCTGTTCCTGGGGTGCGTCTCGCTGGCGTTGAGTCTGCCGGCGCTGATCTACAGCGCGTCAGATTACTGGCGGGCGGCGTGGCGGGCGGTGCAGATGCGGTCCGTGACGCTCGACCTGCCCATCGTCTTGGGCATGGCGGCGTTGTTCGGCCAGAGTGTTTGGGAGGTGGCGACCGGGCGCGGTCCCGGCTACCTCGATTCCCTGACCGGTCTGATCTTTTTCCTGTTGTGCGGCCGCTGGTTTCAGAACCGGACGTTTGAGCGGCTGGCCTTCGATCGCGATTACCGGGCGTTTTTCCCGCTTTCCGTCACCCGGGTCACAGCAGAGGGGGGCGAGGAAAGCGTCGCGGTGGGCCGGGTGGCTGTGGGGGATCGGTTGAGGTTGCGGCATGGCGAGATGTTGCCGGCGGACGCGCGGCTGGTGCGGGGCACGGCCGAGATGGATTACAGCTTCGTAACCGGTGAGAGTGAACCTGTGGTGAGGCGGCCGGGGGATCTGCTCCACGCCGGGGGACAGCAGATGGGCGGCCCGATCGAAGTCGAGGTGGTCCGGCCGGTCTCGCAGAGTTATCTCAGTTCGTTGTGGGCCCGGTGGGAACCGGACGGTCGGGAGGTGTCCGATCTGAACACGCTGACCCAGCGGTTCAGCCGCTGGTTCGTTGCCGGGGTGGGTGCGGTGGCCCTGGGTACGGCGCTTTTCTGGGGGCTGAGGGCCGGGGTGGCCGCCGCCTGCCTGCATGCTACGGCGGTGTTGATCGTGGCCTGTCCGTGTGCCCTGGCGCTTTCGGCGCCCTTTGCGCTGGGAACGGTCCAGCGGTGGCTGGCGCGATGCGGCGTGTTTCTGAAGAAGAGCCAGGTTTTGGAAACCCTGGCACGGGTGACGACCGTGGTGTTCGACAAGACCGGAACGCTCACCACCGCCGGGTCGGATCGCATGCGCTGGTTGGGGCCGCCCCTGGGGGAGGAGGAGCGGCTGGCTGTTCTTGCCGTGGCCGGGGCCTCGACCCATCCGTTGGCCCGCCAACTGACCTTGACCCTGCAGCGTGAGCTGGCGGTTTCCGGGTGCGACGGGTCATCCGGTGCGCGGGAAGACGTTCCGGTGCCCCAGGCGTGGCGGGAGTTCCCGGGCCGGGGTGTGGAAGGCTGGGTTGCTGGAATGGACGTGTCCCTCGGTTCGGCCCGGTGGCTGCGGCAGCGGGGAGTGACCGTGCCTGAGGGAGCCCTGCGGGCGGCGCATGCGATTCACGTCGCCGTGCGGGGTCGGTATCGCGGGCGGTTCCAGTTTCAACGGGCGTTGCGCGACGGGTTGGAGGGCTTGGTGTCCGGATTGCGGGGGCGTTTTCGGCTGGCCCTGTTGAGCGGCGACCAGCCCGGCGAGCGTGCGATCTTCGAGCGGTTGTTCGGTAAGGCAACCCTGTTGTGCTTCTGTCAAAGCCCGGAGAACAAGCAGGCCTTCGTGGAGCAACTGCGGCGGCGGGGCGAGGTGGTGATGATGGTGGGCGACGGCCTGAACGACGCCGGCGCCCTCCGGGCCAGCGACGTGGGGGTGGCCGTGGTGGAAGACACGGGGACGTTCTGCCCGGCCAGCGATGTCATTCTGGAAGCCCGGCGGGTGGTGCAGCTTCCGGCCCTGTTACGGCTGGGCCGCCGGGCGGTGCGGGTGGTGTACCTCTGTTTCGGTCTTTCCCTGTTGTACAACGCCGCCGGCCTGACCCTGGCGGCGCAGGGACGATTATCGCCGTTGGTGGCGGCGGTGCTGATGCCGTTGAGCTCGGTGACGGTGGTCAGCGTGGCGACGGGACTGTCGTGGTGGCTGGCCCGTCGGTGTGGTTGGACCCCGGCGTCGGCCGGGTCGGAGGAGCCGGAGCCATGAGCGTGGTGTTTGGGTTGATAGCACTGAGCCTGCTGGTGGCCGCCGGGTTTCTGGCGGGCTTCATCTGGGCGGTCCGCTCCGGGCAGTTCCGTGACACCGCCACGCCGGCCCTCCGGATTCTGGCCGAGGACCCGCCGGTGACGCCGCCCGGAGAACGGGATGAGAACCCGAAACACAATCCGACAGATCCTTCCTATGAACGGGGTTGAAACGTTTCGATATGACAATCGGATCGTCCGCGCCTTTGCTTGGGCGACGGTCTTTTGGGGCTTCGTGGGCATGAGCGTCGGCCTGCTGGCTGCCTGCCAGTTGTTTTGGCCGGAGTTGAACCTGAACCTGCCGTTCACCACCTTCGGCCGGATCCGCCCGTTGCACACGAACGCGGTGATTTTCGCTTTCGTGGGCAACGGCATGTTCACCGGCATCTATTACTCCGTGCAACGGCTGCTCAAGACGCGCATGTACAGCGACGCCCTGAGCTGGTTCAACTTCTGGGGCTGGAACCTGATTATCGTGTCGGCGGCCGTCACGCTGCCCCTCGGTCTGACCACCAGCAAGGAATACGCCGAGTTGGAATGGCCGATTGACATTGCCATCACGGTGGTCTGGATCGCCTTCACCGTCAACCTGCTGGGAACCATCCTGCGCCGGCGCGAGCGGCACATGTACGTGGCCATCTGGTTCTACATCGCCACCGCGGTGACCGTGGCGCTGCTGCATGTGGTGAACTCTCTCGAGCTGCCGGCCGGCTGGTTCAAGAGTTATTCGATCTTCGCCGGTGTGCAGGACGCGCTGGTGCAGTGGTGGTACGGACACAACGCGGTGGCCTTCTTCCTGACCACGCCCTATCTCGGTCTGATGTACTATTTCCTGCCCAAGGCCGCGGAGCGTCCGGTGTTCAGTTACCGGCTTTCCATCATCCATTTCTGGGCGCTGATTTTCATTTACATCTGGGCCGGTCCCCATCACCTGCTCTACACGGCGCTGCCGGACTGGGTCCAGTCGCTGGGCATGGTCTTCAGCGTCATGCTGGTGGCGCCCAGCTGGGGCGGCATGCTCAACGGTTTGCTCACCCTCCGGGGGGCCTGGGACAAGGTGCGGCAGGATCCCGTTCTGAAATTCTTGGTGGTGGCGGTGACGGCCTACGGCATGGCCACGCTCGAAGGGCCCACCTTGGCCATCAAGAGCGTCAACGCACTCTCGCATTACACGGACTGGACGATCGCCCACGTGCACACCGGTGCCCTGGGATGGAACGGGTTCCTCACGTTCGGCATGTTGTACTGGCTGTTCCCGCGTCTCTACCGCACCCGGCTCTGGTCCACGCGCCTGGCGACCTACCATTTCTGGATCGGCCTGCTTGGCATGATGTTTTACGTCGTGCCCATGTACGTGAGCGGGGTGACAGCCGGCCTGATGTGGAAACAGTTCAACGCGGACGGGTTCCTCCAGTACGGCAATTTCCTGGAGACCACCATGCGCCTGCTGCCGATGTACCGGCTGCGGGCCATCGGCGGGACGCTGTACCTGGTCGGCGTGGTCCTGATGATCATCAACCTGTACAAAACGGCGCGCAGCGGACAGTTCGAGCCGGAGACGGAAGCCCAGGCGCCGGCCCTGCGACCCGCCCCCGCTCCGGCGGCCGCCCGACGCTGGACACACCGGTGGTTGGAAGGCGTGCCGGTGACGTTTACTGTTCTGGCCACGGTGGCGGTGTTGATCGGCGGTTTGGTGGAGATCGTTCCCATGCTTTTGATCTCGTCCAACGTGCCGCACATCGCCAGCGTGCAGCCCTACACACCCCTGGAATTGCTGGGGCGCGACATCTACATCCGGGAGGGCTGTGTGGGCTGCCACTCCCAGATGGTCCGGCCGTTCCGGTCCGAGACCGAGCGGTACGGTGAGTATTCCAAGAGCGGGGAGTTCGTGTTCGATCATCCCTTCCTCTGGGGATCCAAACGCACGGGACCCGACCTCCACCGGGTGGGCGGTAAATACCCGGATGCCTGGCACTACAATCACATGAACGACCCACGCAGCACCTCGCCGGGCTCGATCATGCCGCGGTATCCCTGGTTGCTGACGCAGAAACTGGATACGAGTTCGTTGCCGGCCCGCATCCGCACGCTGCGCCGGCTGGGCGTGCCTTACCCTCCCGGGGCCGAGGACACCGCCGCCGAGGAGGCCATGGCCCAGGCGCGGCAGATCGTCGAGAACCTCAAGGCCGGTTCGGTGGAGGCTGAACCGGACCGGGAGATTATCGCGCTGATCGCCTACCTGCAGCGGTTGGGCCGGGACATCCGCCAGCCGGCCGGCGTGCCGGCCACGGCGGCCCGTCTGCCGGCTCCCGCACCGGCGCAACCGTGAACCGGGAGGGTCCATGCTGGAACATTTCGTGCGCAACATCGGCGGCATCGGCATCTATGGCATGGTGTCGTTGCTGTTGTTCTTCGCGGTGTTCGTGGGGGTGCTGATCCGGGTCTGCCGGCTGCGCCGCTCGGATCTGGAGGCCGCGGCGCGGCTTCCCTTGGATCAAACGGCTGACAAACCTGCCCAAACGGAGGACGAGTCATGAGCGAACCGAAAGAACCCTTGCTGTTGGACCACGAGTACGACGGGATTCGCGAGCTGGACAACCAGCTGCCGCGCTGGTGGGTCTGGCTCTTCAATCTGACAATTGTGTTCTCCGTCCTGTACCTTCTGTACTACCACGTGCTCGGCTGGGGGAAGCTCAGCGCGGAGGAGTACGCGGAGGAGATGCGCATTGGCGAGCAGATCAAACTGGCGGCCATGGCCCGGTTCGAGAAAGAGATGGAAACGCTGACGCCCTCGAAGGATCCGGCCGTGCTCGCCCAGGGTCGGGAGCTGTTCCTGAAGCTGTGCGCGCCCTGCCACCGCGCCGACGGCGGCGGCCTGGTGGGACCGAACCTGTGCGATGACTACTGGATCCACGGGCCGGAGTTTCGGGACAACCTGCGCACCATCTACCACGGCGTGCCCGAGAAAGGGATGGTGAGCTGGAAAACGGTGCTGAAACCCCGGGAAATCTACGCGGTGGGCAGTTACATTTACACCTTGCGCGGGAGCAACCCGCCGAACCCCAAACCGCGCGAGGACCAGGCTCCCCGGTCCACCGGCCCGAGTATCTACGAGTAGCATCGGGTTCCCATGGAGGAGACACGATCCCAGCCAGTTCCGCAACGGCCGCTTCCCCAAACAGCCAACGGCCGAACCTCACTGCCCGCGGTGCCGCGGTCGGACGATTTCCGCGATCATCTGGCCACGGCCGATGAACGCGGTCGGCGAATCTGGCTCTACCCGCGCAAACCGCGGGGGCGTTACACCCGGGCACGCCGGATGGTGAGCGTGTTCCTCCTGGCCTTTTTGTTCGCCGGCCCGTTCCTGACCATCAACGGCAACCCGGTGCTCATGATCAATGTGGTGGAGCGGCGTTTCTCGGTGCTGGGCCAGGTCTTCTGGCCGCAGGACGCCGCCATCCTGGCGCTGGGCTTGCTGCTGTTCTTCACCGCCATCGCCGTGTTCACCGCCGCGTTCGGCCGGCTGTGGTGCGGTTGGACCTGCCCGCAGACAGTGTTCATGGAGATGGTGTTTCGGCCGATCGAATATTGGATCGAGGGCGACGCGCCCGAGCAACGCGCCCTGAATGCGGCGCCATGGACGGCCCGCAAGATCTTCAAGAAGGTTACCAAGCACGTCATCTTCCTGGCCCTGTCCTTTCTGATCGGGAACACGTTCCTGGCCTATATCTTGGGCGGCCGGGCCTGGTGGGCACTCGTCACGGACGATCCCCGCCGACACCTCACGGGTTTGGGCTTCATGCTCCTATTCACCCTTGTGTTTTACGGCGTGTTCGCCCGGTTCCGCGAACAGGCGTGCACGTTCATTTGTCCCTACGGCCGCTTTCAATCGGTTTTGTTGGACGAACACTCCATCGTGGTGGCCTACGATTACAAACGCGGCGAGCGCCGGGGCCGCTGGCGCCGCGACCAGTCACCGGAGCAACGGCGGGCCGCAGGTCTGGGCGACTGCGTCGACTGCCGGCGGTGCGTGGAGGTCTGCCCCACAGGGATCGACATTCGAAACGGCACACAAATGGAATGTGTGAACTGCACCGCCTGCATGGACGCATGCGACGCAGTGATGGATCGGTTGGGCCTCCCCCGTGGCCTCATCCGATACGCCTCGCTCAACGGTATCGAACGCGGAGAACGGCTGCGCATCACCCCGCGCATGGTCCTCTACACCTGCGTGCTGCTGGGATTGCTCACGGCTCTGGGTTTCATCCTGGCCACCCGCTCGCCGGTGGACGTCACCGTGCTGCGCGCCCCGGGGAGCCTGTTCCAAAAAACCCCCGAAGGCCGCATCAGCAACCTCTACCAAATGAAAATCGTCAACAAAACCGGCCAACCCATGCCGGTGGAGCTGAATCTCCTGGAGCCGGCCGGTCGCATGACCGTCTTTGGCGCTCCCTTGGTGGTCCCGGCCGGCGACTTGATCCAGACCTCCGTCCTGGTCGAACTCGAACCCGACCAGGTGGAAAAGAGTCCCATGGAAATCCGGATCGCCGTTCAGTACGACGGTCGAACCCTGCAAACCATCCGCACGAGCTTTCTCGGCCCGGTGTCACCGACGCGACCATGAGCACGAAAGCTTCCGCTCCTTCCGCTCGTCCTTCGCTGTGGCCCCTGGGCCTGGTGACGGCTTTCGCTCTGTTCATCACCGGTACAGGCGTTCTCATCTGGCTGAGCCGGCAGGCGAACTTGGACCTCGTGCGACCCGATTATTACGATGCCGAATCGGTGCACGACGCGGAGCGGGCGCGGCGCCAGCGTGCGGCGGCACTGCAACCGCGTCTACGGGTGACCGTGGATGCCGCCGCGCGGCGTCTGCACCTCCAAATGCCACCCGGACATCACAGCGCCCGGGGCACGATCAAACTGTACCGGCCCTCCGCAGCGGCCATGGACCGTGAGTTTCCGCTCCAGCCGGACGCCTCCGGCGCCCAGGAGCTTTCCTTGCGCGATCTGGCCCACGGACTGTGGCGCCTGGCCATCTTGTGGACGGTGGCAGGCGAGGAATACGAGGAGACCAGCGAGTTTGTCCTGGCCCCCGGGACCGACGGAACCGGCCCCTGATGGAGCCATCAGACTCCGGCTGATCCTCCGCTGACCCCGCCAAGGACCTGACCGCGGGTTCGCAGGGCAAACCAAACCGCTGCCGTGCCGGTCAGCAGCGCCGCGAGCAGGAATGCCTGGTGCATACCCACCCGCTCCCAAATCCAGCCCAAACCGACCGCCGCCGGGAGCGCCAGAATAGCCGTCACCATGTGGTAGAGTCCGAATGCCGTCCCCTTGAGTGCAGGTGGGACCGCGTCGGCGAGAAAGGCGCGTTCTGCGCCTTCGGTGGCCGCCGTAGCCCCTGCATGCAAGAGATACAACGCTGCCAGCGCCCCGCGGGATCCGGCCGAGGACATGAGAACGAGCAGACCGGCCCGCAGAGTCCATCCCACCAGCAACAAACTCCTCCGTCCCCAGCGGTCCGCCGCCCGGCCACACGGCCAGGCGCTGAACGATCGCACGGCGTGGGCCGCCGCCCAAAGAATGGGTATCTCAGCGGTGGCGACGCCGCCTTGATGAAGCCACAAGACCAAAAAGGCGTCCGGTACCGTCGCCAGCGCCACCGCACCCGTGGCTCCGACCAGATGCCGGAAGGCGGGAGGCAACCTTCCACCGGGCTCAACCGGTCCCGACAGACCTGACCGGCCGGCTGCGGAAGGTTCGCGAACACCGAAGACAACCAGGGCAATCGCCAGCGCGCCCGGAACGGCCGATGCGAGAAAGACCTGCTGCAGATCCGCGCCCAGCTTCAACAACGCCGCGGCGGCCAGCGGCCCCAGCATGGCCCCGGCATGGTCCATGGACCGGTGAAATCCGAATGCGCGACCGCGGATCGCGGCGGGAGCCGCCCCGGCGATCCACGCATCTCGCGGAGCCGTGCGCAGACCCTTGCCCAGCCGGTCGCCAAACCGAAGCCCCAGCACCACCGCCCAGTGACCGGCCAACCCGACACAGGGGCGCGCAAGATTGGAGATCGTGTAACCCGCCACGGTGAGAGGCTTGCAGCCCAGGCCGCGATCGGCCAGGCGTCCCCCGACCAACTTGAGCAGGCTGGAGGTCGTCTCGGCGATCCCCTCGATAAGACCGACCACGGTCGGAGCGGCGCCCAGTTGCACGGTCAGAAACAACGGCAGCAGCGGTGCGATCATGTCACTGGCCACGTCATTCAACAGACTCACGCAGCCCAGGACGATCACCGTCGCCGGCAGACGAACAGGATGAGCGCCTCGTGTTTCCATCCGTTTCGTGCAGCCCGGTCGTTTGGCGTTTCTCCCGCGCATCCGCGCGGGCTCGGCGGTGCGCACAAGGATTCTGCCCGCCCGGACCACCTCTGTGCAACCGCCCGGCGAAAGAGCGACGCTGAAAGTCCGGACCCGACAGCCGCAACGGAAGACCGGCCCGAGCCCGGTGAGTCACATCCGCCGCCGGTTCACCTGTTTCCGAGAGCCGGTGCAATGTCGAACCCCATCAAGTGCAACGCACCGACAACTTTTTGCAACCCACCGTTAGCGCAGGGGTGGCCATGTTGTGTTTACTCGCGGCTATATGAAAAGACGTTTACGAGTCAGTTTTTGCGGAGAACCGATGATGGTGAGGGGCTCGAACCTGCCTGTCTTCACTTGCCAGCGGGGCCGGCAGGCACTCAGGTTCCGCGGTTCGGTTGCCGGCTCGCCGGTCCGGCGCGCCTCTTGGGGGAGCTGGTTGATGGCAGGCACATTGCTTTGCATGGCCGGACCCGTGTGCGAGGTCGCCCGGGCGGCGGAAAGTAAGGAAACGGTGGCTGCCACGAACGGGCCGGCCGCACAATTGCCACCCATGGTCGTGCAGGGTGAGCCGGTTGCAACCGGCGGATGGCGGGTGGACAACACGCTGAAACTGCCCGCACCTCTGCACGAGATACCCCGTAGCATCACCGTCTTCGACGTGGACCAGATCCGGCAAATGAATTTTCGCACCCCGGTGGACACCTTCTACTACACACCCGGCCTGTTTCCCAATGCCGTGGGCAACGGCGCCTATCATTACATCGCCCGGGGCTTCCGGATGTTGCCCGGCGACACATTGGTGGACGGTTTCCAAGGTTTTTACGTGGGTGGCGGGCAGGCGCCCATGTCGCTGTACGGCGTCGAGCGCATGGTGATTCTCCGCGGGCCGGCCGGTCTGCAGTACGGCGCCGCCACGATGCCGGGCGCCGTCATCAACCTCATCACGAAAAAGCCGCGGCCGGAACCGCTGACCCGGCTGGATCTCAGCTGCTTCACCTACATCGGTGGTGGGTGGGATGCCGACGAACGGATCGGATACGGTCTGGAACTGGACTCTACGGGCCCGATCGATCGCAACGGACGGGCCTTGTACCGGATCGTGGCCGCTGGCGACAACAGCGACATGTACACCGAGGACGTGGACTATCAAACGCGCTATTTCAGTGCCGCGGTCACATTGAAGGTGGATCCGGAGGGCCGCCACACCATCACCCCTCTGGTGCAGCTCTCGGAGAACAAGCGCCCGGGCGGACTCGGCGTGGTGATGTCGCCCTCTACATCCCTGTCAACTTCCGACGGTGTCAGTGGCCCGATTCACGAGCATGACCTCTCACCCTTGAGCGTGCGGCTCTGGGACGGCTCCCGGAAGGACAAGTTCCTCGTGGCCGGATTCGACGCGCATTCGCAATTCACGGACAGGTGGCTGATCAAGGCCGCCTACCGGGTGAACCATTACGAGACGGACATCCTTCAATGGAGCCCGGTCGTCAACAACGCGGCGCAACGGAATCTGCTGGTCCAGAGCAATCTGGTGTACCGGACACAGTCCAAGAGTCAGGCGGACCGCCTGTATCACATGTTTGACGTGAACACCGTGTTCGAGTTCGATCCCACGGACTGGTGGAAGAACCGGTTTCAACTGGGTATCAATGGGCGGAAATACGATGCCGAGAGCCGATCAGCAACCGGCCCGCTTTCCACCCCCCAGTCGCCCATTCACATCTACTCGGGACAGGTGCTCGAGCCGGTGCGGGACGTTTCCACCGGCTGGGGGCCGGTGTCCACCAGCGATGAGTTCCATTGGAATCTTTACGCGCAGAACCAGGCCGCTTTTTTGGATGAACGTTGGATCCTGACCCTTGGGATCGGTTACGGCCAGCAACATTACGCCGACGCACCCACGAGAAAAAGTGACGCCGTCCCGATGGCGGGATTGCTGTACAAGGTGACGCCCGAGCTGGCCCTGTACGCAAGTTACTCCACCAGTTATCAGCCCGCCGACCCGACGCTGGAGGATTATGAGGGGCGCAGTGGTGTCTTCGATCCCCAGACCGGCGTAAATTACGAGGTGGGCGTTAAGTACGACCTGCCGCAAGGACGCGCCAGTGTGGCCGCGGCGCTCTTCTGGACCGAGCGGGACAATGTCATCGTGCGCGATCTTTCGCGTGGCGACGTCAATGTGAACGGCAATCCATACTACATCCAGGAGGGCGGCCAGCGCGCAGGCGGCCTGGAACTGTCCGCCGAGGTGCGTCCTGCCGAGGGTTGGCGGTTGAACGCCACGTTTGCCTTAATCGATGCCAGTTATGAAACCGGTCCGTTCCCCGAGCCGGTGGCCAAGACGCCCGAGTTCTCGTGGAGTTTGTACACCCGTTACGATTTTCGACGGGGTCCGCTCGAGGGCCTGGGCGCCAGCCTCGGCCTGGTCTGGCAGGACGAGCGCATGGCGGGCAACAGCGCCCGCAGCGCCAGCAGCCCGGATCCGCTGATGTTGCCGGCGTTCTGGCGGGTGGACGCGGGCCTGTTCTACAGGGTCAACGACCATTGGGACGTGTCGCTGCATTTCCAGAACCTGCTGGACGAGACCATCTTCGTGGATGGCACGACCGGTGCGAATCTGCAGGTGGCGGCGCCCCGGACGGTTACTTTGCGTGTAGGCTACCAGTTCTGAGGCAGGTTCCGTTCTTGTAACTCGGTGCCGCATGAACAGAAGAACGGGTCCGGCGGGCCGGATGGGTTTGGCGGTCCGCCGGGCCCTCCATGTTTGACCAGGAACACGTATGTGGCGCAGATGGCTTTTCTGGACTCACGTGGTCGCCGGTGTGGTGGCGGGTGTTGTCATCCTTGTCATGTCCCTCACCGGCGCACTCATCGCCTTCGAGAAACAGTTGGTTGCCTGGGCCGAAGGTGTGAACCGTAGGGCGGAACCCCTTGGCGAAGGCACTGCACCGCTGCCTTTGCAATCCTTGGTGGAACGACTTCGTGCCGAACAGGGAAGGTTGCCCTTGGCGACGACCCTCCACGCGGATCCCTCGCTGGCGGTCGAGGTCATGGTGGGCAGGGACGAACTTTTTTACTGGGACCCGTACACGGGTGAGTTGCGACCGGTGGGTGCCCGTGGGACGAGGTCGGTGTTGCGCGCGTTGACCTCCTGGCACCGGTGGCTGGGCCTCGAGGGCGAGCGACGGTCCTGGGGCAAGGCGGTCACCGGCGCCTGCAATTTAGCCTTCGTGCTGCTGATCCTCACCGGTGTCGTTCTTTGGTGGCCGTCCGGGCGGGGCGCAAACAAGTGGCGGATGCGTGTGTGGTTTCGTGCCGGAGTGCGCAGGCGGGCCCGGGACTGGCATTGGCACCACGTGCTGGGTTTGTGGTGCGGTCCCGTGCTCCTGGTGCTCAGCGGCAGCGCCATTGTGATCTCCTATGCCTGGGCTGCGCAGTGGGTGCAAAGCCTCGGCAGCAAGGAGGACGCTGGCACGCAAGTGCCGCCGGCCGGGGCGCGGCCTTCGGAGGCGGCCGTGTCACCCGCCGGACGGCCGGCGGCGCTGGACGAAGTCTGGGCACGGGTTCGCGAGCGGGTGCCGGACTGGCAAACGGCCACCATTCGATTCGGCGCGGGACCACGCGGCCGGCCCCGCGCGGAAGGAACCGCCTCCGGGGGTGGAAGGACCACCGCAGGAGCGGACTCGGAAAGGTCGGGAAGAGGCGCGCCCTCGGGAACCGCCGGTCCGGGTCAACCGGACCGGGATCCCTCGGGCGGCCGGCCGGAGGGACCTCAATCCGGCGGTGGTCCCTCGACCCTCAGCTTCAGCGTGCGGGAAAAGGGCGCCTGGCCCGTCTTTGCCACCGTCCAGATCGTGGCGGATGCGCAGTCCGGCCGGATCCTTTCGGTCCAGAGGTTTTCCGACCAACCCCTGGGCCGGCGCCTGCGCGCGTGGTTGCGCTTCCTGCACACGGGCGAGGCATTCGGTTGGCCCGGGCAGTTGATTGCCATGACGGCTTCACTCGGTGCGGTGGTTCTGGTGTGGACGGGACTGGCTCTGAGCTGGCGCCGGTTTTTCGGAAAGCGGGCGCCCGTCCCCGCAGGGACACCGGGGCCAAGCCCGCCGGCCGCTTGAGCCGGTTGCGGGGCGGATGCAGTGCAATGCACCGACAAAAAACCGCAACCGACCGCAAGCGGCCTGACGGGCCCGGAGTTATGCTTGCTGACGGTGCGGGCAGGTGGCGATGCCGCACCCGGCTGACTGGTGGAACCGAAATGTTGCAGGTGCAAAAAACCATGCCGGTGAAGGAATGGTGGCCGGCCGGTGGAGTGGGGCGGTTTGACAGCCCGGCAGCGCGGTGGGCGGTGAAACGCCTGCCGGAAACGATGTCCCGTTGGGAATGGCTGCAACCGGCCCTGACGACCCTCTGGCTTTTTTGTCTCTCGGTGGGGACGGTGGGGTTGGTGGCACCTTATCCGGAGCCCGCGCAGCCGGTGGCAAAGCCCGTGCCGGCACCCGTCCAGGCCACGCTGCTCGACGTGCAGCTGGAATCCCCGACGATGGAGACCGGCACGCCGGCAGGTGCCCGGACGGACGAGCCGGTCCGATTGGCTGCGCCCGTGTCGCCGGATCCGGTGCCGGCCGTCCCTGCGGCTGCTGCGATGCCGGACCTGCCCGTGCTGCCAGACATTCCCTCGGGTGCGTTTTCCGAGGCTGAGACCGCCGGGGCGGCAGTGCCTCCGGTTTCCGCGCCCGGACCTGCGGCCGTACAGGGGCCGCACGGGGGTGGCACGGAGAGTTCCGGAACGACAGGCCGGGCCGGTGGCGCCGGCATGCCGGGTGGGGTGCAGACGCTGGTGTGGGGCAGAGGGGAGGGACGCCAGCCCGCGCCTCCCTACCCCTGGGAGGCCCGGCGCCAGGGGCAGGAAGGGACCGTGCGCATCCGGTTTTGCGTGGGTGCGAACGGCCGGGTGCTATGGGCGGAGGCCTTGGAAGGGTGTCCGTGGCCGTTGCTTCGAGAGGCGGCGCTGCACACGGTCCGTCGTTACTGGCGGTTCCGGCCCGGTGAGGTGAGGCTTTACGAAGTGGAGATCCGTTTTGAACTGGCCCGTCGGGACTCGACGGGTCGCGCGTGAGGGTGACTCATGTTGGCGAATATCGTGGTGCATTGGTTTGTGGCGGGCGGGCCCATCATGTGGCCCATTCTGGGTTGCTTGCTGCTGGCCGGCACGGTGTTGGTGGAGCGGATGTGCTGGTGGTGGTCGTTGCGGAAACGGCTGGATCCCCGGCGGATCGAGGAGGTGCTGGCTGCAGTGGCGGAAGGCCGGTGGGAACGGGTGGTGGAACTGACCCGTGAATCCGAGGACCCGTTCCTGGTGACGTTGCGCAGCGGCCTGCGCAATGCGCACGTCTCCATCGTCGGAGCCATGCAAATGCGCGCCGCCGAGTTTCTGGATCAGGCCGAAAAAAGACTCTGGGTGCTGAGTACGCTGATCACACTGGCGCCCCTGCTGGGGTTGCTGGGCACGGTCGTGGGGATCATGCAGTCGTTTCATTTTCTGGGAGACCAATCTTTGGCGGCCACCCGCATCAGTGGCGGGATCGCCGAAGCCCTGATCGCCACGGCTTCGGGCCTGTTCATCGCCATCCTGTGCCTGCTGCCGTACAACTGGCTGAGCCGCCGGCTCATTCGCATGAGAGGGCGCCTGGAACGCTGGATCAACCACGTGGAACTGCTGCTCCAATCGGATCGGGCCCGCCAGGTGGACTGGCAGGCGATTGCGGGTGGAGGGGGTCCGGTGACCTTGACCGCCGCACACGTGTTTGTGGATTTTTGAGGAGCCATGCCGGTGACGTTGGGACCACGGGAACCCGGCGGGGAATCGCCCCGGATCGAGATCATTCCGCTGATCGACATCATGTTCTTTTTGCTGGCGGCCTTCATGTTGGTCAGCCTTTCGATGACCCATCTCGACAGCGTGCCGGTGCAGCTCCCCACGGCCGCCACCACGGAGACCGACGCGGGCAGGATCACGATTCATCTGGTGGTGGACCGCCACGGGATGATCTGGTGGGACGGCCGGGTGCACGCCCCGGCCGAACTGGCCGCCCGATTGGCGGAACAGTTGCAGGGTCAATCCGATCCACGCGTCGTGATCAGCGGCGACGGGGAGGCCCGACACGCCGATGTGGTGCGGGCTTTGGACGTGGTCCGGGCCCTGGGCGTTCATCAGGTCACCCTGCACACCCGGCCGGCGGAGTCACGCTGACATGCAACGCCTGCTTCCGTGGATCAACGCGGTGGCCATCCCGGTCCTGGCCGGGCTGTGCGTCGTGCAGTGGTGGCACGACCGTGACGTCCAGTTGCGCCTGCGGCAGTGCCGGGAGGAATTGTCGCGTTCCCTTGCCGAACGGCAGCAACTGGAAACCCGGTTGGAGCAGACGCAGGCCGATCTCGAGCTTTTCCGAGACCGATACCAGGCGAGCGAGCAACGTGTTGCCGGGTTGACCACGGAGCTCCACCAGCGCACCGAGCAGTGGGAACGTTGCATGGCCGAGGCCGTGCAGACGCGGGCCGCACTAACGAACTGGATGGAAGCCGTGCGTCTGCGGGATGAGAAGCTGGAAGAGGCCGCCTCCCGAATCCTCGAGTTGAACGCGCGCCTCGAGGAACTGGCCGACCGGTACCGCCAGTGCGTCACCAACTTTCAGAGCCTCTTGGAACAGTACGAGCGGCTGCAGCAGCGGCAGGACTCACACGGGCGCCAGAGCGACGGGCGGCAGGGGCCGCCACCGGGTGAACGCCGCCGCGACAGCCCGGGTGCGGACTGAAGCACGAGTCCACCCTCATCGAACCGGGTGGTTGCCCGCCAAGGCCCCCTGCCCGAACCGCCGGCTTTTCTTTGCAGCGAAGGGACTTCTCGTTCATCCGCGTCGGTTGTCAGGCGAGGGATTTGGCGATTGTCTGGTCGCCAGCGGGTTCGGATACTGCAGGCATGCGCAACCCGATCCTGGTGGCCCTTGACGTCCCCACAGCCGAACAGGCACTGGCGCTCGTGCGCGAACTGGCGCCGGTGGTGGGAGGATTCAAGGTGGGCAGTGAGCTGTTTACGGCGGCGGGACCGGACCTCGTGCGGAGCATTCGGGCCACGGGCACCTCCGTCTTCCTGGACCTGAAATTCCACGACATTCCCCACACGGTCAGTCGTGCCGTGGCGGCGGCGGTCCGGTTGGACGTCCAGATGTTGACCGTTCACACCAGCGGCGGCCTGGCCATGTTGCAGGCGGCCGAGCAATCCGCCCAACACACCGCCTCCCAGACCGGGCGCACGGCACCTTTGGTCCTGGGGGTGACCGTCCTCACCAGCCTGGATGGAGCTGCGCTGGCCGAGGTGGGGTGCGACGATCACGTGGGCCGCCAGGTGGAACGGCTGGCCTCGCTGGCTGTACGCGCCGGATTGCGCGGACTGGTCTGTTCGCCGCTCGAAGTGGCCGGCCTGCGCCAGGTGCTGCCCCCACGCATGCAGTTGGTCACGCCGGGGATCCGCCCGGAGGGGAGTGATCCCGGCGACCAGCGCCGGACCCTCACCCCGGCAGAGGCCCTGGAGGCCGGGGCGGATTGGCTGGTCATCGGACGCCCCATCACCGCCTCGCCCAACCCGCGCGAGGCGGCGGAGAAGATCCTTGCTTCATTGCCAAAGGACAGGAGGTCGTAAGGCCGGCCCGCGCGTCCCACGTGCGGGCGCTTTGCTCGTGAAACGCTCATGAAACCGTTGATCGTGATCGCCTCGATACAGGCCCGACCCGGTCGGGAAACCGAATTGGAACAGGCACTCCGGGACCTCATCGCTCCCACACGCCGGGAACCCGGCTGTATCCGGTACGATTTGCACCGGTCGCAGGATCGCCCCGGCCGGTTTCTGTTTTACGAGGTTTGGACCGACCGGGCATACTTGGAAGAACATCTGCGCCGACCGCATCTCCAGGCGTTTCTGGCCCGTGTGCCGGAGCTGGTCGAAGGTGAGCCGGAACTCACCTTTTGGGAGCAGGTGGACTGAAGCCGCCGGGGACGACCTGCGAAGCAAGGCCGTGGAGAGCGCGGCCTGGCTGGTGGGGAAGCCCGGGGGCGGGTTCCCGATCCCGCCGGCCGCGGCCTTGGAAGCGCGTGCCAGGCCGCCGCAGCGGCGGAGGCTGCGGCTGGAGCCGACCGAAGAGTTTGCATCCGGTCAGGTCCGCGAGTTACAACCAATCCGCAGACAAAGGGTGCAGCGCAAACGATCTCTGGAGGATCTCGATGAAACCATCACGGAGGATGCATGCCCCGCTGGGGCCGCTGGTGCTCGCAGGGTTGCTGGCAGGGACGACGCCGGAATCGGTTTTCTGGGGCCCGGTTTGCTGTCGGGCCGCCGAGGAAACGTCCGGCTCATGGCGGGAGTTGTTCAATGGACGAGATTTCACCGGCTGGCGTGCACCCACCGGAGAGTGGCAGGTGGTGGGCGACGTGGAGTTGGATCCGGCGGATCCCCGGCGGTTGCGGCCCCGGGAGGGATCGGGTGTGGCGTGGAACGGTCCGAACGGCCGCACGGTGCATCTGGTGTCGGAGGAGGAGTTCGGTGATGCGGAAATCCACGTGGAATTCTGCCTGGCCCGGCGTTCGAACTCCGGCGTCTATGTCATGGGCCGGTACGAGGTGCAAATCTACGACAGTCACGGCGTGGAGCGGGACAAGTATCCCGGGATCGAGTGCGGCGGAATTTATCCCCGTTGGGTGAACGGCCGTGAAGTGGAAGGTCATTCCCCGAAGGTGAACGCCAGCCTGCCTGCGGGCCGGTGGCAGTCGTTCGACATCCTGTTCCGCGCGCCCCGGTTCGATGCGGAGGGACGGAAAATCGAACCCGCCCGGTTCGTCCGGGTGTTGCACAATGGTCGGGTGGTGCACGAGAACGTCGTGGTCCACGGGCCCACACGCTCGGCCTTGTTCGAGGACGAAAAACCGGTTGGTCCCCTGATGCTGCAGGGCGACCACGGTCCGGTGGCCTTCCGAAACATCCGGGTGCGGGCGTTGCACCTGCCCTGAAGCAGGGGTGCCGGCGCGGCGCGGGAAACCGCTCCGCTCACTCGGGTTCGATCCGGTAACCGCGGGCGGGCACCAGCCGGCCGTCCGGCGCCCGCCACGCCGAGTCGCCGAAGTTGACGGTGATGGCAATCCCGTTCCCGAAGCGGGTTTGCTGGACGGACCGGTCGGGCGTGAGGAAACGATGGTCCGTCATCTCCTGGTATCCGACGCGACCCACGACCGGACACACCGTGCGATAGGATTGGACGAAACGTTCCTTTTGTTCCGCCCAGAGTTTCCGGTCGAACATGAACATCGGCGGCGTGCCGTACAGGAGGTTGAAGAGGTCCCGCAGATCCCAGAGGGCGGGGAGCTTGTTGCTGTAGTCGCCCCAATACCAGTGGGCCACCACACAATCATGATAGACCAGTTCCCACAACGGCAGACGATATTGCCAGCCGAGCTGGTAGCGGCGCACCCGCGGTGGGACTTCGGTCCAGATCCGGCTCATGTTGCGCCCGGCGTCGGGCACGCGATAGGGTGCGAGACTGAGCATGCCTTCGAAGTAGTGGACCCAGGGCACGGCGGCGTCGTGACCGGTTTCTGATCCGGTCACAAGGCGCATTTCTTCACTTGTGAAGCGGAGTAACTCGAGACGGTGCCGGCGGCTTTCGGACCGCGTCATGGGATGGGAAGGATCATAACACTCGCGCCAGGGGCTGGCCGTGGCGGTGTCAATGAAACGGGCCCGGTAAGCATGCGTGCGCAACTCGGCGCTGATGCGCGGCCGGGCATATGAAAGTGCCCGGCTGTCACACAGCACCCCGCACGGAATGCGCGTTCCGTCGCGAGTTTCCACCTCCCAGCCCGGGATCCAGCGACCTTGCCGGTCGCGGACCAGATCCGCCGGCCACGCCGCTCCGGGCCAGTCGGGATGAACGTGCCGCAGCCGGGGAAACTGCGCAGGATCCATCACGTCCTGATAAATGTCGTACCGTCCCGTCAAAACACCCAGCTCGTTCAGTTGTCGAATGATTTCGGGGGATTGTCCCTGGCTCCACAGGATGCGTTCGATGCCGGCTGCCTGCATCTCCCGCACCAGGCGGACCGGGTCGCGATCCCAGCACCAGACGTTCACCGCGCCCACGAGCAGGTCCACATGCGGGTTCAGCCGGCGTTTCTCCTCCAATGTTCGGAACCGGCCGGTTTCCTGTGCGTGCCTCCGGTATCGTTTGGCCATGGCCACGTACCCGCCACGGTCGAAAAAGACGTACCGGATGCGCCGCGGGTAGCCGTACCGGCCCTGTTGCGCTTCCCATTCCGGGGCCACCACAAGGCGACCTTCGATCCGATGGAGGCGTATGGCGGCGTCGTCGGGTGTCTCCAGTATGGCCGCATGCCCGGCCGTCCCGTCCGTAACTCCCCAGAACGCCATGCAGATGCCGTGTCCGCCGTAGGCCACCAGTCGGAACAGCTCCACGTCCGGGTCCTCCACCGGATACGAGATGCCCTCGTTCATGGGAAGCACCAGGTATTGCCCCGGCCGGCTTTCAAACGGATGCGGAAAGCGCAGCGGTCCGTCTTCCAGCGTGCCGGAGCCACTCAGCTCCACGATGAGTTCCGGCGCCCCCGGCACGCCGCGCACGGTCATCCGCAGGGCATGATCCCGGCGCACATCTTCCAGCTCGAGTTCCCAACCGTCCCCCAACGCGAAGGCCTGAAGCACCCGCATCTCACGGTGCAAGGGAATCTGCCGCCAGACCATGCCGGTCCGCCGATCCTGCACCTGCAGCGTGGCTTGCGATGTGTGGATGGTGACCGAGAGGACTCCGTTTTCCCAACGGAGAACGGCCGGCAGCCTGGGATCAGGTTGGCGCGCGGACGCAACCGTTGGCTCCCACACAACGTCGTCGATCCACACCGTGACCGGTCCGGTGCCAATGAACCGGGGCTGCAGCTCCGTGACGCCCTCCGGCACGACCCATCGGACGCGGATGAACTGCCACGAGTCGGCCTCTTCGATCGGCCGGGCGCCGTACGTCCAGTCCTGTACCTGTCCATTGGCGCCCCGGAGCGAGGCACAGACCAGGGCGGTTCCCGACCCGGACTTTCGCACCCAGGCCTGCAGCCCGACCACCTGGCCGGGCACAACCGCCAACCGTGGCTCCGGTTCCAGGGCCCAGTCCCGCGTGCCCGTGTGCTCCACCCGCCCAGCTGCCCGGCCCGAGTGCACCACGTTGCTGTCCGGAGAAAGGCGGCCGACACCGGGATCGCGCGTCCAAAGCGGCCGCCAACCGGTCAGACCGGCTTCGAAACCGCCGTTGGTCAGGCTCACAGCAGAGATGCAAGGGAACCCGCCCAGCCACAACAGCACCAGAAAACCGGCGAACCGTGCGCGCTTTTTCATATGCGCTCGGACGCTCATCCCACACTCGTCTTCAACGCCGACCGACAGGCCCGGCAACGACCGGAACAGACCGCCGGCCACTCCACTTGCAGCAATCGCAAGACTCACACCACCCGGCAGAACCTTTCAGGCCCGATGGTCGAATCGGTACAGACCTGCCTGCTCGGCGACCTCCCGCGCCCGACGCCACTCGGCCCGGGTGATCCGCCGCTGCAACTCCGGATAGAGCCTTGCACCAGCCGGACCCAAAACACGACCGGCCGGATGGTACTGGTCCATGAGATTGATGTACGTGTGAGGCGAGATCTCCCGCACCAGCCACCCGGCGATCTCAGCCGTTCCGGCCAGGTTCCCGGGCATGACAAGGTGCCGGACCAACAGACCGCGCCGGGCCAGTCCTTGTTCGTCGAACTGGAGATCGCCAACCTGACGGTGCATCTCCCGAATCGCAGCCCGCGCCCTCTCCGGATAATCCGGCGCGTGGGCCAGTCGCCGGGCCACCTCCGGCGACCAGAACTTGAAATCGGGCATGTAGATGTCCACCACGCCCTCAAGCCATCGCAGGGTCTCCACCGAATCATAGCCACTGCTGTTGTACACGATGGGCAGTCGCAGGCCCGCTTCGGCGGCCAACGCCAATGCCTCGAGCAACTGGGGCACGACGTGCGAGGGGGTGACCCAGTTGATGTTGTGACAACCGGCGGCCTGCAACCGGAGCATCACCGCGGCCAGCTCCCCGGCGTTCAACAATTCCCCGGCCGGCCGATGGCTGATGTCGTGGTTCTGACAAAACACGCAACGAAGATTGCAACCGCCGAGGAAGATGGTGCCCGACCCCTGCCAGCCGCGCAGGCAGTGTTCCTCGCCAAAGTGCGGAAACGCGGACGCCACACGGGCCAGACGCCCGATTCCGCAGAAACCCACCTCCCCTGCCAGGCGATTCACCTCACACCGGCGCGGACAAACGCGGCACACGGCCAGTGCCGACCTGGCCTGCTCGGCCCGGCGACGCAGCTCCCCGCTCTGCGCCAGTTCCAGATAGGCCGGCCATGTTCGCGGCCGACTCGGTCGCTGCGCGGCAGGCTGTGCGGGCGCCGCGGGCCCGGTGGCCGCCGCGCAGCCGCGCGCCGATGGATTCTGCTCCCGATCCACCGCGGGTTGGTCCTTCATGGCTCGTTCGATCCCGGTTCTCCAGGGCCCGGGTTCCCGGCATCCCCGTTCGGCATCCACAACGCCACATCAATGTACTGCCCGCCGCGGGTTTGATGACAATGGACCGCCAGCACGTTGGTGCCCGGGCGCAGGGCCGCCCGTGCCTCGGCGCCCAGCGGCACCGCCACATAATCCGTCGTGTAACCCTTCAGCTGGGCAATCCGCACTCCGTTGATCCAGACCGTGGCATCCTCGTCGTGGTGGACCAGTAGTTGCACGTTTTCGGGCACCGGATCCGGACAGGTGAACACCCTGCGCAACCACAGGTCCGACCCCGACCAGGTCGTCTGCACAAAGGCCCCCGGAGTCCCGTAGGTGCCGAACCCGCCGGGTCCCTCGGCCCAGTCGGCGTCGTTGTAATCCGGGTCATACCAACCTTCCGGCGGGCTGGTGATTCGGTACCGCCACGTGACCGGCTCGAGGAATGCGGGTGGGGAAAGGAACCGCCCCGGCCAGGGTGCCGATGGATCCCGGTTGACGCGCAGCAGAAAGGCCGGATCGAGCTTGCTCAGCGCACGGTCGTAGGTGAGCAGGCCGTTGCATTCGGTTTCCACGTCGGTCGTCTGGGTGTAGACGGCGGCGCTCAGGCCGCTGACGCGGTGGAGCTGCCACACCTGCTGGAGCAGACGTTGGTACCGCGCAGCCAGGGCCGCGGCATCCGGCAGCATGACATACCCCCAGAACTGCGTGGACCACGTGTGTCCGGGAACCGCCAGGCCGAGCCCGCCAAACTCACCCAACACCGCCGCACGGGCCGGCTCCGGGGGCGGCGAGACCGGCCCCGGATAACTGTGCACGTCCACCAGATCACCCACGTGCCGGTCCGTCCATCCGCTGGCATTGCTCACCAGGCGGTCGGGATCCAGTTCCTTCACCCAGGCCGTCAGACGCTCCGTGTCGTACTGGCCCCAGCCCTCATTGAACAGCACCCAGACGATGATCGAGGGATGATTGCGCCGGGCCTCGATCATGCGCTGGAGTTCCACCTCGAACTGCAGCCGCGTCTCCGGCGAATGATTCTCGCCGCTCGGCATGTCCTGCCAGACCAGCAGCCCGAGTCGGTCACACCAGTAATACCACCGTTCCGGCTCCACCTTGACGTGTTTACGGGCCAGGTTGAACCCCACCTTCTTGAGAAACTGCAGGTCGTGCCGGATGGCCTCGTCACTGGGCGGCGTGTAAATGCCGTCGGGCCAGTAACCCTGATCGAGCGTCCCAAGCTGAAAGATCGTGCGACCGTTCAGCGCGATGCGGGCCCGGCCGTCTTCTGCCGTTCGGAGCGTCACCGTCCGCAACCCGAAATAGCTCGTCACACGATCCAGCGGTTCGCCCCGCCGGACCAGCGCCACCTCCAGGTCGTAAAGAAACGGGTCTTCCGGCGACCAGTGACGCGGCTCGGGAATCCGGAGCCACAGCTCGCGAGCCGCCGGCCCGGTGACGCGGACCACTTCCCGTCCCTCCGCCCGGGCCACCGCCACCACTCCCAACTCGTCGTCCGACCCTGAAGGGTCCACACGCAGGCGCAGCCCGTTCAATTCCGGCCGCAGCACCAGCCGGTTGATACAGAGCTGCGGCACCGGCTCCAACCACACCGTCTGCCAGATGCCGGACGCCGGCGTGTAAAAAATCCCCTCATTCCGATGCGCCTGTTTGCCACGGGGCTGACCCCCTTCCGTGGGATCCTGCACCGCCACCAAAAGCTCGTTCTCACCCTGAAACCGCACGGCCCGGGTGATGTCGAACGTGAATGGATCGTAACCCCCCCGGTGTTCGCCCACAAAAACCCCGTTGACCCATACCCGGCACCACCAGTCCACCGCCCCGAAGTGCAGTCGCAACCTCCGATCCCGCCACGAATCCGGAACGCGAAACGTGCGCCGGTACCAGAGTCGCTCGTCCGGGCGCAGGCGCCGGCCCACCCCGCTCAAAGGCGATTCGATGGGAAAGGGCACCAAAATCCGTCCGTCCCAGGCCGCCGGTGGTTCGGCCCGCGCAACCGGCTTCACGGCATACGACCACAGCCCGTTGAGGTTCTGCCAGTCGGGTCGCACCATGGTGGGCCGCGGGTACTCGGCCCAGACCCGGTCCGGGCTCACCTCCTCGGCCCATCGAGTGGTCATGCTGCCCGGAACGATCCTCCAGGAGGCGGCCGCGTCCGTCTGTGGCTGGCCCTCTGCATGCGAGGCGGCCACGAGCCACCCCGCCACCCATGGAAGCGCACACCACGCCGCAACAAACGCCCGCCCTTTGCCCCGCTCTTTCACCGGGGCAGTCCTCCTCCGCCGGGCCCGATCCAAACCCTTCCTAGCGGCGCAGGTATTTGGCCACCGCTTCGGTGCGGGAGCGGACATGCAGCTTCTCATAAATGCGCCGGATGTAGTTGCGAACCGTGTGGATGCTCACTCCCAGTTTGTCCGCGATCTCCTTGTACGCCCGCCCCTCGGCCAGCCCTTCCAACACCTCGCGCTCGCGCGGCGACAATTCCGACGCCGGGTCCGGTCGCGGCGGCGGTTGCTGGAAGGAGGTCACGATCTTGCGCGCGATGGGCGCCGACATGGGCGAGCCGCCGCCGTGCACTTCGCGGATCGCGTCAAGGAGCCGGGGAGGCGCCAGCCGTTTCAACAGGTACCCCGTGGCCCCCGCCGCCAGCGCCCGGAAGATCCGGTCGGTGTCCTCGAACACGGTGAGCATCACGATCTGCGCCTCCGGCAGCAGCGGTTTCAGCCGCTGTACGCACTCGATGCCGTCCATGCTGCCGAGGTTGATGTCCATCAACACCACGTCCGGCCGGTCCTCTGGCAGACAGGCCAGCGCCTCCTCCCCACTGGCGCAGGCGCGAACGCAGTGGAACCCCTCTGCTGCGTCAATGTAGGCGGCAATCTGCTCTCGAAGCTCGGCTTCGTCGTCCACAATCGCCACTCGAATAATGTCCGATCGCGTCTTCATGCGTCTGCTCGGGGAAGCGGGAAACCCAGCTCCACTACGGTTCCCCGGCCCGGCCGGGCCGTGACACGGCAGTACCCGCCGATGTCGCTCATGCGGCGCTGCATGTTCCGCAGGCCGTCCTGGCCGGGGTGGGAGGGCGCCGCGGGTTCGAACCCCTGACCGTCGTCCTCCACACGAATGATGAGCGAACCGTTGAGCGCCTGCATCTCCAGATGCACCCGCGTGGCACGAGCGTGCTTGAGCACGTTGCTCAGCGCTTCCTCGCACGCAAGGAAAACCTCGTGCCGGACCTCGGCCGTCAACGGCACGTGCGGCACCTGGCGCGGAAGCCGCAACTGGCATTCCACCGGCGTGCCCTGAAAGTACTCCGTGGCATACTGCGCCAGGTAGGACACCAAATGTTCGAGACTGTCATTGCTGGGATTGACCGCCCACACGATCTCGTCCAACGCCTGCAACAGCGCACGCGAGGTGTCCGCAATGGCCTGCAGCTTGCCCGCCGTGGCCTCGGTGCCCCTGGTCTCCAGCAGCGCACGCTCGCTCAGAAAGGAGATCCGCGTCAGCTTGGAACCCAGTTCATCGTGCATGTCGCGCGCAATCCGCATCCGTTCCTTGTGCATGGCCTCCTGCTGCGCCAGGTGCTCCAACTGCCGACGCAGGCGCCGGTGGGAAAGCCATCGCACCACCCCGGCCACGCTCGCCGCCAACAACACCGCCCACAACATCATCCCCCAGAAACTCCGCCAGAACGGCGTGGGCACCAGCAACCGCAGCTCCGTCACCTCGCTTTCCCAACTGCCATCCTCGCTCCGCGCACGGATCTGCAGCCGGTAATGTCCCCCGGGCAACCGACCATACCGGACGCGCCGCTCCGGACCGTCGTCCACCCAGTCCACGTCGAAACCATCCAACCGGTGCTGAAACCGGACTCGCTCCCCTCCGGCCGGCAGGGGCGCCGTGAACTCCACCATCAGCGAACGCAAGCTGGCCGGCAATCGCAAGTGACCCGCCCCGTTGACTCTCGACTCCCCGGGCGGCGGACGCGGTACCGGCCAGGACTCCCCGTTGACCACCAGACTCTCGATCCAGACCGCAGGTGCGGGAAACTCTTCCGGAACCTCCTCCGCCTGCACACTTACCAGGCCGGACTCGGTGGCAAACCAGATGCGTCCGTCCGGTCCCGTCACCGATTGCGGCCAGCCCCACCGCAAGGACCCCTCGGAACGACTCCTCGGCACCAGCCAGCGGCGCGGACGCACCTTCAAATCGCCATCCCCCCAGCGGCGCACCGCCGCCGCCGGCAACTGGTAAACCGACGTCCCCGTGCTCCACCACAGCCCACCCTGTGCATCCATCTGCAACCCTCGCACCGGAACCCAGTCCGCGTCCGCCCACGACCGCACCAACCAACGGCGCCCGGTCCAGCAGACCAGTCCCCGATCCGTGCCCACCCACAGCCGTTCCCCCGCACCCCGGCAAAACGACCGAATCGCCACCGGTTCCGACCACGGCCCCGGCTCGATCTCGCGCCACACCCCGCCCCGGCGGCGCCACAGCCGGCCACTCTCGGTCCCCACCCACACCTCCTGGCCCTCCACCAGCAACGCCGTCACCCGCTCCTGCGGAACAGGAGCCGTCTCCGCAGCCCCAGCCGGATCTCCCGGGTTCCAATGTTGGAGCCCTCCCGAACGCGGGGCCACCCACAGTCCCCCGCCCGGATCGGTCCCCACCAGCGCAATGTCATCCGAAACCAGTCCGTCGGCCGTGCCGTACCGGATCACACGATCCGGCCGCACCTCGTACAGCCCCGCACCGGCCGTGCCCACCCACATCACATCCGGCCCCTCAAAAGCCACTGCACTGACCAGATTCCTCACCGCACCCCGCCACCACCCACCGGCCGGTTGAAAGGTGTCGCCACTCCGCATCCACAGACCATGCCCTTCCACACCCGCCCAGAGCCGGCCCGAGGGATGCGAGGCCACCAGGATCGCCGGACCCGACGGCAAACCTGACTCCGCGCCATGCAACCACACACGCGCCGGACTCAGGCATACCAGTCCCGAGTTGCCCGTGCCCAACCACAGGTTCCCCGCCCGATCCTCGCACAGCGCGCGCACATCGTTCGGAAGCGTCCCCGATCGCAACGTCAGCGGCACGAACCGTTCACCCGTGAAGTAAAACAATCCCTGCCCGCTGGTGCCGATCCACAACCGACCGTCCCGCCCTTCCCACAACGTCCAGATCCGGACCGACGTCACATCGCCGCTCCGGAAGTAATTCACCCGCTTGCCCTCGGTCAGATTCACCAGATACGTGTCCCCGAACGCCCACAGGTTGCCCTGTCGATCCTCGTACACACCGAGAAACTCCGGACTCCGCCCCGTGCTCTCCGCCTCGAACCGCACAGGCCGAATCCGTCCCCCCTGCAACTGGCAGATCCCCCCGGCCGTCGTAATCCAAAGATCCCCGTTCCTTGCCAAAGACACCTGGCTGATGGTGTCGTGCGGCAGTCCGTCGGCCACGCTGAACAGGTGACTCCGCCCGTTCCGCCATTCCACCAGCCCGGCTCCCGTGCCCACCCACACCGTCCCGTTGTCCATCGCCGTCACCGTGTGGATGGGCACCGAGGGCGCAACCGGCAGCGCCACCGGGCGCAAACCTTCCCCCTCCCAGACGAACAAGCCCGAACCTTGCGTCCCCACCCACAAACGTCCCTGCCCATCCTCGCACAAGACCGTCACCGCCAACGGCTCCCCGGCCTCGCTCCCCCACGGCTTCACCGGCCGGAACCGCACCCCGTCGAACCGCGCCAGACCGTTGGGCGTGCCCACCCACAAGTAGCCGTCCCGCGTCTGCCACACCGCCGTCACCGTCCGATCTGGCAGCCCGTTCTCCGGCCGCCACACACGGACCGTCATCTCCACCGGACCGCGCGGCGCCGCCCCGGACAGGACACCCAGTCCCGCCACCCACACGCAGCACACTGCCCAAAAACGTCCGGATCCCATGTTCCGCCCAACTGGCCCCGTCATGCCGGCGCCCGGCCGGCACGCCTCTGCTGCCAGCCTAGCCCCGACCCGGACTCTCTGGCAACTGCACGCCACTTCCACCCCCCAACGCCTCCCGGTCCCGTGCAAAAAACCGGGGTCTCCGTGCACAATTTGCACCTTGCCGCCGGCACAAACCCTGCGCTTTGCTGGTCACTATGAAGGGCTTCATCCATGAGGACTTTTTGCTGACCACGCGCACCGCGCGCCGGCTCTACCACGAGTACGCCGAGCCGGCGCCCATCCTGGACTTCCACTGTCATTTGCCGCCCCGCGACCTGGCCGAAGACCGCCGCTTCCAAAACCTCTTCGAAATCTGGCTCGAGGGCGACCACTACAAATGGCGCGCCATGCGCTCCAACGGCGTGGACGAACGCTACTGCACCGGCGACGCCCCGCCCTACGAAAAATTCCTCGCCTGGGCCCGCACCGTACCCCACACCCTCCGCAACCCCCTCTTCCACTGGACCCACCTCGAACTCAAACGTTACTTCGGCATCAATTGCCTCCTCAACGAACACACCGCACCCGAGATCTGGAAACGCGCCAACGAGTGCCTCGCCAGACCCCAACTCTCCGCACGCGGCATCCTCCAAAAATTCGACGTCCGACTCGTCGCCACCACCGACGACCCGACCGACGACCTCCGCTACCACAAGTCCCTCGCACGCGAAGAACTCCCCTTCAAAGTCGTGCCCACCTTCCGCCCGGACAAGGCCCTCAACATCCACCAAACCCAACCTTGGAACGCATGGGTGGACCAACTGGCCGCCGCGGCAAACGTGGACATCGCCTCCTGGGACGATTTCCTCCACGCACTCGAACGCCGCCACGACGCCTTCGCCGAACTCGGTTGCCGCGCCACGGACCACGGACTCGAATGCGCCTTCGCCACCTTCACCACGGAAACCCGGTTGCGCGCCATCTTCCGCAAAGCCCGCGGCGGCCGGCCCGTCAGCCCGGACGAACGCGACGCCTTCGCCACCCATGTCATGCTCCACATCGGCCGCCTCAACGCCGCTAAAAACTGGGTCATGCAGCTACACCTCGGCGCCATGCGCAACAACAACACCCGCAGGTTCCGAGAACTCGGCCCCGACACCGGATTCGATTCCATCGGCGATTTCCCGCAGGCACGCAACCTGGCCCTCTTCCTCGACCGCCTCGATCAGGAGCAGAGCCTCCCGCGTGCCATCCTCTACAACCTCAATCCCGCCGATAACTACGTCTTCGGTACCATGCTCGGCAACTTCATGGACGGCCGCATCCCGGGCAAAATCCAGCTCGGCCCGGCCTGGTGGTTTCTCGACCAAAAAGAAGGCATGGAATGGCAACTCAACACCCTCTCCAACCTCGGCCTCCTGACCCGCTTCGTCGGCATGGTCACCGACTCCCGCTCCTTCATGAGTTATCCGCGCCACGAGTACTATCGCCGCGTCCTCTGCAACCTCGTCGGCCGCGACGTCGAAAACGGCGAAATCCCAAACGACCACGACCTCCTCGGCCCGCTCATCCGGAACCTCTGCTACGCCAACGCCCGCACGTTCTTTGGCTTCGAAGAGCTGTTACCCGAAGCCGCGCCGAAACCTCAGCCGCAAAAAAAGAAAAATTGACCGCTGGTTCGCTCCTGCCGGCACCGCCCCGTCTCTTCCCATCTCGCGTACCTCGATCCCTTGCGTCGTGGCCCCGCCATACCGGCAAGCGAGCTCTCGCAGGCCGATGCAGCCACTCATCCTCTGTACGCAACCGTCTCCGACCCGGGAGACGAACCTTCAAAAGGCTGCATTTCGACCCCCGGCCCCACCACCGAGTCGCCGCTCGCCCGTTCAGCCCCCAGGCCGGGCTCAGCGGCGTCATTTCACGTAAATCAGTGAACCCTCCACGTCCAGAGAACAACGGCCCTTCGTCGGCAGGCATTGGGCCAGCAACGTTGCATCCCCTCCGGCCCCTCGCAGTTTCTGCCGCAAAAAACCCACCGCCCGCGCCAGGTCGTGTTCATCCCACTCCGCAGCCAACGACGCCGCCTGCCACCAGCTCCCCGGCCGGCCGCCGGCCTGCATGCGCCCTTCATTCCGGAAGGCATTCAGCTCCTCCACCGCGTCCTTGTACGACCCAAACGCCGGCTCCCGCCGCTTCGCCCGCTGCGCAAGGAACAGGAACACCAGCATCTCCGTGGGTGCCAAACCCAGCCGGACCCCGTTGACCTCCAACTCCGCCCTCTGCGTGTCCAGCGTGATCCGAAGCCCCTCGGCTGCTCGACGCCGAATCTGTCCCCGACACATCTCCACCAACCGGGTGAACGTACCGGGTTTCCGCCCCAGTTCCTTCATGAACAACTCCCGCAGCGCCACGAAAGGAACCCACGCCAGCTCCACCCGGGCCGCAGCCGGATCATGCCGCCGGCCCGCCGCATCGGGTACGGGTCCACCCGGTTGACCCGGAAACCAGAACTCCGCCAACCCTTCATAGGGCTCCGAAACCAACACATGAGTCAGCGCGTCCGTCTCCCGCGCCACCAACGTCATGCACGCATACAACAACGCGCTCATCGTCTTGCGCCCGCCGGCGATGGACGCAATCAGCCGTGTGTCCGGGTTCTCCACCACACTCCGAACCTGGTCCAAAAGGAAGTTCGCGGCTGCGTCGTTGTCCACGCCCGAACGAATGTCCGACAGTTCCTCGCTTTCCTGCTTCGCCGGATTCACCCGCGTGATCACCCGGATGTCGTCTCCCGTCCGACCAAAACGGAGCCGGCCCGTCACCGGCAGCCCCTCCCTCTCCAGTGCCCGCCGCAGCGCTTCCCAGGGGCTGATGCCCCCAAGCACCTGCGACGGCTGGAACACTCGCTCCAACTCGCGCCGGCCCTCCACGGTCGTCACCACCACCACGCGATGCGGCACGAGAGGCGCCTAACCGTCCGCCGGATGCGCCAACGCCCAAATCGTCTCTGTCAGCACGGCCGGCGACCTCCCCGTCACCGCCAGCAACACCACCTCCTGGTTGTCCACCTCGTATTCATCCGCACCGCCCGAAGCTTCCTCCGTGCGCGATCCCCGTCGAACCTGAAGGTCCTCGCGGGACGATTCCATCGACCGGACCTTTCCCCCCTCTGTTTTGCCTGGCTTCTTCATCGTTCGTGATCCTCCGTCAGCCTTGTCTCACAACCGTGTCAGTGCGCGAGGCCGGATCCGGCACCGGAGTTGCCACGCGATGGATGAACCCCAGTCGCTCTCCCCCCCGGGCCGAAACCCTGAGTCCATCATCGCGGCCCAATGTGAACCCGACCCCACCCCTGCGAAAAGCCTTCGGATGTCCGCGGAGATCCGAACCCTGGAGGCTCTCCAACCGCGCTTCCCCGGCCGGGCGCCTTCAACCTACAAATCGGAGCCAAACCAACCACGCCGCGCGCCTCTCGTTTACCTCGTCACCACAAACCGCGCCGGATGGACCTGTGCACCAGGCAGCCACGCCCGGCGCGGAGTGACGGATCCGGACTCCGGACACCGAGGGCCCTCGAACAACTCGCCGGGTGTTCCACCCTGATACCGCAAAGAGACACACCCCGATCTGCTCCCTGCGCAACAGCCTCAAGCCGGAGCGGGATGGCAGCGCGGGCACCCCTTTAACTCAAACGGCAGGCGTTTCCGCAACTCAATCATCCCACACAGCCGTGAGAAACCGGTAGGTGTCAGCTTGAGCAATAAAATATCACTTTGAAACGCCTGCCGAGAGCGCCCCCATATTAGGTGCATCCAGCCAGGTCGCCTAACCGGGCCCGCGTCCAAAGCCGGACACGCTTCACCCACCGCCTGCCTTGTCCCGACTTGCCCTCCGCCTGAGAGCTCGCCGCCGCATCTCTCAAGGATCCACCAGGTGCAAAAGTGTGACCTCTGTGGGCACGGAGCCGCTGAGGCAAGGAGACGGAGGCAGAGCGCACCCACATGCACGCAGACGAGCCAACATCCGCCATGCCCGCCAAGAGTCTGACGGGCTCAAGGTGCGGACCTCCCCACCCCCTGAATGGCGAGGAACATGCGCCGGACCCGTTCAACGCTGCACCTCGGAGCAATCTGCGACGGCAAGCATGCGACCGGCCTCGCGTCATGGGCTGTTGTCCACATCATCGGCAGTTCATCCACACCGCCAAATGCCCGGCAGCATGTTCCGTTCGTGGCAGAGGTGTGTGGTACAAACCAGACGAGCTCGTCCAACCTCCGGGGAAACGAGTCTGTACTGTAAGCCATGTCCTGCTTCCAAGCCGGATTGCTCGACCCTTGGCGCGCTTGAAGTACTGCTTCCAGTAGGAATTCGACGGCGTTGAGCCCCCTACAGGGGGAACGCGGGCAGAGGCTTTGCCGGCCGGCCTCGGACGAGAATCGCCTGTGAGTCTGGGAACAGGGCAGGTTCGCCCTCTGGCTCGGGTTGTAAGGCCAAGACCCGCGGCATAGGCTTTGGGGACACCTGGTGCACGGCGGCGGCGTAGAAGCCCTGAACATCGACGGAGCGCTGTGAAAATAAGGGAAGCTCAGCGCTGGAACATCAGACCCACGAGGCCTGCAGTGCCGGAAACGGCCAATTCTGGCCATTGCGGGGGGGCGGTGTGTTGGGTAGAAGGGGGTTGAGCCCATGAGCAGAGGACAGCGTTCAGGGTGGTTCGAAGCGAGGCCAAGAGACGCTGGGGATGGGGTGTGCCGGGGGTGCCGCTGGGGGAGGCTTGATCGGCCTGTAGGTTGCACGATGTGGAACGTGGTGTGAGGCATGGAGCGTGGAGGCGAGAGGCGTGGGCGGATGCGGGAGAGGCTGCCGGATGGGGAGGGTCAGTGGCTGGAAGCGGGAGTGCGTGGAGGGTTTGGTGTGAAGGTTATGGCCAGGGAGTTGAGGGTTGAGCGAGCGGACGTTGGAGCAGCGGTTTGCGGGGTTGTGTGAGGTTGCGGATGTGGTTGGGTCGGCAGCGGATGGTGGTGGCGCGGCAGTGGCTGGGGGGAGGTCGGCGGGTGGGTGCGGAGGCCAAGGGTCTGAGGTATGCGTCTGTGCATTCGTTTTCACGGGCGTATGGCGGATGGTACGGCTGTTCACCGAGAGCGAACGGGCGTGGATTGGTGGGTGTGGACAGAGGGAGGAATGTCCGAAAATGATAACCTTTTCCAATTGACGTGGTGGAGTGGGGTGGCTACGGGTGAGGGCAGATAGCCAGGAATGAGGAGCGCCTGCTGGTGTTGGGGGCGCGGTTCTGTGCTGGGTGGATCCTGGACGGGCGAGGGTGTCGAAAGCAGAGGTTGTGAAGGATGGAGGCTGGGCCATGGCGGCTGAGGAACAAAAGGTTGAGGGGTGTGCAGTTGAGGCGGTGTCGGGCGAGGGTTTGCGGGGGCGTCTGAGGGGAGGGGGGTGGGTGAGGTGGTTTGTGAGGAGTGCGGGAGTGGTGTTGTTGTTGACGGGTTTGGCGAAGTTGTGGAGTGCGATGGGGGAGGCGCGGGTGTTGGGGGTGCAGGGTCCGTTGTTTGGGTTGACGTTTCGGCAGTTGATGTTGGGTGTGGGATTGGCGGAGGTGGTGGTGGCGGGGGTGTGTTTGGTGGGGCATCGGGAGCGGTTGAGTTGTGTGTTGGTGGGCTGGTTGTCGGGGAACTTTGCGTTGTACCGGCTGGGGTTGTGGTGGCTGGGGTGGAAGGGTTCTTGTGGGTGCCTGGGGCGTATGACGCATGCGCTCGGGGTGTCGCCGGCCGCGGCGAATCTGCTGATGAAAGGAGTGCTGGCGTACCTGTTGATCGGGACGGTGGCGGGTATGTGGGGGAGCAACCGTAAGCGAGAAGCAGGATGGGGAAGGCGACAAGGGACCTCATACAGCGGGTCCTGTAACGGAGGGATATTCAAGATTGTGGCAACGGCGTTGGTTCTGGTCGTTGCGAGGACAGTGGGCATGACGCCGGATGAATTGCAGAGCTGCCTGCGTGAGCCGCCCGCTGTACAGGTATTCTACGAGGTTCGGCGACACGGTCCATTGGGTGTGTTCCGAACTGTGGATGAGGCTGTTGCCTTTGCCCAGACAAATTCACCTTCGGCATACGGGCGGACTGAATACTATGTGTTGCGGTACGATGGGCGGGTGCCGGGACTTGTACATTACGCAGTTACTACCTCAGACTGGACGGGCGACTGGCGCGACGCGGTTGTTGGAGACATATACGGCCGGCAAGGTTCCATGGTTTGGAGCATCGTAAGCGGGCCACACGCACCAATCCCCTACGTACAAGTGTTGGAATGCGATGAACCTTGGGACAGGGAGCCACGCGGGCTCGGGGCACGGGTGTTTTGGAATAGGGAAAGAGCAGCGACGGAAATCCTGCGGCTGGGCTTGTTCGAGATCCTTCCGAACACCTTCAAAGTTGTGGGGCCTGAGCGATGGCGAGCCAAGCCGGAAGGCGCCTTCGGCGATGTGGTCGACGGAACTCTAAAGGTCAATGGTAGTGGGCAGGTGCATGAGCTCCGATATGAGATCACGAATCGGTGGGCCAAGCGTGTCAGCTTCCGCAGCAGGCCTGGTTGGCAAAGTCCGTTCCCGGAGGAGGTAGAGGTACAGATTCAGTGGAAAATGAACAGCCCTGTACGGGTTGCGAGGAAGATGGGAGGCTCCGCTAGTGAGGAGGAATGGCAACCATATTGGATGATGCGTGTACGAAGGGTTGAAACTACTGTTAGTCAACCCATGGCGGTGGCTTTGTTCGATCCGGCGACGTATGCGCCAGCCGGGGCCCGGCGCTTCGAACTTGATTGCGAAGCAAACTGGACGTTGGTTGACGGAACGAATCGGATACCGATCAAGGCAAACCGATACGGACCTGGTGCGAATCGGTCCCGTGTCGTGGCGCTCGCGATTCTGGCACTCCCAACGCTGGCGGCTGCTGTATGGATAGCATTGTACGTTCAACAAAAGCCGAAGAAGCCTCACGCAGGAAAGGAGGATCGGCCATGAAGATGATGAAGCTCATATGGTACCGTGTCGCAAGCCTGTGGATGGGCGCCTTTGCCATCACGGTATCCGGGTTGTTAACGGTCGCATAATGTCTTGTACCCGCGATAGGCATATGTGGTCGCTGCAGAGGCTGTACATGCGTCGTATTCTGTGGATGGAGCGGCGGCCCCATCATTGAGCCGTGCACGGGTGACTCGAGCGGTGCGGTCGTGCCAACGGTGGCGCCGGCAGGATTTGGATTCTATTCTTCATACCCTGTTCCGAGCTTGTGCGGAGCGTCTGCGACATTAACGGGGACATGTTGTGGAGGGTCCTGGACGACGACTACCGACTGGACGCCAGTTTTCTACGAGTATCCAATTCTGCCTGGTTGTCTTCCCTGAGAGTATCCGTGCCGGAGGAGCCGGAGCGCGATTGCTTTGATGCCTGGCGGCTGCTGGGCGGCGACAGGAGATGTCGTTTGTTGGCGGAGGCGATTGGGTTGGGTTGGGGGCGGTGGTCGATAGGCTGTGGCCGGGGTGAGGCAAGGGTTCTGCCTTGATGGCGATGGGCAGGCTGGTGGTGTGGGGATGAGGGGGCGGATGGACAGTTTGGCCATTGTTGCTGGACGGTTTGGGGAGGCAGAGGGGGAGGTTGATCGTTGTGGGCGCGGAGCGTGGCAGGAGCTGGTGCCCGGCGGACGAGTGTGAGGTCGCAGTATGAGGAAGGTCCGGCCCAGGATAGCTGGAGTGGCTGTCGTGAAGTTGGCTGTTGGGGAAGGGGAGTGGTTGGAGTTGGCGATGAGGTGCGGTTTTTGTGTGAAGGCGATGGCGGCTGTTCTGCGGGTCAGCTAGCGGACGTTGCGGAGGAGGTTTAAGCGGCAAGCGAAGGAGAGGCTGCGGGAGTGGCTGCGGAGGAAGCGGATGGTATTGGCGCGGCAGTGGCTGAGGGAAGGTCGGCGGGTGGGTGCGGTGGCCAAGGGTCTGGGGTATGCGTCTGTGCATGGATTCTCGCGGGCGTATGGCGGATGGTACGGCTGTTCACCGAAGGCGGACCGGCGTGGATTGGTGGGTGTGGACAGAGGGAGGAATGTCCGAAAATGATAACCTTTTCCAATTGACGTGGTGGAGTGGGGTGGCTACGGGTGAGGGCAGATAGCCAGGAATGAGGAGCGCCTGCTGGTGTTGGGGGCGCGGTTCTGTGCTGGGTGGATCCTGGACGGGCGAGGGTGTCGAAAGCAGAGGTTGTGAAGGATGGAGGCTGGGCCATGGCGGCTGAGGAACAAAAGGTTGAGGGGTGTGCAGTTGAGGCGGTGTCGGGCGAGGGTTTGCGGGGGCGTCTGAGGGGAGGGGGGTGGGTGAGGTGGTTTGTGAGGAGTGCGGGAGTGGTGTTGTTGTTGACGGGTTTGGCGAAGTTGTGGAGTGCGATGGGGGAGGCGCGGGTGTTGGGGGT